>CDZV01028536.1_pt1 | contig 12692 bp, 10 predicted proteins | sample 554851 | NCBI WGS metagenome assembly CDZV01 (sample SAMEA3182090, study PRJEB8094) | gut metagenome | biome: human; feature: gut; material: Stool; isolation source: human stools | place: Canada | collected 2013-03-12
TAACGCTTCTGCTCAATCTGGCGGCCGTGCTCGCGCTGGAGGGTATTTTTCGATCCCGCCGCCGCTGATGTCTTCTGTGTTTTTCGACTTTCATATTTTCCGATTTTCATTATAAGAGGCACCACACATGGTATACTATTAGAACTTTATATTATGTGTAATTGACAGAGGGGGAATTCTCCGCCATGCCTCAACACAAGCCAAAACGCACCCGCCGGCCCGCGGCCATCCTGCTGATTATGGTCATGCTGGCCGCCCTGGCCGCGCTGACGGCGGGCTTTCTTTTGGTGGTAAAGCCGATGCTGATCCAAGCCAATGTGGGGCCGCCGGAAATCGAACAGGACGTTCCGGAGCCGTTACGCACCTCCACGACTACGCCTACAACCACCACAACCACAACCCAGACGAAGCCGACCATACCGCCGCTCACGGCGGTGCCGGTTATCCTGCAGCTGCCCGAGCTGCCCACCGGCTGCGAAAGCACGGCGGCGGCCATGCTGCTGCAGGCTTACGGGTACTCATACACCAAAGAAGAAGTGGCCGACGCACTGCCCAAGCAGAATCTGGAAACGGTGGACGGGCAGCTGTACGGCCCCGACCCACACGAGGTTTTTATCGGCAATCCGTATTCCTCCAGCGGGTTCGGCGTATATTCCGAGCCGCTGGCCGACACCATGCAGATGCTCATCGACGAGGCGGGCGGCGGCGCGACGGTGCGCCTGCTGACCGGCGGGACCGAACAGGACATTCTGGATGCCGTCGACGCGGGGCAGCCGGTGTGTATCTGGGCCACCATGTATATGGAGCCCTCCCTGGTGGGCAGCTCCTCCTGGTATCTCATCCGGGATGGCGTCTATACCGATGAAGTGTACGAATGGCTTGGGAATGAGCACTGTCTTGTACTCGTCGACTACGACGATACCACGGTGACGGTGCACGATCCTCTCAGCGAGCAGGCCGTTCCCCAGACCTATTCCCGTTCTCTCTTCTTCACCCGCTGGGAGGAGCAGGGGAGACAGGCCCTGGTGCTGGATCCCGAGTAAAACGCCGCCTATCGGCATTAAGCCGTTCTGGCCGGACCGCACAGGCTCCCGAATATGAAAAACGCGGCAAACAGGGCAGAGGCCGGCATGGTACGGCGAAGTCTGCATTTTTTCCCTTTTGCCCTCTTCCTTCCCGACAAAATTTGCGGTATAATGACAGTAACCCATCGATTAATAATGCGGCTGCCCTGCCGGAAAGGATGTTTTGTATGATGAACAAGGTGCGTCTGACTATTTGCGGCGCAGAATATTCGCTGACCACCGACGAGCCGGAGGGCTATATCCAGGAGCTTGGCGCGCAGCTGGACGCCGACATGCGCAATCTGATGAACAGCGACGATCGCATTTCCGCCCTGATGGCGGCCGTGCTCACCGCCCTTGTCCGGGCGAACGACGCCAAAAAGGCGGAGGCCACCGCCGATAACCTGCGCGCCCAGATGAAAGACTATCTCGATGACAATTCCCGTTATCGCCAGGCGGCGGATAACGCGCACCGGGAGATCGACCGCCTGCGCCGGGAGATCGACGAGTTGCAGAAAAGGCTGGCGGCCCGTTGAACCGGCCGGCTGGCAGCGGACCCGAAATTCTCGCGCCCGCCGGTTCGCCCGACGCCCTGACCGCGGCGGTGCGCGCCGGGGCGGACGCCGTGTATTTGGGGGCTTCCGCCTTTAATGCCCGACAGGGCGCCCGCAACTTCGACACCGCCGCCCTCCGGGAGGCGGTGTCTTATTGCCATGCCCGGGGCGTGGCGGTTCACCTGACGCTCAACACGCTGGTGCGGCAGGAGGAGCTGCCCGCCGCTCTCGCCGTGGCAGAAGAGGCCTGCGCCCTCGGCATCGATGCGCTCATTGTGCAGGACGTGGGCCTGGCGCGCCGCCTCCGTGCCGCCGCGCCCGCCATGCCGCTGCACGCCTCGACGCAGCTTTCCTGTCATACGCCGGCCGGGGTACGCCTGCTGCGTGACGCGGGCTTTTCCCGCGTGGTGCTTGCCCGGGAAATGACGCGGGAGGAGATCGCCGCCTGCGCCGGACAGGACTGTGAGCTGGAAGTATTCGTGCACGGTGCGCTGTGCATGTGCGTGTCGGGGCAATGCTATCTCTCCGCTATGCTCGGCGGACGCAGCGGCAACCGCGGCCTGTGTGCCCAGCCCTGCCGCCTGCCCTTCACCCACGCGTCCAGACAGGCCGCAGAAGGGGAGACGGCCCTCAGCCTGCGCGATCTGTCCCTGTGGCCCTATATAGAAGAGCTGTCCGCCGCCGGCGTGACCTCCTTCAAAATCGAGGGACGCATGAAACGGCCCGAATACGTGGCCGCCGCCGTGGCCGTCTGCCGTGCCGCCGCCCGGGGCGAATCGCCCTCCCCGGCGCTGGTCCAAGATTTACAACCGGTATTTTCCCGCTCCGGTTTTACAGACGGGTATTACAAAGGGGTACGGGATCGCTCTCTGTTCGGCGCGCGGCGCAAGGAGGATGTGACGGCGGCAGGGCCAGTGCTCGGCCGGCTCGCCCGCCTGTATGATAAGGAGCGGCCCGCCATTCCCGTGACGCTTGACCTGACCGTCACCCGTGAACAAACGGCGCTGGAGGCGGCCGACGGCCGCTGCACCGTCCGGGTGGAAGGCGACGGAGCACAGCCGGCGGTGAACCGCCCGCTTGACGAGGCCCGCGCCGCTGAACAGCTCAGCAAAACGGGCGGCACCCCCTTTTGTACCCCAGCCATCCGCTGTCACATCGGCGAAGGCCTCGCGGTACCGGTGTCCCGTCTCAACGCCCTGCGGCGGGAGGCGCTGGATACCCTGCTGACAAAGCGGGCGGAGCGCACGCCCGTCCCCTTTGATGCGCATGCCCGGCCCGCCGTACTCCCGGACAGGCAAACGGCCGGCCAGCCCCGTTTTGTTGTGCGGCTGGCCGCAGTGGAACAGCTGCCCGGCGCACAGGCGGCGGATGATGTGATTCTGCCCCTTTTTACGCCGGCAGACAAGCTGCAACAGGCGGCGGATGACGGCCGCCTTGGTGTGGAAATTCCCCGCGGGCTGTTTGGCCGGGAGCAGGAAGTCCGCCGGGCACTGCACGCCGCCAGGGAGGCGGGGGCCCGTTTTGCCCTGTGCGGCAATGCGGGGGCGCTGCCCCTCGCACTGGAAGCCGGGCTGCCGCCGGTGGGCGGTTTTGGATTGAATCTCGTCAATGAAGAAGCGCTGGCCTTTTACGCCGAAAGGGGATTGGCTGCCGCCACCCTGTCGATGGAGCTGACCTTCCGGCAGACCGCCCACATCGCGCACCGGCCCATTCCAACCGGTCTGCTCCTCTACGGGCGGCAGCCGCTCATGCTTTGCCGTGCCTGCCCGCACCGGGCGGCCGCCGGCGGCTGCGGCACGCGGGGAAGCTGCGGTCTCACCGATCGCAAGGGGGTGCGATTCCCCCTTGCCTGCGACGGCGGCTGTACCGAGCTGCTCAACGCGGTGCCGCTCTACTGGGCGGATAAACGGGAAGAGATCCCATCGCTCGATTTCTGGCTGTTCCATTTCACAACCGAAACGCCCGGCGAGGCGGCGGCCATTCTGCGGGATTACCGCAGCGGGGCGGCAACCGCCCCCGCCGGTATCACGCGCGGCCTGTACCGCCGCGGAGTAGAATAAAAAAGGGAGCGCGGCAGAACCATTCTGCTACGCTCCCTTTTCGCTTCGTAAAGGATCGGTAAGCCGCACCCGGCTTATGTGAAGCTCCTGGCCGTATCGATGAGCATCTTCAGGTTTTCATACGGCACGTCCACCTGGATTTCCTGGGACGAACAGGTGATATAGCCGCCGTTTTGGCTCATCCGCTTAATGGTGTCTTCGGTCTCTTTTTTCACCTCTTCCGGGGTACCGAAGGGCAGCGTCCGCTGGGTCGATATGCCGCCCCAGAAGGTGAGGGCATCTCCATATTGTTCCTTAAGCCGATGGAGATCCATGCATTCGGGCTGCACCGGATTCAGTATGTCAACGCCGAGCTCCACCAGTTCATCCAGAATCCGGTAAATACACCCGCAGGAATGGACCATCACCTTTTTGCCAGCCGCCTGTATCAGCGCATATTGTGCTTTTTCTCCGGCCTTGATCATCTGTTTCCAGGCCTGGGGGGACATGATGAGATCGTTCTGACAGCCCCAATCGCTTCCCAGCAAAACGCCGTCCACTTCGTTGCACTTTAACAGCCGCGGCAGGATTTCCAGATTGATGCGGATGATATAATCCAGAAGCGCCTGGGCAAATTCCGGCGCTCCGGCTATATCGGCCAGAAAGTTTTCGATCCCTCTTGTAAAATAGGCTTTTTCCCAATGGCTTCCAAAAATCAGGCAGGTGTTAAATACCTGATATTTCTGGGATATATAAGCGGCTTTCCTATAGAACTTCTCGAAATTTTCCGGTGTGTCCTCCCGGACAATGCCCGGCATCTCCTCCGGCACCTCGTCGGCATTTCCATACGCCGCCGGCATATGGGCATAGTCCCAGTCCCACCACGGGAAATCCAGCGGCAGCATGTAATTCCCGATAGACAGATTGACCGCCTGCATCTTGGACAAAAGCCCGGCTTTATAATCGTCCATGACGTCCCGGTTGAAATAGTCCTTAAGAAGCTGATCGCCATACAGATCATAGGCTTCCCCCGTCAGGTGAATGCAGTAGGGGACCGTATCGGACGATTGATGGCGAACGGCCTGCATCACATGCTCTTTTTTCGTCATATGCGTTCGGTCCTTTCTGGTTCGGCTTCACAGGAGCCGTTGGGATATTAAGCCGCCCGTCTTATTCATCGAGCAGCGTCTCCACAATATAGCGCGGGCGCGCCTTGACCTCGCTGTAAATCTTACCCATGTATTCGCCCAGTACGCCCAGGCAAAGCAGCTGAATGCCGCCGAGCAGCCAGATGGAGCACACAATCGCCGTCCAGCCCGCCACCGTCGCCCCCATGAAGTGGGAGATCAGCGCGTACAGAAGGCCGAGCACGCTGCCGATCGAAATGACCAGGCCGAAGTTGGAAATTACCTTGAGCGGCCGCACGCTGAAGGAGGTGATGCCGTCCACCGCAAAATGCAGCATTTTGCGCAGCGGGTATTTGCTCTCTCCGGCGAACCGCTCCGCCCGCTCGTACAGCACCACGTCGCTTTTAAAGCCGATTTCGGGTACGATGCCGCGCAGAAACAGATTGGTTTCCCGGTACTGGGCCAGCGCATCCAGTGCCCGCCGCCCCATGAGGCGGTAATCCGCGTGGTTATACACGATATCCACCCCAAGCAGCTTCATGAACCGGTAAAAGCCCTGCGCCGAGGTGCGCTTGAAAAAGGTGTCCGCATCCCGCCGGCTGCGCACGCCGTACACCACCTCGCAGCCCGCGGCGTATTTCTCAAGAAAGGCGTCGATCGCCTCCACGTCGTCCTGCAGATCCGCATCGAGCGAAATGACGCAGTCCGCCTTTTCCCGCGCGGTCATCAGCCCGGCGAGCAGGGCGTTCTGATGCCCGCGGTTGTGCGCAAGCTTGAGCCCGGAGACAAGCGGATCCTCCCGGTGATAGGTTTCAATAAGGGGCCAGGTGTTGTCCCGGCTGCCGTCGTCCACGAACAGGATACGGCTGCGCGGGTCGGCCCGGCCCGTTTCCATGAGCGCGGTCAGCTTGGCGGTCAGCCGCCGCCGCGTCTCGGGCAGCACCGCCTCTTCGTTATAGCAGGGAACCACCAGATACACCGTCGGCATACGGCTTCCTCCTTTCGCTTCATTCCAGATTGCCGCTGAGCTGCATCGCCACGGCCAGCGCGGCGAGCGGTGCGGTCTCGCACCGCAATATGCGGGGGCCGAGCGTCGCCACCGCGCCGCCGGCCTCCCGAACGGCTTCCACCTCGTCCGGTTCAAAGCCGCCCTCCGGGCCCACCATCATGGACAGCTGCCGCACCCCAGGGGATACCAGCTCGCGCAGCGGCCGGCCGCCGCCTTCATACAGGATCACGGCCGTTTCCTCCCGCAGCCGCTCCACCGCCCGGGCGAAGGGGACGGGCGGCTCCACCTGCGGCAGAATACCCCGTCCGCATTGGCCGGCCGCCTCGTCGGCGATGCGCTGCCACCGCTCGCGTTTTCTGTCCGCCTTGTCGTCCAGCCGCACGACACTGCGCCGCGTGGCCACCGGCACGATGGCCGTCACGCCCAGCTCCACCGCCTTCTGCACGATGAAATCCATCTTGTCGCCCTTGGGCAGCCCCTGGTACAATGTCACCGCCAGCGACGGCTCGGACAGGGTGGGGGAGGCCCCCTCCACCCGCACGGTCACCGTCTGCACACCGATCTCCTTTATCACGCCGGCGTAATCGGTGCCGCGGCCGTCGCACAGGGTAATCGGATCGCCCGGGCGCATGCGCAGCGATTTGGCGATATGGGCCGCATCGGCGCCGGTGATCACCGCCTCCCCGCCGCCCGCAAAATCCAGGAAAAACCGCGGCATCCTCTCACTCCTCCACGCCGGCCAGCCGCCGGATGATTTCGCCCGCCAGAATCAGCCCCGCCACCGACGGCACAAAGGATACGCTGCCGGGCAGGGCGTGCTTGCCCGTTCGTTTTTCCTCTTCGGCCGGTTCCGCCGCGGGACGCCGCGGCGGCTCGTCCGAAAACACCACCGGCAGATGGGCGATCCCCCGGTTTTTGAGCTCCCGCCGCATGATGCGGCAAAGGGGGCACACGCTCGTTTTGGTGATATCCGCCACCCGGAACCGGGTGGGATCCAGCTTGTTGCCACAGCCCATGGCGCTGATGAGAGGAATGCCCTTGGCGGTGCACTCCTCCGCGAGGGCCAGCTTGGCCGCCACCGTGTCCACGGCGTCCGCCACAAAATCGCAGCCGTCCACCAGCCCCTGCCCCTCGCCGGGCAGATAAAAGACGGTGTGCGCCTCCGCCCGGCAGTCCGGGTTGATGTCCCGCACGCGGGCAGCCATCACCTCCGCCTTGGGCTGCCCCACGGTGGAACACAGCGCCACCAGCTGGCGGTTGCGGTTGGTATCCGACACGGTGTCCCCGTCGACGAGCACCAGCCGGCCTATTCCGGCGCGGGCCAGGGCCTCCGCCGTATAGGAGCCCACGCCGCCCAGACCGAACACCGCCACCGATGCCGCGCGCAGCCGCTGCACCGCGGCATCGCCCAGCAGCATGGCCGAACGCGCCTGCCAGTCTCCCGTCATGATGCCGTCTCCGTCCGCAGCACCAGGCACAGCCAGCCGCCATGCTCATGCCGCGCCTCTACCGCGAAGCCGCACGCCGTCACCGCGGCCATCACGTCGGCTTCCCGGGTATCAATGATACCCGATACAATGTAGACGCCGCCGGGCTTCAAAAACCGCGGAATGGCAGGGGAGAGGGCGATGATGGCATCGGCCACGATATTGGCCGCCACCACCTCGTACTGTCCCTCCACCTTATCGACCAAATCCCCCTGCCGCACGATGAGCCGCGGTTCCTCAAAACCGTTCAGCTGCCCATTTTCTCTCGCCGTCTTAACGGCGAGCGCATCGATGTCCACCCCGACGGCCTGCCCTGCGCCGAGCAGCAGCGCCGCGATGGACAAAATCCCGCTGCCGCAGCCCACGTCCAGCATCCGGCAGCCCGGCGTGATATAGCGTTCCAGCGTCTCGAGCACCAGACGGGTGGTATCGTGCCCGCCCGTGCCGAAGGCCATGCCCGGGTCGATGGACAGCACCGCCCGATCGCCCGGCTGCTCCACCGTTTCCCAGGTGGGGCGGATGAGCAGCCTGTCCCCCACGGGCAGCGGCTTGAAATACGCTTTCCAGTTGTTGGCCCAGTCCTGCTCGTTTACCTCAAAGGTGAGCAGTTCGTGCCCGATCCCCGCGGCCGTGAACCGCTCGCGCAGGAAGGCGACTGCCTCGGCCGGGGATTCCTCGGGCGAGATATACACATGCAGCGTCGCGCGGGTGCGATCCCGGGCGAGCAGCTCCTCGTCAATGAGATCGATGTGGGCGATTTCCCGCGCCCCCTGCTCCAAATCGCTGTAATCCTCGATATACAGGCCGTAGGGCACCACCATGTTGGCGATATCCGCCGCCCGGTCGGCGTCGGCCGCCGCCACCAGGATACGCACCTCTGTCCAGTCCATGCTTTTACTCCTGCCTTTCCCGCGCAGGCCGGGCCTGCGCCGCGATCCGGTTCCCTAAGCGGAGCCGTTCATGTGCTCCGCCTATCATCCGTTCTTCCGCCACGCTTACTGCAGATACGCGTCCAGCTGGCTCTTATCCAGCCCGTCCTGCTGCGCCATAAACGGGGCCAGCTTCGCCGCGATTTCGCGGCAGCCGCCGACGTGCCCGCTCTCGATATTGAGCGGCATCACCGGGTCGTGTACGCTCAGCCGCAGCAGCAGCCAGCCGTCGTCCACCGTGGCGCGCACCCCTTCCCGGCTGTCGTCCGCCAGCTCCCAGCCGTTTGCCCGCACGTAATCCTCCAGCCGGCCCAGCACCGCCCGGCCGTAGGAAGCGAAATCGCTTTCCCGTATCGCAAAGCGCAGCTCCACGCCCTCGGCCGGCTCCTCCAGTGCGGCGATGAGATCCTCCAGCCGCTGCCCGCTGCGGCGCAATTGTGCCGCTTTGATGAGAATCTTGGTGATGAGATAGGCGCCGTCGTCCAGAAAATAATTCTCTTCCAGCGCGGCATGCCCCGATGTCTCGATGGCAAGCGGCGCGTGTATCCCCGCCGCGTTCAGGCGCAGCGCCTCGTTGATGACATTTTTATAGCCCCGCTTGAACCGGCAGTGCACCCCGCCGAGTTCCTGCTCGATGAAGGTTTTGAGCCCGCTCGAGGTGACCGAATCGGTTACGATGGTCCCGCCCGGCGCGTTTTCGAGTACGATCGCCGCCGCCAGGGCAATGAGCCGGTTGCGGTTGATCTCTTTCCCGTCGGCGCCGACACAGCCTGCGCGATCCACATCGGTGTCAAAAATCACGCCCAGGTCGGCGCCTGCCTGCACCGTCGCGGCGCAAATCGACGCCATCGCCTCGGGAGCCTCCGGGTTGGGGATATGATTGGGAAAACGGCCGTCCGGCTCGAGAAACTGGCTGCCGGTGATATCGGCCCCCAGCGGAGCCAGCACGTCGGTGGCGTAAAAGCCGCCCGCGCCATTGCCCGCATCCACCACCACGTGAAAGCCGGCGAGCGGATGATCGTAATCCTCGGCGTTTACCCCCTCGCAGATGAGCCGGCGCAGACGCGCGGCATACTGGCCCATATAATCCACCGGCCGCACGGCGCCCGCCGCCGGGGGACAGGTGCGGCCTTCTTCGGCGAGGGTGAGAATGGCGGTGATGTCCCCGCCCTCCAGCCCGCCCGCGGGCAGGAAGAATTTGAGACCGTTGCGGTAATAGGGATGGTGGCTGGCCGTCAGCTGGATTGCGCCGTCGCAGCCGAGATCCACCGTGGTCATGAACATCGCCGGCGTGGACGCAAGCCCGCAGTCGAGCACCGTCACCCCCGCGCCGGTCAGGGCGCCGGTCACGGCATCGCGCAGACGCGGGCCGGACAGACGGCTGTCCCGGCCAAGCGACACGGTGAGCTTATCGGCCGGCTTGCCCGTCCGTTCGGACAGCCAGCAGGCAAAGGCCGCGGCCATGCGGCCCACCGCCTCATCGGTCAAATCGAGCGGCTGTCCCTCCACGCCGTCCAGGGCGACGCCGCGGATATCGGTTCCGCTTTTAAAATGCTTCCAGTCGATTGATGCCATGGCTGTTCCTTCCTTTTCTCCGGTGTTCTTCCCCTATTATAACGGCAACTGCCCGGTTTTGCAATTCCAATCGCGCGACATCCGCCGCGGGAAAAGGTTGAAACGATGGCCGGAATGCGGTATACTAATAGGACAACCAGTCAGGAAAGGGGACGACGACCGTGAGCCTTCTGTCCGTGATCATCCCCTCCTACAACGAGGAGGCCAATATCGCCCTGACCGCGCGCCGCGTGGCGCAGGTGCTGGAAGGGGCGGGCATTGCGTATGAATGCGTTTTCATCGACGACGGGTCGAAGGACAACACGTTTCGGCTGATCGAAGAGGCGAGCCATGAGAATCCCCGTGTGCGCGGGGTGAGCTTCAGCCGCAACTTCGGCAAGGAGGCCGCCATTTTCGCCGGGCTCAGCGAGGCGCGCGGCGACTGCTGCGTGCTGCTCGACTGCGATATGCAGTTTCCGCCCGAGTGCGTGCCCCAGATGTACGAGCTGTGGCGGCAGGGATACGAGGTCGTGGAGGGCAAAAAGGCCAGCCGTGGCAAAGAGAGCCTCTTTTACAAATGCTCGGCCGGCCTGTTTTACAAGCTCATCAGCAAATGCACCCGGGTGGATATGAAATCCTCCTCCGATTTCAAGCTGCTCGACCGCAAGGTGGTGGACGTGCTGACGGCTCTGCCCGAAAAGGATACCTTTTTCCGGGCTCTGTCCTTCTGGGCGGGATTCCGCACGGCGACGGTGGAGTTTGAGGTGGCCCAGCGGCAGGCCGGCACATCCAAATGGTCGGTGCGCGGCCTGATGAAATACGCGGTACAGAACATCACCTCCTTCACCACCGTGCCGCTGCAGCTCGTGACCCTCATCGGGATAATCCTGCTGCTCGTGTCGGCCATACTGGGGATCCAGACGCTCGTGCGTTTTCTGCTCGGCCGCGCGGTGGAAGGGTTCACCACCGTTATCCTGCTGCTGCTCATCATCGGGGGCGGCATCATGATAAGCCTCGGCATCATCGGGCACTACATCGCTCGGATTTACGACGAGGTTAAGGGCCGCCCGAAGTACATCATTGCCCACCGCACCGACGAAATCCGCCCGCCCCGCTAGAAAGACGTTGCCTATGCGGCGGCCGCATGTGCCGGCTTTTCCATTCTTGTTTAATTGAGGTGTTGAATTTGGCGACATCCCGGGACTATATCCGCAACTTCTGCATTATCGCCCACATCGATCACGGCAAATCCACCCTGGCCGATCGCATCCTCGAAAAGACGCAGGCGGTGGCCCTGCGCGACATGGAGGATCAGCTGCTGGACAGCATGGATCTCGAGCGGGAACGGGGCATCACCATCAAGGCACACGCCGTCACCCTGTCCTACAAGGCGCAGGACGGCGAAACCTATGTGTTCAATCTGATCGATACCCCCGGCCACGTGGACTTTAACTATGAGGTGTCCCGCTCGCTTGCCGCGTGCGAAGGCGCGCTGCTGGTGGTGGACGCCTCCCAGGGGATTGAGGCCCAGACGCTGGCGAACACCTATCTGGCGGCGGAGCACGGGCTGGAAATCGTGCCGGTCATCAACAAAATCGATCTGCCCGCCGCCGAACCCGAGCGGGTGCGGCAGGAAATTGAGGACATTATCGGCATCGACGCGTCGCAGGCGCCCCTCGTCTCGGCCAAATCGGGCCTCAACATCGAGCAGGTGCTCGAGGCGGTGGTGACCCAGATGCCGCCTCCCCAGGGCGAGGACGATGCCCCGCTGCGTGCCCTGATTTTTGACAGCTATTACGACAGCTACCGCGGCGTCATCGTGTATATCCGCATCATGGACGGCGAGGTGCGCCCGGGCGATACCATCCGCATGATGGCCACCGGCGCACAGTTCGACGTGGTGGAGGTCGGCCTGATGCGGCCCGGCCGGCTGGAGCCCTGCAGTGGGCTGCACGCGGGGCAGGTAGGGTATATCGCGGCGTCCATCAAAACGGTGGGCGATGCCCGGGTGGGCGATACCGTTACCCGCGCCGATCGGCCCGCACCCGAACCGCTCCCCGGCTACCGCAAGGTGAATCCCATGGTGTTCTGCGGCATCTTCCCGGCGGACGGCGCGCATTACCAGGATCTGCGCGAGGCGCTCGAACGGCTGCAGCTCAACGACGCGTCCCTCACCTTTGAACCGGAAACCTCGGTGGCGCTCGGTTTCGGCTTCCGCTGCGGCTTTCTCGGCCTGCTGCACATGGAAATCATCCAGGAGCGGCTCGAACGGGAATACGATCTCGATCTCATCACCACCGCGCCGAGCGTTATCTACCGCATCACCCTCACCGACGGCACGGTGCTGCTTATCGATAATCCCACCAACTATCCCGATCCCGGTTCCATTGCGCGGGCGGAAGAGCCCATCGCGGACGCGCATATCCTGGCCCCCACCGATTACGTCGGCAATATCATGGAGCTGTGCCAAGAGCGGCGCGGCGTGTTCAAGGATATGAAGTATCTGGATCCCACCCGGGTGGATATTCATTATGAGCTGCCGCTCAACGAAATCGTGTACGACTTTTTTGACGCGCTCAAATCGCGGACCAAGGGCTATGCCAGCTTCGATTATGAGCTCAAGGGCTACGCCGACTCGGAGCTGGTCAAGCTGGATATCCTGCTCAACGGCGAGGTGGTGGACGCACTGTCCTTCATCGTTTTCGCGGGCAACGCCTATGCCCGCGGCCGCAAGCTGTGCGAGAAGCTGAAGGAAAACATCCCGCGGCAGCTGTTTGAGGTGCCGATACAGGCGGCCATCGGCGGCAAAATCATCGCCCGCGAAACGGTGCGTGCCATGCGCAAGGACGTGCTTGCCAAATGCTACGGCGGCGATATCACCCGCAAGAAGAAGCTGCTCGAAAAGCAGAAGGAAGGCAAAAAGCGCATG
>CDZV01002390.1_pt1 | contig 12644 bp, 12 predicted proteins | sample 554851 | NCBI WGS metagenome assembly CDZV01 (sample SAMEA3182090, study PRJEB8094) | gut metagenome | biome: human; feature: gut; material: Stool; isolation source: human stools | place: Canada | collected 2013-03-12
GTTATACGACAGACGAAAAAAGGACTCTGACATTTTTCCATCAGAGTCCTTTCATTACTCATTGCTCAGTTTTACCACAAAGCCACTTATAACTATTTCATCTGTTGCAAAACTTTTTTGTGCGTGATGTGTTGCAAAAGTGTTGCAAAAACGAATCGGCGATTCAGGCTATGCCCGCAAACCCGCATAAATACTGGCTTTTTAAGCACATCTCAGCCGAGAGTCATCACTCCCACTCAATGGTGGCGGTCGGTTTAGGTGAAATATCATAGCAGACGCGGTTGACACCCTTGACTTCCTGCAGAATCCGGTCCGTAATGCGGAACAGCACCGGCCAGTCCAGCGGCTCCACCGTCGCCGTCATGGCATCCACTGTGTTCACCGCCCGGAGAATCACCGGATATTCAAAGCAGCGGGCATTGTCGCGCACGCCAACCGACTTGAAATCGGGCACCACGGTGAAATACTGCCACACCTTTTTGTCCAGCCCCGCCTTGTGGAACTCTTCGCGCAGGATGGCATCCGACTCCCGGACGGCTTCCAGGCGGTCGCGGGTGATGGCGCCCAGGCAGCGCACGCCGAGCCCGGGGCCGGGGAAGGGCTGGCGGTATACCATGCTGTCCGGCAGGCCAAGCGCCGCGCCGCAGGCGCGCACCTCATCCTTAAACAGCTGCCGCAGCGGCTCCACCAGTTCAAAGGTCAAATCCTCCGGCAGACCGCCGACATTATGATGCGATTTCACCGCTTTGGCCGTTTTGGTGCCGCTCTCCACAATATCGGGATAGATGGTGCCCTGCGCGAGAAAATCGATGCCCTTCAGCTTACGCGCCTCTTCCTCAAACACGCGGATAAATTCCGCGCCGATGATTTTGCGCTTCTGCTCCGGGTCGGCCACGCCCGCCAGCTTACGGAGGAACCGCTCGCTCGCATCCACATACACGAGATTGGCGCCAAGCTGCTTCTGGAAGACGTCGATCACCTGCTCCGGCTCTCCCTTGCGCAGCAGGCCGTGGTTGACATGCACGCAGGTCAGCTGGTCGCCGATGGCCTTGAGCAGCAGCACCGCCACCACCGAGCTGTCCACGCCGCCCGACAGGGCGAGCAGCACCTTTTTGTCCCCCACCTGCCGGCGGATAAGCTCCACCTGATCGGCGATGAAATTGGGCATATTCCAGTTGGCGGCCGCCTTGCACACGTCAAACACAAAGGGGCGCAGCGCCGCCTTCATCGCCGCTTCCTCCGCGGGCCACGCCGCCAGCGACTGCGCGGCCTGCGGTGCATCGTAATCCACCGCCAGCAGCGGCAAGCCGCTCGCATAGACGGCGTCGCTCACCTCGATGGCCTTCCCGTCCACCACGCGGTTCGGGCCGCCGTTGACCACAATGCCCTTCACGCCTTCCAGGGCGCCGAGCTCCTGCGCCGTGATGTCGTGAGGATAAATCTCACTGTATACGCCGAGCGCGCGGATGGCGCGGGCCACGGCGGTGTTTTCGGTGCTTCCCAGATCCAAAACCAAAATTTTATCCTGCTGCATATTCTGACCAGCCTTTCCTCTGATATCGTATTGACTATAACACACCCGGCGGCGTTCGTCAATTTCCGACACAGCAAAAGCCAGATCCGGCTACCGGCTCTCTCCCATGACCGCGGCCCTTCAGCCCTGCCGGCGTACAAGGCCCACGCCGGAGAAGCCGCAAGTGCGGGCCGCCGACCGGGCCTATTCACGGAAATAAGGGAACGCTTCGAGCAGACGGCGCAGATCTTCCGTCCGCCGGAGGATGTGCAGCTGTGACCAGTGGGCGGGATACAGCGCCCGGTATGCCGCCGTGCCGAACCGCGAATCGATAAGCAGCACCAGGCCCGTGTCCGCGGCCGTGCGAATGACGCGGCCCGCCGCCTGCATAACCTTGTTCATGCCGGGGAACATATAGGCATATGCATAGCCGCCGCCGTTTACGCGGTTGTAATAGGCGCGGATTTCTTCCTGGCGCAGCGAGATACCCGGCAGGCCCACCCCCACCACGATGGAGCCGATAAGCCGGTCCCCCTTCAGGTCGATCCCCTCGGAAAAAATGCCGCCCAGCACGCAGAACCCGACAAGCGTGTTCGCGTTGTCCGCGTCGAAGCAGGCGAGAAAGGCGGCCCGTTCCTCCTCGTCCATATGCCCCTGCTGGATCCGCGTATCCACCTCGGGATGGGCCGCCGTGAAGCGCGCATACACCTCGTCCATATAGCGGTAGGAGGGGAAAAAGGCCAGATAATTGCCCTTTTTATAGGATGTCGCCGTATACAGCGCCTGCGCCACCGGCGTATAGCTTGCCTCGCGGTCGGCGTATTTGGTGGAAATTCCGGTGTGTGCCGCCAGCAGCAGACGTCCCTCGTCAAAGGGCGAGGGCAGCGCGATGAACGGATCTCCCTCCCGGCCTCCCAGTACCTCACGGTAATAGGGCAGCGGGGTCAGCGTGGCGGAAAACAGCACCGCCGCCTTGGCCAGCCCCAGCTTGTCGCCGATGATGGCGGACGGATCGAGGCAGAATTGGGTGACGGTCACGCCGCCATCCTCCGCCTCGAGGAGGGTGGTGAACCGTTCGTTGTAAAGATCGGCCATCATCTGATAGGCGCGCGCTTCAAAATACAGCTCGAGCACCTCGCGGAAGCCTTCGTGGCCGCTGTTCTGCTCCTGCCCCAGCCATTCCTCCGCCGCCCGGCAGAACAGCGCAACCAGCGCGTTCAGCGCCGTATCCGCCGCGGGCCGGGAAGCGGCCTTTTGGCCGCCCAGTGCCCGTGCCGTATCCAGCAGATGCCGGTTCACCGACCGGGCCGTGCGGCGCAGCGCCGCGGCGGCCCGGTTTTTATCCGGCACGGTGCGCGGCAGGCGGGAAAAGTCGCCCTTGCGCAGCGAAGCGGAATACATGTCGCGGACCCGGTCGGCGAGGTTGTGCGCCTCGTCGATAAGGAACACATAGCCGCCGCCCTCTCCGTCAAAAAAGCGCCGCAGATAGACCGTCGGGTCAAACACATGGTTGTAGTCGCCGATCACCAGTTCCGCCCGCAGCGTCGCATCGAGGGCCAGCTCGTAGGGGCAGACCGTGTGCGCGCGGGCACAGGCTTCCACCTGCGCGGGCGTGATGCCGTCGTGATGCGTCATCAAATCGTAGAGCGCATCGTTCACCCGGTCATAATGCCCCCGGGCATACGGGCAGTAATCGGGATTGCAGACGGTTTCCTCACACAGGCAGATTTTGTCCTTGGCGCGCAGCGTCACCGATTTGAGGCGCAGCCCCTTGTCCCGCAGGAGAGCGGCCGCCTCCTCCGCCACCGTACGGGTGACGGTCTTGGCCGTGAGATAGAACAGCTTATCCGCTTTGTGTTCGCCGAGCGCCTTGATGGCGGGGAACAGGGTGGAAAGCGTCTTGCCGATGCCGGTCGGCGCCTGCGCGTACAGGCGTTTTTCCGCCGCAATGGTGCGGTAGACGGCGGCTGCCAGCTCGCGCTGTCCCTTGCGGTAGGCGGGATAGGGAAACCCGAGGGCGGCGATCGACTCGTCCCGCAAGGCGGCCCATTCCCGCTCAAAGCGGATCCAGGCGCCATAGCGTGTGAGCAGATCCTCCAGAAAGGCGTCCAGCTCCTGCGCCGTGAAAGGGAACCGGCGGCGCTGCACCTCTTCGGTTTCCAGCTGGTAATAGGTGAGCTGCACCGTTATCGTTTCGGGCGGCTCCGCCATCGTGCGCAGCAGCATCACGGCATAGCATTTCGCCTGGCCGAGATGCCAGTCCCGCTGCCGGTCGAGCCGGTCGAGCGGCAGGGTGGTGGTCTTGATCTCCTCCAGGCAGAGCTGCCCTTCCCCGTCGGTGAACACCCCGTCCGCCCGGCCATACAGCCGAATCGGGACCCCGCCCGCTTCCGTCTCCAGCTGCAGCGGTACCTCCCGGCGGTAATCATCGCCCATATCTTTCTGAAGGCGCCGGTGAGCGGCGGCCCCCTGCTGCATGACGGTGTCCTCCACATACCGGCTGTCGATATCGCCGCTGCGCAGGATCGTATCCACCACCCGATGCACCGAAAGTTTCAGCCGCTCCACGTTGCTCACCCCCCCACGTTCAGAACATGCGTTCTATTATACCGCTTTTTCCCCCTTGTGTCTACAAAAGAAAAGCGGCGGCTGCATGGCTGCAGCCGCCGGAGCGTTCCGTCAGGAGAATCTTATTCATCCAAATGCAGGCTGGGATAATCGGTCATGTTGGCATCCGGGCTGAGCGGCACCTCGCCGTCCCGCTGCACGTTCTCGTCCCAGAATTTGTAGTTGTCCACCTGCGACAGGGTGTAAAACAGCACCCGGTTGGCGTAATCCTCGTAAATATGCACGGTGGCTTTTTTCTCGGGCAGGTAGAACGAAAAGGCCACCGTGTTTTTGGCATCGTTCATCCAGATCCAGCCGGAAGAGAGTCCGTTATCCCCGCCCTGTACGCCGTCGGCAAACGGGGCGACATGACCCGCGGCCAAAATCTCGTCCAGCTGGGCCAGCGTCATGATGTTGTACGGCATGGTTTCCTTCACATAGGTATCATACACATCGATCTTGTTATAGTCCTCCGCCATCGGCTTGCTGGCGAGCAGCTCATACGCGGTGGTCCCGTTCTCCTTGACCCGCAGCTCAAACGTCCGGTTTTCAAAATCCTCATAATAGACGTAATACCGTCCTCCCTGCTGCTCCATCATACCGGTAAAATAGAGGTTAGTCAGGCCGGGCTCAAACTGTACATTGGAATCGAGCCAGGGCATCACGGCCTGCAGGCTGTCCATCGCCTCAAAGATGGCGATAGCCTGGTCCCGGGGGATATCTTGGCCAACATAGGTCCCGTTGCGCAGCGTAGCCAGCGGATCCTGCGGATCGAAAACAGGCGGTGCGTCGGTCTCGGCCGCCGTGGTCGCTTCGGCCGCCTTGCTGCTGGTGGTGTTCGCGGCGGTTGTCCCCTCTGTGCTGTCATCGGTCTCGGTTGCGGCGGTGACCGATGCCCACGAAGCGGGCCCCGTCGTGGACAGAATCGTCGTTTGGATGCCCGACGCACCGGTGCCGCCATCCCCGACGGCAAGAGACGGCTGGCGCGTCAGCAGGAACCAGCCGCCGCTCACCAGAAAAAGCACGGCGGCCGCTATCCCGGCGTACGACAGCCAGCGCCGCGGATCACGCGGTGGCTTGGGCGGTTCCCCGTTTATATACGGGGACATATAGGGCTGCTCCGTCCGGCGGGAGGCGCGGGGATCCGCGAGCCGGTTTTTCAGCCGGTAGGCCAGCAGCCTTTTTTGCCCGTCCTGCAGGGAAAGCTGCTGTTCAATCTCCCGGCGATAGGATTCCATATCCATCATCCGTATCCTCCATTTCCCGTTTAAGTGCCTGCCGGGCGCGGTACAGCCGCGACTGCACGGCCCGCTCGCTTTTGCGCAGGATGCCGGCGATTTCCCGGATGCTGTAGCCTTCGTAATAATGCAGGTACAGCAGGGTGCTCTGCGCGGCGGGCAGGGACAGTACCGTTTCCAGCAGGGAAATTCCCGTAAAAGCATGGGGTTCCGGGCAAACTGCCATATCCGCCCGGCGCACGCGGTACGCCTGCCGCCGGCAGTCCTTGCAGGCGTTGACGGTCACCCGGATAAACCAGGCCTTTTCGTGCTCCGGCGAGGAGAAGGGCGGTGCCTTTTCCATCCATTTGAGCAGGACGTCGTGGGTGATGTCCTCGGCGTCTTCCCGGTTTTTCAGATAGTGATAGGCCACGCGGTATATCGTGTCGCTGTATGCATATACCGCCCGATCCACGTCCTGTATGCTGTCTGCACCGTCCATGTTCCCACCCCCTCTATCTATAAAACGAATCAAAAGGGGAAAATCATTCTCCTGTTTAAAAATTTTTTCGTATAAGCCGGAGCGCCGTGCCGGTCACATGCCCGGTACGGCGCTCGTCTCCCCTTTTTTATTCAAACAGATAACACCCGACATAGGTGACCGTATTCGCCCCGTTGATATACGGAATCCCACAGGCGGCGCATACATCGCTGACCATCATGCCGTATCCCTCCATCGAGGCATGCAGCGTTTCCGGGAACCGGCAGGGCGCATCGGGGTATGTACAGGTTTCGCATTTCCGGCAGCCGCCCGCCCCCAGGGCGAGCACGTCGGGGTAGGCTTCCTTAATCTGGAGGAAAAGCGCCTCGAACCGCTCCTTGTGCTGTTCCGCGGCGGCGGTCATGCCCTCCACGTCAAAGGAGTCCTCCAGCTGCCCCACCGTTTCCACCACGATGCCCCTCTCGTATTGCCGCAGGCGCGCCTCGCATTCCTCCAGCGTCCCGCATGCCGGCGGGCAATTCCAGTTGGCGCCGTACTGCCCGCACCGGTTGACGGCGCACATGTTGCGCACCTCGGGCAGCAGCTTCAGCTTTTTCGTCTCCACGGGCGCCGCCTTGGCAAAACCGGCCTCCAGCGCCTTTTGCACCCACATATCAACCGCCATTCTGTGCCTCTCCTTTCGGCCGGAACCTTTTCTCTTCCCGGCGTTGTCGTCCAATCGTCAGCCTTAACGCCGGCCCAGCTTGCGGTACACCTCGTCATAATACAGCGCCGCTTCCACCGGCGTATTCGCCGGAATATGGTTGCCCACTGCCATAATGAATCCGGGGCAGTGCTTCGCCGTGTCCATGCAGCGTTTGACCTCCTGATAAATGGCTTCCCGGTCATTTTGAAGAAGGATGCGGGTGTCGGCGTTGCCCACAATCACATGGGTCTTGCCGTATTTTTCAACCGCCGTCTCCAGATCGGTGACCGGCTCGAGCACAAAGCCCTGCGCCCCCCGCCTGCGCGATGTCGTCGAGAAACATGGTATAGTTCCCGTCCGAGGTAAACAGAATCTTCTTGCCCGCCTCCAGAAGAGGGGCGAAAAACGTCTTATAATGGGGGAAAACAAACGTGCGGTACCAATCCGGGTGGATAAAAGGTCCCTCCGTCCACACGATATCGTCGTGCACCATAATCGTGGGGGAATCGCATTGCGCCAGCGCTTCATAATACGGCTGCATCCAGCGGGCATAGCGGTTGGCCACCTCGCCGAAGCCCTGGGGATCCACCCCCGCCGCCGTCAGCAGCAGGTCCCAGCCGAATAGCTCAATCAGGCCGGAAACACAGGTGATATAGGTGCCGGTCATGTTCACCGTATCGCTGGTGGTGAGAGAGGCGGCATGGTAATCGTCCGAGAATTTTTTGTCCATTCGCGCACGTCCACCGGGCCGAACGCCTCCATCGGATCAAACCGCAGCACATCTTCCTCGTCCCGAAAGGCGCAGTAGATGTGATCGTCCCGATCGACGCCGCCCGCCGCATATTCCGCATGGCCCATGTTGACGCGGTATTTTCCGAACACATCGCTGAGCAGGCCCACGCGCCACTGCAGGGCAAAATCCCACGCTTCCATAAAGGCGCCGGCCGCCTTGTTCACAAGCTCCCCATCGCTGTCCGGCTTCACATCGTAACCGGTGACCGCCTTTACCAGCGCGGGATGAAAGGGTGCGGAATACTCCGTACGCGGAACCATATCGGTCATTTCCAGGTGCAGCGCCGCCATACCGCTGGCCAATGACATGCAGAACCCTCCCTGTTTTGTCTTTGCTTTCATATTAGCTTTTTGCGCGGCCGGTGTCAACCGGCATGTACAAAAAAGCCCGCCGGTTGGGACACCTTTCGTAAGAAAGGTGTCCCACGTTTTTAATTTGTTCTCTTTTCGGATTGCGGGTGTCACAATCCGATGCTCGCTACCCAGTGAAACCCACCAAATTATCTGCATTGTTTCTTCTATTACAGAAAAGAGATTCGATATCTATCTGGGCGGATTGTTCGCCAAATTCGCTATGGTTTATTTCGTCGTAATACACTATAATGAAGACACGGTCGAAGCATTTATCAATTACCAAAAGGAGGATTTCACAATGTATAATATCGGAGAAAAAATTGCAAAATTACGAAAAACCAAGAATATGACGCAAGAAGAACTTGCCGACATCATTGGTGTATCTTCTCAATCGATTTCAAAATGGGAAAACAGTGTCACAATGCCGGATATCCAGCTTCTTCCGGTCATCGCCGATATTTTTGAGGTAACGCTTGATGAACTGTTTTCCATTGAAACAAAGCCCAGAGCTTTTACAGCAATAGAAGAAACGCCGTTTGCGGTATATGATGCGATTCTTGATACCATGTGGGCATGGGATGAAGCAAATACAAGTATTGATCATATAAAAAATCGTCTTTCGAACAATCCCGAATCACATACCGGCTTTGTTTCTATCAAATGCGGCGGCGTATATGCCGACAAAGATATAGCGCTGACATATATTGCTGATGATGAGACTTCAGCAAAATTATTCAGCAATGAAAATGCAGCTGATTTTTTGCAATGTCTTGCAAACCCAAACGTACGGAAAATTTTGAAACATCAGCTTGAAAATGGCGGTGCATCTTATACGGTTTCTTCTGTGAGCCTCAAATGCGGGATAGAGGAAGAAGATGCCAAAGAAGCACTTGAATCGATGACAAATTATTCATTGTCGATAAAACAGGTGGTTGAAATGGATACCGGCGAAAGAATAGAAATCTACAGCCATTATGGTGATCACAAATTCCCGCTGCTGATTTATCCTCTTCTTTCACTTGCTGAAAAACTATCTGATTTCAAGGAAAGCTGGTGTAGTCTTCGCTCATAAATTTCAGCAGTTATCAGATGCTTATATTGCTGACGAAAGTCAAAAGGGCGGCACTTCTCTACGAAGTGCCGCCCTTTGGCGGGCTTTTTTATGTTGGCATCTGCTTATTTTCCCAGGCCGCTTCCAGCCAAGTATTTTCAGCGCAAGTGGGCTTAACTGCCGTGTTCGGGATGGGAACGGGTGTACCCCCACCGCCATCAACACCAACGGCTAATAGTATACATGCCGCCGCCCGGCTTGTCAAGAAGGATTTGCGGAAATTTCACGGCGTCACGCTTCCCGGATAAACTCCACGACCGCCTGGGAACGGGCGCGGTCCAGGACGGGCGCCGCTTCTTTACCGTCCACGCGGCAGGCGGTCCACCCCTCCTCCACGCGCACGGTCAGCGTCATGCCGGCAAGCGGTACCCGATCGATGGAAAAAGACAGCGTGCGGAAAGGAGACAGGCGAATGCGGTCCATGGTCATGTCCATCCCCAGCAGGCGGATCAGGTATTCCCAGGAAGACTTATAGCGGGGATACGGCGGGAAACGGGGGGTGTCCTTTCCCGGCTCCTGCCGGGAGGTCTCCAGTTCAAGCCGTTCGTTCACGGTGCGGTTCCACTCGCCCACCGCCAGCACGTTTTTCCCCATCCCGCGGGCAACGGAGGCAAACACATCGCGCGATTCCTCCTCCATGCCGAAGTACCCCAGCAGGGAGGCCAGTTCCATCTGCGTGCTGACCCAGCAGGTCAGGGCATGGTATCCGCAGACGTTGGGCCCCTGATCGGTGATATCGATGGACGCGGTTTCCTCCCGGTTGGGCATCATGCCGTTCGTCCAGCAGGAGTAGCCGCCCTCTTTATCCTCAAGGCGGTTGTGGGTATATATTTTCTGCAGGGCCGCCTTCTCCATCGCTTCCGGCAGCACGGACCGGCTCTCCGCGTCGATGGCAACGGCCCAGTGGCCAAACAGCTGATCGGCAAATACCGCGCTCCCGTGCGGAAGGGCGAGGGAGTCCTCGTTGGTCTTGTAGGCATGCCAGTACCCGCCCTGCTCATCCCAAAGCGTTTCGTTGTATTCCCGGATAGCCGCCGCCAGAAAATCGTCCAGATTCCGTCCGCACAGTTCCTTCTCCTCGCCGAGCTCTTCGCACATCCGGCGCAGGGCGAACAGCGCATAAACCCATTGTATGTTGACATAGGCGCCGATGCCGGGCATCTTCCACGCGTCGTAGCTCTGGTTGCCGCCGCCGTTTTGGATCAGATGCCCCCTGCCCGCCGTGCGGTACATATAGGCAAGCGCGGCCTTCACGCTCGGATAGCTTTTCCGTAAAAATTCCCTGTCACCCGACCACAGCGCATAGCGCCAGCTGCGCACGGCGTAAATGGCCTCCTCCACGTAATGGGCGCCGTCCGCCCACAGGGAATGCCACACCTTCCCCGCTGTTTCGCCGGTTTTGGGAATGGCCGCGATGTACTGCTCCAAATCCCGGCGCTCCACCTCGGGCCAGTTCACCATAAAAATCCAGGTGGAATAGACGCTGACATCCATGGTGTTAAGGCAGCCGTGCGGCTGCTCGATCTCCAGATAATATCCCTCGGTCGTATACAGGGTGGCCGTGATCAGGGAGGCGTAGGAACCGAACCAGACGTGCAGGCACGCCGGGGGCACCTGCAGGCTCTCATGCCAGCGCCGGATTTCCGCCTTCCACGCGTCATGGCTGGCCAGCGCTTCCTCCGCGACCGCCGCCGCAGATGGATACCGCCTCACGTAGTCACGGATATAGCTTCCCTGGTTCTTCTCATAATCGTAATCCTGCACCGTGTTCTGCCGGAAAATGATGTCATTTGGCGCAATACCGGGGGTGGAAAAGGCCGGATAGTACCAGCTGATCACCCCGACGGCGGTTGCCTGCGCATGCGCCCCCACCTGCAGGGTGATGGTGCCGCCCTGCCCGCCGGCAAAGCCGAAGCACACCTGTCCCGCCTGCTCGGACAGCGTCAGGAGCGCGCCGTCCCGCGTCTCCCCGTACACTTCGGCGTCATACCCCAGGCCAAGGGTGTATGTCACCGCCTGCTCCGCATGGTTGCAAACCGTTATCTCCACCACGCAGGCGGGGATGCTGGTCGCGTCAATATCATGGGGCTTTGCCGAGGAATACAGCAGCATCTGCACCTGCGTGTCGGCGTCCACGGTCATGTCGCACCGTCCGAACGGCATGAACGCCTGCATCGAGAAGCCGCGGCAGGGGTTCCCCGTCACAAAGGCAGACTCTCTGGTCTGGAGAAGCGTGGTCGTCTGCCCTTTTTTGAGATACAGCGCCACCGGGGCCGCTTCCGGGTCTTCCGCATAATACCGCCAGCGATCGCCGTGAGGGTATTCGCTGGTCTGCTGCGGTTCGGGGAAGCCATTGACGTTCCAATGGACAAACCCGTGCCGGCCGAACACAAAATACCCGGTGCCGAACCCGCCGAAGGGCGCCCCGAGACTATCCGAAATATCGGTGTACAAGCTTTCCTTTTCTCCTGTCATCCCTGTCCGCTCCTTTGCTGCCGGTTCCGGTTTCGGACCGGCTGTTTTCTTGACGCAGCGCCATAGTTCATGGTATATTTGTACCATACGGCGCCGGTGGCGTCAATTCACGTGCCTGCGGAATATTAGCACAATTCTGCGGTTTGCTTGAGGGACAGGGTATGGAATATTATTTTCAGAGCACGTTGTTTTCTCCCGAAGATTTTCCCCTGTGCATGCATTATGATTATTTATCCAGCCAGTACCAGGTCCTTCCCCATTGGCATGAGGATATGGAAATCCTGTATTTTACAAAAGGCCGCGCCAATATCCTCTGCAATGAAAACCGTCTGATTGGGGGCGCGGGGGACGTATTGTTCTGCAACGCCTTCTGTTTTCACGGTCTGGAGCACATCACCGATGTATGCGAATACTATTGCATGACCACCAATCTGCATTTGATGCGGACGGTTCGCCCCTCTTCCCTGCCCATGCCGGCGTATTATCTGACCCAGGATACCCGCGTGACGGACGCTATGGAGACGATCATCGCGGAATTTGGGCAGAAGGGGCACGGCCACGCGCTCATCATCGAAGCGCAGCTGCTTGCCGCGCTGGCCTATATAAGCAGGTTGTCCGAAGCGGCGGCGCTCCCCGTGCGTTCCGGCCGCGGGCAGCCCGGCAAAATGCATGAAGCCATCGCCTTTATTCACCAGCATATCCCGGACAAAATCACGATAGCGGATCTGTGTAAAATCGCGCAGCTGAGCCCCTCCCAGTTCAGCCATACCTTTAAAAAGCTGACCGGCAACACCCCGATGGAATACATCAACCGCGTCCGCTGCCAGCATGCGCGGAATCTGTATCGGACAGGGAAATACACCGTCGCCCAATGCGCCGAGCTGTGCGGTTATAACCACATGCCGTACTTTGCCCGGAAATACCGCCAGCTGTACGGTGAACCCCTTTCCCGGCTCAGGGCCTCCCCGCCATAAACAGGGAGCGGCTGCAAAACCCATGGTTTTGCAGCCGCTCTTTTTACATGTTTCCTTCTATTACATAATATTTTTCTTTCAGCACATCGTCCTCCGTATACCAGTAATCGATAGAACACCAACGAAACCCTCTATATGGGTTCTCATACTTTGCGCCGTTCGGCCCATCCGAGCCAAAGCTCACGATGGGCCGCGCATCAAACACTGGGCGATAGCTTACCCAGGGGCGCAGCTTACTGACCTCGACCTTGAAATAAAATTCCTGCAGCAGGCCGCCGCGCTCTCTGATATATGCGGTCGGGCCGCACAAGACAAATCCATATTCGTATAGGATAGGTCGCAGTTCCTTGCGGATCAATTCCCGCTGCGCCTTTTTGAAATCAAATTTTCCGCCTTCCATTTTGTTTTATTCCA
>CDZV01013043.1_pt1 | contig 12584 bp, 12 predicted proteins | sample 554851 | NCBI WGS metagenome assembly CDZV01 (sample SAMEA3182090, study PRJEB8094) | gut metagenome | biome: human; feature: gut; material: Stool; isolation source: human stools | place: Canada | collected 2013-03-12
CTCTTATGCTGGTCTGTGCCCGACTGCGCCATGTGGCGGGCACCCAGTGGGGCAATAAGAAGTACATGAACATGAAGCACCTGGAGGATGCCATGGAGGACGCCTCCATTGCGGGCTGACCTCACTCATACCAGAGGCTGCAAACCTTTTTGCGAAAAATCCTTGACACTACCAATTTTAAGATCGAATTAAAACGTTTTTAAATTATTGCATTGTGCCCCCCTCTTTGTTGAAAAGGTGCTGCATAAGAAAAGATGAAGGGCATCCGCCTTGGCGGTTGCCCTTTAAGCTTGGTATGATGCACGCCGCGCGGTGTGTGCCTGGACAGATTCAGACGCTCCGCTGCCGGCTTTTACTTCTCCGGTTCCCTCTTAAAAATAAACCATTTGCTGAAAAAATAGTTTAGGATCATGACAAGGATGTTCATCAGAATTTTGGAGATCGCGCTTCCAACCAGCAGGACGTTCACGAGCAGCAGCATACCCGCCATGTCCACCGCAAAGGAAAACACACGGGCACCGATGAATTTCCCCGCCTCCCACAATAGGGCGCGCATGCCGTGTGTCCGGCTTTGGAATACAAACAGCTTGTTGCATACATAAGCGAACAGCACCGAAAGCACCCAGGCGACCGTGTTGCTTGCCGCGTTGTTCGCAACGGCGGAAAAAGGCAGCGTATGATAGCATACCTGGTACGCCACAATGTTGACCACCGTGGTCAGCGCGCCGAACACCACATAGCAGATCGTTTCCCGGTTGACCAGCCGCGGAAACCGCTGCCAGCCCCATTGCAGCACCCAGATACCCGCCAGCAGCAGAAACGCTCCCAGCATATCCACCGCCCAGTCCACAATGCGCGGATCCCGGCCGGGCACCACAATCTGTGTAAGCTCCATCACAATAGCGGTCAAGCAGGTCAGGGCCAGCGCCAGTGCAGGTGCCGCGTTGGGACCCAGCTTAAAACGCAGGGCGTTCCAAACCAGCAGGGCCAATAGCATATACCCGAAAAACTGCAGCAGCGCCGGGGTCCATTCCTGCAGCCGTTCCAGCGTGGCGGCGGATAGATCCCCTGCCACGGCACGGCAAATCGTCTGCAGCCATCCGGAGGCCAGATTAAGCGCCTCCTGTGCCGCCCCGCCGCGCAGCAGGGAACAGGCGCCGAGGAGAAGAAACCATATCACGGCGCCCAGCCAGCTGACCGCCCGCTTTTTCTGTAATACAGTCATCATGTTTCAGCCAAACTTTCCGCCACCGGCGTGTGCCGGCGGCTCATATACTTTACCGGGCATCCCGCAGAAGCTGATAAATCGCCTGGGCGACGCCCGCCTCCCCGGCCGGCGCCGTTACCAGGTCAGCGGCAGCCTTTACCGGATCGGGCGCCTCATCCATAGCCACGCCGACCCCCGCAAAAGACAGCATATCCAAATCGTTGAAGCTGTCCCCGAAGGCCCAGCTGTTCTCCGGCGCGATATCCAGAGCCTGCAGCATATACCGCATCCCCATGGCCTTGCCGCAGCCGCGGGGCAGCACTTCGGTATAGGTCGAATGCCGGATGATGGTAAAGAGCGGAGCAAGCAGCGCCTCGGTCGCCTGGCTTGTGGCGCCATGGAGCGTTAGCTTGCTGATGATTTGCTGCTGATAAGGGCGGTAATCCTCCGCCGAGGGCAGGCGAATCCATTCCTTTGGAAACCGCTTGTCCTGCTTTTCCTCGTTGATAAGAAAGATATGCTCCTCCCCTTCCAGCACACAGGTCTGCCCTTCCTTGGCAACATGGGCAAGCAGCACCGGCACCCGGGTGGGCGGAAGATACCGGCGGTAGAGAAGGCGATCGCCGAGCCGGACATACGCCCCCGCCCCCGCGACCACACCGTCGAATCCCATGTCCAGGGCCGCCGGGGGAATATAGGCGGTTGACCGCCCGGTGCACAGCAGGACGGCATGTCCCATCTCGTGCAGGGTGTGGATGGCTTCCCGGTTTTCCGGGACAACCTCCACCCCATCGCAGGACAGCGTACCGTCCCAGTCAAAAAAAGCCGCTTTGCGTTTCATGTGGAAACCGGATTCCTTTCTATACTACCGTATTATCCGGGGCTTCGGACAGACCGAGCACCCGTGCCGCGTTTCCGCCCAAAATGGCGGCACGCTCTGCCGGCTCAAAGCCGGACTGCTCCAGAAATCGCCGGGTGGCGACAAGGGATTCCTTTTGATCCTCCCATGGAGAATCGGTGCCGAAAAAGACATTGGCCGTGCCGGCGGCGCGTATAATGGCCGCGAACAGCGGCCAGCGATCCGGATGGGCCGCGATGCAGTAGCTGGTATCGATGGCCGTCCCCATTGCCGGCAAAGCCCTCAGTACCTCTTCCCACAGGCAGAATCCGCCCATGTGTGCGAGTACAATTTTGGCGTCGGGCACATCCTGACGTAGCCGAACAACCCTCTCCGGCGTACAATGGATAGGGGGCGGCATCCCGATATCCGCTCCCGCGTGAAATATCACCCACAGGCCGAGTGACGCGGCACGCTTCACCACCGCCCGGCAGGCCGGATCATCCACAAAAAAGCCCTGGTATTCCGGATGCAGCTTGATGCCGCGCAGCCCCAGTGCGGCGACCCGCTCCAGCTCGGCTTCCCAGTCGGGATTTTCCGGATGCACCGTCCCGAAGGACCGCAGACCGGGATACTGGTCCGCCTGCGCCGCAAAGTTGTTGATGGTCTGCGACGGCTTGGGCGAAGTGGCGATGGGGAGCACCAGGCTCAGATCCATGCCGCTGCGCCGGGACGAAGCGGCAAGGCCGTCCAGTGTGGCATCGGTGTGCGGGCACGCCGGCCCATAAATGTGGGCGTACGCGCGCGCATTATCCACCAGGTGGGCCAGCGCACCGGCCGCCAGCCGATCGGGAAAAGCGTGTGTATGAAAATCAATGATCATTGGAAAGATCCCTTCCCTTGCACAAACATATTGAAAAAGATCCGCCTATTCCTCTTTCAAAGCGGCAAAGTCGTACGCTCCTTCGGGGTTATACAAAATGTAGGAAGCCTCGCCGCCGAGCGTATCCCGGACGGCACGGATTTGTTCGGCGATTTGCGGCACCGTACAGTCGTAGCCCTGCAGCCAGGGCGTGAGAGCGGGCCGCTGTTCCTCGTCGATCACCTGCAGACGCAGTTGAATTTGGGACAGTGCCGCCTTGATGGCGTCATAGGGATGGAGAGCCGGATTCTCCACTGTCGCGGTCCCCGCCGTCAGTCTGTTTCCAAAGGCGGAAAGCATCAAATCCGGCGCCGCAACACTGGCGCCGAAGGTCACCGGGTTGCCGCCGAACAGGGTGGTGTCGGTGCCCAGCGCCGCCGCACCCGGCATGGACAGTAACACCCTGCTGCCGTCCATCGCTTCCACCGCCTTGGACACAAAGGTGGCCAGCACCTCCGCTTTGCTCAGCGAAGCGTATTCCCCGTTGCCGAATCCGGCATCCTTCGTCTGCTTGGGGAACTGCACCCCGTCCAGAAGGATCGCGTCCGCCCCGGCCCCTTTCAGCTCGGTCATCAGATCGATCAGATACTGGTGCGCCACGGGCGAATACGGGTTGAGCCACGGCTTGCCGCCGTTTTGCGGGTCATCGTCATACCATGTCCATGTGGGGTGATCCGCGGTGGCAATTTTGGCGGAGGAGAGTTTTCGCGGCGCCAGCGGATCCAAAAAGGCATACAGCCGGGGCAGCGGCGTCAGGCCGTGGCTCTTGAGCGTCTGAAACAGTGTCTTCAGCTCGTCCAGGGTCAGCGCATCCTCTGCGGCACTGTCCGCCTGCAGCGCCAGAGCGGTTCCCGACTGGTAATACAGTCGCCCCTCGCTGTCCTTAAGATCGAACAGCACGGCATTGAAGCCGGCTCCCGCCGCTTGATCCAGTGTGGGCTCCAGCGTCTGCGCGTTGCGCAGCGCCGACAACGGCAGATAAAAAGCCCGCATATTCTCTGCTGCTGTCGGCGATTCCGGCGGCGCGGAAACCGGCGGCTGCGACTGGGCCGGTGCCGAAGTATCGGACTGTACGGGAAGGGAGGAGGCCGCCTCATTCCCGGGTTTCTCCTCCAGAATGAGCTTCGCCCCGAAATAGCCGCCCGTCACAATCAGGACGGCGGCCAGAATCCAGCCAAGGATTTTGAAAGGGGCGGTGTTTCTTTTGTGAAATACCCGGGTGCGGCCGCGATGCAGTTTTCGTGACATGCGCGTTTCCTCCTATGATACGCAAATTCAGATAAAGGAAAAGGCAGACGTAAAGCCCAGCAGAGCCAGAGCCAAAATGCCGAGATACAGCAGCGTGGCAGGCAGTCCGCGAAAGGACGGCGGCATGTCCGGATTATCGATGCGCTCCATTCCCTCCGCCGTCAGAGCGGTCAGCACGATAAAGCCGAGGCTTGCCCCCAGCGAGAGGCCGATCGCCCCAGCCAGACCCAGGGCGAATTGATGGTTGATGATCAGGGCGATCCCGATGACCAGGTTGTTGAACGCGGCGAGCGGCAGCAGGCGGCTGACTCTCCGGTAAACCGAAGGCAGCCTCTTATACAGAAGGATCGCGACGACCAGATACAGCACCGTCGCAATGGCCACCATCATAAAGGGACGCCACAGCTTGGCGGCCGGGCCGGTGCCGATAAGCATGTCAAGCGGGAAGGCGATGAGCACCGTCAGCAGCGAAAAGCCGGTGAGGAACCCGCCGAACACCCAAATGTCGCCGGGCCGCCGCACAATGCGCAGCATCACGGAGGAGCCAAAGCCCGTGGTCAGCACCAGATTCTGCACAAACGCGGTGGCCAGCAGGAACACCCAGAACTGCTCAAAAGCCGTCATCGGCTTTCCTCCTCCTTCCTCTGGAAGAAGTGGCTGACGCCCGCTTTAATCCATTGCAGAAAAGCGGCCATGAACCCCAGCATGATAAACGCGGCAAAGGGCTGCGCCGCCTCGGACAAACGCAGCTCGAAGCCCATGTCCACGCCCCATAAGGTGCCGGTGGTGGCCAGTTCCCGCAGGGCGGACACGATGCAGATAACCAGCCCGAAGCCGAGCGACGAGCCGAGCGCGTCGACCAGCGCGGCGGCCGGCCGGTTGCTCACCGAAAAGCCGCCGGCACGATAGGTGAAGATGGTGTTCACCGCCATCAGGGGCAAAAACAGATACAAAGCGGCGTACAGCTCGGTGGAAATCGCGTGTTCCACCAGATACGCTGCGCCCACCAGCAGCAGCGAGGCCCCCAGCGTGTAAACAGGCGGGCGCAGAAGCGCCGGCAGCCGATCGCCATAAAAGGACATGAACAGGCTCGTCGGCAGCAGCACCGCCATCGTGCACAGCGTAAGCGCCACCCCGTATTGAAGGGTGGTGCCCACCGCGATGATGGGGCAGATGCCAATGGCCTGCACCAGCACGATATTTTTGGAAAGAAATGTTTCAAAAAAGATGCCGGTCAGTTTCCAAAACTGATGGGTGGATGTTTTTTTGGCCATCAGACGCCGCCCCCTTCCGCAGTCCGCCGTTTTCGGGTTACCCAATGCGCCAGCCGCCAGGACCAGCGATCCAGCATGGGCGAAAAGGCGTTGACAAGCAGCACGGCAAAGCAGGCGGAAGCTTCAAACCGGCCGTAATACTGCAGCGCCATGACCAGCGCACCGGCCAGCACGCCGTAGAGCAGCCGGCCCAGCCAGTACCGCGGCGCGGTCACGGGATCGTTGAGCAGAAACACGGCGGCAAACAGCAGATAGCCGGAGCACAGCTCATACAGCAGGCTGTCGCCGCGCGCCAGGCCGGCGCGCGGAAAAAGCAGCGCCGACAGAGCACACACCGCCAGAAAGGAACCGGTGATGATCGGCGAGGAGGTGCGGCGGACGAATAGGTACAGCGCACAGGCGAGAAGCACCAAAATGGCCGTGCCGCCGATGGGGCCGGGGAACCGTCCGAGCAGCAGTTCCACCACGCCGTAAGAGGGCTGTGCGCCGCCGGCCAGCTGGGCCGCCGGGGACATCTGGGTGAGCACCTCCTGTTCGCCTGAAAGGGCCAGCGGCTTTAACAGGGACAGCTCCGGATACACGAACAGGCGCGAGGAAAAGCAATGCGTGACCACGGCGATGCCCGCGGCGGCGGGGTTGAAAATATTGCGGCCGGCGCCGCCGAACGGCATCTTCACCACGACAATGGCAAAGGCCGCCCCCACCATCGGCACCCAATAGGGCGTCAGCGGCGACATGGCCAGGCCAATGAGGCCGCCCGTTACCGCGGCGGTACCGTCAAACAAAGTCGGTCGCCGCCGGCGCAGCGCGCGGCACAGGCATTCGCATACCATCGCCGTCAGCATACCGGATAAAACCAGCAAAATTGGTCGAAACCCGTAATAGATGTACGAAAAGATACAAAGCGGTATAAACGTAACAAGCACATCCAGGCTCATATACGAAGCGCGTTCGGTCCGCCGCAGATGCGGCGCGTATCCTGTTTTAAGCGTCATCGTCATCCCCCCAGTTGAAAAACAGGCCGCCCCGGGTCCGTCCCGCTTCCAGGACCTTGGCGGTCACATCGCGCCCGGCGGGACACACATGCGAACAGGCACCGCAGCCGTCGCATTCTTCCGGCAGCAGGGATTTCAGCCGTTCATAGTGCATGTTTTCCAGCCGCCGCACGATTTCGTACGGCAGCAGACCCGCGTGGCACACCTTGACGCAGCGGCCGCAGCCCATACAGGGGCGCTGCGTGGGGACCGGGCGCTCGGTCAGCGCCAGCAGGCAGGTGACGCCCGGCAGGATGGGATACTCCAGGCTGTCCGCCGCAACGCCGGTCATGGCATCCCCGAAAATGACATACTGCGGGTCGGAGGCCAGCCCGCAGGTGCGCAGGATCTCGCCTGCCGTTGTACCGAAGGGCACGCGCACATTCTGCGGGTTAGCCACCGCGCCGCCAGCCACCGTCAGCACGCAGGCGGTGTGCGCCTCCCCGTTTTCCACCGCGCGCAGCAGGGCCAGGCATGCCTGCACCCCTACGCGGCAGACAACGGCGTCGGGCGCCTGCGGGAGCAGCGGCCCGGCCGGGTACTTCGACCGGACCGGGATCACCACACCACGGCCCAGGCGGCCTTCCAACGCACGCCGCCGGTCCTTTGGAAGCAGGACAGCCACATGCTGCCTGGCTGCCCCAATCACCGTATTCGCCAGCTGCAGCCCCCGATATACCTCTTCGGCGGACTCGTTGAGCACGGCCCAGGCGGCGCTGGCATATGGTTCCGTCTCGGCACCGTCAGCCACCAGGATATCCGGGGCGCGGCCGTGCCACTCGGACAGCTTGGCGTACAGCGGCACGCCGTCCGTTTCGTCGATGATGCCGGCGCGCCGGGCGGCTTCCAGGATACGCGGCGCATCGGCTACCGGGCGGGAAGCGGTCTTAGCCGGCTTTTTTGCCTTGGCGGGCGCCGGCTTCTCTTCGGCAGGCTGCAGCACCGCGCAGGCTATGGTTCCGAAGACGGGATGGCCGATCGAGCGCACGTCGGTCAAAACACCGTCCACCGTCGCAAAAGCGGGGGCGTCATCCTCTTCGCGCGGTACGCCGAGCGGTTCCCCTTTATGTACGGCGGCCCCGACCGCTGCCGCAGGAAGGCTCGTTTCCGCCTCCCCGTAGCACAGCGGCGCGAACACCGGGCCTGTCGGAACCACCGGCAGGATATCGCGTGAAGCGGCGGGTTCCTTATAGCGCGGAATACGCACACCACGGGTCCAGGCACGCATATGAATCACAACCTTTCGAATCGAAGAGATCAAACGGGCACAGACAGAGCAAAAGTTACCATCCAATTGACAGTTTTTGTCCTCTTGTTTTGCCGGGGCGCCCGTATTATCATAAAAGCATATCCGAATGGGGGGAGGCTCGACCTATGAAAATGGAACTGCTGGAAAACGGCTGCCTCAAAATTGTGCTGTCCAACGACGAGTTGGAAGAGATGGGGCTGACGTTCGAGCGGCTGGATTACCGCAACATGGAGACGCAGCGAACCATTCAGCGTCTTTTGCAAATCGCCCGGCAGGAAACGGGATTTCATCACAGCGGCGATCTGACAGTGGAAGCCATTCCGCTCGAAGACGGATGCCTTCTGCTGCTCACGCCCACCTTCGCCCGCCGGCGGGTGCGCATGAAAAAGGCCGTGGGCCCGTACATATATCGTGTGGAAGATATTGACGGCTTGTTCCGCCTGGCGGAAAACTGGAAGCGGATGGACGCCCGGCTGCAGGCAGCCGGACCGTCCGATTGGACCACGGCGGGCAGCTCGCTGTATCATATGGAGGACGCCTATGGGCTTGTCCTGTATCCCGCCACACCGCTCACCCGCGAGGCGAACGCCTTGCTGCAGGAATTTGCCCAGCCCGCCGGCGAAGGCGACGCGGCGGCGGCCTATACGGCCGAGCACGGGATTCCTCTGGCCATCGGCGATGCACTGCCCCGCTTGTGGAAGGCGATACAAGGCGGCCGGGCATAGCCTTTTACAGCCTATGAATCCGGCGCACGAGAGCCGGCGCATCTTCGGCCGTGAACAGGGCATTGCCCACCACGGCGACGGTGGCGCCGGCTTTTGCTGTCTGTTCCGCCGTCTGCTCGTTGATGCCGCCGTCCACCTGAATGTCCACCGACAGACCCCGCCGCGTGATTTCCGCGCGCAGAGCCGCAATTTTGGGAAGCATATCCGCCATAAAGGCCTGCCCGCCGAAGCCGGGCTCCACCGTCATGACCAGCACCATATCCACCATATCGAGGAAGGGAAACGCCGCCTGCGCCGGGGTCGCCGGCTTCAGGGTGACGGCCGCCTTCTTACCCAGCGAGCGGATATGCGCGAGCGTGTCGGCAATGGGAGACGCGCATTCCACATGCACATTGAGACTGTCCGCCCCGGCCGCCGCAAAGGCCTCGATCAGCCGATGCGGATACTCCATCATCAGATGCACGTCAAAGGGCAGCGCCGTCAGCGGACGCAGCCGGGCAATTACCGGCGGACCAAAGCTCAAATTAGGCACAAACACGCCGTCCATCACATCAAGATGCACCAGATCGGCGCCCGTATTCTGAACAAAGGCCATCTCCCTGTCCAGATGGGCGAAATCACAAGTCAGTATGGATGGAGAAACCTTCATGGGAGCCCCCTTTCCGTATGACCTACTAAAAGTGAACAAAGGCCCTGCCTATATCCGGTCACACTTTACCCATTCTAATATTTTACCGCATACGACAAAAAAGGTCAATGGGCGGCATTCCTCCCACGCAAAAAAAGGAGAAACACCATGTGTTTCTCCTTTTTTGCGTCCATACCTATTCCAGTATATACACATTCATGGTGCGCCGGCCGAACTGGATACATTCCTCATAGGTATCCATAAACAGATCGGCCACCGTTTTGTTGGAGCGCACGCCGCCGCCGGTATCCCCTGCGATGGCATACCCGTAGACATAGGACCCGTCCGGCGACACGATATACAGCTTGCTGCCGTACGGAATACGTTCGGGGTTAACGGCCACCACACCCACCTGTGCCTTCATGCCGGTGGAGCAAACGGTGCCCGAATCGCCCCGATCGGACGTGTAAGCGGTCGCTTTGCCCGTGAACACTTTTTTATAATTAAGCGGCTGGCCGGCTTCGTCGAGCGGGATATCCATCGGCGCCTCGGACATGGGTGTCCCTACCACCGTGCCTTTGAGCACGACCTTGTCCACAGGCTCCTTGGTAATCGTCTCGCTGACCAGCTCGGTATCCACCACCTTGCCGTCCACAATACGCTCGCGGTAGGTCAGGGTCTTGGAGCCATTCTGGCCCTTTTGATTGACCTTGGTTTTCCCTTTGGCCAGCACATTGGTATACTTGGTCTGGGTGGTGTAAGGGATGGATTCGGTTTTGGTGTATTCCCGGTACTGCACCCGCTCGACGAGCAGGCTCATGCCTTCGGTCAGCGGCGCGTCCTTCTCCGCGTTCAGTGTATCAAATTCTCCCACTGTTACCTGCGCCTTTTCCAGCGCGTCGGCCACGGTGCCGCCTGTCATGGCCACCATGGTGGTCACCCCGTCAGCCGTCACATTAACATTAAAAGCGCGGGTGATCGCAATGGAGGTGCCGGTGTCTGCTTCGCGCGCCGTCTGAATCACATCGTCCTTCCCCAGGGTAATGCCCGCCGTTTCCAGCACATAGTACGGGTCCTGGTTCATGGTCAGCACCACGCGGCTTTCGCTGCCGTCCACCACGGTGACAGCATGGGTGTTGACCGACACGTACGTTACCATCCCGGCGGTCACCACAGCAAGGGCAGCCGCGGCGAACAGGCGGCTGCGCACCACGCGCACCAGCACGGCGGCAATCTGTTTCATGGTATCCATCTGAAAACCTCATTTCTCCGCAGCTGAAAGACCTCGCGGAAACCAAAGCCACCCGCTGCAGAGAGGTGGCTCGGCAAAGCAGCCGGACGACAACCATCCGGTTTGGCTTCCCCTTCCGCTGATAGGGTTCCCTTTCCCGGTGGAAAAGATACCCTATGTAATGCAGAAACGCGCACGAAGCCGGCGCGTCTGGACTGGTCAATTCGAAAATGAGTTTCTGTGTCTCTGTATTATACGCACACCAATCCGCCTTGTCAAACCGCTCGCAAACGATAGAATTTGTAAAAATTTTATAGAATTCCGGCAACAATGCCGCTCAATAAAAAAGCAAAGCGAATTCGAACGATCCGTTTGAAATAGAGGCAAATTAGGGTCTGTTTTTCTAAAAATACGTATTCTCTTCAGGAACGACCCGCGTGTGCCGCTGGCTTTCATGAAAATTGCCATGAAAAATGGAATAAACTTCCATGCCCGCGTCGCGTGCTTCAAAGTGGATTTTTTTACGGGAAATTTGTGCAACCAGCCAAAAGTAACAAGTTTGTAACCCTTGGAAATCCTGGTTTTAAGCCTGAAAATAAGAATAAAGTCGAAAAAACGGCGCATACGCATTCATTTTTGGTGTATAATTTATTCATTTATTGTTATATATATTCTTTTCCGTTTTTACATACCGCGAGATGCAGGCATGCAGGCCGTTTTTTTCTTTTTGAACATAGCCATGCCTTGGAAGATCTAGAGGGGCGAAAACGGTCGAACGAAATGGACAAACAAGGATAAGACCGGCATAGTACAGCGCCGGTCCTTTTCCGGACACATACAGGACAGACGCGGGGGCGAGCACAGTGTGCTCGCCCCCGCGTCTGTCTCTATTTCTCCGCGGCCAGCGGCGTCCCGTCTTTATGTACGAGCCGGCCGTTTGCATCAAAGGCGATTTCCTCGAGTTCGGAATGGGTGTATTTCTTGATATCCCGGATGCGGAACCGGTCGTCCGGGGTCATGAAGGTATACGCTGCGCCACGGCGTTTGGCTCGGCCGGTGCGTCCGATGCGGTGAAGATAATACTCGTTTTCTTCCGGAATATCGTAATTGAACACCGCTTCCACGTCATCCACATCAATGCCGCGGGCGGCCACATCGGTGGCCACCAGAATTTCAAACCGGCCTTCCCGGAAGCCCGCCATAACCTGATTGCGCTGCGATTGGGGGATGTCCCCGTGCAGGCAGTCCACCGAACGCCCTTGTTTACGCAGACGATCGCACAGCTGCCGCACCGTTGTTTTCATGTTGGCAAACACCATCACGCGGTGATACGCCATCTGATCGATGATGCGGGTCATGTCCTCGAGCCGGCGCGAACCGGAGGACAGCAGACCGAACTGATCGATCTGGGGGCGGTTGTCCCCCTCTGCCGCGACCTGGATTTCCACGGCATTGTGCTGGTATTCCCATGCCACGTCCATCACATCGCGGGAGATGGTGGCGCTGAACATGACGACCTGGGTGTCGGCCGGGGTGGCGTTGAGGATCCGCCGCACATCCTTGATGAAGCCCATTTTGAGCATCTCATCCGCTTCGTCGAGCACTGCCGTATACACATTGCCCAGCCAGACCGTACGCCGCCCCATGTGATCGAGCAGACGGCCGGGTGTGGCCACCACAATGTGCGGGTTCTTTTTCAGCGCCGCGAGCTGCTTGCCGATGGGCTGACCACCATAGATGGACGCGATGCGGACATCGGGGCGGAACGCTGCCAGCTGCCGCATCTCCTCCGCGATCTGTATGCACAACTCACGCGTCGGGCAGACAATGATCGCCTGCACATCGGTGCAGGCCGGATCGAGGCATTCCAGCAGCGGAATGCCAAACGCACAGGTCTTGCCCGTGCCGGTGGGGGCCTTGGCGATCAAATCGTGCCCGTCCATCATCAGCGGGATGGTCTGCGCCTGAATAGGCGTGGGGGCGGAAAACCCCATGCGTGTGAGCGCTTTGCGCGTCGGTTCACTGAGTTCCAGCTCGTCAAAGCTGGTTATGTCATTTGCCATGCTGCCAATCAAGCCTTTCTCATTCGATCCTTGCGGTTTATTATACCACAAACGCGAAACAGGGACAACCTCATTATCCCATTTCGAATGATATTATACCTTATTATATAGGGGGCGGTTAAAGGCTTGTTAAAAAAGAACGTCCGGTAAGACCGGACGTTCTTT
>CDZV01040210.1_pt1 | contig 12577 bp, 10 predicted proteins | sample 554851 | NCBI WGS metagenome assembly CDZV01 (sample SAMEA3182090, study PRJEB8094) | gut metagenome | biome: human; feature: gut; material: Stool; isolation source: human stools | place: Canada | collected 2013-03-12
GAGTCTTTCTTTTCATCCGTACCCCTATATTTTTCAATCAGTTCGATAGCAATAGGCAATAATTTTACGACATACGCCACTCCCGTTTTTATACGGTTGCCCATCAGCCATGTGCCGCCGTGGAGTCGGTATGGATATTATCGTATGTTATGGCTTTCAGGTCCACATAGGAAAGACCGGTGAAGCACATGAAGAGAAACATGTCTCGCATGGCACGCTGGCGTTTGTATTTCAGCTCCACGTGGATGATTCTCTGTAATTCCTCTTCAGTAAGAAAAGACCTTTTCTTGTATTCCGGCTTGCACTCGAAGGATGTGAAAGGATGGACTCGCAACCAACCCTTTTCCTGCGCGATGTACATCGGCCATTTCAGGGTATTGACACGGTTGAAAGCGGTGGCATTCGCATTGCCTGCCGTGCCGAGCATCCATGTGTAATAGTCCTCAATGAACGACTTTTCAAGCTCGTCAATAGCTATATCCTCGATGTTCTTTTTGGTTTTCATGAAAAGCAAAAGACTCTTGTAGTCGGCAACCAGTCCACGGTAAGTGCTTTCCGCCTTTCCTTTGCCTATCTTTTCTTTATACGATTCAATCTGTTCTCTGAAGAGTACCATAAGAGTATGGCATTCCTTTGAGAAACCTGCATAGCGGTTATATACTTTCTTGGCCGTAACAAAACTGTCATGATCGCAAATGTACTGATGTATCTTTAGGAAAGGCATGGGCGGAGGCTTGCAACACGCCCTATGCGTATTATAAAATGACTACAGCGGAAGGAGGTATTTGTGTACCATTGATTGTTTCTGGTCTGGATGTACAGCGAGGCAAGATAGATACCAGCAACTTGATGCATGTCACTGATTTGTTTCCTACAGTACTGGATTATGTCGGGATTTCCAGACCGGATGTGTACAGGGGCAAGAAGCTTGCACCACTTTATGGAAAATCTCTCCGTGCTACTTTCTCATCAGAAACACCGTCACGCACGGATAACGAGGCCATCTGTTTTGAAATGGCAGAAAGCAAGGCAGTCATAAAGGGACAGTGGAAAGCGACCCTTCTACTTCCTCCTTATGGGGACGGTATGCACTGGAAGCTGTATGATATAAGTCGTGATTATTCCGAGAAAAAAGATTTGTCTCATCAATATACCGACAAACTGAAGGAGTTAGTTTCCGATTGGGAACGTTATGCTACATCTGTAGGATATATTTCATCAGATGGTACACATATTATCGAAGAAATCGGGGCAGAAGATTTTTATGAAATCCCTCTCCATGACGGACATTCTCAAGGTAACTAAAAGAAAATAGTCATTTTTTCCGTACATAAATAAACCACAGATGATTGTGCCAAGAAGAGAAATACCTTATTAATGTGTATTTCTCTTCTTTCTTTTTAATGTCTCTGTGTTTTGTTACAGATAATGTATATAATTAAAGAACAGAAAAAATATGATCTCTATAGAAGTTTTTTCTTCCGGGATGTTGTTCAAGTAAACAATGCGGATGAAATCATCACGGACAAACTGGCTCTCTGTTCCGGAAGTATATGCTGCCTGTGACGTTTCTGATATGGCGTATAAGCAGATTGTCATATCCATGGGGAGAAGGGGCAAAAGCTGCTTAGTCCGCTTTTACTGACCGGATCAGAGTCGTAAGCATGTAGTGTGACCGTGTAATTAAAGAAGAAGGCAGATGCTCTTAATTTATAGGGCATCCGTCTTTATTCTTTCAGGTGCTGATATGTGCTTTGCAACCAAGTTGTATGAGATATGTTCTACCTTTGCAGTGTGAAAGAAAAATATATCTCAGTATGAAAACAATACATTCTAATCCGTTTCAACAACTACATGCAGCAGAATCCTGCTGCCAAGCCCAGTATGTATCCCCATCTGTATCTTCACCTCATGCCGACTCTTGCTGTGCCCATCATCATGCCGATGGAGTGTCCGGTAAATGGAGCTCTCTTGTTTCGGGGATGTTGTTGTTGGCAGGTATCGTGATGAGCTATATCCAGCTAAGTTGGTTTCAGGGTACAATCCAGTCTGTGTGGTATCTGCTTGCCTTTATGCCTGTAGGTTTGCCGGTGTTGCATGCTGCTTGGCACAGCATGCGTGACAAGGATTTTTTCAATGAGTTCACTTTGATGCTCATTGCTTCAATCGGAGCTTTCTGTATCGGTGAATACCCCGAAGCTGTAGCTGTAATGTTACTCTATACAGTAGGGGAGATGTTGCAGCATGGAGCTGTGGAACGTGCTACTAAGAATATTGGAGAACTGCTGGATGTCCGTCCGGAACGTGCCCAGGTATTCCGGAATGGAGCTTTTATCGAAGTGGCACCCAAGGAGGTGCAGGTAGGTGAGCGCATCGAGGTGAAACCGGGAGAAAGAATACCGTTGGACGGTACATTGATAAACGAATCGGCACTGTTTGATACTTCGGCTTTGACAGGTGAAAGTATGCCTCGTTCTATTGAGGTAAACGGTGAGGTGCTGGCAGGCATGATTGCCTTTAACCAGAAGGTTGATTTAGAAGTGAAACGTCCTTACGAGCAGAGTGCATTAGCTCGTATTCTCTCTTTGGTTCAGGAAGCATCCGCACGGAAAGCTCCGACAGAACTGTTCATACGGCGTTTTGCCCGGATTTATACGCCTTTGGTGCTATTCCTTTCGGCACTGGTAGTTATAATACCTGCAGTGGTGGAATGGTTAGCTCCTTCTTTCGATTATGTATTTGCCGACTGGCTTTATCGTGCACTGGTTTTCTTGGTGATTTCCTGTCCTTGTGCCTTGATCATCAGTATTCCTTTGGGATATTATGGTGGAATCGGTGCTGCTTCCCGTGCGGGTATCCTTTTTAAAGGAGGTAATTATCTGAATGCTATCACAAAATTAGACAGCATTGCTTTTGATAAAACCGGAACATTGACTACCGGGCAGTTTGAAGTAGCATCTGTCCAAGCTGCTACCTTGAAGAAAGAGGAATTGCTTGCAATCATCGGAACGGCTGAACAGAAGAGTACTCACCCTATTGCACAAGCCATTCAGCAGTATGTGCGGGGGCAGCATATTTCCTTACATTCGGCCTTATCCATGCAGGAAATAGCTGGATATGGTGTGGAAACCATTATTGATGGAAAAAATGTACTGGTAGGGAATCCACGACTACTTTTGATGCGGAAGACGGTAGTACCATCTAAGGTACTTGAATCTGAAATGACGGTTGTCGTATGTGCTATAGACGGAGTATATGCCGGAGCTGTATGGTTGGCTGACAAATTGAAAGAGGATGCGGTACAAGCTATCCGGTATCTAAAGGAATTAGGCGTAAAAGATATCCATCTGCTATCAGGCGACAAGCAATCATTAGTGGAAAAAGTGGCTCGCGAACTGGAAATTCCGCAGGCACATGGTGACTTGCTACCTGAAGACAAAGCTACCTATATTCAGAAGTTGTCATTTCATGCTACTCGTACTGTAGCTTTTGTAGGCGATGGCATGAACGATGCACCTGTATTGGCTCTTAGCAATGTAGGTATTGCCATGGGTGGTCTAGGGTCGGATGCAGCCATTGAAAGTGCTGATGTGGTAATTCAAACAGACCAACCATCGAAGGTGGCTACAGCCATTGAAATAGGACGTGCCACACAATGTATAGTATGGCAGAATATCATTGGGGCTATCAGCATGAAAGTTATCATTTTGTTGGCAGGGGTCTTGGGATACGCTTCATTATGGGGAGCTGTTTTTGCTGATGTAGGAGTGGCTTTATTAGCTGTGTTGAATTCAATCCGTATTTTGGCTAAAAAATTTAAATAAGATGAAGAAAGCAAAGTATCAATGGCATCCCATTCCGGGCATGCCTTTGACAGAAGTTGATAAAAAAGTGATGTATTGGGAAAAAAAGGCAGACTGGTTCCCTCACGAAAACTCATTAAATTGCCGGAACAAATTGAAGGAATAAGGAAAAGTGGACTGTTGAATACAGCTGTATTGGATTGTGTGGAGGAAAATATTCGGGAAGGTATCAGTACCGCAGAAATAGACCGTTTGGTGTATGAATATACCATGGATCACCAGGGTATTCCTGCAACATTGGGGTATCACGGTTTTCCGAATAGCTGTTGTATTTCGGTTAATGAAGTGGTGTGCCACGGCATTCCTAATGAGAATCAGGTGCTCCATGAAGGTGATATTGTAAACGTAGACTGTACAACGATAGTTAACGGTTTTTATGCAGACGCTTCACGGATGTTTATTATTGGGAAAACCTCTTCAGAAAAAGAAAAGCTGGTACGTGTTACTGAAGAGTGTCTGAAAAAGGGAGTGCAAGCCGCTCAGGCGTTTACTTTTTTGGGTGATGTAGGTCATGTAATAGAGTGCCATGCCAAGCGCAATGGCTTTTCTGTAGTTCGTGATTTTTGCGGTCATGGTGTAGGAATACAGTTCCACGAGGAGCCGGAAGTGTTGCATTATGGTAGAAAGAGCTCAGGTATGCTATTGGTTCCTGGTATGACATTAACCATAGAGCCGATGCTTAATATGGGTACTTGGAAAGTCGTGATGGATCAATCAGACGGATGGACTGTTTATACAGAAGACCGCCTGCCGTCTGCACAATGGGAGTATACCATTTTAATCACAGAGTCAGAGCCCGAAATTTTAGCCCACTGACAACAATGATGATAAAGAAAGAGTAACTCCATAAGAATTACTATAAGGAGTCTCTTTCTATATTAAACTCAATATTTACACCTATGTGGTATTGTCTTTCTCCTAATTTGTCAATACCTTTCGTTGTTGACATTGGCATTCAGGACATACCCCTTTTATGGTATAATTGATGTTTTCGATTGCATAGCCATTGGGAAGGCTGATTATTGGGATTTTATGCTCTTTCATACAGAATGTTCTGTTGCAAGCTTCACAATGGAAATGTACATGTTGCTCTTCTATAGGACAATGTTCCACCGTACTTCTGCAAATCTCATATTTGGTTGATCCGCTTCCATCTTCAAATGAATGAATGGCATGACGTTTCAGGAGTACAGCCAATGAACGGGAAATGGTAGACTTGTCCAATGTGTCAAGCATAGTCTCAAGTTCAAGCAGAGAAACAGGATATTCCAGTTCGGATAATTTACGTAGAGTTAGGATTCTTGCCGGGGTCGGACGTAGTCCCCTGTCCAGCAGTCTGTCTTCACATTGCTTTATTGACATGGATATGAATTTTTAAAGTTCAACAATCAGTAAAGCTATCAAGTGGAAAAGGCGGTATTTTATACCGCCTTTTCCATGCAGTATTCTTTATCTGTTTTAGCACTGCAAAAATACATTTTTTTATTTGCAATCTTGTTGCAAATATGTTTAGAAATAACATTAATTATTGAATTACAGTTTTTTATCGAAACAACAAAAAAACATGCAACAAGATTGCAAATAATCCGCTCTAACTTTGCCGATAAAAGATAAAAATCAAACATTAAAATATTGATATGAAACTTTCTGATTTAAAAAGGGATGACAAAGGAATCATTACGAAAGTACTCGGTAGAGGGCCTTTCAGAAAGCGCATTATCGAGATGGGATTTGTACAGGGACAAGAAGTGGAGGCTGTCCGGAGTGCGCCTTTGGGCGATCCTGTCTATTACAAGGTGATGGGCTATAATGTTTCTCTTAGCAAAAGTGATGCAGAGCTGGTGGAAGTTGTAAGCATGAATGAATATCAACACGAATATGGTACAATAACAGACACGGAGTCACAGGTTAATACACTTACTACTCTGTCACACGAAGATTTTATTCGATTTGCTAAAGACAGAGGGAAAACTATCAATATCGCACTGGTCGGTAATCCGAATTGTGGAAAAACATCTATGTTCAATTTTGCATCTGGAGCGTATGAGCATGTAGGCAATTACAGTGGAGTCACGGTAGATGCCAAAGAAGAGGTGTTCACCCAGGACGAATATACATTTAAAATCATAGATCTTCCGGGAACTTATTCCTTGTCCACCTATATTCTGGAAGAACTATATGTCCGTAAATACTTGAAAGAGGACTAGCCAGACATTGTTGTCAATGTGATTGACACATCGAATCTTGAACGGAATCTATATCTTACCAGCAAGTTGATTGACATGGATACCCACATGGTCATTGCCGTGAACATGTATGATGAACTTGAGAAGAAAGGCGACAGGTTCGACTATGTATCTCTGGCACGGATGATAGGTGTACCGATTATACCCACTATCGGTAAAACCGGTTTCGGCATAGACAGCTTGCTGAAAAAAATCATAGAAGTGTATGAGGCAAAGAACCGCTGACGCGCCATATACACATAAACTATGGCAATACGCTGGAAACGGAAATTGATAGAATGCATAAGGAATTGAAAATCTACGGGAACGTAGCCGAGCGTTTTTCCAAACGTTTCCTTGCCATCAAACTATTGGAAAAGGATGTGGAGATAGAAAGAATGGTCAAGAGATGGGGGAATTATTCCCGGCTGATGGCAGTGAGGGAAAAGGCTATAAACACCATTCAAGATTTGTTGCAGACTGATTCGGAAACCGCTTTCACAGATGTCCGTTATGGCTTTATATCAGGAGCACTCCGGGAGACTTATCATGAAAATCCCATGCATAAAAAAGACAAAACAAAGTTGATTGACCATATTGCCACCAGCAAGTTGCTTGGTTTTTCTCTGTTCATTTTCTTCCTATGGCTCATGTTCGAAGCCACTTTTGTCATCGGAGAATATCCTAAAGGATGGATCGACTCCTGGATGAGCTGGATGGAACAACTGGTACAGGAGAATTTTGCTCCCGGTCCGTTGGCGGATTTGCTGACTAACGGAATTATAAACAGTGTGGGCGGTATCATTGTGTTCCTGCCGCAAATTCTGATTCTGTACTTTTTCATATTACTGATGGAGGATTTCGGATATATGGTACGGACAGCATTTATTATGGACAAATTGATGCACAAAATGGGCTTGCATGGCAAGTCGTTCATTCTGCTGATTATGGGATTCGGATGCAACGTATTGGCTGTAATGGCTACCCGTACCATAGAAAGCCGGAGTAGCCGCATGATAACCATGCTGGCTGTCCCTCTGATGAGTTGCAGTGCCCGTCTGCCTCTCTATGTATTAATATGCAGAACTTTTTTTGCGGAATATGCGGGAACCATGCTTTTAGTCTTATGCCTTACAGGTATTACAGCTGCGGTATGCATGGCCAGATTGTTCAGAAAGTTTTTATTCAAGAACGAGGATGTTCCTTTTGTAATGAAACTGCCTCCTTACCGGATGCCTACTACACGCGCCATCTGTATACATATGTGGGAAAAAGCCAAACAGTATCTGCATAAAAGGGGAAGTGTCATTCTTGTAGCTTCTGTCATCGTATGGTTTCTTGGATATTATCCCCATCATTCTGAAAAGCTTGATGCCCTCGACAAAGAAATCAGCCGGATAGAACAGACAGAAAAAGACTTTTCAACAAAAGAACAGAAGATAAAGGAATTGACTGCCTTCCGAAACTTGAAACAACAGGAAAATTCCTATATCGGCAGAATAGGTCATTTTATAAGTCCGGTGATGAAACTGTTAGGATTTTAAAAAAAAACACCTTATTTTATTCCGTTTTATAATGTGAATATTTGTTCTTATTTCCTTTTAGATACACTATATACAAATTATATGTTCTATTTCTCTTCTTAATATTGTTAAAATTGAAAAGTTCGTGTAATTATAAAAACAAAAAGAGCTTTAATGTATAGTAAAATTTGATTGTCAATCAGCTAAAAACACTACATTATCAGTGCAATTTATCAATACAAGATGATTTAGTATTAGTGTCACTATATACTAATAAGTTTTTTATTTTGCCTTTTCAGATATTGCACTTATTGATGTGAACATTATATAAATTTACAGTCGGTATCATTATGTGGTTAAAGTTAAAAATATGCTTCGGTTATGCTATTTTAGTTTTACTGTTAGCTTTCATTGTCTATCAGTTCCGCAAGGAACAGGTACTAAGACACATGCTGCGCAAAGAAGAGAAGGAGTTGGCAGCGATACATAGTCTAGCAGAAAAAAGTTACATAGGCCTATTGGATCTTTCTACTCATGCGGAAATTGCCATAACATGGGATGACAACGATTTGAAGAACTACAGTTATAAACGATATGGGGTTTGTGACAGTCTGCAACTCCTAAAGGAGTATGTCCATACTCCCTTACAAAAAAACCGTATTGACTCATTGTGTCTTCTTCTTTGGAATAAAGAAATTCTTCTTTCCAAGACAATGCATACTTTCAATGAATTGCAGAGTATTGGCGATATTGTACAGGAAAGTATCCCTTCCATTATTTTGACTGCTGGGAGACAAGCTGTGCAGCAAAAGAGGAATATGGTCTTGTTTAAATCCGGTACGAGAGATAGTTCTAAGAAGGGAATTTGGGATATTTTTCCATTAAAAGAGAATAAATTTGCCTGTCAGCGACAGAAGGAAGATGGCGAATGTAGGCATTGCTCTTTGTTCATTGTCCCTTCAATCGGAATGGCAACATGTATGCTCCACTCTCTGTCCTTGGAACAGGCTGAAAGATTAGTGCAAATACAGGCACAGATGGACAGCTTATACGTTGGCGGCATGGAACTGAACGAAAGGATGAACAGCATAGTCTCTGAATTTGAACGGGAGAATAACGAACGTTTTGCTGCACGCTACAGAACCTTTGTCCTTGAACGGAATAATTCCTACTATGTGGTAGCCGGCTTGGCTTTGTCTATCTCTTTACTGGCAATTGTATTGTATATCCTCATTCACCGGGATTTGAACCGTCGTCTTCGGTATGAGAGGGAATTTGAACAGTCCGACAATCGGAATAGAGAATTGCTCCGTTCACGTAAGGAGCTGATGGCCTCAGTGGCCCATGACCTGCGTGCTCCGCTGGCAGCTATCAGAGGCTGTGCGGAACAGTTGTCTTCGGAAAGCGATGGTAGTTGCAGGGTCGGTTATCTGGACAATATCCTGCATTCGTCCGATTATATGCTCGCTCTGGTAGACACGCTGATGGAATATCACCGGATGGATGAAGGTGGGACGCACTCCAAAAACACACTCTTCAGCTTGAAAACTCTGTTTGAAGAAATAGCGGACAGCCACCGTCTTGCCGCCCGGCAGAAAAAACTTGCGTTCACTGCATCTTTCTCCGGTCTGGATGTTATGGTCAACTGTGACAGCTCGCATATCCGGCAGATAGTCGGCAACCTGCTGTCCAATGCCTTGAAGTTCACATTTCACGGGAAGGTGTTTCTTGAGGTGGAATACCGGCCGGGAAATCTTCATATTTCTGTCCTGGATACGGGTATGGGAATAGGCCTTGAGGAGAAAAAACGGATATTCGGAGCTTTCGAAAGGCTCGACAATGCGCGTAATATCCCCGGCTTCGGGTTGGGGTTGGCAATCACGGCCCGACTCGTATCCTTGATGCAGGGGCATGTGGAAGTGGAGAGTGTACCCGGTGAGGGCAGCCGTTTTTCTGTTTTCCTGCCTATGCTACCGGCCGGACACCCCGTCTGTCCGGAAGAGAAGTTTTCTCCTGTTTGTGAATTGCCCGTTGATATCCGTGTGCTGGTCATTGACGACAACCGTATCCAGCTGGAAGTCATCAGTAAAATGCTTTCCCGCAGTCAGATTCACTGTGACTGCTGCACGGATGTCCGGGAGCTGATGGATTGTCTGAACAAACAGAAATACGACCTTCTGCTGACCGACATACAGATGCCCGGTGCGAATGGCTTCTCAGTCCTTGAACTGTTGAGGACCTCGAACATTCCCCGGGCATGGGAGATTCCCGTCATAGCCATCACGGCACGTTCCGATAAAAAGGGAGAGTATCTTACCGCAGGTTTTGCCGACTGTCTGCATAAGCCTTTCTCTGAGAAAGAGTTGCTGGCGGCAGTTTCACAGATGGATCGATCTGATTTTGCTGCCATCATGGAAGGAGAGGAAAACGTGGAAGAGATGCTGGACCTGTTCATAAAGGATACCATGGATGAACTTGCCGGAATAAGGGACGCTTTTTCCACAGGAGATTATAAGAAGTTGGGGAGTATCATACACAAAGCCGCACCGCTTTGGGAAATGATCCGTATAAACATTCCCCAAAGTGAACTGAGGGAAATGGCTTCCATGCCTTCCGAAAAATGGGGTGGCTTATCGGACGAAAGAATAGAGGAACTGATTAAAGCTGTGGAATATGCTCTAAAGAAAGCAAAAAGAATAAAGAAAAGAGTATATGGAAACTGTATTGATAGTAGAGGATGACCGTGTGTATGCACGTGCTACCACAAACTGGCTGGTGAAAAACGGTATCAATGCCCGTTATGTATTATCCGTGGACAATGCAAAGGAGTTTTTAGGCAATCATGATGTGGATCTGGTATTGTCGGATTTTCGTTTCGACAACGGCAATGGCATGGAACTGCTGGAATGGATGAATACACATGGCTATCGTATTCCTTTCCTTATCATGACAGGCTACGGGGACATACCCGGTGCAGTGGAAGCGGTTAAAAAAGGTGTCGTGGACTATCTGCCCAAACCTGTGCAGACAGAAAAGGTACTCGGTATTATCCGGAAAGCATTGGAACGTAAGAGAAGGGACGGCAATACAAAACAAAGATTCTATACAAGCAAAAGCCCTTTGGCATTGAGATTGCAGGAGCATATCCGGCTGGTGGCTCCGGTGGATACGTTAGCCGTGCTGATACGTGGCGCATCAGGGACAGGCAAGGAGTATGTGGCCCGGCAGATACATGTGTTGAGCGGTCGGTCGGATGCTTCTTTCATCGCAGTGGATTGCGGGGTACTTCCGAAGGAACTGGCGGCATCGGAACTGTTCGGTCATGTGAAGGGTGCCTTTACCGGAGCGACGGAAAACAAGACGGGCATGTTTGCCGCCGCCAACCATGGGACACTGTTTCTGGACGAGGTGGGCAATCTGAATGCCGAAGTACAAAGGGCACTGTTGCGTGCCTTGCAGGAAAAACGCTACCGTCCCGTAGGCGGTAAAGAGGAGATTCAGACGGACATCCGTCTGGTAGCTGCTACCAATGAGGACCTGGAGAAGGCGATAGCCGAAGGACGTTTCCGGGAAGACCTGTTCCATCGTCTGAATGAATTTCCGTTGCATGTACCATTGCTGGCAGAGTGCATTGAGGATATAATTCCGTTGGCGGAATTCATGCTGGATGCCGCCAATCAAGAGTTCTCAAGGAAAGTGAAAGGCTTTGACCGCGAAGTACAGAAACGGTTGAAATCTTATTCGTGGCCGGGAAACATACGGGAACTGAGGATGGTTGTCAGACGGGCCACCTTATTGGCGAAAGATGACTGGATAACCACCGGGGAGATAGACATTCCCGATAAAGGCAGGCAGCCGGGAGAGTATTCACTTAATGACGAGCGGATGGAACGGGCAACCATTCTGAAAGCATTGGAGGCAACGGGCAATGACAGGAAGGCTGCCGCACGGTTGCTGGGCATCAGCCGGAGCACGCTTTATCTGAAACTGAGGAAGTATCGTCTGGATTAGAATATGTCCGAAATTCGGACACATCATGTCCAATCCACAATACTTTTATGTACACATCATTTTTACTGCTTTCTATATGGTTTATTTCCAATGTTTTATCTGTGTACAGTTTCAGGCATGGCACTTGTCTTTATTCCGGCAGGATGAGTGGAGAGTTGAATTGTGGAATCTAAAAACATGATACGATGAAGACATTGGTGGAAACCTCTCTTTTTAATCTGTTCGCCTCTTATACAAACGGTGCCGGACCTGCGGCAGGTGAGTTGCCGGCCGCCTATGACGATTTCGTGAACAGCCTTGTCACGCTTTCACCGGCAGGGGACCTGACGGGACAGCTACGTTGTCTGAACTACACAAAAATAGAGCTGGCCTTTATGCGGCAGGCATGCAACGGAATGGCTGAAGATTGCCGCAATATCCTGTATGACGTGTTTATCGACAAGACGTTGGCGTTGCTGGATGCGGAAGCGGAAATACTGAAGGAGATGCTCCGTCATGGTACCGTGTCTGCCGGATTCCATGCGGAAGCGGTGCGGGGAAGCGGAAGCAAAAGTTCCGTCACACTGACATGGAACGGTACGGACAGCGACCTGATTGAACTGGTGGCCGCACTGATGGCAGCCGGTGCGATAGGTTCGGCTGAAGGCCGGAATTTGAAAATTGTGGATGTTATCCGCGTTTTCGAGGAAGTGTTCCATCTGAAAATCAATGCGCTGTACACCAAGCGTGGCAAGGTGTTCGACCGTTGTACGGACACCACTCCGTTCATCGACTCCCTGCGCAAAAGTTATAACCGGATGCTGGACGCACGGCTGGCGTAAAGGTTGTACGCCAACAGCCGCCAACGGATGACTCGTATGTATGAGGTATTGCAGATTGGCGGTTGAATGCTTTTCTTTGTCGCCGGTTATCATGTCTAAAAATACAAGCTATGTCAATCCTGAATGATATTTGG
>CDZV01002444.1_pt1 | contig 12558 bp, 12 predicted proteins | sample 554851 | NCBI WGS metagenome assembly CDZV01 (sample SAMEA3182090, study PRJEB8094) | gut metagenome | biome: human; feature: gut; material: Stool; isolation source: human stools | place: Canada | collected 2013-03-12
TTGGGGTTCCAGCGGCGGGTCTGGTGGCCGAAATGCACGCCGGCCTCCAGCAGCTGTTTCATAGATACGACTGCCATGGAAAAAATCCTCCTTGGTTTTTCCTCCGCAGGGCACACGGCGGCATGAAGATTTACCCCCGTATCCGCGGCGACCGAATCCCTCCGGCACCGGCCGCGGCAAAGCACCTGCGTGCGTTATGCCGAAATAGTATACCATACAAATCCTGCCAGAACAAGTCTTCCTCTGCATTTCGGAGATTCCCACAAAACAAAGCCCGCGTATTCCCGGCGGCTTTGTCCACAAAAACGGCGTTAAGCCCGCCGGTTCTCCTGCTCCAAGACATACGCCACAATGGCGCCCGCCACGTCCACGCCGGTGCATGCCGCGATCCCGGCCATGAAGGCGTTGGAGTTGACCTCGCACACGAGCGGCCGCCCCTCCTCGGCAAGCAGATCCACCCCGGCAAAATCCGCGCCCAGCACCCGGCAGCACGTCAGGGCGAGCGCTTCCTCCTCCGCCGTGGGGGTATAGGCCTCGCCATGGCCGCCGCTGCCGATGTTGGCGCGGAAATCGCCGTCCGCCTGCCGCCGCATCGCCGCGGCCACCCGGCCGCCCACCACATACAGGCGTAGATCCGTCCCGGCCGAAGAGGCCACAAACCGCTGCAGCAGAAAGGGCTTGGATCCCATCCCGCGGGCCAGCCGGAACAGCTCGTCCCAATCCCGCGCCAGGTACACCTGCCCGCCGAAGGAGCCGTAGCATTCCTTGACCACCAGCGGAAACCCGAGCGTCTCCCCCCCGCGGCGCAGGAAGGCGTCCCCCGCCCGATCCATCTCGCGGTAGGTCATCGGCGCCACCAGCGTATGCGGCATGGGCAGGCCATGGCGGGCCAGCGCCAGATGGGTCGCCGCCTTGTCGTCGCACACCTCCACCGCCGCCGCCCGGTTGTACAGCCGCACGCCGGCCGCCTCCAGCGCGCGGGCCAGCCGGATATCCTTGTCCCAGAAAAAGGCGAAATCCCCCGGCCGCAGGGGCGAAACCCGCAGCGCGTTCTCCCCGGTCTGTCCGGTGAATTCCGCCGTCACCGCCGTATTGGGCAGCGCGGTCAGCGCCGCGCCCCGCCGTGCCGCCGCTTCCCGGATCGCGGCGGCCGGGGCCGGCGGCCCGTCCGGGTTCCAGAACCCATTATATAGGATATATCCCGCCATCTTTCTCATCCCGTTCAGGTAAAGCTGTGTTCCGTGGTCACCACGGTGAAAAGGCGATCGTCCCGTTCGGTCACCCGCCGCTGGATCTCGTCCTTAAGGCCCGCCTCTTCCCGGAAGCCGAAGGGGACCACCACGTCAAAAATCATATTGGTATGGGTCTGCCCGAACACCACGCGGAAATCGTGCAGCGTCAGGCGCTCGTCGATTTGGTGCAGCACGTCCTGCGTCATGCGGCGCAGGCGCTCGACCTCTTCGTTGCCGCTGTCCACCGGATCCATGTGAATGCAGACGACCGCGTGGTACTGCCGGCTCAGGTCCCGTTCCACGCAGTCGATGAGGTCGTGGCTACGCATCATATCCGCCTGGCAGGGCACCTCCGCGTGCAGCGAAATGACCAGCCGGCCCGGACCGTAATTGTGGATCATCAGATCGTGTATGCCGATGACCCCCGGATAGGACAGCACCGTTTCCCGGATACTCTTGACCATGGCGGGATCGGGCGCCTGGCCGAGCAGCGGCGAGATGGTCTCCCGCACGATGGAAAAGCCGGACCACACCACAAAAAGCGAAACCGCCACGCCGACATAGCCGTCGATGGCCACCCCCGTGCACCAGCCCACCACCGACGACACCAGCACCACCGCGGTGCAGATGACGTCGTTGCGGCTGTCGGCGCCGGCGGCGCGCAGCGTCTGGGAACCGATGAGGGTGCCGATGCGGCGGAAAAACAGCGCCATCCACAGCTTGACGAGGATCGCCGCGATCAGGATGACGACGGTCAGCGCGCCGAAATCGGGCAGCGCGGGATGGCGGATCTTATCCACCGCCGACAGGAAAAACTGCACCCCGGCGATCATGATAAGCGCCGCCACGCCGAGCGCCGACAGATATTCCATGCGCCCGTGCCCGAAGGGGTGTTCCTTGTCGGGCGGGGCGGAGGACAGCTTGAACCCGATGAGGGTCACGACGGAGGATCCCGCGTCGGACAGGTTGTTGAAGGCGTCCGCCATGACGGCCACGCTTCCCGCCAGCGCGCCGGCCAGCAGCTTGGCCGCGAACAGCAGCACGTTGGCCGCCAGGCCCGCGCCGCCGGCCAGCCGGCCGTAGGCATACCGCACCGTTTCCTCCTGTACGCGGTCTGCGTCCCTTACAAAGCGACGGATCAGCCATTTTGTGAGCATGGCGGCATTTCCTCCTTATCGAACGGCCTGTTCGGCGATATACCGGGCCACGCCGTCCTCGTCATTGGCCCCGACCAGCACATCGGCCGCCTCGCGGGCCGCCGGCTGGCCGTTGGCGACGCAGCAGGCCACGTCCGCCGCCGCGAAAAGCGGCAGATCGTTCATGTTGTCGCCGAAGGCCACAAGCCGGTCCGCCCCCACCAGGGCCTGCAGCCGTTTGGCCCCCCGGTCCTTGCCGGCGTCCCCGCTGAATATCTCGAGGTACCAGTTGTCTTCCATATAGTTGTCCTTGTACAGCGTGCTCTTAATATGCGGGATCGCGGCCAGCCGCCGGTTCACCCGTTCCAGCCGCTCCTGCGTATCCTGCATGGAAAAGTATACGCCGCCGCCCGCGCCGTATGCCGGCGCCTGCCGGAAAAGCTGCGGAAAACGCGCGCCCCGCTTGGCCAGAAAGGCCCGCTCTCCCGCCGAGGTCGGTTCGGTGAACACCACGTCCAGCCGCCCGTCCTGCACACGGTACAGGAAGGGATTTTTGCCCTCGGCCGCGCAGGCGGCCAGAATGGCGGCCACCGTCTGCGCCGGCATCTCGCAGCTTTGCAGGATACGGCCGGACTCTTTGTCATACAGCATCACGCCGTTCATGAGCACCAGCGGCTGCCGGAAGCGCAGCCCGCCGAAATCCAGCATTTCCAGCCCGAAAACGCTGCGCGCCGTGGCGACGGAAAAGAGCACCCCCTGCGCCATCGCCTGCTCCAGCACGCGCACGGAATAAGACGACACGCTCTGGTCCCCGCGCAGCAGCGTGCCGTCCAAATCGGTAAGATATAATGTTTTCAATCCTTCGTTCCCCTTTTGGTCTGCTCCGCCCCCGGATACAGGCAGCCGAGCACCTTTTCGAAATACAGGCGGCCGTAATGGTGAAAGGCACGGGAGGCGATCATCTCGAGCAGCTCGCCGCGCGTCACCCATTTGGCCTGCGCCACCTCTTCGGTCTGCAGCCGCAGCGCGGACAGCGGCACATCGCGGCGCAGAATCCAGATGTCGGTGAAGGAATTGCGCCGGCGGATACGCCCCGCGTATTCCAGCTCCCCCCGTGCCGTTTCAATGCCCAGCTCCTCATACAGCTCGCGGGCGGCGGCGGTGGCGCTGTCTTCCCCGGCCACGGCGGAACCGCCCGTCGCCGCCCAGACGCCCGGCATCAGCTTGAGCTGCGGCGCGCGCTGCTGAATGAGCAGGCGCCCCCGGCTGTCCACCACCCAGATATGCACCACCAAATGGTATTGCCCGGGCCGCAGAAGCTCCCCGCGCTGCATGGTTTTGCCTGTGAGATTGCCGTCTCCGTCGCGGAGATCCCAGCGTTCCATCGGCCGCCCCCCCTTTCCGTCCTATACTTCAACAGATTGTATTGTAGTATATTTTTGCCGTTCTGTCCACCGGTAGTCCAAAAATCGTCGAAAAAAATCCGGCAGGGGTTGACAACCGCCCGCCGCGGCGCTAGGCTTGTACTATCACGGAAAGGGCGGGATATGCATGGATACCATACGACTCGACGCGCTCGCGGCGCGGCAGTTCGGCGTGACGGCCGAAGAGGCCGCCGCCCTCATTATGGCGGGGCGGGTGACCATCGGCCGCGTACCGGCGGATAAGCCGGGGACGCCCGTGCCCGCCGGCACCGTGCTCACCCTGCGCGAAAAAACGCGGAAATACGCGAGCCGTTCCGGCTACAAGCTGGAAAAGGCGCTGGAAGCCTTCGGCGTGGATCCCACCGGCCTGACCGTGTGCGACATCGGCGCCTCCAACGGCGGGTTCACCGACTGCCTGCTGCAGCACGGGGCCGCCCGCGTCTATGCGGTGGACGTCGCCTACGGCATTCTCGCCTGGGAGCTGCGCCGCGACGATCGGGTCGTCGTGCTCGAGCGTACCAACGCCCGCCACCTGACCTGCGACATGCTGCGGGAAAAGCAGGACGGGCCGCTCCCCTGCGATCTGGTGACGGCGGACGTGTCCTTTATTTCGCTGAAAAAAATCTTTCCCGCCATCGACCGGGTGCTGCGGGAGGAGGGCGCCGCGATTTGCCTTATCAAGCCGCAGTTTGAAGCCCTGCCCCGGCAGCTGGGCAAAAACGGCATGGTGCGCGACCCGGCGATTCTGCCGCCCCTGCTCCTTTCGCTGGCCGAAGCGGCGGCCCAAAGCCGGCTGTTCCTCCGCGGCCTGACCGTATCCCCCATCCACGGCACCAACGGCAACGTGGAATACCTCGCCCACTTCACGCGGGACGGCGCGCTGCCGGAAGAGGACCTGGCCGCCCGGATCGGCGCCGCGCTGGGGGAAGCGCCCGACATGCAGGGGTAACGAACGCAGGGCGTTCCGGGCGGTCAAAGGCCTCATTTGCTGTTCCGGTTCGTTTTCGTGCTCCGCAGCAACCCCGTCATAACGCTCCCGAAGAAAGGCAACAAAAAATAGTTTCGTCCCACGCAAAGCAAAAAGCCGCGAAAGCACAATGCTTTCGCGGCTTTTCCCCTGCTGCAAGCCATCCCAATCTGGTCCGAGTGACAGGAGTCGAACCTGCGGCCTCTTGAACCCCATTCAAGCGCGCTACCAATCTGCGCTACACCCGGATATCCGGGAGGCTTTTTGCAGCGGAAGTGATTATACCATACCGACCGGTTAAAATCAAGGGGGTTTCGGAATTTTTCGCGAAAAGTTATGACCCGGCCGCCGCGGCAGGCTGCCGCGCAGGGATCAGCCGCCCAATTTTTCCCGTTCCCGGCGCAGTTCCCGCAGCAGGTCGGCAAAGCGCCAGCCGATGTTATGCGCCGTTATCACGGCCTTAAGCGGCACCTCCACGCCGGCGCGGCGCATGGCGGCAAGCAGATCGTCCAGCTGCCGCTCGGCAAGGCCGCCCATCACCATACAAGGCAGCGGCGTCTCTTCCCCGCGGGCGTCCTCCTTCGGTCCGGCGGCATACCCGCTGCAGCCGGCCAGATGCCCTACCGTCTGGCCGCACTCTTCGGGCGCCACCCGCCGCATGGGCAGGCCCCGCTCTTCCAGTATGGCGCGCAGCCGCTCCTCCATCTCCGGTGCCATGCCGTAAACCAGCACGCCGGCGGGCACCGCCGGCCGCACAATTCTCGCTTTCACGCCATCCCCTCCATAAAAGCGGGAACGCCCCCCAGAGGAGGCGTCCCCGTTCTGAACCGTTTGGAAAAGCTTACGCCACGCAGAACTGCAGCGCCGCATCGGCGGCAGAGGCCGCATCGGCGGTGTAGCAGTCGGCGCCGATGGAGTCGCAGAAGCTCTGGGTAACCGGCGCGCCGCCGATCATGATCTTCACCTTGTCGCGAATGCCCTTGGCCGTGGCGGTTTCCACCACGTTCTTCATCTCGCCCATGGTGGTGGTCAGCAGCGCGGAGCAGCAGATGATGTCCGCGTTGTTGTCGATGGCCGCCTGCACGAACTGATCGGCGGAAACGTCCACGCCCAGATCGATGACGTTGAGGCCGCGGCCTTCCAGCATCATCTTCACGAGGTTTTTGCCAATGTCATGCAGGTCGCCCTTGACCGTACCGATGACGGCCGTTCCCTTGGACTCGACGCCCGCGTCCACCAGATAGGGCTTGAGGATCGCCACGCCCGCGTTCATGGCGCGCGCCGCAATCAGCACCTCCGGCACGAAAATCTCGTTGTTCTTGAACTTCTCGCCGACGACGCTCATGCCGTCGAGCAGACCCTGCTCCAGAATGTCCTTCGCGCTGATGCCTTCGTCGATCGCCTGCTGCACCATTTCCTTCACCTTGGGTGCCCGGCCGGCCTGCAGCGCCGCGCTCAGATCTTCCAAAAGACTCATCTTGGTATCCTCCCTGTTTTATTGGCTTTATCCTTATTGTAGTGAGTCCGGCCGTGGATTTATAGAAATATATTTCAGCTTTTGGCACTTTCTTTCGGGCCGCGGGGGGCGGGCGCCGCCGGGGGGCGGGCGCCGCGGCTGTCGCGGTATTTTTTGGGGGACAGCCCCGTCTCCTTCTTGAAGACCTTGGTGAAATAGCTCTGATCCTCAAACCCGCACAGCGCCGCCACGTCCACCAGCGGCACCGCGTTGTCCAGCAGGTACAGCTTGCTTTTCTCCACCCGCACCTTATTAATATAGGAAAACAAGCTCTGCCCCGTCTCCTCCTTGAAAATGCAGCTCAGATAGGACCGGCTCAGGTACACGGTGCGCGCCACATCGTCGAGCGAAATCTTGCGGTGAAAATTCTGCTTGACGTATTCCATAACCTTATACACCACGTCGGAATGCTTCACCTTGGTGAAATCAAAGGAATAGTTGATGAACCGATGCATCACGCCGGTCAGCCAAACGCTCAGCTGTTCCAGCGAGGTGAACTGCTCGATCTCGTGGAAATAGTTGTTGTTGAACAGGAAAATCTCCTGCATATCCGCGCCCGCATCAATGGTGGCGCGGGACAGCACCACCACCAGCTCCACCACCCGGCTCTTGATGGTTTCCAGGTCAAAATCGCAGGAGCAGTAAATCTGCCCGAGCAGCTCGTTAAGCATCACCCGCGTCCCCGCCTTGTCATGGCTGCCGATGAGGCTTTGCAGCTGCTTTTCATAGGCGATGGGATAAGCGGGGACCGCTTGGTCGGCCTGCTGCTTTTCCCGCGCGCTGTAGATGGCGGTGAGCAGCTTTTCCTGCTCGTAAATGAACCCGCCCGCGCCGCCGTGGGGCAGGCCGGCGGCATAGGCCGCGCACGCGCGCAGCACCTCGGCCAGATGGGTCACCATCGGCGGGGAAAACACCGGCAGCCGCTGCGCCCGCTCGCGCAGGGCATCGGGCATCTCGGTGAGCACGTCCTCCGCGTTTTCCATGAGCAGCGGGCCGGCCACCAGGCTCCCCGCCTGGCCGCCGTTTTCCTCCGACAGGGAGGCCGCCGCAAACACCAGGCCCACCGGGCAATAGTAAATATACTGCCCGTTCCAGCGGTACGCCTCGCTGCTGCCGTACAGATGGGTGTTGAGCTCCTCGCAGCGGGCGCAGCCGCAGCCTTCGCAGAACCGCTCACCCGGTTCCGCGGCCCGGAACGCCCGCTGCTGCGCGTCGAGCACGCCGCAGGCCACGCCGCACAGTGCGGCGACATGCCCGGCGTATTCCCGGCTGCGTTTATACAAATCCTTGTCCACGCGAATCCTCCTGTTCCCTCAAAGCGGCACCGCCCGGATTTTCAGGCCGTCATAATCCGCTTCCAGCCGATGCCGGGGCGGGCAGATGCAGAACTCCCGGTCGTCCCAGTCCCCCTCGGCCAGCCGCCGGATGAGGCGGGCGTCCCCGGGCAGCTCCTCGAAGCGCCAGCCGTTCTCCGCCGCCACCCGCCGGGCCAGCCGGGGATAATCCGGGTTGTGATACACCGGCGAGGTGATATACGCGCAGGTGTGGTAGCTGCGCGCCCAGAGCATATCCTGTTCCATGAGAAAATCCGCGTTGTCCTCGCCATATTTTTCCGCGTACGCCGCGCGCAGCGCCGCCAGCCGCTCGCTGGCGGGAACAAAGGCCGTCTCAATCCAGCCGTTGTTGAGCCAATAGGCGCCGCTGTGCGTCTCGAACAGCCGGCGGTACCGTTCCTGCGACCCGAGGAACAGGGCGATGCAGTCGTCGGTGCGCGGCACCACCAGGGGCACGTCGCGGCTTTCCAGCCCAATCACCCCGTTGGAGCACAGCCCGTATCCCAGCGCCATGACGTCGGGAAAAAGCTTGAGCATGCCCTTTTCCCGCTGGTCAACCAAATCGTCCATTGCCTGGCGCAGCATGGCGCGCAGCCTTTCCGGCGTATCGTGCAGCCCCTGCGGCATCCAGGTGATGTCCACCGTGTGGGGGCTGCGCGCCGCGTAATAGCTCAGCTCCCGGGTCATCACCCGGCAGGCGAAAATATGAATGCGCATGGAATCGACCTCGCCTTTCTTCCAAAAGATCCAAATATACTGCAAGCCTTTTCGGCCCGTCTGTGCTATGCTGGGGGTATATTTGAAAAAAGGAGCGTTGTACTCCATGAAGGACTGTTTCCTGACAATAGAGGGGGGGGACGGCATCCGCCGGATCCCCTTCACGCCGCCCGTGCGGCTGTCCGACCTGCTCGCCCGGCAGGGCGTCCCGCTCGATATGCCCTGCGGCGGGCGGCAGCGCTGCCTGAAATGCAAGCTGACGGTCACCGGCTCCCTCTCCCCCCTGGGCGAACGGGAACGCGCCCTGCTGACCGACGCCGATTTGCGCGCCAACCGGCGCTACGCCTGCATGGTGGACCTCACCGGCGACGCGCACGCCGTGCTGCCCCGGAAAGAGGGGGCGGCCCATATCCTCACCGAAGGGGCCATGCCCGCCTTCCGGCATGCGCCGTGGGCGGCGGGGATCGGCGCGGCGGTGGATATCGGCACCACCACCGTGGCGGCCTATCTCTTTGACCTGCAGGACGGGTCCCTGCTCGCCACCCTGTCCGAATCCAATCCGCAGGCCGTCTTCGGCGCGGACGTGATCTCCCGCCTGGAAAAAGCGATGGCCGGGCAGGGCGCGGCGCTGGCCGGCGCCATCCGCGGCTGTGTCGCCCGGCTGCTCACCGGCCTGTGCGACAAGGCCGCCCGGCCGCCGGCCGACATGGGCGGCGTGGTGCTCACGGGCAACACCGCCATGCTGTATCTGCTGTGCGACGCGTCCCCGGCCTCCATTGTGGCGGCCCCCTTTGACATGGACCGCCCCTTCGGCCGGTTTGTACCGCCTACCGCACTCGATCTGCCGCTGCCGCCAGACTGCCGGGTGTATCTGCCCCGCTGCCTGTCCGCCTACGTCGGCGCGGATATCACCACCGCCCTGCTCGCCGCCGGCTTTTACAAGCGGGACGAAGGGGGCGAAGCCTTCCGCGTGCCCGACGGGCCGCCCCGCCTGCTGGTGGATATCGGTACCAACGGGGAGATGGCGCTCGCCGCAAACGGCGGGCTGCTCTGCTGCTCCACCGCGGCGGGCCCCGCCCTGGAAGGGGCGGGTATTCGGCAGGGCATGATGGCCGCCGACGGCGCCATATACCGCGTGCGTCTGGAAAAGGAGCAAATCCTGTGCGGCGTGCTCGGCGGCGGCGAGGCGCGCGGCATCTGCGGATCCGGCCTCATTGACGCCATTGCCGTCCTGCGCGCCGCGGGCGTGGTGGACGAAACAGGCGTCATCCACGAGGCCGATCATCCCTTCACCGCCTGCATGGAAGAGGTGGACGGCCAGCCGGCCTTCCGTCTGCCCGACACCGCCGTGGTGCTTACGCAAAAGGATATCCGCGCCGTGCAGCTGGCCAAATCGGCCATCTGCGCCGGCATGCTCACCCTTCTGTCGGAAGCGGGGCTTTCCCCCGCCGACGTGGCCGAGCTGGTCATCGCCGGCGGCTTCGGCAGCCGGGTAGACGTGGCGAACGCGCAGCGCATCGGCCTTATTCCCCCCGGCTTCGCCGACAAGGCCCGCGCCGTCGGCAATGCGGCCGGCGCAGGTGCGGCCATGACGCTGCTCAGCGACGATATGCGGCAGGCGGGCGAGCAGATGCCCGCCGTCACCCGCACGGTGGAGCTGTCCTCCCATCCCGGCTTCATGGACGCCTATATCGACGGCATGTTTTTCCCGTAATCGGCCGGCCCGCCACAACGGCGGGCCGCTTTTTTGTGTCAGGCGGCCCCGCAGGGGAAGCCCCTGCACGCCCCTGCGGCTCCCGGCGGTCGGTAAGCGGGGACGCGCCGGGCGAACCAGCTGCCGCGGAGCGGCCAAAGCCGCTGCCCCATCCGGTTCATGCCGCCGCACGGAGACCCCGCCTCACCGGAATCCCCCGCCGCGGTTCCGTTTTCTACAGTATAAAAGAAGTCACCGGCTTTGGCTTGCACAATGCTTCTGCTTTTGGGAATATATTTCGCTGCGCATACCCGCCGCGGCTCAGGGGACGTCGCGGCGATAATCCTTCGGCGTGCAGCCGGCCAGCCCTTTAAACACGGCCGTCAGGTGGGAGCTGCCCGAAAAACCGGTCAGCTCGGCAATCTTGGCAACCGGCAGGGCGGTGGTGACGAGAAGCTGCTTAACGCGGCTGACCCGCTGCTGATTGACATACTGGTGGACCGTCACACCCATCTGCTGCCGGAAGCAGCGCTGAAAATAATACGGGCTCATGCAGGCGATACGGGCCAGCGTCTCCACCGCGAGCGGCTCGCCGCCGTGCTCGCGTATGTATGCCGCCGCCTGCTCGATGCGGTCATCCCCCTGCCGGGGGCGCAGGAACAGGGTGAGCAGCTCGTAGAGGGCGGCGGACAGTTGGGGCTGGCAGCGGGCGTCGTTGAGCTGCGCCAGATCGAACACCGCCTGCCACTGGCTGATAAAATCCGCGCCGCCCCGCATGGCGACGCCCTTCTGCTCCCAAATCTGGCGGGCGTAGGCCTCGGCCAGTGCGCCGCCCATGTGGATCCACAAAAAATCCCAATGGTCCCCTGTTGTGCGGTAGTCGTGCCATTCGCGGCAGTCGATGAGGAACACGGTGCCGCGCGTCAGCACATGGGTTTCGCCGCGGTAGGTCAATTGCCCCTGTCCCCCCACCGTGTAGGCAAAGAGCAGCTCGGGCAGATTGTCGCGCGTCACGCGATAGGTCGCCACCGCATCAAAATGGGCGATGCTGGCCAAGCGGATAAAGCATGCCTCCGCCGGCCCGGGCAGGGTGTAGGAGGCAAAGCGGACGATATTCCCCGAATCGCTGTAATCGTAGAGCATGGCGTATTCCTCCTTCTTTCATTATACCGCTTTTCCTCACAAGGGCAAGAGCATTTTTCTGTTATTTTTCCGCACGTTTATCCGTGGTATCCCGTGCGGAACTGTGCTATACTTTGGACAATACACGGAAAAGGAGAATACGCAGCATGGCAGAAATCAAACCTATCCGTCAAAAATGGAAAGGCACCATGACCGATCGGGAACGCTTCAACGCCCAGATGCATTATCAGCCCTTTGACCGCACCTTCAACATGGAGTTCGGCTACTGGGAGGAAAACTACCAGCTGTGGGACATGTTCCGGAACAACGGCATCCGCACCGAAAGCGAGGCTAACGAGTTTTTCCAGTTTGATCGCATCGTCACCGTCGGCACCAACGTCTGGATGGATCCGCCCTTTGAAAACAAGGTGGTGGAAGAGCGGGGCGACAAGCTCATCCTCATGAACGGGGACGGCCTGCTGGCCGAGGTGCCGCGGGACGCCCACGACACCATTCCGCACTATCTGAAAGCCTCCATCGAAACGCCTGACGACTGGAAAAAGGTCAAGGCGGAGCGGTTCCGCCTAGAGGGGCGCAAGCCGGATATTGCGGCGCTCAAAGCGATGTTCCCCGACGACCGGGATTACCCGCTGGGCGTCGACGTCGGATCGATGATCGGCAAAATCCGCGACATGCTCACCTTTGAGGGCCTGTGCTACGCGATGTTCGACTATCCCGAGATGGTGGAGGACATGGTGGAAACCTGCTGCATTCTCGTGGAACAGTCGCTGGACGAGCTGCTGCCTCATTTCCAGTTTGATTACGCCGCCGGGTGGGAGGATATCTGCTTCAAGAACGGCCCCATCGTCACCCCCGCCTTTTTCCGCGACGTGGTCATGCCGCGCTATAAGCGCATCAACAAAAAGCTCAAGGCCCACGGCATCGACATCTGGTATATGGACTGCGACGGCGATATCCGGCCCATCCTGCCCTATTTTCTGGAGGGCGGCGTCAACTGCATGTTCCCCTATGAGGTCAACGGCTGCTGCCACCCGGCGGAGCTGCTCGCCGAAACGGGCAAGGAGCTGCGCATCATGGGCGGCATCGATAAAATGCAGCTCAAGGCGGGCAAGGACGCCATCAAGGCCTACCTCGAAAGCGTCGCGCCGCTCGTGGAGCGCGGCGGCTATATCCCCTTCTGCGACCATCGCTGCCCCCCCGACGTGTCGGAGGAAAACTACCTGTATTACCTCGATCTCAAGGAGCAGATGTTCGGCCTGAAATAAGCCGGAAAGGCCCCGCCGCCCTAAGCTTCGGCAAGGAGGCAGGCGAATCCGGCGGCCGGCGCCGGCCGCCCTTCTGTTTCCCCCCCCCAAAGCCCCCGCGGACCGCACAGGCGGTCCGCGGGGGCTTTTGC
>CDZV01024846.1_pt1 | contig 12482 bp, 13 predicted proteins | sample 554851 | NCBI WGS metagenome assembly CDZV01 (sample SAMEA3182090, study PRJEB8094) | gut metagenome | biome: human; feature: gut; material: Stool; isolation source: human stools | place: Canada | collected 2013-03-12
GACTGCCTGCTGGCGGTGGGGGATGAGTCGCTGATCAAGATCCATTTTCATACCAATGAACCGTGGGAGGTGCTCCGGTACTGCGCGGCGCTGGGCGAGATTTTCGATATCGTGGTGGAGGATATGGACCGGCAGTCCCGCGGCCTGAAGGGCTGAACCAAAACGACCGGCGGAAAGAGAAGACAATGCGAGAAGCCCTGCTGTTCCCCGGCTGTCGGGGACCGGCGGGGCTCCTTATGTATCCGCGGCAGCGGCTATAAGCGGGAAAAATCGTTTGATTTTTCCCTTTCTTTTTTCATCCGATTAAGCCGACCGGCATGGGATAAGACGCTAATAGAAAGATTTGGCGGTTGACTTTCTCTCTACTATGTGATACAGTATAGCGGTAGTCAGCATTACTGCATACCGTCGCACCACACAGAGGAGGGCAAGGTTTTGGATCATCTGACAGAAATGCTCAAAGGCGTATTGGAAGGCTGCGTGATGGAGATCCTAAGCCGTGAAGAAGCCTACGGCTATGAAATCACGCGGCGGCTCAACGCCCTCGGTTTTACCGATGTGGTGGAAGGGACGGTCTATACGATTTTGATACGACTGGAACGAAACGGGCTGGTGGAGACGGCGAAAAAGCCGTCCGTTCTGGGTCCGCCGCGCAAGTTTTATACGCTCAACGAGGCCGGCCGTGCCGAGCTTTGCCGTTTCTGGGAGAGATGGGCGTTTGTCGTGTCCAGGCTCAGCCAGTTAAAGGAGGGAACGTGAACATGCCAACATCCATTTTGGATATACTTGTGGGCGATCGCGATGAAAAGCGGGCGTACCGGCAGCTCATGAAACGGGTGAACGCCCTGCCGGGAACCTATCGGGCCGCCTTCAAAAAGATACAGGCGTATCTGTACAGCACCGGCGCGGCCGGCTGCGATATAAGCGCGCTCACCGATTTGGCGGAGCTTTTGGAAGGCGGCGCGGCAGAAAAGCGGCCGGTTTCCGCCCTTATCGGCGAAGACGCCGCGGCCTTCTGCGACGAGTGGAGCCGGGCCGCTTCGGTTGGAACGATTACGTCGCGGGAAAAGCTGAACCGCGATATTCTGGAGTATTTTCGAGGGGAGGAAAAAGCCGGTGATGGAGCTCATGAACAGGATGCGGGAAGATAAGAAGCGGTACCGGGACCAGCAGGAAAGAATACAGGCGCTGCCGCCGGATTATCGGTTTGTTCTGGAAAAGATGCAGGGCTATATGTGGAGCTTTGCAGGCGGCGACGGCTTCGACACGCTCCGGACCCAGGAAGAGGTGCTGGCGCTGTTTGAGGCCGGCGCTGCCGAAGGCAAGCATGTGCTCGATGTGACGGGTGAGGATGTCGCCGGGTTTTGTGACGAGCTGATGCGCGGCAACCGCTCCTGGATGGACGGTCGGCGCCGAAGGCTGAACCGGGCTTTGAGAAAAAGCGGGACGAAGGCTCCCCGTGTGCAGGGGGAATAAAAGCCCCTTATGCGACAAACCAGGACCGGCGCGACAGCTGTCGCGCCGGTCCTGGTTTAGAAGGCTTATTCCTGAATGCCGGGAATTTTCGGAAGCTGATCAAAGCCGACCTGCAGATCCGCGTCGGTGGGAACGTAATCGCTCATCCGCCCTTCCAGATACGCGGTGTAGGCGTTCATATCGAAGTAACCCGTGCCGGTGAGACCAAACAGAATGGTCTTGGCCTCGCCGCTTTCACGGCAGCGAATCGCCTCATCAATGGCAACGCGGATGGCGTGGGACGATTCGGGGGCAGGCAGAATGGTCTCATATTTAGAGAACATGGTCGCCGCCTCAAACACCTTGGTCTGCTCCACCGCCACGGCGCGCATATACCCGTCGTGGTACAGCTTGGACAGGATGGGGCTCATGCCGTGGTAGCGCAGGCCGCCCGCGTGGTTGGGGGAGGGGATGAATTCGCTGCCCAGCGTATACATGCGGGCGAGCGGGGTCACATGACCGGTGTCGCAGAAATCGTACGCATACCGCCCGCGGGTCAGCGAGGGACAGGAGGCCGGTTCCACCGCAATAAAATCGGTGTTCGGCCGGGTGCCATTGAGCTTATCCTGCATAAAGGCGCCCATCAGGCCACCGAGGTTGGACCCGCCGCCTGCGCAGCCGATGACGATGTCGGGGTACTCCCCGATCTTCTCCATCGCCAGCTTGGACTCGAGGCCGATAATCGACTGGTGCAGCAGTACCTGGTTCATCACCGAGCCGAGCACATAGCGGCAGTCGGGGGTGTGCAGGGCTTTTTCGATCGCTTCCGAAATGGCACAGCCCAGGGAACCCCCGGTGCCGGGATGGGCCTTGAGGATGGCGCGGCCCACCTCGGTGGTGTCGGAGGGACTGGGGATGATATCCGCGCCGAAGGTCTGGATAACCGCCTTGCGGAAGGGCTTCTGCTCATAGCTGACCTTAACCATGTAGACAGTTAAATCCAGGCCGTAATGCGCGCAGGCCATGGAGAGGGCGGTACCCCACTGTCCCGCGCCGGTTTCGGTGGTCAGGGATTTGAGCCCCTGCTTCTTGGCATAGTAGACCTGCGCGGCGGCCGAGTTGAGCTTGTGGGAGCCGGAAGTGTTGTTGCCCTCAAATTTATAGTAGATCTTAGCAGGCGTATCCAGTGCCTTCTCCAGATTGTAGGCCCGGATCAACGGAGAGGGACGGAAGATTTTGTAAAAGTTCTGCACTTCCTCGGGGATGTCGATATACCGATCGGTACTGTTCATCTCCTGGGCACACAATTCTTCGCAAAAGATGGGCAGCATATCCTCCGGTCCCACTGGCTTATGGGTAGCGGGATGGAGGTACGGATCGGGCTGCTCCTTCATGTCGGCCCGCAGGTTATACCACTGCTTGGGCATCTCGTCTTCCGTCAGATAAACGCGGTAGGGGATCTTGCTCATTGGTTTCATCCTTTCGTATCGTGATGGCGGCGTCAGTTGCCGCATTCAATGCTGATCTCATTGAAGGTGGTCAGCAGATCGTCGATGGAGGCATTGCGCTTGTCCTCGCCCTTCAGGTCTTTTACACAGGTCCCCTGGTGCATCATCACCAGACGGCTGCCGTATTCCAGGGCGAAGCGGAGGTTGTGGGTGACCATCAGGGTGGTCACGCCCCGTTCCCGCACCAGCTTGTCGGTCAGTTCCATAATGGTGCGGGAGGATTTGGGATCCAGGGCGGCGGTGTGCTCGTCCAGGATCAGCAGGTCGATGTCGGTCATATTGGCCAGCACCAGAGCCAGGGCCTGCCGCTGCCCTCCCGACAGGGAACCCACCTGGACCTGCAGCCGGTTTTCCAGACCCATGCCGCAGGTTTCCAGCAGGGAGCGGTAATGATCCAGCCGCTTTTTGTTGATTGCGCGGCCTAGGCCGTAGGTGCCTTTTTTGCTGTCGGCCAGCGCCATGTTTTCCAGGATGGTCAGATTGGAGCAGGAGCCCATGGCCGGATCCTGGAACACCCGCCCGATGAAGGCGGCCCGCTGGTATTCCTTCATCCGGGTGATGTCCCGGCCGCCAAAGGTGATGGAGCCGCCCTCGATGGGCAGCGAGCCGCACAGGATATTCAGCAGGGTGGTCTTACCCGAGCCGTTGGAGCCGATGATGGAGACGAACTCGCCCTTATCCACCTGGAAGTTAAACCGATCAAAAAGGGTGGTTTCGTCCGGGGTGCCGATGTGGAAGCGCTTGACGATGTTTTCCAGCTTAATCACGGCTTGCCGACCTCCCTTTATCCAACACATTGCTGAGCACCAGCACCAGCACAAAGAGCGCGGCCATGATCAGCTTGAGCTGATCGCTGAAGCCCATGGCATCCGCCACCGAGAGGCAGGCCATATACAGCACCGAACCGAGAATCACCTTGCTGGTATCCCGCAGAAAACGGACCCGGCGCAGCAGGCTGATGCCGATGATCACCGAGGCCAGCCCCGTTACTACCATACCGGTGCCGAACTGCAGGTCGGCCGATCCCTTGTCCTGTGTGATCAGGGCGCCTGCCAGGCCGGCGAAGCCGTTGCCCAGGGCCAGACCCAGGATCTTGGACATGCCGGGGTTGCGGGCCAGCATGGTGACGAACCGGTCATTGCTTCCTGTGGCCCGCAGAAGCATTCCTGATTTGGTGGAAAAATACCAGTCGAGCAGCAGCTTGCAGATCACCGCCATCACCAGCATGAGGATCAGGGGCCGCAGGCTGAAACCGCCCACATATTCCGGGATCAGGGAAACGGGAAGGGTGTTTATGACGGTGGGGGCACGGAAAAAGGAGGCGATGGACATCCCGCCGGTACCGGCCTTCATGAGCATCAGATTCACCGACAGCAGCGCGGTCATCACCAAGATGCCGCATAGCAGGGGACGGATTTTCAGCTTGACGTGCAGCAGCCCGGTCACGCAGCCCGCCGCCGCCCCGGCCGCGAAGGCCGCCAGCAGCGCCAGCCACGGATTGACGCCCTTGAGAATCAATATAGCGGAGACCACACCGCCCAGCGGCACCGTTCCGTCCACCGACAGATCCGGAAAATCCAGAATGCTGTAGGTGATATAGACGCCCAGCGCCAGCACGGCGTACAGGAATCCCTGCTTGAGATTGACGATTACCAGATTGAGAAAGATGTCCATCGGAACACGATCCTTTGCTTGTTATTCTGCGGCGGTATTCTGAGCGGACTGATAGGCCTCCGGCACGGTCAGCCCCAGTGAGGCGGCCACGTCGCCGTTGTAGACGGGGAAGCTGTCCTTGACCAGCACGACGGGGGTGTCCGCCGCGTTTACGCCGCCCAGCACCTGCGCGGCCAGTGCGCCGGTTTCCTTGCCAAGCGCCACATAATCGAGGCTTTCGGAGGCCAGGCAGCCCTTGACCACTTGTTCTATCTCCGAACCGTAGACGGGGATTTTGGCCTGATTGGCCTGCTCGAGCACCACCGTCAGGTTATCCACCACCAGGTTGTCGGTGAAATTGTTGATGCAGTCCACCTGGCCTGCCAGCGAGGCGGCCGCCGTGGGGATATCCGCCGCGGCCTGCACGCCCTTTTCTACGATTTCAAAGCCGTATTCGGGCGCCAGCTTTTTGATTTCCGCCAGATTGGAGGCGGAATTGGCCTCGGCAGTGTTGTAGAGGATACCAATCTTTTTGGCGTCGGGCTGGAAGGCGCGGATCATTTTCAGCTGCCCCTCCAGATTCAGCCGGTCGGAGCTGCCGGTGCAGTTAACGCCGGGTTTTTCCAGCGATTCCACCAGCTTCGAGTTGGCGGCCACCGGATCGGACACGGCGCAGAAAATCACCGGAATGCGTTCCTTGGCGGCGGCGTAGGCCGACGTGGCCGCGGGGGTGGCGATGCCGACGATCATGTCGTAGTTTTTGGCCGCCATGTTGCCCGCAATCTGGTCGGCGGTGGTGGTGCTTCCCTGGGCATTTTTGAAATCGATGGTGCAGGTTTCCCCGTCCTTATAGCCGGCTTCCTCCAGCCCCTGAATCAACCCGTCATAGCAGTTGTCAAGCGAGGAGTGGACGGCGAACTGGATAACCCCGATGGTGGGCTTGTCGGTGCCGCCGCTTTCTGAGGAGCCGGCGGGGCTTTGGGAACAGGCAGAAAAGGCGAGCATGCTGGCCGCGGCAAGAACGGCGGCGGAAAATCGGATGACTTTTTTCATATGGAAAACTCCTTACTATCTTCACAAAGGGATGAATGGGCGGTAAGTTCAAACCCGCCATCGCCATCGTTTGCTTTGCATAAAAACGCCTCCTCGTGATATGAAAACAACAAAAAAGCCCTTGCCCCAATCAACATTGGGACAAGAGCCTTGTTTACTCCTGCGGTACCACCCGAATTTATCCGCGTTACACGGATACACTTTCTCTGCGCACACATGATGCACACTTCCTTGATAACGGGTGAAGCTCCCGTCGCACCTAAAGCGGTCCAACCGCTCTCGGATTGCCCTCGTAAGTCCATTCGGCCGGGCCGTCGCTGCCGCAATTCCACCATCTGCGGCTCTCTTGGTGCGCCGGACATCCTGCGTACTACTCTTACTCATCGGTTTTTCTGTTTACCACATTATACGCGACGTTTTTCAATTTGTCAACCCTTATTTTTGGGGCAGCAGATCGGGCAGCACGGCGGTCACCGTTTTTTCCTGCGCGAAGCCGCTCACATTGTAGAGAACCAGCAGGTCGGTGACCTTCTCCTCGGTCAGCAGGTCGGTGAGCGGCGTCTTATAATACCGAGGATCGACGAGCAGAATGGTTTCGTAATGCGCGGTCAGGAAGGGAACCATCGCGTTGGCATAGGAATCCTTGATGAGCAGCAAGACGCGGCCGTTATCCGCGCTTCCCTCGACGCGGGCGAAAGGGTGATTGCCGCCCAGGAAATAGGCGTATTTATCCTTTTGTTCCAGGAAAGAGGGATCGTACAGCGAGGGAAGCGACCCGCCCTCCCACGTGGCGGAGCAGGTTTCCTGTGCCGCCGTGGTCCAGGCCTCCATTCGATCGGGCTGTATGGTGTACAGGTTGGCTTTGGAATACACCGTGCCGTAAAATTCCTCGGTGAGAAGCTGTACCTGGAACGCGTCGCGCGGGGTGGGGGTCAGCTGCATCGACGCCGCCCAGGCGGTGTAGCCGGCATAGGCCCCGGCTGTGGTCCAGTGGTGATCGGTGCGGTAAAAGGGACCATCCGCTTTGGCGGCGGTCAGGGCGTCCCAGGGATTCACCAAGCTATCGCCCACCGCCTGCCCCATCCGGTCGATGACCGCCCGCTGGTCCGGCACGGGGGCAAGAGGCGGCAGCTTTTCGGGAAAGATAGCCGCCGCGGTGGGAACGAGCATGACCCGCGCCTGCAAATCGGGGACGAGGGCCTGCGCCCGTGCGGTGAACGTCGCCACCGCGTCGCAGTTGGATTCCACAAGCGCTGTATCATAGGCGTCCGTTTTTTCAAACAGGTACCCGTCCCGGCCGAAATAGGCGCGGCCGTTGTCCCGGCCGAGCGCGGCATATTGCGTCAGCGTTTTAAGCCCGACCCAGCCGTCCCGGTTCCAGAACTGATCGGTGGTATACGATTCAAAGGCGGAGGTGAACCGCCCGGAAAACAGATCATCGAGCGAAAAGGAGGGGCAGGTCTGCAGGTAGCGGTTTTCGGTTTCGGAAAATTCCTTTTGCGGCGTGAGGAGGTTGGCAACCGTGCCGCAGGCCAGCGCGGCGACAAAGGTGCCAGTGACAATCCACGCTTTTTTGTCCATGTGCTCTCCTCCTAAAACCGGAAATACAAAAACGGGTTATACGACGCGTCCACCAGAAAGGCAACCGACAGCACGCAGATGACGAGCAACGGAACCGCCTCGGCAATGCCGGCAGCCACCGGTTTGGCGCGCAACGCCCCTTCCGCCCGGCGATACAGCTTCATGGGCAGCGGCGTGGCTCCCAAAATCAGCACGATGAGCAGCACCGCATTGGTATACAGGGTATACAGCCCCGCATCATTCCACGGGCCGGCACCCCAGCCGCCGACCAGCGCCCACAAGTAGCGCAGGCCGTCGCCGAGCGAGTCGAAGGCAAAGATGGCCCAGCTTATCATGACGAGCAGCATGGTATACAGGTGCAACAGCCAGCGCGGCGCTTTCTCCAGGAACCGGTGCAGCACAAATTTCTCCAGAATCAGCAGCACACCAAAGTACAGGCCCCAGACCACAAAGTTCCAGCTCGCGCCGTGCCAGACGCCGGTGAGCATCCAGACCACCAGCAGATTGCGCAGCTGCTTGGCCTTGCCGTGACGGTTGCCGCCCAGCGGAATATACACATATTCCCGGAACCAGGAGGACAGGGAAATATGCCAGCGCCGCCAGAAATCGGTGATGCTCACGGCGATATAGGGATAGTTGAAGTTTTCCAGAAAGTGAAAGCCCAGCATGCGTCCCAGCCCGATGGCCATATCGGAATACCCGGAAAAGTCAAAATAAATCTGCATCGTAAAGGCGATCAGGCCGATCCAGGCGGAGAGCACGGGCAGGGTGGTGACATCCTGCGCGGAAATGGCGGCCCACACCGCACCGATGTTGTTGGCGAGCAGCACCTTTTTCCCGAGGCCCGCCACAAACCGGCGCACACCGGAGGAGAAAAGCTCCGCCGATTCCCGGCGGTTGTCCAGTTCAGCCGAGACGGTGGACATGCGTACGATGGGGCCGGCGATAAGCTGCGGAAAAAGGGAGACATAGGTGCCGAAGTTGATGAGGCTTTTCTGCACCGGCACATCGCCGCGGTACAGATCGATGAGATAGGACATCGCCTGGAAGGTATAAAAGGAAATGCCGATGGGCAGCGGCAGGTTCAGCCCCGGAATGGCAAGCCCGAGCAGGCCGTTCAGATTGCCGATGATGAAATCGGTATACTTGAACACGCCGAGCAGGGCGAGGTTGAGCACTACCGACAGGATCAGCACCCGCTTGGCGCTGCGCTCCCTGCCCTTGCGGAGAAAATGATGCATCCACAGTCCCAGACTGTAGTCCATCACAATGGAGAAGATCATGAGCGCCAGGTATTTTGGCTCGCCCCAGCCGTAAAACAGCAGGCTGAATACCAGCAGCACCACGTTTTTGAAGCGCCGCGGCACAATAAAATACACCGCGAGCACCGCCGCCAGGAAATAAAACAAAAACAAAATACTGCTGAAAACCATGCGGGCCCCTTTCCTCCCCGGTCACGCCGGAGGCCATTCCCTTTTTTAAAACGTTAACGCAACAGGATTAGCTGAACAGCTTGTCAATGGCATCGCGCGCCTGGGCGGCGTCGCTGCACACGCAGAGAATGACGTACTTGTCCCGTACCTCGATGACGGCGTCGTTCAGCTTGGCCACTTCGGCGGGGGCGTAGCTTTCAAAGGTGGAAATCTGATCCGCTACGCGCGTTTCCATCGCTTCCTTAACACGGGCCGCCGCGTCGGTATCCTTAGCCTCAATGACGACGATTTCGTCGGCCGTGGCTTCGGCACTGGTATACGCCGCCTTGCTTTGCACATCTGCGTCCTGCACGTCGTACAGGTTGCTGAACATGGCATCCGAGAGAGCGGCGAGCGAATCGTCCACCGGCGCTTCGGATTTGAGGGTATCCGCCGCCGCCTGCACGTCAAGTGTGACCGGCTCCTTGGAGCAGCCGGTCAACAGCATGGTAAAAGCCAGCGCACCGGCCAGCATACCATAAAAAACTTTTTTCATGATAAAAACCTCCTTATATTCCTGCTGCAATAGTGTGTGCCTTTGCGGCAGGGATTCAGTATACCACATTTTTCCGGCCTTGTACAACCGTTTCAGGACGTGTGATCCCGGAGATACCGCAGCCATTTGAAGCAGTATTCGCGGTTGAGGTGGATGCCGTCCGAAGCGCTGCCTTCCGGCAGTGCGCCGTTGTCCAAATCCAGGCCTTCCGACACGTCGAGATAGGTCACCTGTTTTTCCGTGCACATTTGCTGGATCAGCTCATTATAGCGGTTGATTTTGGGGTTATTATAAATTTTGTCCGCATCGGATTTCGTTTTGGTGACGGGCAGGATGGCCTGCACATAGATGGTGGCACCAGGCTGCAGGCGCTTGACCTCATCCACCAGCTTGCCGTAATCCTGAATAAACACCGATTCGTATGCCCAGCCCAATTCGTTGACGCCCAGCATGATATAGACCTTTTTGAAGGTCTTGGATTGCATATCCACGGGGATCGTCACCTTTTTGTCCCCCTGCTTGACAAATTCCTTGGTGAAAAAGGTGTTGACCATCAGGCCCTTGCTGGCATAAAAGGTGGCGTTGGGCACACCGATATACAGCTGCAGGCCTTCGGTGCGGGAATCGCCGATGAAGGCCACGTTGTCAAAGCAGGGATCCTCTGCCACGTTATCCGAACTGCCCGATGAAGGGGAGCCGGTGCTTGTGGGAGCTGACGTGGCAGTGGTGGTTGTGGTGGTTGTCGTTGCCGATGTTGTCGTCGTGGCGGCAGAGCTGTCGGCGGCAGGACGCTTGCCGGGCTGACGCAGCAGGAAAAGGGCGATGAGCACCAGCAAAACCACCACCCCGACGGCAATGCCGAGGAGCAGCAGGATCCGCAGGTTGCGGCGGCGACGCCTCCGTTTTCTTTTCAGTGCGCTGTTGCTTTGAGACGGTCGGATCATAATACGGCGTCATCCTTTCACCTTGTTTTGCTTTGCCCATTTGCCGGTCAGGGCAGGGTCAAAAAAGTATCGCCTCTATTATAGTCAGGATACCGGGTAAAGTAAATGGGGGGAATACATTTCTTCAGCAAAAATTAAGGTATTCCAATCGGCGCTCTGCGGGGCGGTGCACGGCACCGTACAATTCGATCGAAGCAGCGGGAGGGGACGGAATTATACACAAAGGAGATGTGGTCTTTGCGCTGTTGCCGCACGGTGTTTGATTTGTCTCCGGCAACCGTTTCCATTACACTTAACGGGGATGTGTATATCAACATCAAAATCAGGGAACGGGTCCACTTAATGGAGAATCTCGGTGCATCGGAACGCATGGCAGCAGAGCGGCCTAGCCTCTTTACAAAAAAGCGCGCCCCTTGCATAAGGGACGCGCTTTTTATCGGGCGTGCCAGTATTTGCGATCGAGGGAGCGGTACTGAATGGCCTCCCCGATATGCTGCCTGGTAATGATCTCGCTGCCGGCGAGGTCGGCTATGGTGCGTGCCACCTTCAGCAGCCGGTCATAGCCGCGCACGGACATCTCGAGCTTTTCGTACGCGGCGCGCAGCAGCGCCTGCGCGTCGGGGGTCAGGACACACCAGCGTTTGATGCCGGAAGACGGGATGCGGGCATTGGCCGTGATGCCGGTACCGGCAAAGCGTTCCTGCTGGATACGATGGGCGGCGTTAACCCGCTGCCGTATGGAAGCGGAGGACTCCGCCTGCGCAGACGCCTGCAGTTCGGTAAAGGTGACGGTGGACAGCTCGACGTGCATGTCGATGCGATCCAACAGGGGGCCGGAAATGCGGGAAAGATACCGCTGCACGGCACCGGGTGAACAGGTGCATTCCCGGGTGGGATGGCCGTAATATCCGCAGGGGCATGGATTCATGGCGGCAACCAGCATGAAAGAACAGGGATAGGTGACCGAAGCGTTGACGCGCGAGATCGTGACCGTCTGATCCTCCAGCGGCTGGCGCAGGCTTTCCATCGCGGCCCGGCTGAATTCGGCCAGCTCGTCAAGAAACAGGATGCCGCTATGTGCCAGAGAAACCTCCCCGGGACGGGGTATCAGGCCGCCGCCCGTCAGCCCCTGTGGGGAAATGGTGTGGTGGGGCGCGCGGAACGGCCGGCTGGCCAGCAGACCGGCGCCGGCGGGAAGGGTGCCGGCCACTGAGTGAATTTTGGTGGCGGCGAGCGCCTCTTCAGGTGTCATATCGGGCAGAATGGAGGGGATGCGGCGGGCCAGCATGCTTTTGCCCGAGCCGGGCGTCCCGATGAAAAGCAGGTTGTGCATGCCAGCCGCAGCGATCTCGGCCGCCCGCCGGGCGACGGTTTGCCCCATGACGTCGGAAAAGTCGGGCCCGGTCTGCCCTCCCGCTGCCGATACAGCGGCGGGCACGGCGGGGGCCAGCGGCGCTTCCCCGGCCAGATGGGCGAGCAGAGCGGCCGTGCTGGTCACAGGGTAGACCTCGATGCCGTCCACCACGGCCCCTTCCGCCGCATTGGCGGCGGGGACAAATATGCGCCGTATGCCGGCCTGCCGGGCGGACACGACCATGGGAAGCACGCCGCGCACCGGGCGCACTTCGCCCGTCAGCGACAGCTCGCCCAAAAAGGCGCAGTCGTCGAGTGTGCGATAGGCTTCGTCCCGCTTCAGCTGGCTGCTGGCGGCGAGGAGGGCCAGAAAAAGGGGAAGGTCGTAAATCGGCCCTTCCTTGCGCACCGCGGCAGGGGCCAGGTTGACCGTAATGCGGCTCACCGGATAGGAGAAGCCGCCGTTTTTAATGGCGGCGCGCACCCGATCCCGCGATTCACGTACCGCCGTATCGGGCAGGCCCACCACATCGAATCCGGGCAGCCCCGCGGATAAGTCGGCTTCTACATCCACGGGAAAACCGTCGATGCCGAACAACCCCATGCTCCGTATATAGGCGACCATGGCCATCCCTCCTGTTTTGCCAGTATACAGGATTTTCCAGAAGCGGACAATGAAGAGTGACATATATTCACATATACGTGAAAATATATCACAGTTCAAGCGGTCGTAGTGAATACGCGGCGGAATGGCGTTTGCGGCTTGTCGATAAAGGAACAGCGGAAGCATGCCGTATTCCAACGTGGCGGATTTGTTCCTGCACCTCCTAAGGCGACATTGCCGGCCCGGTGAGCCGCGGGCCGTGAAATACGCCGTATAAGCGAACCCAGGGGGGAAACACATGGGTGTTTCCCCCCTGGGCTTAGAGTGTCAAAAAACTTTTTAGCGAATAGCCATATGCACAAA
>CDZV01026249.1_pt1 | contig 12439 bp, 13 predicted proteins | sample 554851 | NCBI WGS metagenome assembly CDZV01 (sample SAMEA3182090, study PRJEB8094) | gut metagenome | biome: human; feature: gut; material: Stool; isolation source: human stools | place: Canada | collected 2013-03-12
CCTTCCGGCTGCGGTAAATCCACCACGCTGCGCATGATCGCCGGTCTGGAAGAGATCACCGACGGTGAACTGTACATCGGTGACAAACTGGTCAACGATGTGGCTCCCAAGGATCGCGATATCGCGATGGTGTTCCAGAACTACGCGCTGTATCCGCACATGACGGTGTTTGAGAACATGGCCTTCGGCCTGAAGCTCCGCAAGACGCCGAAGGATGAGATTAAGCGCCGCGTGGAAGAGGCGGCCCGCATTCTGGATATCGCCCACCTGCTCGACCGTAAGCCGAAGGCTCTGTCCGGTGGTCAGCGTCAGCGTGTTGCCCTTGGCCGTGCCATCGTGCGTGAGCCGAAGGTCTTCCTCCTGGACGAACCGCTGTCCAACTTGGACGCCAAGCTGCGTGCGCAGATGAGAACCGAGCTGTCCAAGTTGCATAAGAAACTGGGCACCACCTTCATCTACGTTACGCACGACCAGACCGAGGCTATGACCATGGCGGACCGCATCGTCGTCATGAAGGACGGCTTCATCCAGCAGGTGGAGACGCCTCAGACCCTGTACGATTCGCCTTGCAACATGTTCGTCGCCGGCTTCATTGGCAGCCCGCAGATGAACTTTATCGAATCCAAGCTGCTCAAGAAGGACGGCAAGTTCTTTGTGGAGTTTGGTTCCGAGGATACCAAGACGACCCGCGGCGTGAAATATCAGATTCCGCTGCCGGAAAATAAGAATGCCAAGGGCGTGCTCGAAGAGTATGTCGATAAGGAAGTTATCATGGGCATTCGTCCCGAGGACGTGCATGACGAGCCCCGTCTGCTCGAGGAGTTTGCCGACTGTAAGGTGAAAGCCGAAGTGGAAGTCACCGAGTTGATGGGCGCCGAGACCTTCCTGTTCGTCAACGTGGAAGGCTTCAACTTCACCGCCCGCGTGGAGCCGACCTCGACCGCTCGTCCCGGCGACAGCATCGAAGTGGCTCTGGAGAACACCAAGATTCACCTCTTCGACAAGGAAACCGAGCGCACCATCTGCAACTAAATTTCAGAAAAAAGCCCGGCGTCAAAAGACGCCGGGCTTTTTGTTGCGAAATTTTCATCCTTTTCTCATGCAATGGTCACGCGGATGCGCTACCATCAAGGTATCGCCATAACCAGGAGGGATGCCTTATGGGCTTTTTCCGCCGACCTTTTGTATATGCCGGCCTGTTCACCCTGTGCCTGCTCGCGTTCACAACATACGTCCTGCTCGATACCTATTGCTTGGCGCATCCGCTTGCCGAAGTGACGGAACCGCCTGCCTCCTCGGCCACAGCAGCCACAACGCAGACGACGGGAACACAGGTGACGGGACAGATAACAACATTTTCTTCCGGATCAAGCGCTGCCCAGACAACGGTGGTTCAGACAGATGACACCTATAACGATGGGCAGATTGCCATTACCCTGCGCACCCTGCGGGTATACGATACCACCGTATAACTGGCGGATGTGCAGATAGCATCGGCCGATTATCTGAAAACGGCCCTGGCCCGCGACACGTACGGCACCAACATCACCGAAAAGAGACCTCGGCCATTGCCGCCAATAAGCAGGCGATCCTGGCCGTCAACGGCGATTATTATGGCGCCAATTCCCGCGGGTATGTCATCAAAAACGGCGTGCTTTATCGGGACAGTGTCCGCCGCGACAGTGCATACGGCGATCTGGCCGTGTATGCCGACGGTTCCTTTGCCATCATACAAGAAGAGGAACAGAGCGCACAGGAACTGCTGGACAGCGGCGTTAGGCAGCTTTTCGCTTTTGGCCCCGCCTTGGTGGAGGACAGCCATATATGTGTCTCAGAGGGCACCGAGGTGGGCAAGGCCATGTCCAGCAACCCCCGTACCGCGATTGGGATGGTGGCGCCTCTGCACTATATATTCGCCGTGTCGGACGGCCGCACCGAAGAGAGCGAGGGCCTGACCCTGGTGCAGCTCGCCCAGGTGATGCAGGAAGCAGGCTGTACCCTTGCCTACAATCTGGACGGGGGCGGTTCTTCCACCTTGTATTTCAACGGCCAGGTGGTCAACAATCCCACCACCAACGGCCGCACTATCAGCGAACGGGCGGTGAGTGACATTGTCTACATCGGCATATAAATATATCACGGCCGCCGCCAGACAAAAACGGCGGCTGCTCCTGGCAGCCGCCGTCTACAGCGCCGTAACCATCCTCTGCGCCGTCCTTCATCTGGTATACACCCGTTTCAGCTACGGCGAGGATTCGCCCTTTTTGCAGTGGATGTTCCTCTGTCCCCTGCTCGGCGGCGTCCTGCCCGCCGGGTTGTTTCTGGCCGTTTCTCCTGCGAGGCGCGCCGTCTCCCGCCTCGCCTTCAATCTGTGGAACTCCGGCATCGCCACCCTGATTTTCGGTTGTCTCGTACGGGCCATCCTCAACATTTCGGGACGCTTTACCGACTACGATATCCTGTACTGGGGCGCGGGTGCGCTCTTTTTGCTGGCGGCGATCCTCGCCGGCGGGATACAGGCCCGCCTCACCGGTGCAGCCCCATCATCCACTCCACAATGAACACCACCGCCGTGGAGGCGAGCGCCACCGGCAGCAGGCCAAGCCGCAGCCAGCTGAGCAGCAGGGCCGCCGCCATGCCCAACGCTGCCGACCACGGGGTCGCCGTGGCATCCAGAATGGCGGGAAAGGTCATCGCTCCCAGCACCGCATAGGGCATGTAATATAGAAAGGATTGCCAGAACCGGTTTTCGATACGGCGGCGCATTAAGGACAGCGGCAGCGCACGGGGAATATAGGTCACCACTGCCATCAGCAGCACACCAAGCGCCCAGTAAACCGGCGTACTCATGCGGCAGCTCCCCCTTCCTGCTGCGGCTCCACAGGGAAGCGCCAGGCGCCGCATGCGGAGGCGATAATGGCCGCCAGCGTGAGGGCCCAGCCGGACGGCACGCTGCTCAGCACCGGCACATACCGGAACAGGCAGGCGATCAGCACGGCCAACGCCACCACCGCCGCTACCTTGCCCGAGCCCCGCGCCGCCGGCATCACGATCGCGATGAACATCGCATACAGCGCAATACCGAGCGCCGATGTGAGCGCCGCCGGCAGCACCGCGCCTGCCAGCGCACCGCCCAGGGTTCCGAGAACCCAGCCGATATAGGGTCCCGCCGCCAGCCCGGTAAAAAACCAGCCGGACAGCCGGGATTCCGGCCGCTGCATGGCGAGCACAAAAATTTCATCCGTCACGCCGTTGGCCAGCAGCAGACGCTTGCCGAGCGACATGCCCTCCAGCTTTTGAGAAAGCGAAAGCGACATGAGCATATACCGGATGTTGATCACAAACACGGTCACGCCGATTTCCGGCAGCGGCCCTCCCGCGGCGAGCAGGCCGCTGCCCGCGGCCTGGCCGGCGGAAGTGAAGTTGGACATGGAAATTGCCAGCACCAGATACCACGGCAGGCCGCTGCCCACCGCCGCCACCGCAAAGGCAAAGGATACCGGCACATATCCCAGCATAACCGGCAGCCCGTAACGAAACCCCTGCATAAACAGGGATCTCCGCTTTGAGGATGTCTGCATGTTAAATCCCTTCCAGATCAAAGGCCGCCTTCCCATCCGGAAAGCGGCCTTGCAATGCGTTATAAAGAGAGACCGCCGGCATTTACGCGCCGAGATAGGCCCGCCGCACCTCTTCGTTATCCAGCAGATCGGCGGCATTGCCTTCCATGGAGATGGTGCCGGTCTCCAGCACATAGGCCCGCTTGGAAACGGACAAGGCCATTTTGGCGTTCTGCTCCACAAGCAGCACCGTGGTGCCTTCCTTGTTGACCTGCGTGATGCAGTCGAAAATCTCCTGCACCAGAATGGGCGACAATCCCATGGACGGCTCGTCCAGCAACAGCATTTTGGGGCGGGACATGAGCGCCCGGCCGATGGCCAGCATCTGCTGCTCGCCTCCCGACAGGGTGCCCGCCACCTGCTTTCGCCGCTCCCGCAGGCGGGGGAACCGGGTGAACACCCGTTCCAAATCGTCCGCAATCCCGGCCGCTTCCTTTCCCGAACGGATATAGGCGCCCATTTCCAGATTTTCCTGCACCGTCAGGCTGGCAAATACCCGACGTCCCTCGGGCACCTGGGCCAGCCCCATTTTGACGATTTTATGCGGTTCGGTTTTGGCGATGCTCTCCCCCAGGAAGGAGATATCGCCCGACCTGGCCCGCAGCAGGCCCGAAATCGTCTGCATGGCGGTGGTTTTACCGGCACCGTTGGCGCCGATGAGGGAGACGATTTCTCCCTCTTCCACATGGAAGGACAGGCCCTTGAGCGCATGGATCGCGCCGTAATATACATGAATATCGGTGACCTTGAGCAAAACGCTCTCCTCCTTACCCGCCCAGATAGGCTTTGATCACTTTTTCGTCCGAACGGATTTCTTCCGGTGTCCCGCTGGCGATCAGGGTTCCGTAATCGAGCACGTAAATCTTCTCACACACGCCCATGACAAGGGACATATCGTGCTCGATGAGCAGAATGCCCACGCCGAACATCTCCCGGATCTCCCGGATGGTTTCCATCAGCTCATGCGTTTCGGTGGGGTTCATACCGGCGGCCGGCTCGTCAAGGAGCAGCAGCTTGGGCCGGGAAGCCAGCGCCCGCAGGATTTCCAGCTTACGCTGCTGCCCATAGGGGAGATTGGCGGCCATTTGGTCCGCCGTGTCCTCCATCTCGAAAATTTCCAGCAGGTCGCGTGCCTTTTGGTCGATGCTTTTCTCTTCCTTCCAGAACCGCGGCAGGCGCAGGATCCCCTCCAGCGCCGAATAGCGCATATTCTGGTTCATGGCCACCTTAATATTATCCAGCACGGTCATGTACTTGAACAGGCGGATATTCTGAAAGGTGCGGGCGATCCCCAGGCGGTTGATCTGATAGGGCTTCTTTCCGATGATGCTCTTTCCCTCAAAGCGAATGGCCCCTTTGGTGGGCACGTATACGCCGGTCAGCAGGTTAAACACCGTGGTCTTGCCAGCACCGTTGGGGCCGATCAGCCCCACAATCTCTTTTTCGTCCACCGTAATATACACGTTGTCCAGCGCCTGCAGGCCGCCGAACAGGATGCCTAAATCCTTGGTTTCCAACAGCGGCATGCCTCACGCCTCCCCCGTCTTGTTACGGCGCCCCTGCGCCAACTTGTTCTTCGCCTTGACAAACAGACCCGGAACCGAAATCTCGTACCGGCCCAGCAGACCGGTGGGCCGGAACAGCATCACGACAATCAGCACCACCGAATACAGCAGCATCCGATAGTCGGCAAAACCGCGCAGTGCCTCGGGCAGTATGGTCAGGACGGTAGCGGAAATCACCGAGCCGGTGATGGATCCCATACCGCCCAGCACCACCATGATGAGGATCTCCACCGAATAGTTAAAATCGAATTTGGAGGGATCGATGAGCTGCACGTGGTGGGCATAAATACCGCCGGCCACGCCCGCGATAAACGCCGCCATCACAAAGGCGAACAGCTTGTAATAGGTGGTGTTGATGCCCATGGTTTCGGCGGCGATTTCATCCTCCCGGATGGCGATGACCGCCCGGCCGTGCCGGGATCGGCCAAAGGCGAAGTTGATGAAGATCACCAGCGCCATGATCAAAAACGCATAAATAAACATGCCCGCCGGGTTGGTCCGCCGGTTCGCCAGGGTGGGAACGGTCAGGCCCATGGCACCGTTGGTGATGCCGGTGAGAAATTCCGCGTTGGCAGCCAGCACCCGGATGATCTCCCCGAAGCCCAGGGTGATAATCGCGAGATAGTCTCCCTTCAGCCGCAGGGCAGGGATACCAATGACCACACCGAAGACAGCGGCCAACACCCCGGCAAGCAGCAGAGAAATGGGGAAGGAAATCTGCAGGGACATTTCCATGTTCCGGGTAAACAGCGCCGAGGCGTACGCCCCCACCAGCATAAAGCCGGCGTGACCCAGAACAAGCTGCCCCAGAATACCGGTCACCAGGTTGAGGCTGACGGCCAGAATGATGTTGATGCACACCAAGGTGGCAATACCGGTGTAATAGGAATTGAGAATTTTGCCGTTAATGAGCACCAGCATCACCACAAACAGGGCGGCGGTCAGCAGGGCGTTGGTCAGGTAAAAGGCGCCGGTGTGCTTCCGGGCCGGATTGGCGTTTTTCACGGCTTACACCTTCTCCTTTCTGTTCTGACCGAGCAGGCCGGCCGGTTTGACCAGCAGCACGATAATCAGGATGGCAAACACCACCGCGTCGGTGCTGGTAGTGGTGATATATGCCTTGGTCAAGCTCTCCACGACCCCCAGCAGATAGCCGCCCAGCATAGCGCCGGGAATGGAACCGATGCCGCCCAGCACCGCCGCCACGAAGGCCTTCAGCCCCAGCAGGTTGCCCATGGTGGGCCGGATCTGCGGATAGGTGCTGCAATACAGAATGGCGCCCACCGCCGCGAGAGCGGAGCCCACGGCAAAGGTGAAGGTGATAATCCGGTTGGTATTGATACCCATGAGCTTAGCCGCCCCGGCGTCCTCGGAGGTGGCCTGCATGGCGCGGCCCACCTTGGTCCGGTTCACCAGCAGCTGCAAGCCCACCATCATCACCACCGACACGACAATGTTAATGATGGTTGTCGAAGGCAGAGAGAAGCTCTCGGTCCCGATATTGCCGAAATCAAAAAGCAGCGGCATGGTTTTGGCCTCAGAGCCGAACAGCAGCATAAACAGATTCTGCAGAAAAATGCTGACGCCCAGGGCGGTAATGAGCAGGGAAATGCGCGCCGCGTTATGTACCAGCAGCCGGTGATACGCCACCCGCTGAATGACGACACCGGCCAGCGCACACACCAGAATGGAAAACGGGATGGCCAGCCATACCGGCAGCCCGGCCTGTACGACAATCAGGTACACCATATAGCCGCCCACCATCAGGATATCGCCGTGGGCGAAGTTGATGAGCTGGACGATGCCGTACACCATGCTGTAGCCCAGGGCCACCAACGCGTATATGCTTCCGAGTCCCAGCCCGTTAAACAGTTGCGTAATAAAGTCCATGCCGCACCTTCTAACTTTTCTATTCGTATGGTAGTGGTAACCTTTTGCAGTCCGCCGGCAAAAGGGCACATAACCGGAAAAGAGGATGACGTTTCGCCCATCCTCTTTTTCCGCGCTATGCGATTGTCGGGTTACTGCATGGTATAGCTTTCGATAACCTTATACGCGCCGGTCGCGTCAAAGGAGGTAATGATCGCCTCGCGGACCGGATTGCGCGCCTCGTCAAAGGTGGTGGTGCCGGTCAGGCCGTCATAGTTGGTTTCGGCCAGCGCCTGGATGATGGCGTCCGAATCGGTGGAACCGGCCTTTTCAATGGCCTCGGCCATGATGTGCATGGAATCGTAGCCCAGCACCGCAAACATGTTGGGCTCCAGATTATACTTCTCCTTGTATTCGGTCAAAAACGCCTGCAGCTCCGGATCGGTGGAAACGGCGGAATACTGGCTGCAGAAAAAGGCCTTGTCGGCCACCACGTCCCTGGTGGTGGGGTCCAGCTGAGCGGCCACGCCGTCCCAGCCGTCGGCCCCCAGCAGGGTGGATGTGATGCCCTGCTGCTTAATCTGGCTGACAATCAGGGCCACGTCGCTGTAATATACCGGCAGCAGCAGCACGTCGGGGTTGCTGCTTTTGATGCTGGTCAGCTGGGCGTTGAAGTCGGTGCTGCCCGAAGCATAGCCCAGCTCATTGGTGATGGTGATGCCTTCCTCCTTAGCCGCTTCCACAAAGGCCTTTGCAATACCGGTGGAATAGGAATCGCCCGAGTCGTACAGGACGGCCGCCGTTTTGGCGTTCAACTCTTTGGCGGCATAGTTGGCCATCAGCTGCCCCTGATACGGGTCGATGAAGCAGGTGCGGAACACGTTTTCGCCGATGGTGGTAATCTCCGCGTCGGTGCCCGAGGGGGTCAGCATGGGAAGATTATCCGCCGCCGCCCGGGCCGCCACCGCCTTGCAGGGGGCAGAGGTCACATCGCCCAGCAGAGCCACGATCCCGTCGTTATCCACCAGCTTGGTATAGGCGTTGGTGGCCTCGGTAGCGTCGCCCTTTTCGTCCTCGCAGATAAACGTGATCTGCCGGCCGCCCAGAATGCCGCCCGCTTCGTTAATATCCTCCACGGCCATCTCGATGGCGTTGCGCACCGCGATGCCATACTGCGACACGTCGCCGGTCAGGGGCGCAAGGCCGCCAATCACTATCGGTTCGCTCGAACCGCTCCCGTCACCCGGCTCCTCGTCTGCGGAACAGCCGGCCAGCGGTACGGCCAGCATGGCCGCCGCCAAAATAAAAGACAATATTCTTCTCTTTTTCATCTTGATCCCTCCATAGTGCGCTATGTACTTTATTATACGCGAAAGCACACCGGGATTGCAAGAGGTTTTCCGCCATTCTTCTGCCAAAACCTGCTTTTTCTTAAAATAATGAAGGCTTTCAAATGGATTTATGCAGCAAAAGGAACGTCTGCGCAGCGGCAGAAACCGAAAAAAGCGCTTGAGACCACGGTGATGGCCTTCAAGCGCTTCTTCCAGGAATGCTGCAAAATGGTGGATGCAGTTTGGCAATACTTCGTATTGGCAGCCTATCGGCAATTAAGGCGTACCGTAAAGGTGGTGCCGACACCCGGTTCGCTGTCCACCCGCACGTCACCGCCATACAGGTTGACGATATGCTTGACAATGGAGAGGCCCAGGCCGGTGCCGCCAAGCTCACGCGAACGGCCCTTATCCACCCGATAAAACCGTTCAAAAATCCGCTCCAGATGTTCGGGCGGGATGCCGATGCCCGTATCGTGCACCCGGATGACCGCCACACCGCGCTCGGTGGCGGCGGACAGATTGACCGCGCCGCCGTCGCGGTTGTATTTCACCGCATTTTCCATCAGATTCTTGATCAGCTGATACAGGCGGTGCGGTGCAGCGACCACCTGCAGCCCCGGCTCCACAAAGGCATGCAGGGAAATGCCGCGCGCCTGTGCCTCAGGCCGCAGGGTCTTTATCACCTTCTCCACCGTCTCGGCCAAAGGAATCGGGGTGACCTCCCGTTCCGTGCTGCCGTTTTCAATATCGGACAGCTGCAGCAAATCGTCGGTCAGCTTCTGAAGCCGTTCCGCCTCAATTTCGATAATCTCATAAAAGGAGCGCGTTGTCTGCGCATCGCGCTCTTCCGCCATCAAAAGCTCGATATACCCGCGGATGGATGTCAGCGGGGTCTTGAGCTCATGCGTAACATTGGCGACAAACTCGCTGCGCATGCGTTCCAGCTTGCGGATACGGGTTACATCGGAGATGACCGCCAGGGCGCCGGAGGCGTTCCCGCTCAGGCGGGATACATATACCTCGAGCTCCCGCTCAGCCGGCACCGTGATGGACAGCGGCTGGGTGAAAGCCTCGCCTCCCTGCATCACCTTCTCCAGCATGGCCTGCACCGCCAGATAATGGGTGCCGCATTCGGACAAGCGGCGCACCGTGCCCGCATAGGAGCCGAGCAGCTCGCGCGCGCGTTCGGTCATCAGGGTGATATTCCCCTGCGCATCCACGGCCACCACGCCGTCGTTCATCCCCTGCAGCACGGCGGCCAACTGCTCATTGTTGTTTTCCAGCTTGCGGTAAGCGGCGGACAGCCGCTCCGACATATAATTGAAGGCCCCGGCCAGCTCGCCCATCTCATCGGGCACATCCTCCACGGGGGCCGCCGTTTCCCCTGCCGATATGGAACGGGCCGCCCGTGTCAGCCGCTGCAGCGGTTCCACCACCCGTCCGGCCGCGTAATGCGCACTGAACAGCGCGACAATAAGCCCCATAAAAATGCCGATCGCGGCGCAAGACCACAGCGTAGCCTGCATCCTTCCCAACTGGTTCAGAGGCAGCGAGGCACGGTATACCCCCTGCCCACCGCCGGGCAGTTCGACCCGCCTGGCAAAATACATCTCCCGGCTGCCGGTGGTCTCGCTGCGGCGAATATCGCTGCCGCTGCCGGTCCGGAGTGCCTGCTCCACCTCCGGCCGTTCCCTGTGATTTTCCATCTCGGCAGCGGCGGCCGTGCTGTCGCCCAGCACCACGCCGTCCGCATCGATGATGGTGAAACGGACAGCGGTCTCCTCCGATGCCAGGCGGTCTCCGACACGCTGCGCCAGCATTTCATATCCCTCGTCGGTCAGCTCGTAGCCTTCTGCCAGCGTCAGCACGGTTTCCAGCCGCTTCTGTGTCTCATCGGTATACAATTGTCCCATCAGGGGAATGGCAAATAAAAACGCAATCACCAATCCCGCCACGATGGAGACCGTCGCCGCCCGGAAAAAACGTTTTCTCATGCCATCTTCCCCCTCTGTTTCATATCAGTCCGCGTTCTCCGCAAAACGATAGCCCACACCGCGCACTGTCAGAATGCGTTTAGGGGCGTCGGGTTCATCCTCCAGCTTCTGGCGAAGGTACCGGATATGGACGTCCACCGTGCGGGTATCGCCGTAAAAATCCACCTTCCACACCATGTCCAGCAGCATTTCACGGGTGAACACCTGCCCCGGCGCCTTCATCAAGGTATACAGCAGATCGAATTCTCTCTGGGTGAGATCCACCGGCACGCCGTTTTTCTGCACGGTACGGCGGCCCGGATCCACCGTGATGCCGCACACGGTCAGCGTCTGCGCCTCGGGCGCGGTCAGATATTCCTGCCGGCGGATGACGGCGCGCACGCGGGCGGCCAGCTCCTTGATGCTGAACGGCTTGGTGATATAATCGTCCGCGCCAAGCTCCAGCCCCAGCACCCGGTCCACCTCATCGGCCCGGGCGGTCATCATCAGTATCGGCAGCGGCCGCGTGGCCGGATTCTCCCGCAGTGTGCGCAGGACAGCCAGGCCGTCCTGGCCCGGCATCATCCAGTCGAGCAGCACCGCATCCGGCCGCTTATGCTGTACCGCGTGCAGCAGGGTCGTCCCATCGGAGAATTCCGCCGTCTCAAACCCGGCATCCTTTAATCCTATGGAAGCCAGCCGGCGAATATGCGGCTCATCGTCCACAATATAAATCAGCGCCATGCCTTTATCCCTTCTTATGTCAAAGTGGGGTTGTCAAAGCCGCCCCGTTCAGTATACCAGACCGGCATCGCCGTTGTCCAGCCGTTCAGGCGGTCGGCCCCTTCCCCTGCAGCGAGGGCTCCGTCTCCTGCGTATCGTTCAGGTTCGGATGCCGGCCCGTTTCGATAAAAATCGCCCACTCCGCAATATTGGTCGCGTGATCCGCCATGCGCTCGATATACTTGGCGATAAACATGAAATCCACATGCTCGGGGACGGTGGCATTGTCGCGGGAAATCTGCCCGCAAAGCTCGAGCACGGTGGAGGAGAAGAGCGCGTCCACCTCGTCGTCCGCGGCGCAGATTTTTGCGGCGGCCGCAGAGTCCCGCCGGATATAGGCATCCACCGCACCGGCCACCATCTCCCGTGCTTTCTCGAACATCTGCAGCATACGCGGCGAGGCGTGCATGCCGGCCATTCCCGCCACGGTGGCCAAAATCTCGCAGATATCGGCGCACTGATCCGATATGCGCTCGAGGTCGGTGATCACCTTCAGGGTGGCGGTGATGACGCGCAGATCCCGGGCGAGCGGCTGCTGCAGGGCGAAAAGATTGATGCAGCTGCGCTCAATGCTCTTTTCCATATTGTTGATTTCCGAATCCTGCGGGAAGATGGTTTTTGCCATCGCGGCGTCCATCGTTTTGAGGGTGGCCAGCGTCCCCTGCATGATGGCGTCTATACGGCGCCCCATCTCAGCCAAATCGGCTCCCAATCGTTCCAGTTCCTCATCGAATACATTTCTCGGCATGATGTCTGTCGTTCCTTTCTTATCCGAACCGGCCGGTGATATAGTCCTCGGTGCGTTTGTCGTGCGGGGTGTTGAACATGGTAACCGTATCGTCAAATTCCACCAGCTCGCCCAGCAGGAAGAAGGCGGTTTTATCCGCGATACGTCCCGCCTGCTGCATATTGTGGGTGACGATGACCACCGTATACTGCTTCTTCAGCTCCTGCATCAAATCCTCGATTTTCAGCGTGGAAATCGGATCCAGCGCGGAGGTCGGTTCGTCCATGAGCAGGATATCCGGCTCCACCGCCAGGGCCCGGGCAATGCAAAGGCGCTGCTGCTGTCCGCCGGACATGCCGAGCGCGGAATTTTTCAGCCGGTCCTTGACCTCGTCCCACAACGCCGCCCCGCGCAGGGAACGCTCCACAATTTCGTCGAGCTCCTTCTTGGCACGGATACCGTGCACGCGCGGGCCGTAGGCGATGTTGTCGTAAATGCTCATGGGGAACGGATTGGGCTTCTGAAACACCATGCCCGCCCGCTTGCGCAGCAGGGTGACGTCGGTGCG
>CDZV01032460.1_pt1 | contig 12427 bp, 10 predicted proteins | sample 554851 | NCBI WGS metagenome assembly CDZV01 (sample SAMEA3182090, study PRJEB8094) | gut metagenome | biome: human; feature: gut; material: Stool; isolation source: human stools | place: Canada | collected 2013-03-12
GGCGTCTCCCTGCTTCCCCTCTCCCTGGCAGCCTGCGATACCGCGCCCACCTCTACAGCATCCGGAGAGGACCAGATGCCGACTATCGGGATCATCCAATACGCTGTACACTCCTCCCTGGACAACTGTTACAACGGTCTGATTCAGGGACTGGAGGAGGCCGGCTATACGGACGGCGAAACTTGTGTCATTGACTTCAAAAATGCTCAGGGCAACACCACGACCGCCGATCAAATTGCAAATAATATGACAGCGAAAAATTACGATATGATCATAGGCATTGCGACTCCTGCCGCCATGTCGGCCTACGGCGCGGCCAAGGAGAAAATTCCGGTCGTCTTCTGCGCGGTGTCCGATCCCATGGCCGAAAATGCCAAACTGGTCCAATCTCTGGAGAAAACCGGGGTCAACTGCACCGGCAGTTCCGATCGTCTGAACTTGGAAGGGCAGCTTCAAATGATCCGAGCCTTCCAGCCAGATGCGAAAAAAATCGGAATCTTATACAACACTGCGGAAGCCAACTCTGCCTCTAACCTGGCCGAAATCAAGAAACTCGCCCCCTCTTACGGCTTTGAAATTGTAGAAAAAGGCGTCCAGTCCGCCGCCGATATTCCCACTGCGGCCAACTCCCTGGTCTCGCAAGTGGACTGTATCAACAATTTTACCGACAATCTGGTGGTGGATAACTTGGCCGTAGTCCTCGAGCGTGCCAACGCCGCTAAAATTCCCGTTTACGGTTCCGAGATCGAACAGGTCAGCAAAGGCTGTCTTGCCTCCGAAAGCCTCGATTACGTGGCCTTGGGCAGAGAGACCGGTCTTCTTGCTGCTCGGGTACTCGGAGGAGAGAACGCCGCCGATACCGCTGTAGTGCTGGTCAAGGACAGCTTTCCTGTATACAACGGCGATGTGGCCGCGTCTCTCGGCCTGACGATCCCCGAAGCTTATGCGAATGCTCAGAATGTGACATCCGAATCCTGATACGGCTGCCGCTAGCCTCATAACCTCTGAAAGGGGTTCCATTTATGGAAGTTTTTTTGAATCTGTTGATCGTCAATTTCAAACAAGGGCTGCTGTACGGTGTGCTGGCACTTGGCGTGTATATCACCTACAGCATTTTGGATTTCCCGGATCTGTCGGTAGACGGCACCGTACCTCTGGGCGGCGTGCTTTCCGGTATTATGATTTATCACGGCGTCAATCCCTGGCTGGCTCTGGCGGCCGCTTTCGCGGCTGGTGCTGCTGCCGGCTGTGTCACCGGAATTCTCCATGTCAAGTTGAAAATTCGTCCTCTATTGTGCGGCATTCTGGTTATGACGGCTTTGCTGTCCGTCAATCTGATGATCATAAAAGCGGGAACCGGCGGTATGTCCATCGTCTCCTTTTTCCAAGGGAGCACCGTGATGAATTCGGGTCCCATCTCCCTGATACCTGAATATGTGGGGCCATATGCACTGCGTCCCTTGATTCTGACACTAGTAGTGGCTCTGATCTGCAAATTTCTTCTTGACTGGTACCTCTCCACAAAATCCGGCATGTTGCTACGGGCCACAGGGAGCAATTCCCAGTTTGTTGTCCAACTGGCTCGAAATCCCGGTCTTTCGAAAATCCTGGGTCTGGCTTTGGGAAACGGATTTGCGGGTCTGGCAGGCGCCCTCATCACCCAGGAAAAAACCACTGCCGATCTCCAGTTCGGCACCGGTATGGTGGTGACCGGGCTTGCGTCCGTAATTATCGGGGTCAGTCTGCTTCGAAAAATCCGGTTTCTGCGGGACACTTCCAAGGTGTTACTCGGTTCGATCGTGTATATGACCTTTATGACCATTGCCGACGCCATGAATCTCAGTGACCAACTCAAGCTAATTATGGCGGCCCTGTTTGTGGCGGCGTTGGTACTCAGCAACGTGCTGGATAAAGGAAGGGGGCGTATCCGTGGCTGAACGTCTGCTTTGTTTTGATCACGCCATTAAACGCTTCAATGTAGGGACCCCAGATGAAAATACCCTATTCGACGGCTTCAATTTCGACGTGGACGAGGGGGAATTCATTTCCATCGTAGGCTCCAACGGCTCTGGTAAAACCACTTTGCTCAATCTGCTGTGCGGCTCCCTGCCGCTCGACGGCGGCCGTCTTTTCTACCGGAATCGGGATATCACCCGCCTTTCTGAACATAAACGGGCCGCGTTTATCGGCCGCGTATTCCAGGATCCGGCCCGTGGCTCCTGTCCTGATCTAACCATTCTGGAAAACATGGCCTTGGCAGATAACAAGAAAGGCCGCTATTCCCTGGCTCCCGGCATCAGTAAAAAACGTATCGACGCTTACCGCGCCATGCTGGAGATTTGCAACATGGGTTTGGAAAACCGTTTAAATCAGCCGGTTGGTTCCTTGTCGGGTGGGCAGAGACAGGCGCTGGCCCTTGTGATCGCAGGTATGACCAATATCGATATCTTGGTTCTCGACGAACATACCGCGGCCCTCGATCCCAAATCCTCTGAACGGGTCATGGAGATCACACAGCGTCTGGTGGAGGATAAACACGTCACCACCCTGATGGTCACTCATAATCTGCGCTTCGCTGTCCAGTATGGTACTCGGCTGGTGATGATGCACGCGGGCCAGACGGTTCTCGACCTTAAAGAGACAGAGAAACGCACGGCTTCGATCGATACCCTTCTGCAAAAATTCAATGAAATCAGCATCGAGTGCGGCAATTAGGAACTTGCCGTAAACATGTCTTTTTAAAATCAATCATCTAAAAATTATCGATCATGAAAGGATGAAAAAGATGAGCAATATCCAAAACAGCCCCTACCGTATCTATTTGAGTGAAGAAGAGATGCCGAAGCAATGGTATAATATCCGAGCCGATATGAAAGAACAGCCCGATCCTTATCTACATCCCGGCACTCACCAGCCGGTAGGTCCAGCGGATATGTTGCCCATTTTTTGCGAAGAACTCTGCGCCCAGGAGATGAACGCCACCGATCGTTATATTGATATTCCGGAGGAAATCCTCAATTTTTACCGTATTTTCCGGCCCTCTCCCCTGATCCGGGCATATAACCTGGAGAGGGCGCTGGATACCCCGGCAAAAATCTATTATAAATTTGAAGGGAATAATACCTCTGGTTCTCACAAGCTCAATTCAGCCGCCGCACAGGTATACTACGCAAAAAAGCAGGGATTGACCTCTCTGACCACGGAGACGGGTGCCGGCCAGTGGGGTACGGCCCTTTCGATGGCCTGTGCGCATTACGGCTTGGACCTGACCGTTTACATGGTCAAGGTAAGCTACGAACAAAAACCCTTCCGCAAGGCGGTTATTCAAACCTTCGGCGCTGACATCATTCCCAGCCCCTCCGACACCACGGAGGCCGGGCGCGCTATTTTGAAGGTCCATCCGGGCACTGGCGGTTCCCTTGGCTGTGCGATCTCCGAGGCGATCGAAAAAGCTCTGCACACTCCCGGCTGCCGTTATGTGCTGGGCTCCGTTCTCAACCAGGTGTTACTCCACCAATCCATCATCGGATTGGAGTCGAAAGCGGCAATGGAAAAGATCGGCGAGTATCCCGATATCGTTATCGGCTGCGCTGGCGGCGGTTCCAACTTGGGGGGACTGATGGCTGCCTTTATGCAGGACACTCTCAATGGAACCCGTTCCGGCACCGAATTCATCGCTGTCGAGCCGGCCTCCTGCCCCTCTCTGACCAGGGGACGCTATGCCTACGACTTCTGCGACACGGGTCATGTCACCCCTCTTGCCCGGATGTACACCTTGGGCAGTGATTTCATTCCCTCAGCCAATCACGCGGGAGGCTTGCGCTATCATGGTATGAGCCCCATCCTTTCCAAGCTGTATCACGACGGATATATGAAAGCTGTAGCGGTGGAACAAACCAAGGTTTTCGAGGCTGCTATTCAATTTGCTAAAGAGGAGACCATTCTCCCCGCACCCGAATCCTCTCATGCCATTCGCGTCGCTATCGATGAAGCGATTAAATGTAAAGAGACCGGAGAAGAGAAAACTATTCTCTTCGGCCTGACTGGTACGGGATATTTTGATATGAATGCCTATACTTCCTATTTGGAAGGAACTATGACGGACTACATCCCCACCGATGAAGAGCTCCAGGCCGGTTTTGATGCCTTACCCAAAATCGAAGGCATCTAGTAAAATCACCAAACCCCGCAAAACGGTATCCGTCTTGCGGGGTTTTTATTAAAAAAACCAATTTTTTAAAAAATATTTGACAATTGGATCGAAAATAATATATAATTATACAATAAAAATTGTTTATTGGAGGCATGACATATGGAGATACGGTTGCCTATCGAACTCAACACCGCCGTGATCACAGAATGCTGGGTTTTTGAAAAACTCGCCATGATTCAGGCGTCTCCTTTTGGAGAGGAATGGTTATCCACCCATCTCCATCTCTATATGGATCCCACTTATTCCTGCTATTTCGGGGATGGAGAGACCCATTATCCGACATCTTACTTTTGGGATATTTTGGCTTTCGAGGAAATGCCCCTCTTCTCCCTTGCGGAGGACGAACTTTTCTCACTCATCCTGCGTCGTTTGCGCGAAGGGCGCTATATCATGGTCATGCTATACCACGAAGGGCAAGATGGGGGCGACTATTTTCATGAGGCCCTCCTTTATGGATATGACGATGAAAAAGAAGTTTTTTTTGCTCCCCAGCTACAATCCACGGAACTGGTGGAACAAGCACTGCCCTTCGACTTCTTGCGCACCTCACTGACCAAGCTGAAGAACTACGCTCTTCAGGTGCCGGAAGACCGTATTCGTTGGGCAAAGGAATATCAATACCCTGTGTGTTCTATTCGGATCCGCACCGATTACGTTCCAAATCAGGTATACGATGCCCTGATGAAATTCATTCCCGAAATCTGGGGAAAAACCATCACCATAACCGAATTGGATCGGAATATGCAGCTATATGGAGAAAAGACCGCATATAAAGGACTCGGCTGCCTGTTCGGACTAAAGGAAGCTTTACAAAAGCAAATCAAAGGAGAACCATTACCACCTGAATTTATCGGATTCTCCCGCAACCTCAAAAAAATGTGGGAACACCGACAGAATTTACTGGGCACGATGCGTTACGTAATCGATCGATGGAATATCCAAGATGAAATCATCTACACGCGTACTCGAGATTATGCCGCTTGTTGTGATCGGTTCGAACAATGGATCGGCATGGTGATCAAAGCGCAGATAACGGGACAGACAGATCCGTATATCCACATTTTGAAGGAAATTCCCTCTGTTTATCATGATGAGTTCTTTATACTGGCCGATTTCTATAATCATTGTGTATCCTGGTACACAGAAAATCAAACACGACTGTAATGGTCAATCTCTCTTATGGTGGAAGTCCAAAAAGAGGGAGACCGCAGATAGTACTGGTTCCTGTCAAAAGTCGATATTCGCATCATGTACATTATAAAATCAGCATGGCGTCCCCAAAACTGTAAAACCGGTACTCATTGTCCACTGCATGTCGATAAGCCTCCATCGTGTGCTCTCGCCCTGCAAAGGCGCTTACCAGCATGATGAGGGTACTTTCCGGCAGATGAAAATTGGTGATCAACCCATCTAGAAGCTGAAAGGTATAGCCGGGATAGATAAAAATGTTGGTCCACCCCTCTCCTGGTTCTACCCGGCCGTTTGTCAGACCAACGCTTTCCAGGGTACGGCAACTAGTGGTTCCCACAGCAATGACACGGCCGCCCCGCTCCCGCGTACGATTGATCCGGTCGGCCGTTTCCTTTGACAGTTCGTAATGCTCTGCATGCATTTTATGTTCTGTAATGTCCTCTACCTTAACAGGGCGGAAGGTACCCAGTCCCACATGCAAGGTGACAAAAGCCGTATCCACTCCCCTGAGCCGGAGGTTGTCAAGCAATTCGGGTGTAAAATGCAAGCCGGCTGTGGGTGCCGCAGCGGAACCTGGCTCCCGGGAATAGACCGTCTGATACCGCTCCTTATTCTTTATCTGCGTTTTAATATAATGAGGAAGCGGCATTTGTCCGACCTGTTCGAGTACCGCGTAGAAATTTCCCTGGTAATAAAAGCGGGCCAGCCGGTTTCCTCCTTCTAAAATGTCGAGAATTTCAGCTTCCAGGATTCCCTCTCCAAACCGTAAACGGTCACCCGGCTTTGCCCGGCGGCCGGGACCTGCCAGAACCTCCCAGCGGTCATCCCCTTTCGGCGTGAGCAGCAGCAGTTCCACCGCTGCGCCAGTTCCGCATTTTTCTCCATATAGCCTGGCTGGGAGTACCCGGCTGTCGTTGAGAACAAGGCAGTCTCCCTCGTGCAGATAATCCGGCAAATCATAAAAATGCCGGTCCTCAAGCACACCTGTTTTGCGGTCCAGCACCAACATGCGGGAATGATCTCGCGGTTCGACCGGTTCCTGAGCAATCCGGTCTTCAGGAAGTTCATAATAAAAATCCTGTTTTTTCATACAAAAAGCCTGTCCTTCTGATAAATTTTGAAGATCTGGAGAAAAGTCCTCGCCACTAATTGACAAGGCAATAAGCGAATGATACAATAAGAACACCCAAATGCCAAGTGAATATACTGAATAGAGGTGCGTCGGCACATGAGTATCCCCCGGGAGACGCCGGGTCTTTGACCGCGGGAAAAAGGGTGCGACGCCGAAGATGTCCGACTCCCGGAAGGCAGGACATCTGGCTTTGCAGTGAAGAACTGTAAGGTTGTCATCATATTTTATGATGGAGCGCTATTCTCCCGCAAAAGGGCAGTGTTTTTTGCGGGCAATGCATCTATTATAAGACGATGACAGCCGGTTTTCAACCGTTTTTTTCTTATTTCGGCAATTTTGCTCGGCATGAGGCTCACCTTTATAAGGCTGAAGTATCCGCCTCGGGTGGAAAGGAGTTTTTCCCATGAAGAAGCGTCGCGTCGGCATCATTGGTTGCACAGGCATGGTAGGACAGCGTTTTGCCACATTGCTGGCGGAACATCCGTGGTTTGAGGTTACCGTCTTGGCTGCAAGCCCCCGTTCCGCCGGAAAAACGTATCGGGAAGCGCTGGACAGTCGTTGGGCTATGAAAACACCGCTGCCGGCTTCTTTGGAAAATATGACGGTGCAGGATGCCTCCCAGGTGGAAAAAGTCGTGTCGATGGCGGATTTCGTGTTCTGCGCAGTGGATATGCCCAAGGCCGAAATTAAGGCACTGGAGGAGGCCTACGCCAAGGCGGAATGTCCGGTCATCTCCAATAACAGCGCCAACCGCTCAACCCCCGACGTTCCTATGATTATCCCTGAGCTCAATCCAGGCCACGCCGCCGTGATCCCTTTTCAGCGGAAACGTCTCGGCACCGAACGGGGATTTGTGGCGGTCAAATCCAACTGTTCTCTCCAGAGCTATGTTCCCGCTCTCTTTCCTCTGTCCGAATTCGGAGTCGAAAAGGCACTCGTCTGTACCTATCAGGCGATCTCCGGCGCCGGCAAAACCTTTGAACGGTGGCCGGAGATGGTGGACAATATCATTCCCTATATCGGCGGAGAAGAAGAAAAATCGGAACAGGAACCGCTCAAAATCTGGGGAAAACTCGAAAACGGTGTGATTGTACCTGCAAAGTCTCCCGCATTTACCGCGCAGTGTCTGCGGGTGCCGGTTTCAGACGGCCATTTCGCCGCCGTGTACTGTTCTTTTGCAGACAAACCATCGAAAGAGGAAATCCTGGACATTTGGAGAACCTATAAAGGACGCCCGCAGGAGCTGGCGCTTCCCAGCGCGCCCAAGCAGTTCCTCCACTATTTTGAGGAGGATAACATGCCCCAGACCCGTCTGCATCGTGATCTTGAGAAAGGCATGGCGATCTCTCTGGGGCGTCTGCGGGAGGATACTCACTACGACTATAAATTTGTCGGCCTGTCCCACAACACCCTCCGAGGTGCCGCCGGCGGTGCCGTCCTGATGGCGGAACTGCTCTGCGCCGAGGGATACATGGACTGATCATATCAATATTTTGAATGGGGGCTTCCAGTATGAGTAAGCAAACCATTTTTACCGGCTCCGGCGTGGCCATTGTCACCCCGATGAATGCTGACGGCAGCGTCAACTATGCGAAGTATCGGGAACTGATTGAGTGGCAGATTCAAAACGGTACCGACGCCATCATCGCGTGCGGCACCACCGGGGAATCTTCCACCCTCACCCACGAAGAACATATCAAAGTCATCCGTACCGCCGTCGAGCAGACTGCCGGCCGGATCCCGGTTATTTCCGGAACCGGTTCCAACGATACGGCCTATTGCATCGAACTGTCCCAAGAGGCGGAAAGGCTCGGAGCGGATGCCTTGCTGCTGGTTACGCCGTATTACAACAAGACTTCTCAACGCGGCTTGGTAGCTCATTACACGGCTGTGGCCGACGCCGTAAATCTGCCTATTCTACTCTATAATGTTCCCTCCCGAACTGGGGTGGACATCAAGCCCGAAACGATCGCCACCTTATCTAAGCATCCTCGCATCGTGGCCGTTAAAGAGGCCAACGGCAATATTTCCGCTGCAGCACAGGTGGCTGCCCTGTGCGACATCGATATCTATTCCGGCAACGACGATCAGATCGTGCCGTTGCTCTCCCTGGGGGGCAAGGGCGTCATCTCCGTCATGGCGAATATTGAACCTCGCCGTACACATGACATTGTCGCCAAGTGGTTCGCCGGAGACGTGGAGGGCAGCCGCGCCTTGCAGCTCGAACTGCTGGAACTGGCCAATGCCATGTTTATGGATGTCAATCCCATTCCTGTCAAAGAGGCTATGAATCGGATGGGATGGGATGTCGGTGAGTGCCGCCTTCCCCTGTGCGGCATGGACAGCGCGTCAAAAGACAAGCTCGCCGCTGTACTCCAAAAGTATCACCTCGTAAAATAAGGCTGCGCGGATTGACTCTGCCGGAATAGAAAAAGAAAGGAAGTCCCGTATGGTTCGACTGATCCTCAGCGGATGTAACGGCAAAATGGGGCATGTCATCACCCGTTGCGCTGCCGAACGGTGCGACTGTTCCATCATCGCCGGATTTGATCTCAATACCGAAAACCACGCCGGCTTTCCAGTCTATGCCAATCCAGCCAACTGCGGTCTGAAAGCCGACGCTGTCATTGACTTTTCCCATCCTTCCGCTTTTTCGGGCGTGCTGTCCTATGCGCTGGATAACCGGCTTCCCCTTGTGATGGCCACGACCGGTCTCGATGAAAAACAAGTGCTAGCGTTGAAGGACGCTTCGGCCGATATTCCGGTCTTTTTCAGCGCTAATATGTCCATGGGCGTCAGTCTTATTATGGAACTGGCGAAAAAAGCGGCCTCTGTCCTGGGAAACGATTTTGACGTAGAAATTGTGGAAAAGCATCACAATCAAAAAGTGGATGCTCCCTCCGGTACCGCTCTGATGCTGGCAGATGCCGTATCCGAAGGACTGGATTATACTCCCCGGTATGTGTTTGACCGGCACGATCGGCGCGAAAAACGCATCAAAGAAGAGATTGGTTTTTCCTCTATCCGCGGCGGTACCATTGTGGGAGAACACGAACTGATTTTCGCCGGACACGATGAGATTGTCACCATTACCCACACCGCCATGTCCAAGGAAATTTTTGCCGTGGGCGCACTGAACGCGGCGCTCTTCTTGGCAAGCCGTCCGGCTGGCTTTTACAGTATGAAGGATCTGATCGGTCAGAACTGATCTCTTCGAACTGCCATATACGGTCAGCGTTGCTTGTTCAAAGCCTTTTTCTCAACTATGGAATCTTTTAGAGAAGAAACACCCGTCAAACTTTGGCGTTGACGGGTGTTTTTCATATCCGCGCAGGTCGGCGACTATCGAGTCTGCCAATATTTCCGGTCAAGGCTACGATATTGCACGGCCTCGGCCACATGGGTGCTGTCGATCATGTCCTGTCCTGCTAAATCCGCAATAGTCCGAGACACTTTGAGCAAACGATCATAGGCCCTGGCCGATAACCCCATGAGAGAAAAAGCGTTTTTGAGGAGCTTCTGGGCCCCATCTGTGAGAGGGCAAAGATCTTTGAGTAAATGCGGGGGAATTTGGGAGTTGAAAAGCAGACCGGTACCGGCAAAGCGTTTCCGTTGTATGGCCCGGACCCGATTGACCCTTTCCCGGATGGACGCAGAGCTTTCCCCGGGCGACTTTGAAGCGAGCTGTTCGAATTCCACCGGAGGTACCTCGATATGCAGATCGATCCGATCAAGGAGCGGCCCCGATACCCGAGAGAGATACCGCTGAGCCGCCGCCGCGGAACAGGTACAGCGCCGGGTCGGGTGGCCAAAATAACCGCAGGGACAGGGATTCATCGCAGCTACCAAGGTAAAAGAACAGGGATAGGATAGAGAGGCGCTGACCCGTGAAATCGTCACTTTGTGATCTTCCAGGGGCTGCCGAAGACATTCCATGGCCTGCCGTGAGAATTCGGGCAGTTCGTCCAGAAACAAGACGCCGTTATGGGCCAGGGAAACTTCTCCCGGTCGGGGAAAACTGCCTCCCCCGGCTAATCCTGGTGCCGAAATATTGTGATGGGGTGCCCGAAATGGCCTGGAACGAAGAAGGCCCACCCCTCCCGGCAGAGTGCCGGCCACAGAATGGAGTTTTGTGGTTTCCAGGGCCTCTTGTCTGGTCATGTCGGGAAGGATGGAGGGCAACCGTTTGGCCAGCATGCTTTTTCCAGAACCCGGGGGACCGATTAGAAGGATATTATGGGCCCCAGCCGCCGCAATTTCTAGAGCTCTACGGGCAGCTGTTTGGCCCATGACATCGGCAAAATCCGGAGCATCTGAATCTTGGCCAGGCTGAAATACCACCGATTCTAAGGGCTGGATCGTGGCACGCCCGGCAAGATGTTCCAGCAAATCGGAAAGGGTGGAAACCGGATAGACCTGGATGCCGTCTACAACTGCCCCTTCGGCGGCGTTGTCCGCCGGGATGAAAGCCTGTTTTATCCCATTGTCCCTCGCCGCCATGATCATAGGAAGTACACCCGGCACACCTCGCACTTCTCCAGTCAAGGACAATTCGCCGAGAAAAACACAGTCGTCCAATGAAGCTCTTAACTGCCCGCTTGCTGTGAGCAATGCAAGCAGAAGGGGAAGATCATAGACCGATCCTTCCTTTCGAATATCCGCTGGAGCCAGGTTGACCGTAATGCGGCTGACTGGATAAGAAAAGCCGCTGTTTTTCATGGCGGCGCGGACTCGATCCCGCGATTCCCTGACAGCAGCTCCAGGGAGACCAACCACATCAAATCCCGGCAGACCCTGGGAAAGATCCGCCTCCACATCCACCATAAATCCGTCCACGCCAAGCAATCCCATGCTTTTGATTTTGGCAAACACGCCGCCACCCTCTTTTTAAAAAAGCTGAACGGGATATCAACGCCGATACCCCGTCCCACCTCGAATGCCACCCGATATGCCGGACCAGCCGGCCCCTAGGGGCGGCACGGTCCTCTTTCCCCGAAAAACTCTTCGGGCAGAGGTTTGTTTTCATTATATCCCGTATACCAAAAAACGGCAATGTATCTGGGCCACTTTTAGCGTGAACACTTATCACATTCGTCTTTTCCGGATTTTTGTCTGGAAAGGCATCGCCCGGAAACAGGACAATCGCCGCATCCACCTGCGCAGCCGGATCGACCGGTTTTTCGACGCCATACCGCCAACGCAACGGCACCTACCACACAGAAAACAGCCAAAATCAATACGACAATATCTGCCGCTGTCATGGGTTCTCTCCCTCCTATCCGCAATAATGGGTTTACTTCCAGTATACGACGGTGTCGAATCTTTGGCAAGAGCCGCCCGGCATTTTCGAATGAAACAGGGAGATCATCCATCCGCATCAAAGGGACTGTTGCAAAAGAAATTCTGGTGCAACAGTCCCTTTGATATATACTTTTGGTTATTAAAGAGATCCAAGGTACCCTTTGCGGAATCCGTTTTAAATTTAAGAAATTTTCAGTTGCAAACGGAATTTGTCTGAGATCATGGCAATAAACTCGGAATTGGTGGGTTTTCCACGCCCATTGTGGATGGTATAGCCGAAATAGGAGTTGAGTACATCCACATCTCCCCGGTCCCAAGCGACTTCGATCGCATGACGAATCGCGCGTTCCACCCGAGAGGATGTGGTTCCATGTTTTTTGGCAACGGCCGGGTACAGACGTTTTGTCACAGCGTTGATAATCTCCTCATCCTCGATGGCCATAAGGATGGCATCCCGCAGATACTGATACCCCTTAATATGAGCCGGAACTCCGATTTGATGGATAATCTCCGTCACCCGGATTTCCAAGCTGCCTCCAGAAGCCGGAACCGCAGCAGGATGGCGAAGCGCGTCGACTTTCGGCTTGCCG
>CDZV01034726.1_pt1 | contig 12283 bp, 11 predicted proteins | sample 554851 | NCBI WGS metagenome assembly CDZV01 (sample SAMEA3182090, study PRJEB8094) | gut metagenome | biome: human; feature: gut; material: Stool; isolation source: human stools | place: Canada | collected 2013-03-12
GCCTTTACCTGGACGGGGTTGTGCCGGTGCCGATGAGAAAGGAAGAGATCCGCAAACGGGGACACAATCAGAGTCTGTTGCTGGCCAGGGCTTTATCCGGGCTGCTGGATACGCCGGTGAACGAGGCGCTGGTCAAAGTCGCCGCTACTCGTCCGCAAAAGGAACTGACAGCGCTGGAGCGGGGCGGCAATGTGCTGGGCGCCTTTGATATCCGCAAAAAAGGGATTGGGGATCATGCACTTCAGGGTGCGCGCCTTCTTCTGGTCGACGATGTGGTCACGACCGGGGCCACCCTGGACGAATGCGCCAAGGTACTCAAGATCGCCGGCGCCGCGGAAGTGCTGGCCTTGACAGCCGCCCGTTCCCGGATACGGGGTTCGGATGTGAAATAGCGGAATCCCAAAGAGATGAATCGCCTACGATCCGTTTGATAACGACGCGCCATATTGCCGGGAAGTTTCCACCCCTTCCCGCTTGTCAAAAAAATCCCTTTGTCGTATAATCAGACCAAGACGGAGTTTATTCGACAATGGGGGCGATCTATATGCCCGGTATGGATCTGGGAATCGATCTGGGAACCTCCCAGGTGGTGATTACCGTGGCCGGCCGCGGTGTGGTGCTGCGAGAGCCGGCCGTTCTGGCCGTGGATGAAAAAAGCGGCCGCATGATTGCCTGCGGCCGGGAGGCGTATGCCATGCAGGGCCGCGCCCCCTCCTCCATTCAGGTCATCCGGCCGCTCTCCAAGGGCGTCATATCCGACTACGACGCCGCGGAGCGGATGTTAAAACACTTGGTGGGAAAGGTGTGCGCTTACAAGGTACTTAAACCCCGTGCAGCGGTGAGCGTACCGGCGGCCGTAACGGAGGTGGAACAGCGCTCGGTGATCGAGGCTGTGACGGCGGCAAACGTCCGCCGGGTCGTTCTGATGGAAGAATCGGTTGCGGCAGCGGTGGGGGCCGGCCTTGACGTGGCGGCGGCCAGGGGGTGTATGGCGGCCGATCTCGGCGCCGGTACGGTGGATGTGGCGGTGATGACTCTGCGGGGTGTGGCCTCCTCTATTTCGGCCAAAGTGGGCGGAGATGATTTGGATGAGGCCATCATCCGCTTTATGCGGAACAAATACAACCACATCATTGGGGTGCTAACAGCTGAACAAGTGAAGAAGACCATCGGCTGTGCCCTGCCGGGCAAACCAGGGGATTCCATGAAGGTGCCGGGGCGGGACGCTGTTACAGGTCTGCCGTCGGTGTGCCAGGTGACTTCTCAAGATATACAGGAGGCTATAACCGAGCCGCTGGAAGAGATGGTGGGCGTTATCCAGCGGGTGCTGGAAAATACGCCTCCGGAACTGGCGGGAGACGTAATGGCCGGGGGAATTGTCCTGACTGGTGGCCTGTCCCGGCTGAACGGTATGGCGGATTTGATCGCGGAGCGTACCGGCGTCGCCTGCCGTATAGCTGGGAATCCGGAAGAATGTGTGGCGCTCGGACTCGGCAAGGCGATAAAATACGTGGATGTGATGCGCTCAGGCGTATACGATATCAGCCAGTTTTCCTATCGCTTGGCCAATCCGGCTTGACGGGAAACACGCAGACAGAAAGAAGGGCGTTCTCTTGAACGAGGACAAGGAGTTTTTGGGGAAAGAACCAGTCGGCAGGCTATTGCTCAAACTGGCGCTCCCCGCGGTTACTTTTACCGCCGTGCTGTTTGCTTTCCAGTTTAGAAAAGCCCTCAAACGGGTTTCGCAAGAGAATGCGGCAGCCGTCGTATTGTCGGGAGTGAACCATTAAAAAATGACAGCGGGGCCAGCAAAGAACCTCTCATGGATTAGGAAGGTGTCTTTCCTTGACACCGAAATGCAATGCGACAATACCCGTATACAGATACCCCTTGAGGTAATCGGAGGTGTGAGATGAGACAGTGTATGGACGCGGAGAACCTTCACCGAAGACTGAAAAAAATCATCGGTCAGGTGCAGGCAATCGACCGTATGGTGGACGAGGATGTTCCTTGTGAGGACGTTCTGGCCCAGATCAACGCCGCAAAATCGGCCCTCCATCGTGTCGGACAGGTTGTCTTGGAAGGCCATATAAAACACTGTGTGCGGGATGGGATTGAGCATGGGGATGCGGATAAAACGATTGAAGGATTTACAAAAGCCGTAGAACGTTTTGCCAATTTGACATGACCGATTTCATTTTCCATGAGCCGTCCGGTGAGACGGTTCTTTTTTTACGCCTTGACAAACCAATACCCGTATAGGTATAATGTCCTTAAAAACACATACCCGTATTCGTATAGGGGGCGTTTTATGAAAAAAGCGATGAACTGGCTGGAACATCTTTTGGGGCTTGGCGGGGTAAAAAAGGACATGGTGCTTCTCACCGTTTCAGGAGCCGCGTTGGTTGTCAGTCTTTTTGGAACCCCCCTTCCTTTCGATGCGGCATGGATTGCTATCATTCTATGTGGTATTCCCATCCTTTTGGAGGCTATCGTGGGGCTGGTCACGGCGTTTGATATCAAAGCGGATGTGCTGGTGTCGATCGCATTGATCGCTTCGGTCGTCATCGGGGAGGACTTTGCGGCCGGAGAGGTGGCTTTTATCATGCAGCTCGGCGCCCTGCTAGAGGATTTGACCGTCGCCAAGGCGAGAGCCGGAATTGAAAGACTGGTGCATCTCACTCCCAGGACGGCGAGACTCTTATCGGATGGCCGGGAGAAAGTGATCCCTGCCGAACAGGTCAAGGTAGGCGATATCCTCCGGGTCCTGCCGGGGGAAAGCGTTCCGGTGGACGGCGTGATCCTGAAGGGCCAGACCTCCGTGAACCAAGCCGTCATGACTGGTGAGTCTCTGCCGGTGGATAAAACGGTGGGGGATGAGGTGTCCAGCGGAACCGTCAACCAATTCGGCTCCTTTGATATGAAAGCCACCAAAGTCGGTGAAGACAGTTCCATTCAGCGCATGATTCGACTGGTTCAGTCGGCGGATGCGGGGAAAGCCAAGATCGTAGGGGTCGCCGACCGGTGGGCCACTTGGATTGTCGTCATCGCTCTGACCGCCGCGACGTTGACCTGGCTAATCAGCGGGGAAATTCTCCGGGCTGTGACCATCTTGGTCGTATTTTGTCCTTGTGCGCTGGTCTTGGCAACCCCTACCGCGATTATGGCGGCCATTGGCAACGCCACCAAACACGGTTTCCTTGTGCGAGAAGGCGACGCGCTGGAACGGTTGTCCAAGGTCAGCCGGGTTGCTTTTGACAAAACGGGAACCCTGACCTATGGAACGCCGGAGGTTACGCAGATCCGCAGCTTTTACCCGGAGTATTCGGAACGGGAACTGTTTCGAATGGCGGCCTGTGCGGAAAAACGGTCGGAACATCCTTTGGGGAAGGCGGTGGTGCGTTGCTATGAGCGGACGGCCTTTTCTCCGGCTCCCCAGCCGGAGGCATTTACGATGCTTCCAGGTTGCGGCGTGGCGGCAGAGTCCCAAGGCGTAAAAATATGGGTCGGCAATCCAAAACTCATGGAAGAGAATGACATAACGCTGTCCGCGCATGCCGCTGCGGAGGCGGGAAAGTTTCTGGCTCAGGGCAATACCGTTCTCTATATTGCCGTCGGCAAAACCCTCGCAGGGTTTCTGGCATTAGCCGATACCCTGCGGCCGGAGAGTGCCGAGACGATTCGTCAGATTGCCGCTCTCGGCATGCAACCGGTCCTATTGACCGGGGACCATACGGAAGCGGCACAGGCTATAGCCGGCCGGTTGCCAATACAGGAGGTACATGCGAATTGTCTGCCAGAGGATAAGCTGACCTGGATTGACCGGTATCAAAAGGAAAATCAACCGGTTTGTATGATCGGAGACGGCGTAAACGACGCGCCGGCTTTAAAAAAAGCGGCTGTAGGCATCGCGATGGGCGGCGTCGGCAGCGATATTGCCGTGGATGCCGCGGACATAGCTCTGGTGGACGACGAGGTCAAGGAACTGCCGCATCTTTTCGCATTGGCCAAAAGGATGATGCGGACCATTCAATGCAACCTGTCGTTTTCCATGGGTTTGAATTTTCTGGCCATTATCCTGGCGATTACCGGGATTTTAAACCCAGTGGTGGGCGCTTTGGTACATAACGCCGGATCGGTTGTCGTCATTGTCAATTCTGCGTGGCTGTTGAAATGGAGGAAGAAACGATAATTTTTAATGGAATTGCATTGGCTGTCGGTATTCTAACCCGCCCGACCGGTACCGGCTGGGCGGGTGTGTTTTCTCTGGAAGTCAACAGGCGTGAAAGCGGTTCTTGGCATCCGGCTATTTGCCGGCGACCAGGATCGTTGTGTTCCCCAGGCGAAACACTTTTTCCACGAAAGGAAAGCCGGCCGTCCGGAGCATGTTTATCTGGTTGGTGACGGTACAAGGGATATCGTAATGGTAAAACGCGTCCGAAGGAATCTTCTGTTCCGCGCGGATTCGGGCGTTTTCCGCAAAATAGAAATCTTCTTCCTCCTGGGATTCCACCATATAGTCGCATTCGATATAGCTCCCGTTGTCTTTAAGGGAGCGGTGGATCTTTCGATACAATCCGATTTTCCGTTTATGCGAAAAATGGTGCATTGTCTGGAAAGATATGGCGCAGTCGAATCGCGATTCTCCCAGTTCCTCTGTAAAATAATCGCCGCAAATACATGTCATCTGTTTGTCCGGATGCTTTTCCCTCAATTTGTCCAGCATAGCCTGGGTCAGATCGATTCCCACGACGGCAATATCGGGCCGTATTTTCCATATCTCGTCCAACTCCAACCCGGTACCGCAGCCGAGGTCGAGCAGGACACGGCAGGAACGGGGAAGGAGCCGCGCCATCTTCCGGTAGGCTTGGCGGCAGCCGCACACGTTGGTAAACATATGCTCGTCATATCCATCCACCCGAGCGGTAAAAAAATCGTCCATTTTTTCCAGCGAATGCATGATCGTTTCTCTCCCGTTTAACATGTAGCAATGGAATCGCCCATATTATAACATAAGGCAGACCTCACGACAAACGCCGGATGCATGGAGCGTGTCGCGATACGGAGTATAAAATCTTCTGCGAATGGCAAACTGTTTGCAGAAGATTTTTTTATTGCCGCACCCATATGGGGGAGGAAGACCCACTTTGGAGAAGCATATCCTGATTCTGACCACAACCAGCGATTTTCTCTGGAAATTCGAAAGAGAAAACGTGAATATTCTGAAGCAAATGGGATATGTGGTGCATTTTGCCGCCAATATGAACGAACCGCCTTATCGATCTGAAAAAGAGAAACTGGGGGAGATGGGGATCCGGCTGCACCATATCGCGATTGCCCGGTCTCCGTTCCTATTCCAAGAGAATCAAAAGGCGTTGAGGCAGATTTGCGCGATCATCCGGAAGTATGCCATTCAAGTCATCCATTGCCATACGCCGGTGGGGGGCGTGCTGGGCCGCCTCGCGGGGCATTTGGTCAAGGGCCCGAAACCGCTGGTGATTTATACGGCCCACGGGTTTCATTTTTATAAAGGCGCGCCGCTTTTTAACTGGTTGACATATTTCGAGGTGGAAAAGGCTCTCGCCCGATATACCGATATCCTAATTGTGATCAACGAGGAGGATTACCGTAACGCGAAAGAATTCCGGCTGAGAAAAAAAGGCGCCGTTTATAAAATTCCGGGCGTGGGACTGGACACCGGCGTGTTTCATCCCCTGCCGGAAGAAGCGCGACGGGCGGGGAGAGAGCGGCTTGGCATCCGGGAAGATGAGTTTTTTCTTGTTTCAGTGGGGGAACTCAACGCTAACAAGAACCACAAAGCGGTCCTGGAGGCTTTGGTAAGGCTGCGGGAGACCCGCCGGGACATCTCCCATATACGGTACGGTATCTGCGGTGACGGTTTCTTTCGGAGTCGCCTGGAGAGATGGATCCTGGAGATGGGGCTGAAAAATACCGTGACCCTATACGGCTATTGCCTGCACGTTGCGGATATTCTCGGCTGTGCGGACGCCGCCGTATTCCCGTCGATACGGGAGGGATTGGGTATGGCGGGGCTGGAGGCGTTGGCTATGGGAGTACCGGTGATCGCCTCGGACAATCGGGGAACCCGGGAATATATGGAACACGGCAGGAACGGCCTGGTGTACCGGCATGACGATATAAGCGGCTTTGCACAGGGAATCGAGATCCTGTCGCATATGGACCCTGACTCGAAAAAAGCCATGCGCCGGTATTGTCTGGATTCCGTCCGGCCTTTTGAAATGCGGTATGCCAATGCGGTGATGCAGCGGATCTATGCCGATGTGGATAAGAGAATAGGACGTATGTACCATGAACAAACCCGTGAGCGTCAGCATCATTATGGGCGTGTATAACCCCAAATCCCCAAAGCGGTTTATCCAGGCGCTGGAGTCCATTCAAAGGCAAAGCTTTTTCGATTGGGAACTGCTGGTCTATGACGACGGATCGGCGGAGCCCTATCAAAAGATTATCCGACGGGCGGGTCGCCTGGATGAGCGGATCCGTTGTCTGCGCGGCATGGAAAACCGCGGACTGGCCCATGCTCTCAATGTCTGTATCCGGCAGGCGGCGGGGCGTTTTATCGCGAGGATGGATGACGACGATCTGGCGAAGCCGGACCGCCTGGAAAAACAGGTGGCGTTTCTCGAAAGCCATCCGCAGTACCAGTGGGTCGGTTCCAATGCCGAGTTGATGGACGACCAGGGCGTCTGGGGATTTCAAAAGATGCCGGAGATCCCGCAGACAAGAGATTATCTATACAATTCGCCGTTTATCCATCCCTCCGTTATGTTTCGCCGGGACGTGCTGATTCTTTGCGGGGGATATGACGAATCCCGTCAATACCTTCTCTGCGAAGACTATGAATTGTTTATGCGCCTCCATCAGAGAGGGAACCGGGGCTACAACCTGCAGGATCCCCTTTTGCAGTATTGGGAGAGCTACGACTCCTATCGCAAGCGGACCTTTCGCCGGCGTCTGCGTGAAATGCGTCTGCGTTACCGGGGATTCCGGAATATGGGCGTATTGGAGACGGCCACCTTCCCCTATGTACTCAAGCCTCTGCTGACCGGCTCCATTCCGGCACCGGTACACCATTATATTAACAGGCGTCTGAAGCGTACTGACAAGACGATGTGAAGAATCATGATAAAACAATCTATAGAATCATCCGTCGGTAGACGAGGACTCTACCGACGGTATTTACAGGAAAATCCTCGGATGTTGCGAGCGGTGCAGGAAATGGACGTTCCGGACGGAGATCCCATGGCGGTGGTGTGCAGCCATGTGCTGGCCCCGGCGTTGGGGGCATTCACCCACTGGTTGTTGGAACAGGCCATGGAGAACGGCGTGAGGCGGCTGTACTTTCTGGCGAGAGACGGGTATTTCTTTTATCATGCAGCCCGGATCTTCTGCGAAGCCTACCGGCTGCCCATGGAATGCCGGTATCTGAGTTGTTCCCGGTATTCGCTTCGGCTGCCGCTGTTCCATCTGGACCGGGAGGAGGCGCTCGATGCGGTCTGCCGAGGAGGGATGTCGATAACCCCTGAAAAACTGCTCAGCCGGGCGGGACTGAACGGAGAAGAGAGGGAGGAGGTTCTGCGCATCCTGAACCTGCCGTATGCTCGAAACGACGCGGTTCCTTTTGCGGCACTGACGGATATCCGGAAACGGCTCAAAGACTGCGGAGCTTTTCTATCGTATATGGACCGCCATTCGCGCGAAGCGTTTCCGAATCTGTGCGGGTATTTAAAGCAGGAAGGCTTATGTCGGGAATTCCCCGACGCCGTTGTGGACAGCGGATGGACCGGCTCCATGCAAAAGTCTTTGAACGAGGCGTTAGCCTGTATAGGGCGAGGCGGGAAAATAGAGGGATACTACTGGGGTTTATATGAACTGCCCGATGGGGTCAATCCGTCGGAATATCACAGCTACTATTTTGCTCCGGCGGGCAATTTACGGGAAAAAATCCGTTTCAACAACTGTCTGTTTGAGGCGGTTTACACAGCCCCGCATGGGATGACGCTGGGTTACCGCAAAGAGGGAGAGACATTTGTCCCCTGTTATGGGAGCATATCGCCCGGCCGCCAGGCGTTTATCGAGCGAACCGGACGATATCTGATGGACTATATCCGCCGGCTGTCACGGGAGGATTGGGGCCCGCCCGATCTTGAAAGGGACCGGCACACCCTGCGCAAGTTGTTGGACACATTTATGGGTAACCCTTCTCCGCAGGAGACGACTGTTTTCGGCAACCTATCTTTTTCGGACGACGTATTGGAGGGAGGGGAACAGCCCATTGCCGCTCCGCTTTCCGAAGAGGAGCTCAAAGCCAATCACGCGCTTCACAAGCTGCTGGTGATGAGCGGCGTCCGGAAGGGCAGTGTACGCGAGAGCGCCTGGTATGAAGGGAGCGCGGTACGCAACGGCCGTCATGTCGGCCGGCATCTCCGGCAGAACACGCTGTATCAGATTCTGCGGTATGGACGGAAGATACTCAGAGCCCGAAAACAGTATGGAGGTGAAAAAACATGACCGACATACGCCAGCGTCGGCAATATGCCTTTTTGATCCGGCAGTTGACGTCCCGGGAAATCAAGCGAAAATACGCCCGGTCTTATCTGGGAATTTTGTGGAGCGTACTGAACCCTCTGCTGTCCATGGCGGTCCTATCCCTGATTTTTTCACAGTTGTTCCGCCGTTCGATTGAAAACTATCCCATTTATTATCTCACCGGCTATATTTTATGGCAGACCTTTACGGGGGCTACCAATGCGGCCATGACCACCCTGGTGGACAACAAAGCCCTGCTCATTAAGGTGAAATTTCCCATGGATTTATTCATCCTGACCAGGGTGTATACCTCGCTTATTCAGTTGGGCTATTCTCTGATAGCTTATGGGGTGATGCTGGCGGTATTCGGTATCTCCCTCAAGTGGAGCATGTTGATCGCCCCGCTCATTATCCTTTGTTTGTTCGCCTTTTCCCTGGGACTTTCCTATATTCTGGCAACCGCTTATGTGTTTTTCGGCGATATCAAGCACCTGTATACCGTGGTGCTGACCCTTTGGATGTACTGTTCGGCGATTTTTTATCCGGTGGAACAACTGCAGGGCTTCATCCGGTCGGTCATTCAGATCAATCCCCTTTATATTTACATCCACTGCCTGAGGAAAGCGGTGATGGAGGGCCTTTGGCCGCAGGGGATGGAACTGCTTCAGATGGTTCTATGGGGAACCGGCATGTTGCTTCTCGGGCATGGAGTTTTCCGGCGTAACCGAAACCGGATCATGCAGAAATTGTGAGGGAGGGGGAGGCACGCCATGTCTGAAAATCGGGATGCGGATCCGGCGATCGAAGTCGAACATGTCACCATGCGTTTCCGGCGGGCAAGGGATGAAGCGTCGAGCCTCAAGGAATATCTGGTGCGCGCGATCCGCAGGGGACACCGCTATGAGATGTTTACGGCTCTCGACGATGTGAACCTGTCCATCGGAAAAGGCGAGGTCGTGGGCATTATCGGCACGAACGGATCCGGAAAAAGTACATTGCTGAAGATCATTTCCGGGGCGTTGATCCCCACGGCGGGCAAAGTGTGGGTGGATCGAAAAAAGGTGCAGCTACTCACCCTGGGAACCGGGTTTGACCTGGAGCTGACGGGGCGGGAGAACGTTTATCTAAACGGCGCCATCATCGGGTATACCAAATCCTTTATCGATGCCAAATACCGGGAGATCGTCCGATTCGCGGAACTGGAGGGATTTATGGAGGAAAAGGTGCGCAATTATTCCTCTGGCATGATTTCCCGATTGGGTTTTGCCATCGCCACCGCCCAGGATACGCCGGAAATCCTGATCTTGGATGAGGTACTCAGCGTAGGCGATTTGTTTTTCCGTAAGAAAAGCGAGGCCCGTATCCGGGAAATGATGCAGGCCGGTTCGACCGTGTTGATTGTCTCCCACTCCACATCGGCGATCCGCAGCCATTGCACCAGGGCCATTTGGTTGGAAAAGGGACGGCTGCGGAAGATCGGGGACCCTGGAGAGGTCTGCAGCGCTTATGAGAAAATGAAGGAGGGATAGGCCGTGAAGCATCGGCTGTATCGGATCCTGGTCAATCGGGTTCCGGCGATCCGGGACCGCTTTCTGCAAAGACATCCGGGCAGCCGCTGGAAAGCCGCTGTATATCTGCTGTGGCTCAACGCGCGGTATTATCTCTCGTTTGGCCGGGCTTGCGTAGGAGCTCCCCTTGTCTTATACGACAAGGGGAGCGAATCCTCCCTTTCGGTCCGGCAAAACCCGGAGGCGTTCGCACGGGAACTCGCGCAATACGATGTGGTGTCGTTCGATGTATTTGATACCCTGCTGTTTCGTCCCCTCTCCCATCCCACCGACCTCTTTTTTCTGGTGGGAATGGATCTGCAATACCCGGATTTCCGTCGGATCCGCATCGAAACCGAGAGATCACTTCGAAAACGCAGACGGCAGGAAACGGGTTCTTCGGAAATTGCATTTTCGGAAATCTGGGAGGCGATAGAAAAGGAAACCGGCATCCCCAAAGAAACCGGCATGTCTGTCGAATGGAAATGGGAACGCCGGTGCTGCATGGGCAATCCCTATATGTTGCGCGTCGTCGCAGAATTGAAAAGGCTTGGAAAACCGGTATTGGCGGTGTCGGATATGTACCTTGGCGGGGCTCGCGTCCGGCAGCTTCTGGAGGGATGCGGCTACAGCGGCTTGAAGGACTACTTCGTTTCGAGCGATTATGGGGTCTCGAAAAGCGGAGGCGGGCTGTATCGGGCGGTTTTGGACTCCGTCGGTCCGGGCCGCACCCTCGTGCATATCGGCGATAACCGGACGGCCGATTACGATATGCCGCGGAAAATGGAGATTCCCGCTGTTTTGTATCCCCATGTCCACCAGACGGGCGGACGCTACCGGACGGCGGATATGTCGGCGATGACCGGCAGCTTGTACCGCGGTCTGGTGAATCTCCAGCTTCATAACGGCCTCTATCACAAATCGCGGGATTACGAATATGGGTTTGTATATGGCGGATTGTTTGCCGTCGGATATTGCCGGTTTATTCACGATTACGCCGAGGCCCACCATCTGGACAAGCTTTTGTTTTTATCCAGAGACGGGGCCGTCTTGTTGCAGGCTTACCGGCTGATGTATCCGGATGAGACAAGGCGCGCTGAATATGCCTATTGGTCCCGGCTGGCGGCCCTCAAGGTGACGGCCCGGCATTACAAGGCGGAGTATTTCCGCCGTTTTCTGTTTCATAAGGTGGACCAAGGCTTCACACTCAGCCGGATCCTGGAGGGGATGGAATTGCCTCAATGGACGACCGCGCTTTGCCGGGAAATCGGCGCGGCGCCAGATGAACTGCTGACGTATAAAAATGTCGGAAATGTAAAAAGCTATCTATGCAGCCACTGGGACGAGGTGCTGGATCTGTATGCGCCTCAGGTAGAGGCGGGAGGGCTCTATTACCGCGGACTTCTCCAAAACAGCCGTCGTGCGGCGGCTGTGGATATCGGATGGGCGGGAAGCGGCGCGGTTATGCTGGACGATGCCGTCAGCCGCCTTTGGAAGCTGGACTGTCCGATCACCGGCATTCTGGCGGGGACCCTGTCCGGTGCCGTCTTGGATGCCGACGGAATGGAACCATTTCTGTTCAGCGGACGCCTGGTCAGCTATCTCTATTCCGCGCAGACAAACCGCGATCTCTGGAAGATCCATGATCCGGCCCAAAACCACAATCTTTACTGGGAACTTCTTTTGGGCGCGCCCGAAGGGGGATTGCAGGGATTCTATCCCGATGGTCACGGCGGGGTTCTATGCCGTTTCAAGGACCCGCCCGCGCATGCGGACCGCATCACCGCTATCCATGAGGGGATTCTGGATTTTGTCCGGTTGTTTCTTGAAACCGAATGCCGTCTGAAGGTGACGATCCCCGTCAGCGGGCGGGACGCCTATGCACCGATGCTCTGTATCACGGAGAGGAGAAATCGCTCATTTCGGAAGGGATTGGAGGCGCTTTTGGATGAGACACACGTTGGATAAACCTTCCGCGGTGTTGTATCACGCCGTCAGTTCCTATCAACTTCTGGAGGTCATGCTTCACCGTATGGTCAAGCATCCCCGGGATCAGGCGGTCCTCCTGTTACCCGACTTTATCGTGGGGAAATATCCGCAGTATAAGAAACTATCCCGCCGTTTTTTCGACCGGGTTTGGCTGTTTCCCTATTTGCAAATACCCC
>CDZV01021482.1_pt1 | contig 12282 bp, 11 predicted proteins | sample 554851 | NCBI WGS metagenome assembly CDZV01 (sample SAMEA3182090, study PRJEB8094) | gut metagenome | biome: human; feature: gut; material: Stool; isolation source: human stools | place: Canada | collected 2013-03-12
ATCCGCCACCGGCGGCGCTCGGATTTGTTGCCGCTTGACAAACGGCGACGGGCGGTGTATGATGGTAGAAACATAGTATTCAAAAGGCTATGACGGGGAATCAGTAGCCGGCGAGGGTTCTGCAGAGAGCTGCCGTATGGTGCGAGGCAGCGGGCGCCGCCGGGGAAGTCTCCTCCCTCGAGCTGTCCGCTGAACCCGGCTTGCCGGCAAGTAGGTGGGAACGGCCTCCCTCCGTTATCGGGGACCGCATTCAGCTGAAAAGCGGATGCACGCAAAGCGGCCCGGATCGGGCAACAAGAGTGGTACCGCGGAGGATTCGACCTTCGTCTCTTACAGAAAAGAGACGAAGGTCTTTTTGTTAACATAAAAGGGAAACGGCTTCCGTTTCCGCAGGAAAGGATGGAACATATCCATGCAGAAAAATGGATCGGATATCTTGGTGGAATGCCTGCTTGAGCAGGGGGTGGATACCGTTTTCGGGTATCCGGGCGGCTCGGTGCTCAATCTGTACGACGCGCTGTATAAGTACAGCGACCGCATCACCCACGTGCTCACCGCCCACGAGCAGGGGGCGGCCCACGCGGCGGACGGTTACGCCCGCGCGACGGGCAAGGTGGGGGTGTGCATCGCCACCTCGGGCCCCGGCGCGACCAACCTGGTCACCGGCATCGCCACCGCCTATATGGATTCCATCCCGGTGGTGGCCATCACGGGCAACGTGGCGGTGCCGCTGCTCGGCCGGGATTCCTTCCAGGAAGTGGACATCACCGGCATCACCATGCCGGTGACCAAATACAACTTCATCGTCAAGCGGGTGGAGGATCTGGCCGACACCATCCGCCGGGCCTTTCTCATCGCGCGCAGCGGCCGCCCCGGCCCGGTGCTCGTGGATATTCCGAAGGACGTGACGGCGGCGGTGACCGACTATGTCCCGCAGCCCGGCGCCCCTGTCCGTGCACCCGAGCCGCCCAAGGCGGAGCGCATCGCCCTGACCAAGCAGCTGCTCGCCTCGTGCGAAAAGCCCCTCATCTATTTCGGCGGCGGGGTGATTTCCTCCGGTGCGCAGGAGGAACTGCTCGCCCTCGCCGCGCAGCAGGAGATCCCGGTCTGTGCTTCCATGATGGGGCTTGGCGGGTTCCCCGCGGGGCACCGGCTGTGGCTGGGTATGGTGGGCATGCACGGCACCCTGGCCGCCAACCGGGCGGCGCGGGAATGCGATCTGCTGCTCGTGTGCGGGGCGCGGTTTTCCGATCGGGTGGCGGGCGATCGCAGCGGCTTTGCGCCCCATGCCAAGGTGGTGCATATCGACATCGATCACGCCGAATTTGATAAAAACGTGACCGCGGCCGTGCGGGTGGCGGGCGATTTGAAGGAGGTGCTCGCCCGGATCGCCGCGGACGAGCCGGCGCGGCAGCATACCGCCTGGCTGGCGATGCTGGACGGCTGCCGCCGGGAACCGGCGCGCAGCGGCGCGGGCCCGGCGGACCTGCCTGACCCGCTCGCCATTCTGCAGACGCTGCGCCGGCTGACGCCCGACGACGTCATCGTCGCCACCGACGTGGGCCAGCACCAGATGTGGACGGCACAGCACTTTGAGATGCGCGCGCCCCGCACCTTTTTGACCTCGGGGGGCCTGGGTACAATGGGCTACGGCCTGGGCGCGGCCATCGGCGCGCAGTGCGGCTGCCCCGGCCGGCAGGTGGTGCTTATCTCGGGCGACGGCAGCTTCCATATGAATCTGAACGAGCTGACCACCCTGGCGTCCTACGAGCTGCCCATTGTGGTGCTCGTGATGAACAACCGGGTGCTCGGCATGGTGCGGCAGTGGCAGAAGGTGTTTTACGGCCGGCGGTTTTCCGCCACCGATCCCCACCGCAAAACGGATCTCGTCAAGCTGGCCGAGGCGTTTGGCTGCAAGGGCATGCGCATCGAACGGGGCGCGGATATTGAGCCGGTGCTGCGTGCGGCGCTGGCGGCGGGCGGCCCGGTGGTGGTGGACTGCCAGATTTCCCCCGACGTCAATGTGCTGCCCATGATTCCGCCGGGCGGCACGGTGGAGGATATTCTGATGGAAATGGACGAGGACTGAAAGGAGAGGGGCGCATCATGAAGGAGAACAAGGTGGTCTTTTCGGTGCTGACCGTCAACCATCCGGGCGTGCTGCTGCGGGTGACGGGGCTCTTTTCCCGCCGGGGGTTCAACATCGATTCCATCGTCGCGTGCAAGACCCAGACACCGGATTTTTCCCGCTGGACGCTGGTGGTCACGGGGGATGAGGCGGTGTTCACCCAGCTCAACCGGCAGCTGCTCAAAATGGAGGATGTGCTGACGGTGGAGGTGCTTGAACCGGACAGCTGCACCTGCAGCGAGCTGCTGCTGCTCAAGGTGGATACCGCCCAGGCGGGCCGGGCCGCCGTGCTGCAGACGGTGCAGACCTACGGCGGGCGGGTGCTCGATATTGGGGAGAACACCATCACCCTGGAAATGACGGGGCAGCCGGCGCAGGTGGATCACTTCCTCGCGCGGATGGAAGGCTATGGCATCGTGGAAATGGCGCGCACCGGCATCACCGCCCTCGAGCGGGGGGACAGCACCATCCACGGCAGCGATATTTGACAAGGAGGCAACAGCAATGGCAATGACCATGACGCAGAAAATTCTGGCCGCACACGCGGGCCTGCCCGAGGTGAAGGCGGGCCAGCTCATTGAAGCCAAGCTCGACTTGTGCCTGGGCAACGACATCACCTCCCCGGTGGCCATCAACGAATTTGAGCGCTGCGGGGCCTGCCGGGTGTATGACAAAAGCCGGGTGGCCCTCGTGATGGATCACTTCACCCCCAATAAGGACATCAAGGCGGCGGAGCAGGTCAAGAAAACCCGGAAATTCGCCAAGAAGATGGGCGTGGAGCATTTTTACGATGTGGGCCGTATGGGCATCGAGCATGCCCTGCTGCCCGAACAGGGACTGGTCGGCCCGGGTGACTGCGTCATCGGGGCGGACTCGCACACCTGCACCTACGGCGCGCTCGGCGCCTTTTCCACCGGTGTGGGATCCACCGATCTGGCTGCGGGCATGGCCACCGGTTCCACCTGGTTCAAGGTGCCCAGCGCCATTAAGGTGGTGCTCAGGGGCAAGCTGCCCCCCTATGTGGCGGGCAAGGACGTGATCCTGCATCTTATCGGCCGCATCGGCGTGGACGGTGCCCTCTACCGCTCGCTGGAGTTCACCGGCGACGGGGTGGCGGCGCTGTCGATGGACGACCGGCTGTGCATCGCCAACATGGCCATCGAGGCGGGCGCCAAAAACGGCATTTTCCCCGTGGACGACGTGACCATGCGGTATGTGGAGGGCCGCTTTCAGCGGCAGCCGGTCGTGTATGAGGCGGACGCCGACGCGGTGTACGACGAGGAGGTCGTCATCGATCTCGATACGCTGCGTCCCACCGTGTCCTTCCCCCACCTGCCGGAGAACACCCGCACCATCGACGAATGCGGCGAGGTGCCGATTGACCAGGTGGTCATCGGATCCTGCACCAACGGCCGCATGGAGGATATGCGGGCCGCCGCCCAGGTGCTGAAGGGCCGCAGGGTGGCCGACGGCGTGCGCTGCATCATCATCCCTGCCACCCAGGAAATCTGGCGGCAGAGCATGCACGAAGGGCTGTTCGACATCTTTGTGGAAGCGGGCGCGGTGGTGTCCACCCCCACGTGCGGGCCGTGCCTCGGCGGGCATATGGGGATTCTCGCCGCCGGCGAGCGGGCCGTGTCCACCACCAACCGCAACTTTGTCGGCCGCATGGGCCACGTGGACAGCGAGGTCTATCTCGCCAGCCCCTATGTGGCGGCGGCTTCGGCGGTCGCCGGCCGCATCGCGGACCCGGCGAAGCTGTAAAGAAAGGAGCAGGCAGATATGCAAGCGCAGGGAAGAGTTCATAAATACGGGGACAACGTCGATACCGATGTCATCATCCCCGCCCGGTATCTCAACACCTCCAGCCATCAGGAGCTGGCCGCCCACTGCATGGAGGACATCGACAAGGGGTTTGTCCATCGGGTGCAGCCGGGGGACATCATCGTGGCGGATAAGAATTTCGGCTGCGGATCCTCGCGGGAGCACGCCCCCATCGCCATCAAGGCGAGCGGTGTCTCCTGCGTCATCGCCTCCACCTTCGCCCGCATTTTTTACCGCAACGCCATCAACATCGGTCTGGCCATTCTCGAATGCGAGGAGGCGGCGCACGCCATCCAGGCCGGCGATGAGGTGAAGGTGGACTTCGACACGGGTGTCATCACCGATCTGACCACCGGCGCGGTGTTTCAGGCCGAGCCGTTCCCGCCCTTTATCCAGAACATTATCCAGAAGGGCGGCCTGCTTGCCTCCATCCAGGATAAGCTGTAAAAAAGCCTGTAGACGCCTGAACGGCGCCGGTTTCCCGCTGCGTGGGAAACCCGTCTTTTTCTGGGCCGATTTCCGGGAAACCGACAGTGCTGACGCGGCGTCAACCCCCTGTCGGTTTCTGGGAGACGATGGATGGCGCTGGGGCTGCGCCTGAACTCCTGGAAAAACCGCCGCCGGGTCAGCGTACCCCGGGCTTTTGCGCCGCCATGTCCGTGGAATGCCTTTTAAGCCTGTACGTCCCCGGTTGCTCCCGGGGGCGTTTTTCACCCCGCTGCGTCTTGTGTTTTGGAAAAAGATGCGGTATGATGATGGCAGTGGAAGGGGAGAACGGCATGAAAATCCTCGACATTTCCCGGGAGCTGCTGACGGCGCCCGTATACCCCGGCGACCCGGCGCCGCGGCTGGAGCCGCTGTGCCGGACGGACTACGGCGATGTGTGCAATACCTCGTCGCTGCACGCCTGCCTGCACAACGGCACCCATCTCGATGCGCCGCGGCATTTTGTGCCCGACGGTGCCGACGCGGCGGCGGTGCCGCTGGCGGCCTGCGCGGGGGAATGCCAGGTGGTGGCCTTCGACGGCCTGCTGCTCGGCGCCCAGGCGGAGGCGATCCTTGCCCGCCTGCGGCAGCCGCGTCTGCTGCTGAAGGGGCAGGCGGAACTAAGTCCGAGTGCGGCCTTTGTGCTGGCCGATGCAGGACTGAGCCTTCTCGGCGTGGAGGGCCAGTCGGTGGCCGGCGCCGAATGCACCGTAACCGTGCACCGGCAGCTGCTGGACGCGGGGGTCCTGCTGCTGGAGGGACTGGACCTTTCGGGCGTGGAGGAAGGCACCTATTTTCTCATCGCCGCCCCGCTGAAGATCGCGGGAGCGGACGGCTCACCTGTGCGGGCCATGCTGCTCGAACGGCAGTGAACAGGAGGAGAGAACCATGAAGGAAGACCAGATTGTTCTGAAAATGATGATGGATATGCTCGGCGGCATGGTTGTCATCTACGCGATGGCCATTGCGGGTGCCGTGTTTATCGGTCTGTGCGTGTATTACGACGCGCGCTGCCGCGGGGACGACAAAGCGGCGCTGTGGGGCGTGCTGTCCGGCTTTTTCTCTGTCGCAGCACTGGTGTACCTGATTGTGAAGCTGGCGACGAAGAAGAAACCTGCCATCTGTTTGCGCTGCGGCTATCCGCTGCCTGAGGGCTATCTGGTGTGCCCGAATTGCTGGCAGCCGGTGATGGTCGGCGGCCGCCCGCTGACCCCGAGCCTGCGGGACAAGTGGAAGAGACGCCGCACCCGGTTTCTGGTGCTGTTCATCGTATGTGAGGTGCTGGCGGTTATCGGGGGGATTCTTCTGGTGATGGGTCTCTTCCGCAATGCGATGGCGCTTGGTCTTCAGATGGCGTAATATGCAGACGATGCCGTCGCAAAATGGAGGCTTTGCGGCGGCTTTTCTGGAGCGGTTTGCCATATACCTCGGTTGACACGGCGGGGGTATATTGATATAATAAAAGGACAAAAGCACGGCCCGCACCCATGTCGGGTGTGGGCATTTTGTTCAGCGCGGGAAGGAGGCGGCGATGATGGGGTTTTGGAAAAAAAGCCGGCTGCGGCGGGCGGCGGGCGTGATTCTGGCGGCCGTTATGCTTCCGGCTGCCGCGGGCTGCAGCATGCAGGTGGAGCCCTATCTCGTGCCGCCTAAGCTGCAGGGGGAACAGCTGGAAATTCAGAAGGCACTCGATGAATACGTTACCGGGACGCTCAAGATGCCCCACTATATCATGAAATATCCCAAAAACAGGGGCCAGACCTCCGCCTTCATCCGGACGTCGCTGGAGGTGGACTGGATAACCAAAAACATGGCCGATACGGAGCAGGAACCCGAGGAAGTCGCCATTGCCTTTTATCAGGATGCCGCCAAAACGGGCAACGTCCATATCAATATGCTGCGCACGGTGGACGGCGACTGGGCTTCGGTCAGCGATGTGGAAGGGCTGGGCACCGATATTGAAAACGTTGCCTTCGGCGATCTCGACGGCGACGGCCTGAAGGAAATGCTCATCGGCTGGAACATTTACAACAGCCAGGAAAAGCAGCTGCATGTGTATTCGATGCGCAACGATACGCTTACGCCGGTGTCCACGGATAATTTGTATACCGAATGGTTCTTGGGAGATGTGACCTCGTCGGGCAAGGACGATCTGGTGCTCTTCCGCCTGGAAGGGAACAACCGGGTGACGGCGCGGCTTAAAACGCTGCAAGACGGCCGGATGACGGACGGGGGCACGGTGTCGCTGGATGGCTATATCCAGCGGTTCGGCTCTATGAAGATCGGCAAATTGGCGGATGGGGTAAACGGGCTGTATGTCGATGCAACCAGAGACGCAAACACCACCATTACCGAACTCATCTACTGGGATAAACAGCTGTATGCCCCGTTTTACGATCCGGCGTCCAACGCGACCCTCCTGACGGCGCGGACCTCGGGCCTGGCGAGCCGGGACATCGACACGGACGGCCAGGTGGAATATCCCATCTGCACGCGCCTGCCCGGGTACTATGAGACGACAGAACCCCAGGAATACATGTGGCTGACCCAGTGGTACAGCTGGGATTATGCGGCGCAGCAGGTTCAGGCCGAGTTTTACAGCCTGGTCAACACCACGGACGGGTACTATATCCGCCTGGAAGATGCCTGGAAAGATCAGGTAACCGCGACCTACGAGGCTCAAACCCATACGCTGATGGTTTGCACGGCGCCGGACGGCAAGATTGGCGAGCCTTTTCTGGCGGTGCGCGTCACCCGGGATGGGTCGGCCGCACCCGCTTCCGCCAGCATACCCGACGCGGATTTTAAGCCGTGGTATGAGGACGAGGCAACCGGGACGACCTACCGGTTCTGGTACAGTGAGGATAACCCATTCGGGATCAACGATCAGTCTCCGCTGTATATGCTGGGGCTGCTCATATAAGGGATGAAGCGGCCGCCGGTTTCGGCGCCCGCTGGAAGGGGAGCACACGGCATGAAGAGAATTTTGGTCTGTGAGGACGAAACGTCCATCCGGGAATTTGTGGTCATCAATCTGAAGCGCGGCGGTTATGAGGTGATCGAGGCGGGATCCGGCGAAGAAGCCCTTGAGAAGTACGATGCGGAAAAGGGCGCCGTGGACATCGCGCTGCTCGATATCATGCTGCCGGGGATGGACGGCTTTGCGGTGTGCCGCGAGCTGCGGCAGCGCAGCGATACGATGGGCATCATCATGCTCACGGCGCGTACGCAGGAAATGGAGAAGGTCGGCGGTCTGATGATGGGGGCGGACGACTACGTCACCAAACCGTTCAGCCCTTCCGAGCTGGTGGCGCGGGTGGACGCCCTGCACCGCCGGGTTATCACGGCACGCAGCCGCGATGAAGTGAATTATCTCGAGGAGATCGTTTCGGGCGATTTTGTGCTCAACCTGCGCAGCCGGACGCTTAAGAAAAACGGGCAGCCGGTGGAGCTTACACAGGTGGAATTTCAGATTATGGAATATTTTTTCACCAATGCGGGCAAAGCGCTCAGCCGGACCGAAATCCTGACCCGTGTATGGGGCGAGGAATATTTCGGGGAAGAAAAGATCGTGGACGTGAATATCCGCCGTCTGCGCATGAAGATCGAAGAGGATCCTTCCGCCCCCAAATATATTCTCACCGTCTGGGGCATGGGATATAAATGGAACGCCGATGGGGTAGGGGCCGGCTGAGGAGGCCGCTGGTACAGCCTGCCGGCTGAACGCCGGCGGTTCGCACAGAACAGAAACGAGAAAGGGAGGCACGGCGCATGCGCAGGGGTATCACCCGCCGCTGGATGGTCAACGGGTTTGCCGTCATCGTCGGCTTCCTGGTGATTGTCGAAGTGGCCTTTATGGTGGCGGTGCGCACCTACTACTATCAGAACGTGGAAAATGCGCTGATCACCCGCGCCACCGTATACCGCAATGTGCTGGAAAGGCTGCGCACGGAGGATGGCTACCTCGATTTTGAGGGGCAGGGACAGGAGCTTGTTGAGCAGTTTGACAGCAAAGAAATGATGGAGCTGCAGGTGCTGGACAAGAACGGCCGGGTGCTGGCTTCTTCCACCGGCTTTGCCCCCGACAGCACGGAAACGGTCTTTCCGGACTTTCAGAAGGCCCTGTCCAGCCAAACACTCCAGGGCAGCTGGAACGGCCGGGTGAACCGGGAGAATGTGATGGCGGTCACCATGCTGGAAACGGGCGCGGATGGCCAGGTGGCGGGCGGCCTGCGGTATGTGGTTTCCCTTTCCCTGATCGATCGGCAGATTTGGATCCTGGTGGGGGTCATGCTGCTCGTGGGGTTGGTGATTGTCTTTTTTGTTGCGCTGTCCAGCTCGTATTTTATCAGTTCCATCGTCAATCCCGTGACCGAAATCGGCCGTGCGGCCCGGCGGATTGCATTGGGTGAATACGATTTCCGCATCGAAAAGAAATACGACGACGAAATCGGCGAGCTTTGCGATACCCTCAATTACATGGCCGGGGAGATTTCTACGGCGGAGCGGATGAAAAACGATTTTATCTCTTCCGTATCGCACGAGCTGCGCACCCCGCTGACCGCCATCGAGGGGTGGAGCGAAACGCTGCGCCAGGCGGGACCGGAGGATACCGAGCTGACCAGCAAGGGGCTGGAGGTCATCGCCGGCGAGGCGGAACGGCTTTCGGGCATCGTGGAAGAGCTGCTGGATTTTTCCCGCATGCAGAGCGGGCATCTGATGCTGAAATTCGGACGGATGGATGTGGTGGCCGAGCTGGAGGAGGCCGTGTTTCTCTTCCGCGATCGGGCGCAGAAGGATAACATTACGCTGCAGTTTATCGAACCGCCCCCGGTGCAGCCGGTGCTTGGCGATCATGACCGGCTCAAGCAGGTGTTCATCAACGTGCTGGATAATGCCATCAAATATTCCAACCCGGGCGGCAAGATCCGGGTGGAGGTCGCCGACATGGGGGCCCATATCCAGGTGGTGATCAGCGATACCGGCGTGGGGATCTCCAAAGAGGACCTGCCCAATATCAAGGCGAAATTTTATAAGGCGAACAAGACGCGGCCCGGTTCGGGTATCGGCCTGGCCCTTGCCGATGAAATTGTGCAGCGGCATAAGGGCCGCCTGGAAATCGAAAGCGAAGAAGGGGTGGGCACCACGGTCATCATTACGCTGCCCGTCGCGCCCCCTGACGATAAATAACCGGCATGCAATGGTTCTCCGCAAGGAGACAGGAAAGGAAGGAAAGCTCATGGCCGATAAATCCTGCACAGCAAAAAAGACTTCCATCGGCGGGCAGGCGCTCATCGAAGGGATCATGATGCGCGGACCCGAACGCACCTCCATGGCGGTGCGCCATGTTTCGGGCGAAATCGTGTTGGAAAGCTGGCCCACCGCCGGCACCAATAAACCGAAAATCCTGAAGCTGCCCTTTATCCGCGGCATTTTCAATTTTATTGATTCTCTGCGCTACGGCTACAAATGCCTGATGCGTTCGGCCGAGCTCAGCGGCTTGGAGGACGAGGAGGAGGAACCAAAGAAAAAGCCGAAAAGCAGCGTGGCCGAACCGGCCATGACGGCGATGGCGGCTTCTGCCGCGTCGGAGGCGGGGGCGCCGATCGCCTGCACGGAGCCGGCAGCGGAAGCGGATACGGCGGCCGCCTGCACGGAGGCGGAGCCGGCAGCCGTTCCGGCAGCCGCCCCCCGTCCCGAAAAGGCGAAGAAGGAGGAGAACAAGGGCGAACAGGCGTTCATGACCTTCCTGATGGTGCTCAGCAGCGTGCTCGGCGTGGCGCTGGCCATCGTGCTGTTTATGTGGCTGCCGGCCTTTCTGTTTAATCTGCTGGTCGGGGCGGTGCCCGCCCTGGATCACAATGTATACCGCGGCATCTTTGAAGGGGTGTTCCGCATTGCCCTGTTCATCGGGTATATGCTGCTGGTGTCCATGATGAAGGATATCCGGCGGGTTTTCATGTATCATGGGGCCGAACATAAAACGATTTTCTGTTACGAATCGGGTGAGGAGCTGACGGTGGAGAATGTGCGGCGGCAGCGGCGGTTTCATCCCCGCTGCGGCACCTCCTTCATGATTCTGATGCTGCTTATCGGGGTGGTGGTTTCCATTTTGATCCCGAGTCATGGTTCGCTCGTGCGCACGGGGATCAAGCTGCTGACCATTCCGCTGGTGGTGGGCATCGGGTATGAGCTCATCAAGCTGGCGGGGCGCACCACCAACTGGTTCACCCGGGCGATTTCCGCCCCCGGCCTGTGGATTCAGCGCATCACCACCAAAGAACCGGACGACAGCATGATTGAATGCGCCATCGCGGCTCTGAAAGAGGTAATTCCCGCCGATCCGGAGGCGGATAACTGGTAAAAAGCCGCCGGAACCGGCGGTACGGAAATGGACGGTTGCCTATGACCTATGCACAGGTATATGCGGGCGTCGTGCAGCAGCTCGAGAAGGCGGGGTGTGACAGTCCCGCCTTCGATGCTGTCTGCCTGCTGGAAGATATCGGCGGCCTGCCGCGGGGCGGCTTCCCGCGGGGGGACGAGCGGCCGATGCCCCCCGACAAGGAGGCGGCCGTGCGCGGCGCGGCCCGGCAGCGGGCGCAGGGACGGCCGCTGCAGTATATTCTGGGGGAATGGGAATTCCTGACCCTGCGCCTGCGGGTGGGGGAAGGGGTGCTGATTCCGCGCCCCGACACCGAACTGCTGTGCGAGGCGGCGGCCGAACGGCTGGCCCGGGTACCGGGGGAGCCGCCGCACGTGCTGGATTTGTGCGCGGGCACCGGCTGCGTCGGCCTGGGGGTATGCAGCCTTTTCCCCGGGGCGCAGGTCACGGCGGTCGAGCTGTCCGAACAGGCGTTTGCTTATCTGCAGGAGAATATCCGCCGCTATCCCGCGTATGCCGTCCGCCCGGTGCGGGCGGACGTGCTGCGCGACGCCGCGCGGTTCGACGGTCCCTATCAGGCGATACTGTCCAATCCGCCGTATATTCCGTCGGCCGATTTGCCCACCCTTATGCGGGAGGTGCAGCACGAACCGCGCATGGCTCTGGACGGCGGGGAAGGCGAGGGCGTTGCGTTCTACCGCGCCATTGCCCGCGATTGGACGGGCAAGCTGTGTCCCGGCGGCTTCTGCGCGGTGGAGGTTGGCATTGGCCAGGCGGCGCGGGTGGCCGCCCTGTTGGAAGAGGCGGGGCTTTGCTCTTTGGAAATTCTGCGGGATATGGGGGGCATCGACCGGGTGGTCGTCGGGTGGAAGCCTCCCGAAAAATAATTTAGAACATTCGTTCGATTTTTTGTGAAAACGGTTGCTTTTTCATTGGGGAACCGCTATAATGAAAACAACGGGCGCCGGGAGCGCCGCACAACACGGGAATCGAGGAAGGACGGGAAATATATGGCGGACGCGAAGAAAAAGGCGTCGGAAAAGGCCGGAAGCAGGGCCTCCGAGATCAGCAGCGAGAGGAAAAAGGCGCTGGAGGCGGCACTGCAGCAGATTGAGAAGAATTACGGCAAGGGCGCGGTAATGCGCCTTGGCGAGAATGTCGGCATGCAGGTGGACAGCATTCCGACCGGTTCGATGGCGCTGGACGCGGCGCTGGGCATCGGCGGCCTGCCCCGCGGCCGCATCGTGGAGGTGTACGGCCCCGAGGCGTCGGGTAAAACGACCCTCGCCCTGCACGCCGTGGCAGAGGCGCAGAAAAAGGGGGGCGAGGCGGCCTTTATCGACGTGGAGCATGCGCTCGATCCGGTGTATGCCCGCGCGCTCGGTGTGGATGTGGACGCGCTGCTCGTGTCGCAGCCGGACACGGGGGAGCAGGCGCTGGAAATCGCCGAGGCGCTCATCCG
>CDZV01000841.1_pt1 | contig 12273 bp, 10 predicted proteins | sample 554851 | NCBI WGS metagenome assembly CDZV01 (sample SAMEA3182090, study PRJEB8094) | gut metagenome | biome: human; feature: gut; material: Stool; isolation source: human stools | place: Canada | collected 2013-03-12
TTCCTTCTGCAGCATGGGATGGACATCATTCCTGTCGAGGCAAAGGGCGGCGAGGAAAAATCCGCCCCGTCCTTTAAGCGGTACATCGCTGAGCGTCACCCCAAATATGCCATCCGCTTTTCGAAGAGAGGGTACCGCAAGGATGGAGCCATTACCAATATTCCGCTGTACCTGGTCAGAAAGACAAAAGAGCTTTTATGATTTCATCTTTGAAGAGAGGGCCTATAACGCTTCTCAGTCGTCTTTCACGTGTGCCCTACGAATATATACGATGAAATCGTCCTGTAATTTCTCTTCCAGATTCAGCATACACACGCCGCTTTTCCCGGAGCAGTTTCAGCATATCCGGAGAGATGTCTGATAGGACATACTCATCCTTTATATCTCCTGGTAAACAAAAAAGGCGTCGATTTGGTATTCGACGAAACTACCATGTTAGCGCCCTATGGTTCTAACATGAACTAAAGGAAAATCTGGGAAAACACGTTTTGACAGCATCGAGAAGAACAGATAGGTCATGGCTCATTAACTTTCTTGGCCTTTCGCTTATCACTGAGCTTTTTCATTATTTTGTTGGCCTCAAGCGAATACAATGAGAGAAATTTTATTGTAAGGCTCAAGAAACATAGCGCTACGCCGCTATTACCAATACTTGCGCTCATAAGACCATGTGCGTTTTGATTTCGAAGGTTTGCGCCAGCACGTTCATCCATAATGGACTGGAACGTAAAAATAATATTCTCGTCATAACATTCACGCAACTTGTCGGACCTAAATAATTGTGAAAGCGGCTTATATTCCTCACAACCGTCTTTACCGTCATTTATATTGATAAAAGAAACAGTATCACCACACAATGCAACTAGATTGCGGAAGATATGTTCCATTTGCGGAAGCAAAATGTGCATTGCTGCATAGAGATTTCCATTCAATCCCAAATGAATTCCAAATTTAATTATCTCATTTCTACCATTGGGTATTATAGCGTTCTCATCTATTAAAAAGGAAAGATTATCGATGGATACAGACCTTTCGTTTTTAACAAGGCCATACGCAAATTGAAGGCAGATAGCTTCATCTAAGTTCCTGCAATCTGACACATATTTTATCATGTGTTTGAATAGAACATCTGGATTACCATCTGGATTTTGTAAATCAAGTGGCGGGATAACTTCAACCGTATGTCCCTCATCATTTAACATTCTGCTTGTAAAGAGAGATGTTGTTAAAAACTTATGTTGATTATCCAGGACCTGCTTTTTCACATCCTCTTTTTTGTAAATCTTGGATACTAAGCCAAATTGGACTATCCGTTCCCTTAATGATAATCCCTCAAACAGTTGAGAAATTCGGGTATAAATTGGTTTTGCATCGAATTCAAACGGTATTGATGCCATATTTGATAAAGCCTTACGCTGATATTCACTCATGAGGGCTCTTAGGTCCAAAATTGTTTGCCTGTCTGACTTATCTGATGATTTGTTGTATAACCCACAAGCCTTTTGAATAAAATCAATTGCACGATGTATTCTGGAAGGATCTCTATTTGCCAGTTGTTTGCCGCATATGGCGTAATACTGTGCCATTTCAGTGGACACCGATTGAAGTTCCATTGTGCGATTGGCTCTTTTTAGAAGTCGGCATAATAATTGGAAAGATGCCTCTGTAATATGGACATGCTCTTCGTCAGCACAAGATTTGTTATGCTGATATATTCTCTGAACAAGAGATAGATATAGTGCTTGCTCGTCTGGTTTGGCATCATTGTACGAAAGCTCAATGAGTTTTATGGACAGAAACAACGGGTCATTTCCGTCCATTTTTTTAAGTGCAGAATTAATGGTTTCTCGCACTTGCAAAAATGAAGTGGATTTTTTCCCTAACTTAATGGAAATATCATAAACATGTTGAATAATATCAAAGCAATCCACCCAATTCTCTTCATCAAAGACATTTTCAAACACTGAGATATATTCTCTTATAGCATATTCTGCATAGCTGTGGTCAGATGTTTGAATCCATATAATATCTGATAATTGCGCCCGCATCCAAGCTGGAGAGATCACATCAACTGCCTCTTTAAGCACATCAATGGCGCCTGAATCAATATCCTCCATTGCATACGACCGACGACCATCAGATAGTCGAATCAACGGACGATAATTGCATTCAGAGTGATTATAACCCAGTGAAAGCGCACCCCCGATTATTGTAAGGGCAGATTTATCTCTCTCGTCAGAAGCTTTTTCAGCTGCATCCTTTAATTGAGATGAAGCTCTATATTTTTGCTTATAATTTATATCTCGTAGCTCTTCCAACACCGTCAAAACCGTTTTTGTTAACAGACAAATCCCTCCCCCAAAAGATTTAAGGTCAATACTGACGCAGATTGTGATATTGCATCAGATCTTGAGGCGTTCATTCAAATCCCTAGTTCCATCCGAATCCTCAATAGGCCTATTTCCAACCAACTGTCTTGCTATAGTAATGATGCCTGAATAGCAAGTCACCACGAGTCCTTCCCAAAGTGGTAAGAGCCAGTTTAAAACGGCCCCTGAAAACATTCGCTCTCTATCCTCACCACGTCATCCAGCGGGACGCTCGTCCCATTCAGCAGAATCAAGATCCGCCCCACCTCATCAATTTTCTTCAGCCGCCCAGTGACGGTGACATAAGCCCCGCCGTCCTTTCTCTCATCCGGCTGGAACCAGGTGACCGAGACCTCCGGCTGTTCATCGATGCGCTCCAGCAGCACCGCCTGTCTTTGGTCCAGTTCCGCCTTGGTGTCCTCGTCCAGCTCCATTCTCCGGTCTGTCAGCCTGGCCGTCTCTGCGATGGCGGCCCCGTGGCCGGAGAGAGCGGCGAAGGGGCTGAAGATGGCGGCCCGGTCGCGAATGGACATCCGGGGGTGCTTTTTCGATGTGGGATGGGGCAGATGGATGATGTCATCATATTTCCCGCTCATGCCTGATGCCCTCCGATGGTTTGATTCCGTTCCCTGGCAGTGGCGCCATCCTCTAGATTCATGCCTTTTAGGATGGCGTTTTTACCGTATTTCTTTTTGATGCCCAGCATGGCTTCCTGGATCTTCCGCTCTTTTGCGTGAGCGGCCTCGTCCACCTGTTCCTGCCGCTCTTTGGCGGTATAGTCGGTGAACAGATCCAGCTGCTCCGTCTCCTCCCCTTTGGGGATACTGGACTCATCCAACAGCTTGTTGGCGCTGATGCTCAGCCGGCGGACCAGCAGGTTCGGGTCTACGATCCGGTCATAGAGGGCTGTCACCGCCCGCAGCAGATCGCTGGCCAGGGAGGTGTAGGGGAAATTCTCCGTTCCCACCGCATGCTTTGGAATCTTCCGTCCATAGCGGTCCGTCGTCACCGAGCCCCGATAATTCCGGCTTCGTTGGGGATCGGTGAGATTTTCAATGTCATAGCCCACGGTGAGCACCAGCTGGTTGGTCGCCAGCCCCTTGTCCACAAGATCCAGGGCCAGGGCGTCCGCCATCTCACGCACCACCAGTCTGGCCTTTTGGAAGTCGTAGGGGCACCGGAGCACCTGGCCGGAGACGATGCTCTTGTTCTCCGGCTTGTACGACTTTGCGTCCGCGATGGTGCAGGGCTCCCAGCCCCAGGCGTGGTCGATCAAGAGCTCCGCATTGATGCCGAACAGCTTGTACAGCAGTTCCTCGTTGTAGTAGTCCGTGTCCTTCCCGATGGAGCAACGGGCCACGTCACCCATGGTATAGAGGCCGTGGGCCTCCAGCTTGCTGGCATAGCCTCGGCCCACCCGCCAGAAGTCTGTGAGAGGCCGGTGATCCCACAGGAGTTTCCGATAGGTCCTCTCGTTGAGCTTTGCGATCCGCACGCCGTCCTTGTCCGGCTGGATCTGCTTGGCCACAATGTCCATGGCCACCTTGGCCAAATACAGGTTGGTGCCCATCCCCGCCGCCGCGGTGATTCCGGTGGTCTTCAGGATGTCCAGGATCATGGTTCGGGTCAGCTCCCGAGCGGTCATGTGGTAGGTGTCCAGGTAGTTGGTCAGATCAATGAATACCTCGTCGATGCTGTATGGGTAGATATCCTCTGGGGACATGTATTTCAGGTAGACGCTGTAGATCTTGGTGCTCCAGTCGATATAGTGAGCCATCCGGGGCGGGGCCACCAGATAGTCCAGAGCCAGGGATGGGTTTTCCCGTACCTCCGGGTCGTGCCAGGAGGTGCGGGTGAGATGCCGGCCGGGAGCGTTCCGCCGCCGCTGGGCATTGACTTCTTTCACCCGCTCCACCACCTCAAACAGCCGAGCCCGACCGGCGATGCCGTAGGCTTTCAGTGAGGGAGAGACAGCCAGGCAGATGGTCTTTTCTGTGCGGCGCTGGTCCGCCACCACCAGGTTGGTGGTCATAGGGTCCAGGCCCCGCTCCACGCATTCCACACTGGCATAGAAACTCTTCAGGTCACAGCAGATGTAAGTCCGCTCCTTCATGCCTCGCTTCCTCCCTTCTCCTTTAGTCTGCCACGAGCGTTGTCACATTATCAGAACCATCCCATCACGGCGTCCAGTTCCTCCTGGGGTGTCTCAGGGAAGTTTTTCTGGATCTGCCCGTAAATGAGGGCTTTAGATTCCGCCGGGTCCGTGGAATAGGCCGAGGCAATATGATCATAGCCCCACAGGGTCTCCGGCGTGGTGTAGACAGAGATGGGCCAGCCGTAGGGAAAGCCCTTCTTATTGATCCGCTGGCGGAAATCCCGGATCAGTAGATAGCCGCCCATTTGAAGAGCCGTGACAGTCCCCTCGAAGTTTTTCTCGCCCCCTTTGCCGAAGCCGGCCTGGCACTTCAGCGCAAAGGAGAACCACTCCTTCTGCTCGGAAAAACAGTCCATGATCCGCTTTTAGCGCATGGAGGTCAGTTCCTCGTCCTAGCGGCTGTCGAAGTCATAGCCGTCCCGCCTCCAGTTGGCGAAGTGGGGAAACCAGGCCTTGGAGATGAAACCGACCTTTCCGGCGAAGGATTTTCCGTAGGCCACCTTACCGCTGCGGGCCATCAGGCAGCGCCACTCCCAGGGGTCTTGCTCCGGATCGCCAGTCCACCAAAAGAGGTCGGCGGTATTCTCCTCCACGGAGAAGCCGTTCGCCTCATTTTTGAACAGGTGGCAGGAAGCCGATCTCGTCGATCCAGTCGATCAGTTCCCCCCAAGTCTGGATGCGGGCTGGATCGTCCCAATCCAAGAGCCCCGCATGATCCACTTACCGCTCTCGATGGCCATTGCAGCCCCCCTTGAAATAACCTGCGATGATTATACCACACAGGACTTGGGGACGCCATAGCGACCACATTGGTCGCTATGGGAACACCTCTATTTTCAAGAACAGGCAGAGCAAATGCAATCTGCTCATAGCAGAAAATGCGGTCATCCTCTATCGGCTCGAAGCAGGTGCGGACTCCCGGCTTGGTCGTTTGTTTAGCCGTTTAATGATAATAACCTTACAGAAATTCTATATCTGCAACTCTTCATCTATTTTCTCTACCCTACCTTCTCCTGAATATATAAGCAAATTATTTCTCAGTGCTTCTTCCAGATTCAGCATACACATGCCGCTTTCTTGGAGCAGTTTCAGCATATCTGAAGAGATATCTGACAGAACATGTCCATCATCAAAGTCGGTGGGCTGATCCTCGAAATCAAGTGAATCCGCAATATCGAAAAATTCTCCGGCGGAACTGGTGCCGAAAGGCTCCTCCCCTTTCGAATCGGATCCTTCAGACATAGCACACTCGCCCATCAACTCGCATGGCTCTTCCTGCCCGCAGTTGTCACAGGCAGAACACGCTTGCAGCAATACAAGCAGCAAATCAGCTGCCAGCTTTTGCAGTGCCTCGCTGGCGCTGATCAGTTCCATAGCGGTCATCTCTCCAGGAATCACAGCGGCTACATGATCGAGGCAGTGCAATTCTAGTCGATCAAATCCGGCCAAATTTGATTGCTCCAATGTCTCTGCTCGGATGATCACTTCATTTTGTTTTTCGAACACGATGACTCTCCTTTCCAAAATCGTTCTGCACAAAAGCAAGCGATATGTTTATAGATAAATAAGACTTTAAAACTAATTGAGCCGAGGGAAATAATCAAGAAATTCTGTAAAAATCGATATTACCACAGGTAAAAGTGTGGTAGCTATCATGCGTCACTTTGACGAGCCAGTTGCAAAGTGTTGAGGTATCCAATTCTCGAAATAAGGCGTGCTACAGAACCAACGGTCTGTAGCACGCCTTTCATCACTTTATGACATTCTTCCCACTCATGACGGCACCCTTCAAAATTGACCCCACCGTCTGCTTATAGATCCCCATAAAGCCCTTTGGAATGTCGATTTTCAGATCAAAAGCCTCGACCCGCCGCCGGATCTCCTCGTCAGGCAGTTCCACCCGCAAGAATCTCTGCTCGATATCGTACTCCACGATATCGCCGTCCCGCACGGCCAGTACCGGCCCCCGGAGCCCGGCCTCCGGCGAGAGGTACCCAAAGCATGCGCCCGCAGCGGCGCCGGACAGCCGCCCATCCGTGATGGTGCAGCAGCTGTTTCCCAGCTTGCTCCCTTTCAGCCGCGTCGCGAATTGATAAGCTGAGCCGGGGCCGCCCTTCGGCCCCTGCATCAGGACGAAGACCGCGGTATTCTCCTGGATCTCGTCATGCTCCAGCGCCTCAATGGCCTCCATCACGGAGAAGAACACCCGCGCCTTTCCGCGGAATCTCCACAGCTCTCTGGGTACCGCGGATTTCTTGATAAACGCTCCTTCCGGCGCAATATTCCCCTTTACCAAAATCAGGCCGCCCTCAGTATCCAGCGGGTCATCCCGGTGGTGGATCACTTGCGGGGCGCGGTTTTCCGCCCGGTTGATATTCTCTCCCAGCGTCTTTCCATTGACGCACAGGCAGTTCAGATCCAGCTGGTCCTGCAGTTCCGCCAGCAGCGCATGCAGCCCGCCGGCCTCATCAAAGTCCCGCATGGTATGCGGACCGTTGGGGCGGATCCCGACCAGCAGCGGGATCTCCTGGCTGGCCTGGGCGTAGACCTCGCTGCAGTCAAGCTCCAATTCCGCCTCCGTGGCGGCCGCCGGGATGTGAATCACCGTGTTGGCAGAACCTCCCACGGCCATGCAAACCTTGATGGCATTTGTCACGGATGCCTCCGTAATGATCTTGCGGGCTGTGATCCCGTTCTCCCAGAGACGCACTACCTGCCGCCCCGCCTGTTCTGCCAGTTCCAGAAGATGATCGCTGCGGGCGGAGGTGGTTGCATTCCCGGGCAGAGACATGCCGATCGTCTCAACCATCAGGCTCATACTGTTGGCAGTTCCCATCATGCCGCAGGCGCCCGGCGCGGGGCAGGCCGCGTCGATCAGCTGATCCATATATGCCTGGGTGATCTTCCCCTCCCGCAGCTTGGTGAGATGGACCCCGATATCGATAAAGTCCACATTCTGTCCATTCAGCTTTCCGGTGTTCATATATCCGCCGGTCACAATGATGGTCGGCAGATCCAGCCGCCCCGCCGCCATCAGCAGGGCGGGCACCACTTTATCGCAGGTGCCGATCAGCACCAGCCCATCCAGCTTGTTTGCCTCAGCATACATTTCGATCTCATTGACCAGCAGGTCCCGGCTGGGCAGCACATAGGGGCCGCTGCCGATGCAGTCGCACAGATTCATGCCGTTGAAGTTGAACGGCATGCCGCCCGCCTCACGAACGCCCTCACACGCGGCCTTCGCCACTGGCAGCAGATGGATATGTCCGGGATTGATGTCGCTCCAGGTATTGATCACTCCTATCCGCGGCTTCTCCAGATCCCTGTCGGTCAGTCCGATCCCATGGAGCAGCGAGCGGGGAGCCGATAGTCCCTCATAGGTTTTAAATTGGCTTCTCAGTTCAGGCATGTTGTCAGAACCTCCTTCATAAATTCAAGTCCTGGTTCGCCGCGGCCTCAAATTTCCCGGCACGTGCCTCCTTTCTGTATCCGTTTGTGAATCATGATCTGCCGGCTGATGATCAGTGCTCCCACCACAAGGCCGATGATATCCGTGATGATCTCCGGGATCACCAGCAGGAACCCGCTTACGCCCAGCAGCACCGCTTCCCATCTCGTCAATTCGTATTTTGCAAACCGCTCAAGCGCCATGCAGAGCATGATGATCCCCGCCACTGCCGCGACAAGCGTGGTGACTGTCTCAGACAGGGGCATGCCGGTGACCAGCAGGATGCTGGAGTTATACACAAAAACATATGGGATCAAAAGGCTCGGAATGGCGATCCGGAAAGAGATCCAGCCGGCTCTGGCCGGATTGCACTGAGCGATGCCCGCCCCGGCATAGGCCGCGATGGCCACCGGCGGGGTGATAGACGCCATGATGCCATAATAGAAGCAGAACAAATGGGCCGCGACAGTGGGGACCCCGAACTGCGTCAAAACCGGGGCCACAATGGTGGCCATCACAATATAGACGCCGGTGCAGGGCAGGCCCATCCCCAGGATAATGGACAAAAGCATCGCCAGGATGCAGGTCAGCAGCAGCTTTCCCTGGGCCAGGACCAGTATGTAATTTCCCAGAGTGATCCCGATGCCTGTCAGCGTCACGATCCCGATGATAAAGCCCACGCAGGCGCAGGCAACCGCCACGGATACCGACCGCTTCGCGCCTTCGATCAGTGCCTCCAGCACATCTCTGGCGCTCATGCGGGTGGTCTTGCGGCACTGTGCCACGATAAAGGTGGAGGCGATCCCCCAGAAGCCGGAAAATACCGCCGAATAGCCCGCGCAGATCAGATAGATCACCAGGATAAAGGGAATGATCAGATGTCCCCGCTCCTTGAGCGCCTTCTTCAGATCCGGGCATTCCTCCCTGCTGAGCCCCCGGAGCCCCTGGTGCTTTGCGCGCAGATGGACCGCCATAAAAATCGCGAAATAATAGAGAAGGCACGGTATGATCGCCGCGACCATGATATCCCGGTACGGCATTCCGATATAATCCGCCATCAGAAAGGCTGCGGTCCCCATCACCGGGGGAACGATCTGTCCGCCCGTGGAGGCGCAGGCTTCCACCGCGGCCGCGAATTCCGGGGAATAGCCGATCCGCTTCATCATGGGGATGGTAAAGGAACCTGTCGTCACCACATTCGCCGCGGCGCTGCCGCTGACTGAGCCAAACAGCGCGCTGGATATCACGGAAACCTTTGCCGGGCCGCCGGCCTGCCGGCCGGTAAGCGCAATCGCAATGTCCTGGATCAGGGTCCCCAGCCCGCTTTTTTCCAAAAATGCTCCAAATATCACGAACAGGACGATATAGTTGGCCGATGTTCCCAGACAGGTCCCGAAAATCCCCTCGGGAATCATGTAGAGATGATCCACCAGGCGGGTGATGCTGCCGCCCCGAATGCGGAAAATGCCCGGCATCAGATAGCCGAAATACCCATACAGCAGGAAGATGATGGCCACGATGCTCAGTTCCTTCGCGACACAGCGCCGGGTCGCCTCTAGGATCAGGACCGTCAGCAAAATCGCCATCACCACATCCGTGCGGTTTGCAATGCCGCTGCGGAGCAGGAAGTTATGGTTGTCGACAATAACATATCCAACAGCCAGAATGGACAGGACGGCAAAGATGATGTCCAGTGCGGACGGCCCCGCGTTTTTGCGCTTTTTAGCGCCGGGATACATCAGAAACGCCAAGATCAGGACAAAGAAGAGGTGGATGGAACGCTGCATCATCGTTTCCAGGATGCCTGTCCCGGACGTGTAAACATGGAAGCACGCCATCGCCAGCGCCACCGCGGCGATCACCTTTGCATACCACCCGCCGGTCTTGCGCGTGTTTTCCTCCAGGGAGTATTTTTCCAGCACCTCCTGGCTGAGTTTTTCATCCACAGCCTCTATCTGCTGGAGCCTCGTGTCTTTTTCTTGGTTTTCCATACTCTCTCCTCCACTCATGAGGGCGGACGGGGGCTTTCCGCCCCCATCCTGTGTTTATGGTTACAGAAGTCCGATCTCCTCATAATATTTCACAGCTCCGTCATGCAGGGGGATTTTCATGGAATCCAGGGAAGTCTGCGCGTCGATATCAAACCCGGCATACAGTTCGCACAGAGCCTCCGTATCTTCATAAATGGCCTTGGTAATCTGATAGGCGGTCTCCTCGGAGATCCGTTCCGCATCCACACAGAGGATCGTCGGCAGAGAGACCGTGAGGATCTCCTCCGTCTGGCCGTCATAGGACCCGGCCGGGATCGTATAGGGCGAATAGACCGCATCCTCTCCCGCAGTCAGCGCCTCCACCTGCTCCTCCGTCAGGCCGATCAGCTTCCCCTTCCCGGACATCGTCAGCTCTGTGACAACGGAATATGGAATGGACGCCATATTGATAAACCCGTCGATCTGTCCGTCCTTCAGCTGGTCGCTGGATTCGTTCACGCCGATATACTGCGCGTCGATGTCATCGTCAATCGACATTCCGCAGGCCTCAAATACCCGGATCGCATGGGCATTGTCGCCGGACCCCGCACCGCCGATGCCGAATTTTCTCCCCTCCAGATCCGTCACACGGTTGATGCTGTCATCATTCGCGACCAACATCTGCAGGCATCCGGAGTACAGGACGGCAATCGCCCGCATGCCGTCATAGGGTTCCTGAAAGCTCTCAGAGCTTCCGGTGTAGGCCGCCAGACAGTCGGCGCCGTTGATCACAGCGAGGTCCAGTTCTCCAGCCTGCATCAGCAGGCCATTCTGGGACCCGCCGGTCGTCGGCTGCGCTATGAAGTTCCCGAACCCGTTGTCTGTAAAATACTGGGACAGGACGTTTGAAATGGTGTAATAGCCGCCGCCGGAAGAGCCGCCGCCAAAGGCATGGATCACATCAGAGTTCTCTTCCAACACTGTGCTGGGATCAATGCTGGTGGAAACGCCTCCTTCCTGTTGACCATCGGTATTCCCACAGGCTGTCGCTGTGAGTGCCATGGTTACGGCTAACAATGCCGCGAGCAGGGACTTTAGCTTTTTCATGATAGATCCTCCTGTTTTCCAATTTATTTTGTCATCAGATCGATGACTTCTTCCATGGATTTTCCGGTCAGGCCCATATTTTCCACCGTCCGGCCGATCCACAAAAAGTCCTTTCCGCAGATCCGCGCAGCAAGTTGTATAAACAAGTCTATGACAGGCGTAGGTATACCACAAATTTGTCCGAGAGCTGACAGAGGAACAAATCCCCCTGTGACCTCCTCCATGACAAAACGGTGGTTGAAATCTTTCGGCCCAGCAGACCCCCGATAGGCCTCATTGGCCTGGAGCATGTGGTAAAGTGTATCTGGCTGCAACCCATAGGCGTCTTTTAGCCATTCCCGAAGATTCTTCACGTGTACACCCAGCTTCTCTGCCACTGCCACTCGCTCTTGATCTGCATCCTCGATCAACCCGGCAATATGAGGAGTGATCCCCTCCATATAAAAATCAAACGGCTCCCCCGCGTCAATGCGGTTGGTATTCATCAGAGTGGGAATCACGTGCATCAAACAGCCGGAAATCGACATGGAAGTCTCCAAAACAGAAGCAGCGCCCCGAAACTGTGGATAGACCGGCGATATTTTTTTCAGAATCAGCTCCGTGTCTTTGCTGGGATAGGCTGCCAAAAGAACGGTCTTCTTGATCCCAGTCACAAAGATGTGGCCAATCTCTATCTGCCGGCATCCATAGATCAGCGTTTGACACTCTGCAATATGCGGAAGCTCCTGGCACCCACTTTTCTGGAGAGCAGCTGCAAAGCAAACCGCCCCGCCACAGTGTCCAGGATGCAATACCACAATCTGTTCCGGCCTTATATAAGGAGCCATCGCTTCGGCCACCGCCCCATGTGCGTCTGTTGTGGTAACAACCATGACAAAATCCGCTCTGGTAACAGCTACCTGGATATCAGATGTGATGCAGGCGATCCGATATGCCCCTGTCAGTTTATTTTCCAGTAGAATCTCCCCACGCTTTTGCAGCGCATGCAGTTTTTGCTGGTCGATATCATACAGAACTGCTTCGTGCCCCAGCTGTGTGAGATGTGCTGCCATGCACTGGCCGCCACTACCGGCCCCGATCACCGCAAATTTCATTAGTATCCCTCCTTCTCGTTTTTTACGATCCCCAAACTCGTTTAAACTTATATATATAAGTTGCAAGAATAAAATACGTTATCCAAATAGGTGTTGTCAAGAGCTACCTTTCGTTTTTTGCTTTTTTCTG
>CDZV01004972.1_pt1 | contig 12067 bp, 7 predicted proteins | sample 554851 | NCBI WGS metagenome assembly CDZV01 (sample SAMEA3182090, study PRJEB8094) | gut metagenome | biome: human; feature: gut; material: Stool; isolation source: human stools | place: Canada | collected 2013-03-12
GCCTCCGTAATGTCCTCCACACGCCGGACGGATACACCTGCCAGGTACATCTCAGGGCCTCCTCCACGCTGCTTTCACGGCGGCGATACCGCTCTATGATAAGCGGATGGTTTTTCATGCCTTCAAGGACGGTGAATATCTCGTCCAGCCGAGAGGTGATATTTTTGCGATGTTCCTTTTCCGCACTGTACTGTGCCAGCTTGTTTTCAAGCATTCTTTTTTCTGTGATCAATGATTCGATACGGGGATCGGAAAGTAAGCTCCCCTGACTCTGCACAGTTACGCTGTTCAGCATTTCTTTAAATTCTCTGTCAATCTGTGCAATGCGGATTTGAATTTCAATGCTGTCATCCGCTTGCGTTTCACAACCTAATCCCATTTGAATGTGCATTTTGAGTGTTTGCAGTATTTCGGGATTCACTTTTGCCGTTTTCAGAATGGTTTCCATGATCGCATCCTGTAAGGATGCTTCTTCCATTGTAGGTGATTGGTGGCAGTATTTCTTGCCGTAATCGAGGCGGCTGATGCAGCGCCATACGATCTTCTTCTGACCACCTACTGTCCATGTGCATCTGCGATATGGTGTTCCGCATTCTCCGCAGATCAGTAATTCGGTGAGAGCATATTTACCGCAGTATTTTCCTTGCTCCGTCTTTGTGCCAACCTGTTTTACCTTTCTCTTTCCGGCGCGGCGGGCAAGTTCTTCCTGCACTCTGCCGAAGGTGGCGGAGTCGATAATCGCCGGATGATTGTTCTCGATATAATACTGGGGGCGTTCTCCTGTATTTACTCGAACCTTTTTGCTTATGCAGTCTTCTATATAGGTTTTGCCCCGTAAGGCATCACCCTTGTATTTCTCATTGGACAGGATGGAGCGAATCACAGTTGCTTGCCATTTGCTTTTCCCGGAAGGTGTCGGGACGCCTTGTCCGGTCAGCTCGTTGGCAATGTCCTGCATACTTTTTCCGGCAAGGAACTGCTCGTAAATAGAGCGTACAATGGCCGCTTGTTCTGGATCGATTTCCGGTTTGCCGTCTGCGCCTTTTCGGTATCCAAGGAAGGATTTGTAGGCGAAGAAGACATTGCCTTCTTTTGCACTCTGCGCTTTTCCCCAAGCTACATTGTGGCTGATGTTTTCAGATTCGCTCTGTGCGATGGAGCCATATATAGTGATATAAAATTCCGCGCCGGGATCGGTGCTGTGGATGCCCTGTTCCTCAAAATACACATCTACGCCCAGCTCCTTGAGCAGCCTGACATATTTCAGACAGTCCACAGTGTTTCTTGCGAACCGGGATATGGATTTGGTGATGATCATATCGACCTTGTGTCGTCTGCAGGCTTTGATCATTTTGTTGAATTCATCGCGCTTGCGGGTACTTGTGCCTGTGATTCCCTTGTCCGCATAGATTCCGGCAAGCTGCCAGCCTTTTTCACGGTTGATGCGCTCCGTATAATATTTTACCTGTACTTCATAGCTGTTAAGCTGTTCTTCCTGCTTGGTGGATACGCGGCAGTAGGCAGCCACCCGTTTGCAAATATACTGTGTGCTATACACATTGACCGGCTGAATTGTCGGCGGAATTGTGCGGATTCTTTTTTGAGGCATTACGGCAGTCTGTTCCATATCTGTTCTCCTTTCTGATCTTGCGACCGTTTTTTAGTGTGAGGCAGATGCTTCCGTCGTGGTTTAAGCTGATAGAGGAGACGGTGCGTTCTGTAAGTTCTTGGTTGTATTGAGAAAGCGGCCCTGATTTTTCAAAGGCTGCTTTCAGCATTTCTGTCACGCTCTCGGTGGTATCCATCTCAGAATACCGGAGCGAGGCACATTCAAATATTTTGTTTTTCAGTGTTTCCTTTTCAATTTCAGAGCTGTCCAGTAGTCGCCCGATTTCGTTTTCCAATCGTCGGAGACAGGAGGACGGCTCCTTTTGTCTAAGAGGTACATCGATCAGTTTTGTATCACCAATAACCATGTTCAGACATTCAGTAACATCAGCAAGCAGTTTTTCATCGACAATTTTTATGGTGGTTCCGCAGCCCTGACAAACCCACTTTTCACCGAGTGATGTTCGGCTGTCATGTATACGACGCATGGAATGTCCGCATTCTCCACATACCACAAGTGCAGTCATTTGAAATATTAAGGTGGCAGGATGTTCTTCGTCCGTTTTATTCCATAAATACTTCAGAGTGAGAAGCAGGCGTTTCTGACTGTTCACTTTTTCACCTCCCGTTTATTTATAAAAAGGCGGCAACAGGCTAGCTGGAACAAAGGAGATAATAATCCGTGGCCGCTGACTGACCAAACACTAGCCACGATGATTACCAGCCTCTGCAAAGAGGAAGCTATCAACAATTATCTTTCCCCCGGCTCTGAAGTGTGGCAGAAATTCAAGCCCTATGTGCAGAAGGTCTTTCAGCTTCAGGACAGCGAAGCGGTCAATGAAACCGAAGCTCGGAAGTACATGTCCAAGCAGTGTACAGAGAAGGCTGGCGCTCCATTCTGGGTTCTGAAATACGCTCCAGAAGAGAAATTTGGTGGCGCAGCTGCAAAGCAAACGGCAGATGAGATAATAGACCTGTTCTGCGATTTCCTGTCTGAGAACGGTGACCAAGAGCAGGTAATGGGAAACATCACCGTAAAGTTCACCGGCCACGGGCCTATTCGGAAAGCGCTTGCAAGCCTTTACTTTGACCAGAATACAGTTTATGACGCGTTCAGTTCGTTCATTTCTCAGAAATGCAATGAACTTCAGGAACTGCAAAAGGCTATCGGCCTTACAAGTCATGACTTGTTTGATGCTATTCATCAAATGATGCAGGGGCAGGTTTCCACTTGGACAGAGGCCCAAGTAGAGGAAAAACTTTCTGAACTTTGCATAGAGTACCGGGTTGTTGCCATCTTGAACGATGCACTGACCGTTAAGCGAAAGAGCATCAAGCTTCTCAGCGACGATATTGCAAACATGTTCGACCACATGAAAGTTCCAGGAACCGTTATTGAGAAACTCGGCTTCAGTTGGACACCTGCGCTGCAGGCGATGAGGGTTATTTCTACTACGCAGTGGTCGAAAATTGAACTTGCAGACAGAGAAAGCTATGCAGAGCTTTTGAAATCGGATGCGCAGAAAGTGTGGGGCTTTGTTTCATCTTCGAAACCGCTTCTGCAACGGTATATGGAATCCCATGGACACAACTGCACTGACGAGGAGCTTGACGGCATCTACAAATCTCTGAAAACTGTAAACTATAATTCTCCGGCTGCAGATTTTGATGCCCGAATCGACGCGCAGCTGAACAAGGTTGCCTATAACAGAAACAAAGTACGCATTCAGGAACTTTGGAAAGAACAGAGTGGCTTTGACTCCATCACCCTTTGGTGCGCAAACTATGCCGTACCCATCCAGTGGGTTGTCAGTGATGAAGTACTTCCTCACATTATAGTGCTAAAGACTGTGCAGGACGGTAAAATTGCGGACAATACTGCTCTCCATAATGCTACGCAGTTTTTTGAGACACACACTGTCAGCGCTCTGAAGGATAAAGCATTTATTGCCAGTTGCTTTATCTCCCAGATTGGCGAAAGCTATCGTAGCGCTTTTGAATCATCTGGGCCGGTTTTGGTTTCTCGCCTGAAAACTAACACGAAATTGACCTCTGATGTTTATTCCTGGGCCAACAAAGTGGGAGAAATCCGAAAGACGGTTGATGCTTTCCTTCGTGATAAATTCTGTGGAGAAGCAAAGAAGAAAGTGAAGTCAATGCCGGAGGCACAGCTGCGTGACAAGGTCGTACAGCTCCTCGACGAGAATCCCGACCTTTATACGCTGTTTATTAAGTGAGGAGGCTAAATCGTGACAATTGCTGAAATCAAGGAAAAGCTCAGCCAGGAACGTGGCTTCGGTTCCCGGTACCCTGCACGGATTATTTTCGTCGAGAACCTTGACGACTATTCTGCGCTTGAGCATCAGTTGAAGGGTATCTGCGATGTCACGATAAATGTGGCCGATTTTTGCCGTGCGCCAGATACTGTCCCTCAATTTGACCAGATTAAGAACAAGTTGAAGGAATGCGAGGGACAGCAGGTTTTGCTACTCTCTGTTGGTGAATACCTACGTTTGTGCACGAAACGTGAATTAAATCCTGACCGTCGCCAGTTCAGAGCATTTTGGGAAACGCAGCAACCGGAAGCGTCCAAGACCAGAGTTATCATTCCCGTTTTCAATTGTAGAGATATCTTTGACCGGATTATCGGAGCAATTGATGAGCGCCAAGAAGATTATGTCTGGACGCTCGATTCTGCGCCATCGGTTGAAAACTATACTGTATCTGTATATTCCCCTAAATTCAAGGATGCCATTAATCCGGATGCAGATAATTTGACCTCATGGTTCCGGGACTGGCAGATAATTCTTAGAAGAAATGTGCCCTGTTCAGTCGTGACCATGCAGTATGGGAATGTCGAAACAGCCTATGGTACCGTCAATATTAAGCCCATTGATAGCCCATTCAGATATCTTTTGGACATTTTGGCGGACGGCAATCTACTAGTTGAAAAATGGCAAAGCAATGACTTCTGGAGCAGCGTTGTTAATTGTACCTCACATTATGCGGCAAAGACGGCATCGTTTGATAAAGTCGTACTCGATGCATTGAATGTCAATGAGTTTGACTTTGTTTCTGTTGCGGCAAGATGGGAAACTCTGAACGATTTTCAGAAGAATCTTGTTTGGCTCTGGTATAGGGTATATCCGACCGATGAGTACTATAGTTATGCTTGCAAAAAGGCATTACCCCCTTGTTCCTACATGAGCTAAAAGTACGGGGCATTGTTCCGGAATCCGTAAAACTAGCCACTGCGCTTCTACCTACAGAGACAGAATATAATCACCAATGGGATGAACACGACCCTATGGCAATTAAGTGGGATAGACTGGATTCCTTCTCTCATAAGGGGATGCCAGATGACAAAAGCTATTACTCCTGCATTGTTCATCAACTTTCCGTATTTTCTGATGCTGCTAAGAAGGTTGAAGAGCTCTTGGAGAACCACGAGTATGTAGTTGTGACTGGAGACCACGGAAGCAGTCGTTTTGCAGCACTCGCATTTCATCAGGAAAATGTTATCCCAATTTCTGCTCCCAAAAAGTCAACCGTTCGTAGCTTTGGAAGGTTTTGTGAGCTTGATGATAATACTGGTGATATCATCGCTTTGCCACACACGGTCTTATATCCAAGGGGTCAAGATCGGCAATGCCTTTAAGATTCCAAAAGTGAATGTCATTAACTATGTGATGGAAGAAAGGAGGGAGAAAAATGCAAGTTGAAAAACTCAAGACCATAGATGCGGACACGCTTTTGACAACACCGCTTCATAAAACTTTGTTTGTGGTGGAGGGGTTAATCCCGCAGGGACTTAGTGTTCTGTCAGGCTCCAGCAAAATCGGAAAGAGCTGGCTTATGTTGTGGCTTGGTATCCAGGTTGCAAGAGGAAATCCCGTATGGGAGTTTAAAACCCACAAGTGTGATGTGCTGTATCTCTGTTTGGAAGATACCTACGCCCGCATTCAAAGCAGGCTGTATCAATTGACCGATGAAGCGCCATCAGAATTGCGAATTGCCACAACGAGCTATCAGATCGGATGTGGTCTGGAACAGCAGATCAAGCAGTATCTCGCCGATTATCCGATGACAAAGCTTGTGATTATCGACACCTTTCAAAAGGTGCGGGAATCCAAAAGCATAAGCGGGAAAAACGGAATGTATGCGGGTGACTATGACGATATATCCGCACTAAAAGGTATTTCCGATCTGTACGGAATAGCGGTGGTTGTTGTTCATCATGTTCGCAAGCTGAGAGATGCAAACGATCCATTTAACGAAGTGACCGGCTCCACGGGAATTACTGGTGCAGCGGATACAAGCTTTATTTTAAAGCGCAGCCGTTCCAGTGAAACCGGTACGCTGCTTGCGACAGGTCGTGACATTGCGTATCAGGAGCTGACCTTGAAGTTTAACAAAGACTCGCATTTGTGGGAGCTTGTGGAGCGAAAGGATATGCGGACTGAAATGGGACGCTATCGACTTCGAACGAGGAACGTTGACAGTGAAACGAACGGTCACTTCTATTCAGCTTGATGGAAAAACCCAGATGATCGAACAGGAGTCGGCTAAAACAAAATCCAGTATGCGCACACTTCCCCTTGTGGGCAGTTTCAAAGAGTATTTTCAAAAGGTGAAAGAAGCGCAGGCATTGAACAAAAAGGTTTGCGGTAACTGCTACAACTACGAATACAGCTTTAATAATACGCTGCTCATTGCCATGCAGGGCGGCAGTATGGTAAAGGGCTACCGGCAATGGGAAAAGGAATTTGACCGCCATGTAAAGCCCGGTGAAAAGGCAATCAAAATCATTGCCCCCGCGCCCTACAAAATAAAAAAGCTGGAAAACGTACTTGACCCGGAAACCAAACAGCCTGTTTTGGATAAGAACGGGCAGCCTGTAACCGAAGAAAAGGAAATCACCATACCAAATTACAAGGTTGTTTCCGTCTTTGACGTATCGCAGACAGAGGGAAAGGAACTGCCGGAACTGGGTGTTTCCGAACTGCTTGGCGACGTGAAAAATTATGAGGATTTTTTTGCAGCCTTAAAACGTACTTCTCCCTTTGAGGTTAGCTTGGAGCCGTTGGAGGCGGGGGTAAACGGACGTTGCCTTTACGACGAACGCCGCATACAGATTGATGATAAAATGGGCGAACTGCAAACCATAAAAACGACTGTTCACGAAATCGCCCATGCCATGCTGCACGATTTAGACCGGGACGCGCCGGAACGCCCTGACCGCAGCACCCGCGAGGTGCAAGCGGAAAGCGTCGCCTATACCGTTTGCCAGTATTACGGGCTGGATACGTCGGATTACTCTTTCGGCTATATTGCCGAATGGCATAGCGGACGGGAACTTGCCGAACTCAAAAGCTCTCTTGAAACTGTCCGCAGCACCGCCGCTACGCTCATTGAAACCATTGACGGGCATTTTGCAGAAATCCAAAAGGAACGGGAGCAGCAAAAAGAAACGCAGGCAAGCCTTGACCCGGCTATCCAGCCCGTCGTTACGGTGGTATGGAGCGAAAGCAACGAGCTACAAGACGGTATCAAGCTGCCCCTTTCCCTCGCAAATGAGATTTTCCGAAGCCTTGACGCCGCAAAACTGAACGAAAGAGGATATGACAAAACAAAGTTTGAAATTGACTACACCTTAAACGGCGAAGCGAGCCATTATGAAGGGCAACAGGATTTGGGCGACGGGGACGGTTCTTTGATTGAACATATCGAGAATTTCCACACCGGGTATATACAGAACGAGGAATATAAAAGCCGGTTGCTTCAAAACGACGGGCAGGAGGCTATGGAACAGACGATTGCAGGGCATGAGCAAGTTGTAAACGAGATTGTTCCGTATCTCAAACTACATGATAGTCTTTCCCAAATGGAGCAGGCCGCAGGACAGGCCATGCGCGAAGCGGATAATCTTACCCCGGCGCAAACCGCCTATTATGAAGCTCTGCAACAGTATGTGGACGATAGCCGGGCTATGCTAAACCAAGGCAATTATGCCTTGCCCGCCGCCCCGCGCCTTTCCGATTTTGAGCCGGAGTTGCAGGAATACCAGCAGCACGTTATGGACGAGATTACACAGGAGGCCGCCAGCGCAGGTATGACGGTGGAGGAATACGCGGCAAACGGCTATGAGCCGCGCACCCCCGTACCGGAAACACCCGTATTTGATAATCTACCGCCCGAACAACAGCAAGCCCTTTCCGATACGGTAAAGGACACGCTGCAAATGCTTATTGACGCAGATATAGCGGCACACGGCGAAGTTACGGACGGTACCCTTGAAGCGATTGCAGTACAGGGCTATTCCTACCGCGACGGGCAGCTTGAAAAACAGACGGACGAGCCGCAGCCTACGGAAGAACCGCAGCCCGCCGCCCCCTATTATGCAATCAATGAGAACGCAGCCCGGCGAGCAAAGGAGATGAACAGTTTTGACGACTACAAGCCGGGCAGCGCGACGGCTGCATACCGCCGCTATGTAGATGAAGCCGTACAGCTTGCCGAGCGTCAAAAAGCGCGGGTAGACCCCATGTACCATGACAAAATCGACAGTCTGCTTGATACCTATGCCCGGAAACTTGCGGCGAATATGAACGCGAGCTATTCCATTGAGGCGCGTGTACCGTCTATTATGATTTCCGGGGGCGGCAATTTCCCCGTCCGGCAGAAAGAAAAGCAGAACGCGGCGCGGGACAGGAATATGCAGGAATGGCAGTACATACAAGGCTTGCTTGATAAAATCCGCAGTACAGGCATGGGCGGTATCAGCGCAGACGACCCGCAGGCGGTTCAAAAGTTAGAGAAGAAACTGGAAAGCCTGACAAAAGCGCAGGAAAACATGAAAGCCATAAATGCCTATTACCGCAAGCATAAGAGCCTTGACGGTTGCCCCCTTGTTTCGCCGGAACAGGCGCAGCGGCTTATATCGGGAATGGAGCATTACGACAGAGCGCCCTATCCCGCATGGGCTTTATCCAACAACAGCGCAGAAATACGCCGTTTGAAAAACCGTATTGCGGATTTATCCAAAAAGCAAGCGATAGGCTTTGTAGGTTGGGAATTTGAGGGCGGCAAGGTAGAAGCGAATACAACGGATAACCGTTTGCAAATCTTCTTTGATGAAAAGCCGGACGCAGTAATACGGGAAGAACTCAAAGGGAATGGCTTTCGCTGGTCGCCCCGTGCGGAAGCGTGGCAGCGGCAGCTAAACGACAACGCCTATTATGCCGCAAACCATATCAAAGCCATTCAGCCCCTTACAGGTGAACAACCCACCGAGCTATTGCGGGCGCATATCCGGCAGCAAAAAGCCGCTTTACAAAAGAAGCCCGCGCCGGATATGGATATGCCGCCACAGCCGGAACCCCCTATGCCTGACCCGTCAATCAGCTTGAAAAATATGCAGGATTACGGTTATTCGTGGGACGGTATGCTTCCCTTGCGGCGGGCAACCGCCGAAAAGCTGTTTTCACAGGATATGGGGATATTCTGTATTTATGAGGACGGTACGGAAAGAGCCGTTTCAAACCTTGACGATTTACGGCAGCACGCAGAAAAAGGCGGTATATTCGGCGTAAACAAGGAAGATTGGAACGCCTATTGCGAATATGCCGCTATGAAACAGGAATTGCAGGAAAATGAACCGTCAAAGGAAGCCCTTTTACTCTACGGCAAAGAGGACAGTTTTGGGATATATCAGCTAAAGCAAGGGAACGAAACGCGGGACTTGCGTTTTGAGCCTTATGACCGCCTGCAGGCGGCAGGGCACACCGTTGACCCGGCAAACTACACCCTTGTTTATACCGCGCCCCTAACGCCGGGAACTTCCCTTGAAGATATTTTTACCCGGTTTAATATCGACCACCCGGAAGACTTTACAGGGCATAGCCTTTCCGTTTCGGACGTTGTGGTGCTTCATCAGAACGGCAAGACTACCGCCCACTATGTAGACAGCGTGGGCTATCGGCAAGTACCGGAATTTTTGCAAGAGCAGCAAAAAGCACTGGTGCCGGACGAGCATACCACGGGTGAAACTATCCGAACGCCGCGCGGAATGTTCCATATAACCGCTATGACCCCCGACCAGATGAAAGCGGCGGGCTATGGCGTTCATCATACGTCGGAGGACGGGCAGTATCTCATTATGACGGACAACACACGGGCGTTTGCAGTAGCGGCGCAGCCGGAAAGAGAGAACCCCCTAAAACACGTGGAGGATATTATTGAGCAGAACGACAACAGCTTTGACGGTATCATTAACAACACGCCGCAGACCCCTACCGTTGCAGAACTGGAACAAAAAGCAAAGGCTGGTGAACCGATTTCACTTGTTGACCTTGCAAATGCCATAAAAGCCGACAAGGAAGCGCAGCCGGAAAAGAAACCGTCTATTCGAGCGCAGCTTAAAGCGGACAAAGAAAAGGCCGCCCCGAAAAGGGAAGCGGCAAAATCTAAAAATCACGATTTGGAGGTATAGGCATGAGGAACTTTACCATTGAAGAAATTAACCTTTTGAGCATTTACGACGAGGACGGCAAACAGGGCTTTGCCGAGAATATCAACGCCGCGCTGCCTTATATGGACGAGGATATGCGGGAGCTTGCAAGGCGTACTCTTTCCAAAGTGGAGGCTTTGAGCGAGGAAGAATATGCCGGGCTTGCTGCATTAGCCGCCGACGAGGTATGAGCGAGCGAAAGCGGCTGACGCCGCAGCAAAGCCGAAAAGTGAACAGCCTTATTAAGAAAACGTGTTGCAACTGTATTGACGGGAATTGCATTTTACTGGACGACGGGGAGCCTTGCGTATGCCCGCAGCTTATTTCCTACTCCTTGCTTTGCAAATGGTTTTGTGCCGCCGTACTTCCCGCCGACAAGTTGTTTTATGCCGAGTTATACCGACAGGAGGGCAAGCGGCGGTGTACGGTGTGCGGCGCGGCCTTTGCGTCCAGCTCTAATAATGTCAAATACTGCCCGGACTGCCGGGGGCGCGTTACCCGCAGACAAGCCGCCGAGCGTATGCGAAAAAAGCGCAGCAAGGTTACGCAGTAGAGGCAAAAAAAGCCTTGTGCCGTGCGATTTCGCAGACGCAAAAAATACAAAGCAAGGGATTGATACTTATTCCCGCAAAAGTAGCGTTCTACTCCGTAACAAATAGCTGAAACTGTACCCATAAGAAAACGGGGCGCGGTGCCATTCATTGGCTACCGCGCCCCGTTCTTTTATGGAAATAAATGCTTTAATATGTTATAATAAATTCTACAAAGAGCGTCTAATGAAATGAGATGAAATTTATGTCAAGGTTTCAATATTATACAATGGAAAAACTTATTCGCTTTTTTTTGGAGCAAGGTAAAGAGGGCGAATGTTGGGATTTTAAGCAGGAATGGCACGATAAAACCGAAGATTTGATTAAAGATATAATTTGCTTTGCAAATACCGTCCATGACGAAAATTGTTATTTAATATTTGGCGTTTCAGATGACCTAGAAATTACAGGTATGACAAAAGAACGGCGAAAACAGGCTTGTATTATAGATGCAATATCCCACCTATCCTTTGCAGGTGATAATTACCCTAAAATATCTGTTGAAACAATCAAATACGAAGGTGTTGACCTTGATATATTGGTGATATACAACACGGATAAAACCCCCATATATTTGAAAAAGACTTACGGGAATATGCGCGAAGGGTGCATATACTTACGAACTGGTGATAAAAACACACCGAATAATGGAAACGCTGATATTTCCGACATAGAAAATCTTTGGAGAAAACGATTAGGTTTAACCAAACCACCGTTAGAGTATATTTATGACCGTATGCACAATAAGTTGGAATGGGTTGATAGTGAATATACTTTTTATAATATTTTTAAGCCTGAATATACTATTGAAGTCATAAGCGAAGAAGGAGACGATAGAGAAACTGACGAATTTTATTCCTACGCTATGGCAAATGAAAAAACGTCTTTTCAGACATTAAATATAAAGTATCAAAACACTATATTAGACAGTTATCAAACAGTCGTTTTAGATAGTGGACGGTTACATATTCCCGTACCAGAATGGGGATATATTTGCCATGATAAATACGGTCAAAGCAAATATTGTTACAAATATTATGTTGCCGGAAGTAAGCGTTATCGTGTATTTACCTTTCTTTATAATCGTGGAAATGACGAGGAACACTACGCCTATGATAATCTAAAAAATGTTGTACTGTTTTTCTTTTCTGATGAAGAACGCATAGCATTTGAAGTTTATTTAGAGGGACATCAAGATTTGGTAACTGAAAAAATAGAAAGCGTTGATAGATACGATTATATCAACACAGGAAATGAAAATAAAACAGCTCTTTATAAAGAGCGATTACGGACAGGGATTACACTAAACCAGTTACTTGTCGAATGGCGAAATTCTAAAAAATAGTCGTGAAAAATAACA
>CDZV01000984.1_pt1 | contig 12034 bp, 10 predicted proteins | sample 554851 | NCBI WGS metagenome assembly CDZV01 (sample SAMEA3182090, study PRJEB8094) | gut metagenome | biome: human; feature: gut; material: Stool; isolation source: human stools | place: Canada | collected 2013-03-12
TTGCGGTAGAGCAGCCAGCCGGCCGGAAACAACGCGGCCGCCCAGTTCCAGGAAATTTTCCCCTTCTGTACCTGCATGAAATGGAAGCGGGACAGATAGAAACCCGCGTTCGGTCCCAAAAAGACCGCCACATCGACAGCAGGGCTGCCGTCTATCAAGCTGTCCGGGGCTATTCCGACATAGGGGCTAAATTCGGAATAAAAAACACCCGCGTCGATGGACGGCTGCTGATCCGCCGGGTCCGGCGGAAGAGGCTGATCAATATGGTATCCGCAGCAGGCGCAGACAGCTGCACCGGGAGGGTTGGCCGTACCGCAGTTGCCGCAGATGCGGGCGTCCTCATCCTCGCGGGAGACCGGAGGCCGCCACTGACGGGATGTACCGTGATCCGCCGCATAGGCACAGCGGCCGAGTTGTTTGTAACAGGCCCGGTGATGAGGAGCGCCGCAGAGCGGGCACACCGCTACGTCGTCCTCCGGGAGAAACGCCTTCCCGCACACGGGACAGGCGGTTTTTGTATAATCCGGCATAACGAACCCGTCCGTTTCTTCAGCCGGACGCGAGATTTTCCGCGTCCGGGTTTGGAATGGATGGCGGCCAGCCGAGCGCAGGAAAGCCGCTACATGGAAAAGAACAGCAGGAGATACTGCGACAGGAAGATGCACATATACGCGGAGGTCCCAAGCCCGAACGACACGCCTCCCGATGTAAACACGTTCTGATGATAACGCGCGTCGGGATCGAGCCGCCACTTCCGGGATTTTTTCAAAACATTCTGCATGTAAAAATAATTGCCGAACAAGCCGAAAAAGATCCGGAGAAGCAGTTCCCCAATCCCGGCGACCGCCAAGGCGATCAGCAGCAAGCGGGTTTGCGGGGACTGCATCAGCGTATTGACGGCGGACAGCACATCGGCGTAAAAATTGCCGTTGTCCGTGAGCAAGGGGGAGATATACAGCAGGGAGATGAGAGAAGAGAGGATCTGACGGGCGATCCAAAACAGCAGAGTCAATCCCCCCGCCAGAAAGTTTTTGCGGTAGATGAGCCAGCAGGGCGGGATCAAAAAAGCAAACCAGTTCCAGGAGATTTTGGAGCCGCTGCGGCTGATGCGGTGGAACCGCGGGATATAATACGCGGTGTTCACTCCGACGGTCTGAGCCAGTTCGCCGGCTGTAACGCCCTCGATTTCCTCCTTGATGGGAATGCCGCCCATTGCATCGTATACAGGGGCGCGAAAGGGGGCGTATTCCCCATAGGACCCGGGCGGCGAATAGGGCGGGGGAACCGGGCCGCCGGCAGGGGGAGGAGGAGCGCTGGACCAGTCGGAAGCAGGCAGCTCCCGCCCGCAGCGGGAACAGAATTCGGCGTATTCGGGATTATCTTTTCCGCAATGGGGACAGGTTTTACCCGGCGAACCGGCCGGAGGAGAGGCAGGGGCTTCGGAAGAACCCGGCTGACGCTCCGGCCGCTTCCACTGCTCCGATGTGCCGTGTGCGGCGGCAAAATGGCAATGTCCTTCTTTCTTCCAGCATTCCCGGTGGTGAGGCGCGCCACACTGAGGACAGGCGACAATATCGTCCGTCTCCTGAAAAGGCTGCCCGCAAACCGGACAGAACTGGCCTTCATAAAAGAACATAAGCTGTCCTCACGTCTTTCCGCATAGCGATTTGGGGGGCCGGCGAATTTAAACCGCCGGCCCGTCCTTATGCCCATTATTTTACCTTGTTTTTTTGCGGCCTGCAACCAAATCCCACATCGTTTATAAAAAATTAACGAATCCGTTTTGTCTTTTTAACAGGCTGTTGATATTTTCCCGTTTTCTCAGTATAATATACCGAGTATGGAAATGGCGGGAAGGCGGGAAAACATGTTGACGCAAACGAGTTGTGAGGCTTTCTTTTCCTCTCTCAAAGGACGGAGGGTGGCTGTTTGCGGCCTTGGAAGGACCCATGTTCCGGTGGTCCGTCAGTTTTTGGAACACGGCGCCGAGGTTTTGGCCTGCGACAAACGGGAACGCTCCTCTCTTGGAGAGACAGCCGACGAATTGGAACAGGCGGGCGCGACGCTTAGGCTGGGAGAAGGGTATCTTGACGACCTTCAGGTGGACTTGATCCTGCGTTCTCCGGGTATGAATCCCACCCTCCCGCCGTTGGAAGAAGCCCGGGCGCGGGGTGTGCGGGTCACAACCGAAATGGAATTGGTGCTGGAACTCAGCCCGGCTCCCGTCTACGGTGTCACGGGATCGGACGGGAAAACCACAACCACGAGCATCGTCGCCGGGCTTTTGCAGGCGGCGGGGCATACCGTGCATCTCGGGGGCAACATCGGCTGGCCCCTCCTGCCGGGGATCGAGCGGATTCGACCGGAGGATATCGTGGTGGTGGAACTGTCGAGCTTCATGCTCATGCATATGGAGCGGAGTCCGCAGGTTTCGGTGGTGACGAACATCGCGCCCAACCATCTGGACTGGCACACCGATATGGCCGAATACATCGAGGCGAAACGGAACATCGTGCGTCACCAGGGACCGGGGGATCGCGCCGTCCTTAACGCCGACAACGCGATCGCGGCCGGATTTGCCGAGGGGCTGAAAAGCCGCGTGTTCCGTTTTTCCCGTCTCGGCGAGGTGGAAAGAGGGACGTATCTCGGAGAAGACGGGGTTTTGTACGGCCGGGACGGCTCAGAGAGCATCCCGATCCTGCCGGTCAAAGAGATTCGTCTGCCCGGCAACCACATGATTGAAAATTTCCTCGCCGCCTTCGCAGCGGTATGGGGCGTGGTTCCCCCCGTCGTCATGGGCGCGTTTGCCCGGGGATTCGGAGGGGTGCCGCACCGCTGTGAATTGGTCCGGGAGCTGGACGGAGTGAAATGGTACAACGACTCGATCGGCACCAGCCCCACCCGTACTATCGCGGGCCTGCGGGCTTTCGGTCACGGAGTCATTCTCATCGCGGGGGGTTACGACAAACACATCCCCTACGATCCCCTGGGGCCGGTTGCCGCTGAAACCGTCAGTGCCGCCATTTTGATGGGGGATACCGCTCCGGCCATCCAGGCGGCCATTCGCGCCTGTTCCAATCTCCCCATATACCGGGTGAAAAATATGGAGGAAGCGGTCCTCACCGCCCGCCGCCTGGCCGAGCCGGGGGAAATCGTCTTTCTGTCTCCGGCCAGTGCCAGTTTTGATATGTATAAAGATTTTGAAGAGCGGGGCGATCACTTTAAGCGTCTCGTTATGGGACTCATAGAAGGATAAAGGGGTTATAACCCGGACGGCTCCGGCGCTTCTGCGTCTGAGCGGATGTGGAAAGGAAGGAACGGGATATGGAACTGCGTGCCTGTCTCGAGCGTTTGTGTGAGGTTCCCGGTGCCGCCGGTCTGCCCCAGGCCGGTCAGGCGGCTGCGGAGATGCTGCGGGACTATATGGAGGATGTGCAAACAGATGCGCTCGGCAACGTCGTGGGGATTCGGCGCTGCGGTAAAGAGGACGCGCCTTTGCTGTTGTTGGAGGCGCATATCGATGAAATCGGATTTGTCGTCACCCATACCGACGAGGCCGGTTTTGCCTATGTCGAACCATGTGGAGGCGTGGACCCACGCGCCGTTTCAGGCGCACGGGTGACGCTGTGGGGGGAAAAGGCTCTCAGTGGCCTTTTTGTCTCCACACCGCCTCATCTGGCTGGGCAGGACGCGGATAAGTTGCCCGAGATCGCCCGTCTCGGCATCGACACCGGGCTGGACGCCCGGCATGCCCGCCGCCTGCTTCCTCCCGGCACACCCGTCACGTTTGCAGCGGAATTTGCCGATCTCGCGGGTGGCCGGGTCTGTTCCAAGGCGCTCGATGATCGGGCGGGGGTGGCCGCTATCCTGTACTGCCTGGATTTGCTCGGCGAAAGCCCACTTCTCTGTGACCTGGCGGTCGCCTTTTGCGTACAGGAGGAACTCGGGACCAGGGGGGCGGCCTCCGCCGCCTACGGGCTCGCGCCCGCCGCGGCGTTGGCCGTGGACGTCAGCTTCGCCCGTACCCCGGATTCAGAGGAACACAAATGCGGCGTTATGGGCCGGGGGCCGATGATCGGCTGGTCTCCCTGCCTTGACGCGGGCATTTCGCGCCGCCTGACCTCGCTGGCGGAGGAACGCGGCATTCCCAACCAGCCGGAGGTGATGGGTGGGGATACCGGCACCGATGCCGACGCGATCGCGTCGGCGCGTACCGGTGTGCCATCGGGGCTGGTCTCCATCCCCTTGAAATACATGCATACGCCCGCCGAGGTGGTGCAGATCCGCGATGTCGAGGATGTCGGCCGCCTGCTGGCAGCTTATGTGCTGGATTCGGATAAAGGGGGAGACTGGACATGAGCGTGAACACAATTTTGAAAAAGCTCTGTGCCCTGCCGGGAGTATCCGGACGTGAGGATGCCGTGCGCTCTTATATTCTACAGGCTTTGGCCGCCTCCCCGGTGGAGATGGAGGTGACGGTGGACCGGTTGGGCAACGTCATCGCCCGTCTCAAAGGCCGGGAACCCGCGCCTTACCGGGCGCTGTTCGCCGCGCATATGGATGAAGTCGGTCTGATGGTGACGGGGATCACCGACGAAGGATATCTGCGGTTTACGCCAGTGGGCGGCATCGACGGCCGGGTTCTGTTTGCGCGGCGGGTTCGGGTCAACGGCCACGTCGGGGTCATAGGGGGCAAGGCGGTCCACCAGTGTACCGAAAAGGAGAAGGAAACGCCGCCCGACGCTGCCCGCCTGCTGATCGATCTGGGATGCCATTCGCGGGAAGAGGCGGAGAAAATAGCTGCGCCCGGTGACGTCGCTGTCTTCGACAGCGGCTATGAAAAGATGCAGGGGGGCCTTTTCCGGGCCAAGGCGTTGGACGACCGGGCGGGCTGTGCGCTGCTCCTTTCTCTGGCCGATGAGACGCCCGCCTATGACGTGACCCTGGCTTTCACAGTCCAGGAAGAAGTAGGGCTGAGAGGAGCCGGGGCGGTGGCTTTTGCCGTTGAGCCGGAATTTGCTGTGGTGGTAGACGCCACCACCGCGGCGGATACCGCTGGCGTTCCAGCCGACCGGCAGGTCTGCCGGCAGGGGAAAGGGCCGGTGCTTTCCTTTATGGACAAACGCACCCTGTATGACCGGCCTCTGTACGACTGGATCGTCGATCTGGCTGCTGAAGAGAAGCTGCCCGTTCAGCCGAAAACCACCGTGGCGGGCGGCAACGACGCGGGGGCCATCCAGCGGACGAAATCCGGGTGCCGCGTAGCGGCTGTATCCCTGCCCTGCCGGTATATCCATTCCCCATCCTGCGCTTTGCGCAAAGAGGATTTGCGGGACACGCTGGCGCTGCTGCGTTTGCTGCGGGATCGACTGCCGTCGGCGGAAATTTGACGGCGGGCGGAGTTTCGGCGATTTTCCCGCTGTTTGTTGGAAAGGACAGTGTGTATGATTCGGTCGGCCGCTCCCGAGAATTTTGAAAACTATATCCCCCAAAGCGAAGCGGGCGGCCGCATTCTTTCCCTTGCGCAGGCATATGGAGCGACACAACCCTTTCTCCGGTTCTGGAGGGGGGAAAACGGCTCTATGATATCCCTGATGGACGGTCATGCCGTTTTGGAGGTGGATCCGCGGGAGCGGGACGAGGTGTTCATCTTTTTGACGATGCAGCCGGACGTCTGGTCGGTGCGTACAGCCCAGGACGATGCCCGCCTGCTCGCGGCGTTGTGGCCCCATTCTCAGCTAGAAACCGGAGCCGTTCTGACCCTCCGGAGCCCGATACAGCCCACCGGACAAGCCGTTTTGACCACCTCTCCGCGGGAACTGTATCCCCTGCTCAAATCCGGTTTCGGCAATGCGCTGCCGTCGATGGATTCCTGGTACGCGGACGTGTCGTATCGGATGCGGCACGGTGTTTGCCGCGCGGCTGTCATCATGGCGGGAGGCCGGCCGGTTTCCTGCGCCATGACGGTGGCGGAGTGGCGGGATGGCGCGGTCTTGGGAGCGGTGTCGACCCTGCCGGAATACCGTGGCAAGGGATACGCCTCCGCCTGCGTTTCCACCCTGTCGACTGTTCTTCAGGAAGAGGGAAAACAGGTGGATATCTGTCCGAAAAACGAGACCGCCCGCCGTCTATACGAGCGGCTCGGTTTCGTACTCTGCGGGGGATGGGGGGAACTCTGCAGGCATCCCGCCTCCCCGCGCAATAGGGTGACTGAAACATAGAAAGGGGCTTTCTCTTGAATCCCGATATTTTTTCCCTGGATCCCCGGCTGGAATCTCTCGCCGGAGAGGCTTTAGTACGCGCCGAATCGGCCTTTTCTCGTATCGAATCGATCACGGAACAGAACCAACGCAAAGTCCTCGGCGCTTTTATCGCCAACCATGTCAGCGAGTCCCATTTTGCCTCCACCACCGGGTATGGATATGGGGACCGGGGCCGGGACGTGCTCGACCGGGTATTCGCCGACGCTATGGGCGCGCCCGACGCCTTGGTACGGCACAGCATCGTCTCGGGTACCCACGCCATCACCATCGCCCTGTTCGGGGTGCTGCGCCCGGGTGACACTCTGCTTGCGGCCACCGGTGCCCCCTACGATACGCTGGACAGCGTCATCGGGGAAAAGACGGCGGCACCGGGGTCGCTGCGGGAGTTTGGCGTCCGGTACCGCGAGGTTCCTTTGGATCCATCCGGGAAGCCGGATCTGCCTGGCATTGCGCGTGCGCTGCGGGACGATCCTTCTGTGAAGATGGTTCACGTCCAGCGGTCCAGGGGATACAGCCTGCGGCCGTCCCTGCGGGTAGAGGAGATCGGCAGGATCATGCAAACCGTCCGGGAGGTGCGTCCCGACGCGGTGGTGTTCGTGGATAACTGCTACGGCGAGTTTGTGGAACCGGACGAACCCACCGCCGTGGGGGCCGACTTGATGGCGGGCTCCCTGATTAAGAATCCCGGCGGCGGTATCGCGGAAAACGGAGGATATATCTGCGGACGGGAAGATCTGGTGGAAATGTGTGCGGCCAGGATGACCAGCCCTGGCCTCGGCCGGGAGGTGGGCGCTTCCCTCGGCCACAACCGCACGCTGTTCATGGGCCTGTTCCACGCGCCGCACGTGGTGGGAGAGGCGCTCAAAACGGCGGTATTTGCCGCGTCTCTATTGGACCTGCTGGGATATGAAGTCACACCCGGCCCTTTGGAAGAGCGGGCCGATATCATCCAGGCTGTTCGCCTCGGCACCCCCGAAGCGCTTGTCGCTTTTTGCCAGGGTATGCAGCGAGGGGCTCCCGTGGATGCGTTTGTAGTGCCGGAACCGTGGGATATGCCCGGATATGACAGCCCAGTCATTATGGCGGCGGGCGCTTTTACAAACGGCGCATCCATCGAATTGTCCGCCGATGCGCCTCTGCGGGAACCCTATGCCGCCTATATGCAGGGAGGACTCAATTTCCACTCCGGCAAGATAGGTGTGCTTCTAGCCGTTCAGGCGATGGCGAAAAAGGGGCTGGTCCGGTTGGATTAGCGTATATTCCCCCTTTCTCTGGGAAAAGCTACTCCCAATTCACGGGAAAGGGGAGGATGCGCTGTGAACGCAAACGTGGAATTGCTCCAGTATATCTGTCAGAATACCGAGATGGGAAAAAGCGCAATCAAGCAGCTCGTTGGCGTAGTAGAGGACCCGGAATTCCAGCGGGTGGTAGAATCGCAGTATCGGGAGTACGACGAGATATACGACCTGGCCCATCGCGCTTTGGAAGAGAGGCACAAGGAGGCGAAAAGCGTCGGCCCTATGGCCAAGATTTCCTCCTATATCATGATCAACGTCAACGCGATCGCCGACGGTTCGGTGTCCTCCATGGCGGAAATGATGATGAAGGGAAGCAACAAAGGGATCATCGAGATCACTAAGCATCTCAACGATATGCATCAGGTGGATCCCGACGTGCGCAGGCTGGCCGAACGTCTTTTAAAATTTGAACAGAACAACGTCGAACAATTAAAGCCGTATCTGTAAGTGGGCGCTGTCCACCGGACGGTGTATTGCCGGAATGTCCGAGACCGGCGGATGGAAAAAACACGGAGCCGAGAGAAGCCATTTCTCCCGGCTCCGTGCTTTTATGGGCCGAAATCCAGTGGAGGATAGGGGAACGCACCGCCGCCGGCATATATCGAAAAAAATCCGGCTTCCCAGTTTCTGCCCCTCATATTTTTCCACTTCCATCAAAGACTAAATAAGACGCACGGACGGGAATTTTTGTCGCCGTGCGAGGTGTGTGATGGATGCTGGAAAGGCGTGGTAGGTAAATGAAGAAAAAGTATGTTTGGCTGATTGTCCTGACCCTGACGGCGATTTCCGGGATTCTGCTAGGCGGATATCTGACGAAGACGCCCCCTGTAGAGGTGCGGGTGGTTACACTACAGCCGCAGCTCGTCGAACAGACGGTGAGCTGTTCGGGCAAGATAGAGGCGGCCAAAAGCCAGAATGTGTATCTGGACATGCCTTGTGTGGCGGGAGAGGTCTACGTACAGGCGGGACAGGAAGTCGAGCAGGGGGATGTCCTCTTCACAGTGGATGTGGACGCGACCAAACAGGTGTTGGCACAGGCAGGGGGATTGGGTGTTTCCCAGATCGCCGACGAGGCCATTGCCAAGGAGGTCACCGCCACGGTTTCAGGGGTCGTTTCCACCCTCAACGTCACGCCGGGTTCTTTGACGGATACCTCCAAACCATGCGCCGTGATTGCCTCGAGCGATACACGGCGGGTCAAGATCGCGGTTCGAGAGCAGGATCTGCAAAAAGTAGCGATCGGGCAGCGGGTGACGGTCACAGGTTCGGGGTTTCGAAAGGATTCCTATACGGGCGTGTTGACTGAATTAGCCTCTTCCGCCCGGCAGCAGTTGGTGGGGACCGTGACGGAAACCGTTGTCGATGCAGTCGTCATGTTGGATCAGGATCAGATGGACGCTTCTTTGCGGGTGGGGTTAAACGCTAAGGCGGCTGTTCAGGTGTCCTCCATCCCGGATGCACTGGTGGTGCCCTATGAGTGCGTGTTGCAGGACGAGGAGGGGGATGAATATGTGTATGCCTATGCAGATGGGCGGGCCGTCCGACGGGTTTTCGTGTCCGGGGAGGAGTGGAGCACTGGATTCCATGTGGTGTCCGGGTTACAGACAGGGGATCGGATTATCCTGGATCCCGAGAAGGTGTCGGGGGACGGCGCTCCCGTTGTCATCCGGGAGGAGGATGCCGCATGAGGGACATTCTGCTGTGCGCCTTCCGGAATCTCTCGCGAAAATGGTCCCGCACCCTGTTGACTATCAGCGGGATCACGGTCGGCGTAGCGATGGTGGCGATTGTGTCCATGATCGCCTCTTTGGGCCGACAGGCCGTTGACGCAGAACTGGACAGCCTCGGCGTCAACGGCCTGTCTGTGAGTACGGCGGGAGACGGGGTGCTCTTGTCGGCGGAAGATCTGGAGGCGATACGGGATTTGTCTTCCGTCGAGACCGCGATGCCCTTGTTGGTGGAGTTCTCGGGCAGCACCCTGCGCAACACGACGGACGATTCGCTCATCTGCGGGATCGACGCAGGCGCCACCCAGGCGATTTCCCTAACGCTGAAACACGGCCGCCTGATCAGCCGGGGAGACGTCCAGGCGCGGGCCCGCGTCTGCGTGGTGGACGAATCCCTCGCGCTCGCCGCATATAAGCGGGGCAACATCGTGGGCAAAACCATTGTTTTGAATTTGGGCGGGGCGGATGAGAGCTTTGAAATTGTCGGCGTCACCGAGACAGGGAGCAGCTTGCTTCAGAATCTATCCGAGATGATTCCCGGCATGGTCTATATTCCGTACAGCACCATGCAGGACATGACGGCCCGGGAGGGGTTCGACCAGATTGCCGTGCGCGTGAAAGCCGATGCCGACGTGGAAATGACGGAAAGCCGTATTATCAAATCCCTGGAACGCTTATCCGGGAATACGGGCGGATACCGGACAGACAATCTCGCGGTTCAGAAAGAGCGGCTGGGCGACCTGATGGATCTGGTCACCTTGCTGCTTACCGCAATTGGCGGCGTATCCCTGGTTGTGTCGGGACTGGGAATCATGACCATCATGCTGGTATCCGTCAGCGAACGCACCCGGGAAATCGGGATCAAAAAGGCGATCGGAGCCACCCGAAGGCGAATCCTGTTTGAATTTTTGATGGAGGCGGCGACCCTCTCCCTGATCGGCAGTCTGGCGGGACTGACGCTGGGAGGCGGACTGATGGCCCTGGTCACATTATGGCTCGGCTGGCCGTTATCCATACCAGCAGGCAGTTTTGCGGTACTGGTGGCCGTCTCAATGGGAATCGGCTGTACATTCGGGGTGTATCCGGCGGTCAAAGCTTCCCGCCTGCGCCCGGTTGAGGCCTTGCGGCGAGAGGGATGATACGGCCGCTTTTTGACTTTTCTTTTTATCCAAGATTTGGTATACTAAGGTATCCGATCCATCCGGAACCGGGAGAGCTTGGAACACGTACCGGTGGATGGCAGACAGGAGGAACAGATATGCAGCTTATCAATGAAGTTTTGGCGGATGGAATCCGCTGTTTGTCGTTGCCCGAGAGCCGGTTCAAGACAAACCGGCTCTCGATAGCGATGCTGTTGCCTCTGAATAGAAAAACGGCTTCAGCCGGCGCACTGCTACCCTATTTGCTACGGCGTTCCTGTGCCGCCTATCCGGACTACACGGCGCTGCAGCGCCGTCTGAACGAGCTGTACGGCGCTTCGATCACGGCGGAGGTCGCCCGTATCGGAGAGGCCCAGGCGCTGGTGCTGACCGCTGCCTCCATTGACGATCGGTTTGCTCTCGCGGGGGAACCGGTCGCGGAAAGCTGCGCGGATTTGCTGCGTCAAATGCTGTTTGAGCCGGTCTTGGAAAACGGATTCTTTCGTTCATCCGACGTGGAGACGGAAAAACGGTGTTTAATTGAGAGAATGGATGCCGAAATCAACGACAAACGGTGGTATGCCCGCCGCCGTTGCGAGGAGATTCTCTGTGAAAACGAAGCGTATGCGATAGACCGCTACGGTTCGCCGGAATCGGCGGCCGCTTTGACATCCAAGGAACTCACCGAGACTTGGCGGCGGGACTTGGCCGGCGCCAGGGTACAGTTGATTTTGCAGGGAGGCGCGGCGGCGATGCATGCGGCCGGGCCGTTGCGTGAGGCCATGGCGGGGGTGCCTGGCCGCAAACCGCTCGACTGTCCGACAGACACCGCCGCCGCCAACCCGCGTGTGCGGGAGCAGGTGGAGCGAATGAACGTCAATGGCTCTAAGCTGGTCATGGGATTTCGAACCGGAAACGCCGAGCCGGACGGCGATGTGGCCGCCGTCCGGCTGATGAATGCGCTGTTCGGCGGTACGCCCCATTCCCTGCTCTTCCGAAATGTCCGGGAAAAGCTGAGTCTATGTTATTATTGCTCTTCCACATACGACCGTTTGAAAGGCGTTATGCTGGTGGAAAGCGGGGTAGACGAGTCGAATGCCGGCCGGGCCCGGGAGGAGATTCTGCGGCAGTTGGATGCCGTGAAAAGGGGCGATTTTTCGGATGAGGATCTCGAATCCGCCCAGATGAGCGCCCGCCAGACATTTGAGGCTGTGAACGATTCCCAAAACGCGCAGGCATCCTGGTATTTGGGGCAATGCCTTCTTCCCGGCGTGTCCACGCCGGAAGAGGCGTCAAAGGCCCTCGCGGACGTGACCAAAGAGCGGGTGGTCGCCGCGGCAGAGCGGATAAGGCTGGAGAGTATTTATCTTCTCGCACAGGATCATGTTGAGGAGGGATCGCGAAATGTCTGAATGGACGACCTTGGCAAACGCCCGGGTGGGAGAGCAGTGTTATCGGCTGCATCATCCGTCCGGACTGATGATCTATGTATGGCCGAAAGCGGGCTATAAAGCCTGCTACGCGACCTTTGCCGCCCGTTATGGATCCATTGACACAGCTTTTATGCGTCAGGGGGACGCCGAACCGACCGTCGTGCCGGCTGGGAT
>CDZV01026248.1_pt1 | contig 12008 bp, 4 predicted proteins | sample 554851 | NCBI WGS metagenome assembly CDZV01 (sample SAMEA3182090, study PRJEB8094) | gut metagenome | biome: human; feature: gut; material: Stool; isolation source: human stools | place: Canada | collected 2013-03-12
TGTGCCATGGTGTTCATTACGCGGGACTGCAAAATAATAAATAAGATCAGATTTGGTAAAAACATAAGCAGGGTGGCCGCGGCGCTGACCCCCTGTCCCGCCACGCTGTTCCCCGCCGTATTGCTCAGGGTTGTCATGTAAAAGGAGAAGTTCTTAAGGGATTCCGTATCAATATAATAGGAGGAGGCTTCCACAGAATTCCACGCGGTTTGAAACATCTGTATCGCGACGGTAGCCAGGGCAGGCTTGACCAGAGGGAGGATGATTTTGTGCAGTATTTTAAAATCCGAAGCCCCGTCAATTACCGCTGCTTCAATGAGTGCACCGGGAAGCTGGTCAATAAACTGTTTGATCAGGAATACGCCCACAGGCATTGCCAGAAGCGGCAAAATATGCGCCAGGAAATTATCGTGAAGCCCCAAATGGATCACAACAAAATAACGGGGGATCGCTACCGCTACCGGGACGAACATCAGCGCAAGCGTATTGAGCGAGAAGAGCTTATCGCGTCCGCGGAATCTCTTTTTCGAGAAAACATAGCCCGCGGCTGCGGAGATGTAAACCGAAGCGAAAACCGCGACGGCGGTAATGACGACGCTGTTTAATAAATACCGGGAAGCCGGGACGCTTGTCGTCCCTGAAATACTGAACAGCTGCCGGAAATTCTCAAAGGTGGGATGCTGGACATACGGGCGGGGCGGATAGGCAAACAATTCATCAACCGGCTTGAAAGCGTTGGCGACGATAAATAAAATCGGGATCGTCATAAACACGGCTATGGGTATCAAATACAGATAGAATTTGATCTGTCCGCGCTCAAAGCCGGGGGGATTTATCCCGCCCGGCTTCCGCCAACGATGTTTCTTCCTTCTCACACTGGCTTCCTCCTTTACTCATCGGCGCTTCCAAACACCTTTTCCGCTCCCTTGCTGATTGCGCGGATACCTATCAGCAATACTACGGAAATGGCCGCGGCGTATCCCATTTCATAGCGTATAAACCCGAAATCCTCAATATGGGTTACGATCAATTGCCCGGCGTAATTGGGCGTGGGATTTGCTCCGCACAGGGCCACGCCAATCCCGCTGCTTTGGAAGGTGTTGACGATCGCCATGACGGCGCCGAACAGCATCTGCGGCTTTGCAGCCGGGATGGTTATATAAATAATTTCCTGAAAACGGTTTTTCACCCCATCGATATAAGCGGCCTCATACAATTCCTCATTAACGCCCAAAATCCCCGCTAAAATTGCCAGAAAGCCAATCCCCATACTGCTCCACAAGGCCACAAGGATCATGATAGGCAGCAGATACTCCTCGGATTGCAGCCAGTTTACCGGCTCTGTAATCACCTTCAACTCCATCAGCCAATAGTTGAGATAGCCGTTTTTGTCGCCGCTGAAAATCACGCCCCAGACAGAGCTTATAAGCACGCTGCCTGTCATGGAGGGGGAATAGATCAGAATCGCCAGGATTGTCCGCGGCTTGTGGGAAATCTGCGAAAGCGACCAAGCTAGGAAAAACGCCAATATATAACCCCCCGCCCCCACAAATATCGCGTATAGGATTGTGTTCGGCAATACTTTTTGCATGAATACCGAATCGTTGGTCAAAAGCGTGATGTAATTGTCCAGGCCCGTAAAGGACGGGGATTCTATGGTGTTAAAATATGTAAAGGACAATCCCACAGCAGCCATAACCGGGATGACTATAAAAAAGCAGAACAGGACGGCATAGGGCGCCATTAGCAGGGCTGTGGAATAGCGGTTGATGAGCCTGCGCATTTATTTTACGCCCCCTTCCGTTTCATTGAGCCTGGCTTTCAGGGCCTCGACTACCGCTGTGGTATAGTCCCGGATGATTTTGCCGTTTTCGTCCACAAAGCCAAATTCCTGCAGCTTGCGGATAATTTCGCGGTTTGACCGGATGACGGCCTTATCCACGGACTCCACAAGCGTTTTATTTCCCACCACAACGTTATTCCAAATATTGCTGACTTCCCGTTCCACCATATAATTGGCCGGGTGGCGGGGGTTTTCCTTTTGCGCACGCCATTGCTCCAGGATGACGGCTTTGTGATCCTCGGGATAATCCATTTGCTTGAATGCATTTAAATTCGCCGTATTCCACGAATACTGGACGCCGAATGAGCTTTTGAGACGGTTGGCATATTGAAGCTGGGTGTCCTCCGCCAGCCACCACATCAAAAACCGGCCCGCTTCCTCCGGCTTTTTCGTCGATTCAAAAATCATGCAGGCGGTGCTGTCCGCGACCTGATAGCGTAAAATGGAACCGTCTGGCTGGATCGTGCCGGGACAAAGGGCGATATCCCAACGGCCTGTCAGCTCGGGCGCCGCTACCTGCATCTGCATATAGGTGCTGAAGTTTCCTATCCCGATGGGAATCTCCGAAAACCGGAAGCTGTTATAAAAATTCGCCACAGTGGATTGCCCGCCGTAAATGGTGAACAGCTCTGTCATTTCCCGGAAGCCCTCCATGGCTTCCTCGCTGTCAATGGCAGTGGACGCGCCGTCATAGGCATAAAAGCTGCCCTTGTTTTGATAAATATAGGGGCTGGTTACATGATAGGTTTTAAAGGCGCCGCCCGAAGCGATCGGAAAACCGAAATTCATGGAATTGCGGAGCAGGACCGGCATCATCCGCTTCACGTCCGTCCACGTTCCGGGTACCTCCAGTCCCATCATTTCCAGCAGATCGCGGCGGTAAAACAGCACTTGGAAATCCTGGGTTTCCACCGCGCCGTACACGCCGTCTCCGCAGCAGAGAGGAACCAAAGCCTCCAGATTATACTGTGCATTATAAAAAGGCAGGAATTCCTCGTATTCCAGCAGGTTTTTGGCCGCGCCCCGGATTGCAAATTCAAAGGGCGTGAAATAATTCAACCCGAGGGCCACGTCCGGGGCGGTGCCGGAAGCCCCCGCCAAAATCAGCTTTTGCTCATTGGGCATGATCGACAGGCGTATATTGGTATGATGTACGGCATTATACTCCGCATCCACCAGTTGCTGAAGGACTTCCACGTATTGGATGGGACGGTTGATCCAGACCTTCAGTTCCGTCCCTTTTTTATCGGGCTGATAGGCATTGTAATCATTTATAAACGAGGCGGCTAACCTCTTTATAAATTCGCCCGCCGCGGTAAAAAATGAAACCTTTGTTTTCGGCAAAGCCTCTCCAGCCGTATAGAAATATATCCTATCCAGGCTTAACGACTGAGAATCCAAAAGCCCGATCACCTGGCCCAGGCTTTTGGCTACGGAATTGTCCCCCGTGTGCAGGGTTTCGGCATGGTTCGGCAATGTCCTCGGTGTCTTTATCAAGCGTTCCAGCTGACGAACCGCGTAATTTAATGAAGAGGCGAAGGTGGGCTTTTTCCCCGAAGCCGTCTCAAGGCGGCTGTATATTTCCTGGATGCGGCGGATATACTCCTTCATCTCCGGTATGGCCTGCGGGAAAAACATCTCCATATCCCATGTGCGGTTCTTCTCGGTTTGGCCGGCCGTCAGCTTTTGGAGCTCCATGCCTAAAGCCGTTATCTCATCCATCAGCTTTAAAATATCCTCATATATCTCTTCCATGGGCCCCATTTCCGCGCGCATGGAAATGGTGTGCGTCCCCGCTTCAAGCCAGATCTCAGCCGGTTTATCCTCTATTTCAACCGTCAGATTCTCAAAGGAGTCTGCATTGTTCTGCGGGAACGCAACACACGCAAGCTCCTTAAAGGGGACGGCCCCGTCGATTTCAATGCGTCTGAACACAGGCTTGTTCGACGCGCCCGACTGGCTGTATGAAAAAGCTAATTGATAAAACCCGCTGGCCGGGACGGTGAATTCCCACAGGATTTTTTGTCCCGCCTTGTCCCACGAATTAGCGTCAATGGCATTTATTTTCTTTTTATAGGTGTCATAGGGTGTTAACGCCGCGTTGTCAATACTCCTGCCGCGCAGAGAGGAGACAGATTTGACCGCATAACGCTCGCCTTCAATGGGAATAACCGCTGACCTGCCGTTTTGCGCGTTGTTTTGGTGCTTTTGGCGGTAGGCGGCGTAGCCCTCCGGTTCCGTTACCTTATATAAAGAAAATTTCCGGAATTCGAAATTTTGAATTTTCGCTGTCAGGTTGATTTCATATGTACCTGGCGCCCATTCAAAGATCACGGGCTTCAGGTTCAATGTATTGGCATCCTCAAAATAATTGCAGATAAATTCTTCGGCGGCCATTTGCCGGGGCAAAAGGTCGTTGCCGTACCGATCGCACGCGTATTCCGACGATTCGTCGGCCCAGAGGACAGGCAGGGAAGAAATAACCGGCTCGGCTTCTCCGGCGGTCAGGCTGATTTGAGAAGGGAGCGTTTTCGGATCGTTTACACGGTACTCGGCGCAAAGCCTGTATTTACCGGCTTCCTTTACCGTAACCGAAAAAGCAAGCGTGTCCTTTTCCTGCAGCAAAACGGTCTCTCCGTTAACCGCCTTGCCGTTATGAAATAGGCCGCCGTCCGAAACCGTAGCATGCCAGACGGCCTCTTCTGCCGGTTGCCTTTGCCAATTCTCAATCGCCAACGCGGAATAGCGCGGCTGCCCGCTCCGGTTATCCTCTTTCTCCGCGTTTACGCATACGGGCGCAGTTGTGCATACGATCCCCGCCGCCAGTACCATCGCTGCTGTTCGAATAAATCGCTGCATTTTTATACCACCTTACGGCGCATCGCCGCGGGCAGCCCTTCATGGGAGAATAATGAGCACAGGGCTGCCCGCGTGTTCTGTTTTACGGATAATGAAATTATACTTTCTTTTTCCTTTGGCGTTTGATAAGCAGCAGGGCCGTAACGCCTCCGGCGGCCAAAACCACCACGATGCCGCCCACGATCGGGATCCAGATCGGGAAGCCGCCCTTGCCAGAGGGGTTGTTTTTATTAACGGGTCTCCGCTTTACGACCACTCTTCCGTCCTCGGTCTCCGGCTCCGAGCTGTTGTCGTCCGGATTGCTGTTTTCATTCCCATCGCTAGTATCGTTTTCATCGCCGCCTTCATTTCCGTCCACGTCATCGTTCCCGTTACCACTGCCGTTGTTATCTTTGCCGGAGGGATCATCTGGTTCGGATCCTCCGGCCGGGCTATTGTCCCCCTGTGCCGAAACGCCGTATAAAAACATGGACCCGCTTTTGCTTTTCATCTCTGAAACGCGGATATAGCGAACCTCCTCCGGCGCTTCCGCTTCAATCGCTTCCACGCCGCCCTTGCCGTTTTCGACTTGCTTGAATACCTCCCAGTTCTCATTGTCTGTTGACGTTTCGATTTTATAAGAATCGGCATAGCTTTGAGGCAGCCATTTTAAAAGCACTTTAGAAACAGGAACGGTTTCCTTTAAATCCAATGTCATAGAATAACCGGGTGTGGTCGGAACCCTGAAGGAATTGAAAACGTCGTCCTTGGCCAAAGCGGCGACCTCCGAAGACTGATTGGAATCGGAAACCGTGGCCTTCAGGGAATAATCGCTTCCGTTACCGCCGTAAATTTCAATGGTCTTCCACGTTTCGCTGTCCATGTGGATGATGGTTTGGCTGGCTCCGTCCACATAGAAGCCGGCGCCGTCAAGGATCTCCGACCTTGAAGCGGCTTTGGCCAGAGGCTTCCCGTCGACAAGGACACGGGTTGCGGCCACACCGTTGGCCAGCACGGCCTTCCGGCTGTCCGGCTTGGACGCAGTAATCCTGAACCCGCCCTTTATGCTCCTGTTTTCATATACCGTACTGCTGTTTGTATCCGTCCATTGGGTCGTCGAACGGGAGGAATCCGCCGGCGTTACAAGCAGAGCCGGCGTTGCATTGTCCTCTCCCATGCTGTCGCTCATTTTCAGCGAATCGGATGCCAACTGGATTGGCGCCGCCGTACCCTGCCGGACAAGCACCGGAATCCAGGTAAGCGGGGCGTCCACGTTCACACTTCCCTTACCGCTGTATTTCTTGCCGGTACGCAGCTCGTACCAATTGCCGGAGGGCAGCGTGACGGTTTGATAATACATATTTTCGGTTATCACCGGCGCAACCAGGAAATCGCCGCAGAACAGGTACTGGGTTTCATTGGCCATCAGAGCGGCGTCGCCCGGGAACGCCACCGGCATGGCCTGCACCATGGTGCTCCCGGTTTTGTTCGCCCGGATCGCCGCGCTGTACAGCGTATCCACCAGATTCTCCCGGAGCCAATAGTATTCCACAAAGTTTTCCTCGGCCTTGTCGCCGTAATCCCAGGGGTTTCTCGGCTCAGTTCCATGGGCACGCATTAATGGAGAAAAGGCCGAGAACTGCGTCCAGCGCGTGTACAACTCCGGTGACGGTTTTCCCAAATAGCCGCCCAGATCACCGCCCCATGCGGAAAAGCCGCAGGAGCTCAGCGAAAGGATTCCGAGAAGCTGTTCCTTAAGCCCTCTCCAGCTTGACTCCTGATCCCCGGAAAAGTTCGCAGCATATGCTTGGCTTCCGGCGCACGCGCTGCGTTCAAATGTAATGAAATCATTGCCCATAGCCGCGCTCCAGGCGTCAAAATAGGTTTTCGCGTAAACAAGGGAATAATAGTTGTGCATTTCATCGCCGGTCATGCCGTTGGAGAACAGCATATCCTCTCGAATACGTTCACCAAAATCAATCATCCCTCCGCGCAGACCCCAGTCCCAATATTTTTTAAACTGAACAGTATTATCCTGCACGGCATTGGGATGTGTGTAATCCAAAAAATGCTCGTTATGGTTGGAGCCGTTTAAATACTTTGCCAAAACCATATTGGAAGCATTTGGGTCATAAAACTGGGGAGAGGGATAATTCCACATCAACAATCTTGTGCCGTATTTATTCAGCTGAGTATAGCTTTTCGGATCCCAGGAAGCGTCGCCTTCCGCGTAAAGAGCTGCTGGGATGGTACCAAGTTCCTTATATTTTTGCATAACCTCTGAAAGCTTTGCAAGATACGTTCCAGCGCCGTCCGCCGTCCAAACACCGCCACCGTTTCCGGCCCAGTAGGAAAATGCCCATTTAGGGGGGAGAAAGGGCCGTCCGGTTAGCGCCGTATAATCCTGTATATTTTTTTCGGCGCTGCCCGTCCAGACATACATATCAAACTTCGGACCGTTAAAGTCCAGCGAATACTTGTCCGCGTTGGTCTTGCCGATATCCGCCGCGCAGCTGTAGGTTGAATTGAAAAACATGGTATAGCCGCGAGTACTGTGGAGAAGCGGAATGTTTTTATAAGCCCTGTCCATATTCTCGTCGGCTTGATCGTGATAAGCCGCGTCCATATTCCATAATACCAAGCTGTTTCCAACCTGATTCAGGGAATTAAACCGTTCGCCGGTGCCGTAAAGCACCTCATTTTTTGAAATTGCGCATTCAAACCGAACCTTTTTCAGCGCATCATCCTTATCATAGCCAAAGGAAATTTGCTTATCGGTTATCTGCATCACCCGGACGCCTTTGCCGTTGCTGACGTTCAGCGTAAAGCCAGAGCCGCTTTGGATAAATTCGACCGAGGTGTCTCCCGCAGTCATGCTATTGCCCTTGTACAGGATTTTCTTATTGCCCTTGGGGTTAAAGATTCCCGATTGGTCTGTGCGCAGGCGAATCCCGCCTTCTTCGGGAAAGGAAACATACAGCTTCATTTCCCTGTCCTTAACCAGCGTATGGATTACAAATTCCTTTTCATTTTTCTCGGTTTTCTTAACAATCTCCGGCCGTGACCAGGCTACGGCTATTTGGCTTGGCAGCGGAGAAGGCGGTTCAGACGACTGCGCCATAACATTCACTCCCGACGTAAAGAGCAGCATCGGCATGGTAACCAGTACAGAAAGAATACTAAAAAGCTTTCTTTTCATAAGGAATCCTCCTTTCCGCCGTTCAATGTTTCGGCTTGAATTCACCCTGCACCTTCTTCACCTTTGCTTCAAATTCTGTCCAAGCCTTCTGCATCGCCTCGTTTGCTTTTCTCTCCGCCTCTGGCATAACATCGTTCGCTTTGGCAATTCCGTCGGTTACTTTGCACTGCGGATCATATATATACTGTTTATGGATCTCATCAAACTCTGGCACAAATTTAAAATAATCCGCACGGAAAGAATTTCCGATATTCGTATATAAATATTTTTCCACTTTGCCGGCACTGGGCAGCGAATTGAATTTTTCCGCAACCTTCGGGCTGGTTGTTACAGGATAATAAAGAGAACTGGTGAGAGCGTATTTCCCTTTGTTCACCTTGTCATACATACTCAGGCGTGCAATATTCCCTTCCACGGCATAAGAGGTATACCGTAGCAGTGCAAAGGCCGCTTTGGGGTTTTGACAGGTGGATGTCATGAAGCTGTGGTCAATATGAACTGGCATTTGCCCCTTGACATTCTGCGGGTAAGGCCATATCTGCCAGTCAAATTTAAGGCTTTGCTCAAAATCGGAACATTCCCAGGTTCCCACAGAGTGAGTCAGTGTTTTCCCCAATTTAAACGCCATATTATGATCGCTCAAATTGCTTTTACCGAATTTTTTCGCATAATCGCTGTCATTGAGGGATGTGCCGGAATTGCGCATATACCAGGCTTCCAGTCCCGGGACTGTACGCAGCTGCCAGCTGTAGTCAAGCGAATTGTTAAATGATTTTGCGAATTCAAATTTTCGGGAAGCTTGATTGTAACCAAATAGGCCAATATCCTTTGTTGGGGCCATTGTACCGCTAAAAAGTCTAATAACATTAAAAATATCCTCTGCTCCCGAATACACATTTGTTGTTCCGGCTTTCAGAAAATTCTCATAGTCCTTTACGGTCCAGTCAAGGGCCGGTTCCTTGATATTCAGTGCGTCCATGGCGTCTAAGTTCAACAGAATCGTCTCATACTGTGCTTGGACAGGAAGCGCATAAAGTTTGCCGACATACTGATAGTTTTTCATTATATTATTCGGTATATATTTAAAGTCAGGATCGTTTTTTACAAAATCATCTAGAGGATAGAGCCAGCCTTGGGAGACATAGAACGGCAATGTTCCGGCATCGTCAAACACCACGTCTGGTAATTTGCCGGCTGCGGCTTTTGCAGTCAAATATTCGGCCGAAGCGGTTGCGTCATCGTTAGATCCGGAGCGTGAAAAATAATCGAATTTCAATGTCACATTAGGATAAAGCTTTTTGAATGTGTCAAAAACGCCATCATAGTCCGTAGGCCTTGACGTGTTGATCGAAACCGTCACATTGCCTTTGACGGAATAATCCGCGAACGCATCCTTTCCGAGTCCGTCCACAACCAGTTCGCCGGTGCCTTCCACTTTATCTTTTGTGCCGGTTGTACGTTTGGCTGTGGTAGGAGCGCTGGTTTTGCCGCTTCCCTTTTTTGTAGTGTTTTTTTCATTGCTGCCGCCTGAAGCATTTGGGTTTTCCGCGTTGCTTTCATTTGACTCAGTCTGTCCGGGATTCGCGGCGGTCGTCTTGCTGTACGATTGCCACTCCGTGTAATATTCCCATTCCGGCCCGCTGGAGGCGCCGCTCCCTTCCCTGTTACAGCCGGAAGCCAAGGCTGTGACAAGAACTGCCACCGTTAAAAGAGCAAAGATACGTTTCATTTTCATGTTCCATCCTTTCGCAGTTGATTGGAGGGTGTGTTTGGTTTACAAGTGTGTCTTATGCTTCAAAGCCATCGTCTTCCTATTCCGTTTCTCTGCTTGGTTCCGCTTCTTTTGCGCTTGCGTTTTTTGTAGGCCATGGCCAGCACAGGAGCGGAACCCAGCAGCGCGGCTGCCGCAGGCACCGGAAGCGGCACGCCTGTCTTTACGTTTCCGGGTTCATTCCCCGTTCCGCTTTCAGAGTCTTCCGGCTTTTCGGACGGCGCATTCCCTTCGATATCCTTTTCGGTAAGATTTGCGCCAAAGGCATCGTCGCCGGGCTTCCATTCCACGTCATCAGGGGTTTCCCATTCGCTTCTCAGTTTTACGGGGTTTCCAAAATAGTCAAGCTGCGTGATGGAGAACTCGCTGTACGCGCCGCTGTTCATGTTGGTTGTCAGCCCCACATAGCCCTCAGCGGAATTATCCAGTACTTTAAACCATATGGGTGCCTTTTGGCCATCAAGAAAAATTTCCATCTTTTGGTTTACTACACGGATGCGCAGATTGTGTACTTTGTTGTCATCATAATCAACCGAAATCCCATTTTCACCTGTGTCGTTCAGCTTATAGCGGATATTGCCATCCCATGAGGCCTGATCATGAATATTTCCGAAAACATTGAGATACCCCTCTCGTTCAAGATAGATCCCGATTCCGCCGCCGGGGTTTTTCACCACTGCCGGAACATTCGGATCGTTGCTGTCAACTCCGGTTCCCTTAATCAGCGGAAATTTTCCAGGGCTGTCTGCTCCGATTGTCACCATAGTCCAAGCCCAAGTATCCTGCCCTCGGCAGAAATTCACCGAAACTTCATAATTTCGGAATTTTTGCCCGGTATAAACCATGGAAGCAACATCCCCAAAAGCACCGTAATCGCTGTAGGGATTTGGCACATCCAGTGTTCTGCCGATACGGTGTAGCGAACTGCCTATGAGTGCCCAATGCTTTTCGAATGGCGATTCCACCATAATGCCTTTGTCCGCCGCATGCAGAGCATAATAACTCTTGAAATCCTTCACGTCGTTTTTGTGATCAAAATAATATTTAACCGTCGTCTCTGGATCATGGTCGATCACATTCGTTACCTCAAAGGAAACCGATAGATTCTGGGGGTTTTTAAAAGCGTTCGGCAGATTCAGCTTGCTTGTGAACTGGAATGTCCCTGCTTTCCCGGAGCAGTAATCGTCGGATTCCCACTCGACTGGAAGAAGATATTCGTTTCCAGCCATATCCTGTACCTTCATTTCGTCCGGCAGACCAAGAGTGTCGTTGTCCGCACGGTTTATAACGCGATCCTCAAACTTCTCTTTCTCCCCGATGGAGGCGATCACTATGTCGCCCTCATCATAGTCTACAACACGGAAATTTTTGAACCGGGCTTCATTACAGCCTGCGGCAAGATACACATACCCACCCTCATAGCCTTCAGGAAGCTGTACTATATGAGGGGTTTCCACATCATCGATATACATTTTAGCGCTTCCATTTAAAACAACGAGACGCATATGATGCCACTGCGGATTGTTTCGATTGTCATAGTCTGGAAGCGGCTGATCTACCAAACGATTATTACCGTCCCCCCCCGGCAATCCTGTACCCCAGAATACCCTGTTGCCCTCCTGCCACACATAAGCGGCAATGCTTTGGGGAGAGTCTGTTGCGAACCGCCCGGCTTCGGGGGCGCCAAAGCCTACAATCGCCCATTTCCATGTTTTGGGATCCTGGAAATAGTCCACATTCAACTCAAAGTTTTTATATTTCTTTTCCTTAAAGGTCAGCATGGCCATTTTTCTGCTTTCCATGCTGTCGGCGCCGGAATCAGGCTCCGGCCTACGGATGAGAATCCCTCCGCTGGTTACCCTCCATTTTTCTGCGGCATCAAGCGGAACAAATCCTGTCAAATCATCTGTACGCTTTTGGTGATCCGCTTCCTCCGCAAAATGGCTGTCGAATTTGGATTTCAACTCGTCCATACTGCCAAATCCCCCAAATTCGCCTTCCAGTGGTGTGACGGTCAAATTTTTAAACCGGGCCTCATTACAGGCTGCCGCAAGATATATATACCCGCCTTCATACGATTCGGGAAGGGTCACTTCCAAATACTCATCTGCATAATCTATCCACATCCGGGCTCTGCCGTCGAGCACCTCCAGTTTCATGTGGCGCCATCGCGGCCATCGTGCATTGTTCTGATAACCATAGCCTTTATTCTCGTAAATCGGAGCAAGCTGCTTGGCGACTACATGCCAATCCCCGTCCACAATCTTTGGGTTTCTGAAAGTAGCCAAACCTTCCTGTTGAGTATAGGCGAGGGTACTTGTCTCGGATTTATTATAAAAATCCCCCGCTGATTGAGC
>CDZV01041208.1_pt1 | contig 11849 bp, 12 predicted proteins | sample 554851 | NCBI WGS metagenome assembly CDZV01 (sample SAMEA3182090, study PRJEB8094) | gut metagenome | biome: human; feature: gut; material: Stool; isolation source: human stools | place: Canada | collected 2013-03-12
AGCCGGTATGACGAGGTGCTGTATGAGTGAGTTGACGATGGACAGGCTTCGGGAAAACCTGGAAAGCCTCAAGATGAAGAACACACTGGAGATCTTGGACAATTACCTGGAACGGGCTGTTGCGGAAAATCTCAACATTGTGGAGGTTCTGGATCACATCTTTTCCGAAGAGGCCAAATCTAAACGCAAACGCGCCTACGAAAAGCAGGTACAGATGTCCGGCTTCCCCATCAAGAAGACCCTGGACGACTTTGATTTTTCCTTCCAGCCCTCCATCGACAAGCGCCAGATCGATGAACTGGCTACCATGCGCTTTCTGGAGAACGGAGAAAATGTGGTCTTTCTCGGACCGCCCGGTGTGGGGAAAACCCACCTGGCCTCTGCCCTTGGTCTGGTGGCTGCTCAGCACAGGTTCTCCACCTACTACATCAACTGCCACCAGCTCATTGAGCAGCTCAAAAAAGCTCACTTTGAGAATCGTCTGCCCGACAAGCTAAAGATTCTCGCCAAGTACAGGATGCTCATCATTGATGAGATCGGCTACCTTCCCATGGATATCCAGGGAGCCAATCTTTTCTTTCAGCTCATTGCCAGACGCTATGAAAAGACCTCTACCGTCTTTACCTCCAACAAAACATTCTCCCAGTGGAACGAGGTCTTTGCCGATGTCACCATCGCCTCCGCTATCCTCGACCGTGTCTTGCATCACTGTACGGTCATCAATATTAAGGGCGAATCCTATCGTCTGAAGGAGCGCAAGGAATTCATGCGCCAGAAGCAGCAGATTGTCAACACTCTTTTTGACCAGGGCAATGCCTGATTTTTTACATCTTTTCTCCGCCGCTATCCTACATTATTTCCTCGGCATTTTCTTGCATTTTTAATTCGGCGTTGACAGCAAAGCCCGCTGAAGAAATAAGCAAGTTTTTCGCAGGAACGGGCAAGCGGAACAGATAGCCCATTTGATATACTTTCCTTGATACAAAAAGCGGCTTTTCCCGTATCAATTTGTAAATATGGAGGTTATCAAATGCTTTTGACGGATGAATTGTGTGACAAGCTGTGCGCTGCCGCGAGAGAAAAAAGCCAAGCTCTCGGCATCGACATCAGTTTTGCAATCAGCGATGAAAACGGTCTGCCCCGTGCATATCGTCGATATGGCGAGGCATTGGTGCTGAGCATCACCCTTGTGCCCGGCAAGGCTTATACCGCGGCTGTCACCCAGTGCAAGACGAAAGAAGTCGCCGCTGCTGCTGCGGAAGGGGCTTCTCTGATGGCCATTCAGACGAATGATCCGCGGATCACTCTGGTAGCCGGCGGGTATCCGCTGTTTGTCAGCGGCAAAATTGCCGGCGGCATCGGTGTTGGCGGCGGAACGGAAGAACAGGACTGCGAAATTGCGGAATATGTAGTGTCTGTCTTTGAAAAGCTGGCGGGTTAAATGGATACCCATCTCACGGAAAACATCAGCCCGTTTTGTACCTGCCAAAACCGGAACTGCCCCCTGCACCCTACGAAACACAATAAAGGATGTGCGCCTTGTATCCGCAAAAATCTGCGATTAAAAGAGGTGCCGAACTGTTTTTTTAATCTGGCAGGCCGTGCCGGAACACGGGCAGGCGACTCCTTTGAAGATTTCGCAAAATGGATTATCCGCAGTGAAAATCATCCAACATAGCGCATGGCAGCCGGGACTTTGAATCGTTCGAGAAAGAACGATGAAATAAAAATATCCCGTACAAAGATGAGAAACGCGCTATCCGCAGCACCGATGTTTTTTAAGCAGCAGCTCAAAAGGACAGCCGAAAATGAAAATCACCCCGAAATCCCGCATAAACGCCGGGCTTTCGGGGTTTGTTATACCTAGGGAGATACGGGCGCACGGTAAAATGAACAGCATCGAACCCAAGCCCGCTCCGGCCGCTGCAGGACACGGGGCGCCGGTGTTTTCGATCGCGGGATCGAAAAATTATGGGAGCGGGAAAACAGGGCTAGGTACCTGATCGCGGCAAGCTTGCAGTCCGTCGGAAAATGCCAAGGCTGTGAAAGCAAACGGGCAACCGGCGGGATAAAGCGCTATTGCCGATACAGCTTACGATATTCTGTCGGCAGCATCTGCACTTTTTCCTTAAAGGCCTTTGTAAATTTCCCCTGGGTTTCATAGCCGACCTTTTCGGCAATCATGGCCATGCTGTCGTCCGTTTCCCGCAGCAGCTTCATGGCCTGCTGCATCCGGTACTCCTTCACATAGGCGGCGATAGGCATCCCATAAACCGCCTTGAAAACCGCCTTGAGAGAGGAGGTATTGAGCAGGTACTTTTTGGAGAGTTCTTCGATGGTGAACCGCTTGTCCAGATGCTGCACCAGAAAATTGCGGATCTCCTTTATCAGCTCCGTTTGCCGGGAACCGTACTGCGTCAGTCTCTCTTCGGTACTCGGCTCCAGCTGCAGCAGCTGGAGCAATATTTCCTGGGATTTCAGCTTGCAGTACGGGAGGCGCAGGTACTCCGGCAAATCGTATAAGGGGCCAAAAACGGCGTCGATCGCGCCATTGGACGGAATACCGGCAGGCTTTCCCGGTGCGCAGAATTTTTGATAAAGTATTGCCGCGTCAAAACCGGCTTCCCGCAGAATTTCCGGACAGGAGATTTTTAATTCCTGCAGATCCGCCGTGACGGCAATCCCCTCATAGTATCCCAGGGGGAGAAGCATATGGGAATCCGCGCAGCTGGCCATGGAATGCAGGCACAGATCGCCCGGGCCAAGATAAACCGCCGCGCCGTCCCGCATATTCCAGCCAATCCGCCCCTTTCGGCAATGGTTGATCTCCAGAACGGCATCGAACGCTTTATGATGAAACTGGACCCGCTCCGCCCAATAGCGATGAAAGGATACCGTAATACCGGGGAAAACCCGGAAGACCTCAATCCTCCCTTTTCCCTGCGTCTGCATCGTAAACCGCTGCGTCAGCAGATTGTCGTGGGAATCCAGAGGGGTATGCTTTTCGATTTCAAAGGTACCGTTTGGAATGGCCCGTAAAGATTCCGTAATGCCGGCCGCGTACTCCTCTTTCATATGCCCCTCCTTTCTGCCATCCCGCTTACACAGACGGGCAGGATATTTCCACCATCTTTTCTATAATCCGATGCAGAAGCTGGGCCTGCTCCGTTTCGGCGGCCTTATAGTATACCTCTTTCCCGTCCCGCCGGCTCACTATCAGGCCGCTGTTCTTAAGCTGGCGCAGATGATGGGAAACCGCCGGGCTGGTCATTCCCACGAGAGAGGCTAGGTTGATAACGCACTCCTCACAATGGCAGAGAAGCCAGAAGATCCGAATGCGGCTTCCGTCACACAGCTGCTTGAAAATGTCGGAAACCGTTTGAAAATCTTCTTCCTTCGGCATATGGTCGAATTCCTTTTCGATACGTTGCCCATGGTCGTGAGGCAGCGGCTTGCTTTGCATCGAAATTCCCCCTTTTGGCATATTGTATCACAATTCCGGCGCGCAGGATACCCTACAGGGCAAGGAAGCCGGAAGTTGGCTGGCGTTACCCGGTCAACACGAGTTTCTGGACACATGTGCGCTTCGGGCGGTTCCGTCATAACCGTCCTATTGCACGACAGCCGGGAAATATGTTTCCCGGCTGTCGGCTCAACCTTATCTGTTCAGGAGATCAGCTTTTCCAAAAGCGCCAGCGCCTCTTCCAGCTTGGGGTTTGGCTCATCCGTCTGCAGCCCCTCCCGGACGCAGCTGCGGATATGCGCATGGAGGATTTCCTGATTGGCTTTTTTGAGTATGGCCTGTGTTGCCATAAGTTGGTTGGAAATATCCACACAGTACCGGTCTTCCTCTATCATGCGCAGGACGCCGTCAAGCTGCCCCCGGGCAATTTTAATGGAACGGGCCACATGGGCTTTGTCAGCTTTCATAGGTCTTGATCCCCGTCACGTCGTAACCGGCTTCTGTGACGGCGGCTTTCAGCACATCGTCGCCCACCGATTCCGGTACGCTTACGGTTGCTTTTTTGTCCTCCAGGCTGACGCGGACATCCGAAACACCGGTGATGCCTTCCAGCGCATGGGTCACATGCTTGACGCAATTCTGGCACATCATGCCTTCCACGGATAACTCTTTTTTCATGGGAATACCTCCTATTGTATGGTGGATTGGATTTTGACAACGTCCGTCCTCCTGAGGGACGGGCGCGGGCAGCAAATGGGAAACCGGCGAGGAAGCGGTTTGGGCCCGGGCGGATGATACAGCGGACCCATGTTTCGGCTTAAAGAAGCGCAGGCGCAGGGCGTTGCCGACCACAAAGACGGAGCTGAAACTCATGGCCAGGGCCGCCACCATAGGGCTCATTTTCAGCCCGAACGCGGCATAGAAGCAGCCCGCCGCAATCGGTATGCCGATCACATTATAGCAGAAGGCCCAGAACAGGTTTTCCTTGATATTCCGGATGGTCGCCTTGCTCAGTTCAATGGCCCCGGCCACATCCAGCAGGTCGTTTTTCATCAGCACGATATCCGCCGATTCCATGGCCACGTCGGTGCCGGCGCCAATGGCAATGCCCACATCGGCGCGGGCAAGAGCGGGGGCATCGTTGATGCCGTCGCCCACCATGGCGACCTTCCGGCCCGCTTCCTGTATTTTGCGGATTTCCCGCTCCTTATCCTGAGGCAGCACCTCCGCGATGACCCGATCCACGCCCACCTGTTGGCGGATGGCTTCGGCCGTCTTTTGGTGATCGCCGGTGAGCATGACGACCTCGATCCCCATATGCTTCAGTTCCTGAATGGCTTCCCGGCTGGTGGGCTTTACCACATCTGCCACGGCAATCATACCGATTAGCTTTCCTCCGGCGGCAAAAAACAGGGGCGTTTTGCCCTCCTCGGCCATGCGATCCTGCAGCTCTTCCATAGCGTCATCCGGCACGGAGAAGGCGCGCATCATGTTGCGGTTGCCGGCCAGGCATTCCACGCCGTTTATGACGCCTTTGATCCCCTGGCCGGGAATCTGTTCAAACCCTTCCACCGGGAGAAAGGCGATTTCCCGTCTGCGGGCTTCCTCCACAATCGCGACAGCCAGCGGATGCTCCGACAGGTTCTCCAGAGAGGCAGCCGTCTGGAGCAGCTGCTCCGCCGTTATGCCGTTTTGGCTGATCCAATCGGTGACGACCGGATGGCCCTGTGTAATGGTTCCGGTTTTATCCATCACAACCGTCTGAACGGAATGGGTGGTTTCCAGCGCCTCCGCGGATTTTATCAGAATCCCGTTGGCCGCGCCGCGCCCGGTGCCCACCATGATGGCCGTAGGGGTCGCCAGGCCGAGCGCACAGGGACAAGACACCACCAACACGGAGACGGCGATTGTCAGAGCAAACTCAAAAGTCGCCCCACAGATCAGCCATACAACGGCGGCCACAAGGGCAATGCCGATGACGATGGGCACAAAGACCCCCGCCACCCTGTCGGCCATTTTGGCAATGGGGGCCTTGGAGCTGGTGGCATCGTCCACCAGCCGGATAATCTGCGACAAAGCCGTCTCTTCCCCGACCCGGGTTGCCTGCATTTTGAAATACCCGCTCTTATTCAGGGTCGCACCGATGACCTTATCCCCTGCCTGTTTATCCACCGGAATGCTTTCGCCGGTGATGGCGGATTCATCCACCGAGGCCGTCCCTTCCAGAAGAACCCCGTCAACCGGTACCGATTCTCCGGCCTTGACGATCAGCACGTCGCCTTTTTCGACTTCCTCCGCCGGGATGACACGCTCCGCGCCGTCCCGTATAACCGTAGCGGTTTTGGGAGCCAGATTCAGCAGCTTGTTGATGGCGTCGGATGTCTTTCCTTTCGCGCGGGCCTCAAAAAACTTGCCGAGGGTGATCAGGGTGAGGATGGTGCCGGCCCCTTCAAAATACAGGTCATGGGTAAACTGCTGCACCATAGCCGGATCCCCATGCCCCAATCCGAAGGCGATTTTATAGAGGGCATAGATGCCATAGGCCAGAGAGGCCCCGGTACCCAGTGCAATCAGGGAATCCATATTGGGGGAGCGCTGCAGCAGCGTTTTGAATCCGGTCCGGAAATATTTCGCGTTGATAAAAACCACCGGGAGCACCAGCAAAAACTGGGTCATGGCATATATCATGGCATTTTCGGTGCCAAGGAAAAAGCCCGGCAGCGGCCAGCCCATCATATGCCCCATGGAAATGTAAAACAGCGGGACGGTAAACACAAAAGACCAAATGACCCGGCGCTTCATGGCCTGGTAGGCTTTTTTGGCGCTGTCCGCAGACGCCGTCCGCGATTGGCCGGCGGCCTGCTTGTCCGCTTTATCCTGCCGAGAAGCACCGTAGCCGGCCTTTTCGACCGCCTGTATGATTTGGGTGCTGTTCAACACATCGCTGTCATACTGCACGACCATGCTGTTTTTCAAAAGGTTGACTGCGCACGCCTGTATTCCGGGAAGCGCCGATACGCTTTTTTCCACGCGGGAGGAACAGGCGGCGCAGCTCATACCCGTTATATCATATCTTTCCTGCATAGCTATCCTCTTTTCATACACCCATACGGGGTGGGGGTGTTACTCTTCTATTATAAAGATAAACCTCTGGTTTGTATAGCCCATTCCGCATTTCTTTTTGCCCAATCGGAAGAGATTCCGGAGTTGGATAGTAAAAATTTGCCCAAACAGAAACACTTTTATCCCAAACAGGAACAATCCCATTATAGTGATTGACAGATAGCATATGGATGCATACAATATAAATAAACGATTAAACAATCGTTTAATATAAAACCGTAAGGAGGACATCCCCATGAAGAAAACCTATAAAATCGAAGTGGACTGTGCGAACTGTGCAAACAAGATGGAGGAAGCGGCTCAAAGAACCCCCGGCGTCAAAGACGCTTCCGTGAACTTTATGATGCTCAAGATGACCGTCGAATTTGAGGAAGGCCAGGAACCCGGGGCTGTCATGCAGCAGGTTCGCAGGAGCTGCAAAAAGGTTGACGGTGACTGCGAGGTTTATCTGTAACACATACGATGCGGCTTCGCATGCGGTATCGGGAGGAGAGCGCCATGAGCAGGAAACAGAAAAAGATGCTTGCCCGCATTATACTGGCCGCCGTGCTGCTGGTGGTTTTGTATGGCATTCCGGTAACAGGGTGGCTGCGTTTCGTCCTTTATCTCATCCCCTATCTGATCATCGGGTATGATATTTTAATTAAGGCGGCCAAGGGAATAAAAAACCGGCAGGTTTTTGATGAGAGCTTTTTAATGGCCATTGCGACCATCGGCGCCATTGCCCTGGCCCTATATGAACGGAGCGGCGATTACACGGAAGCCGTTGCGGTTATGCTGTTTTATCAGATCGGGGAATGGTTCCAAAGCTACGCCGTGGGCAAGAGCCGGCGCAACATCAGCGAGCTGATGGACATCCGCCCCGATTATGCGCATGTGGAGCGGGACGGCCGGCTGGAAAAGGTGGATCCGGACGTGGTGGACATCGGCAGCGTTATCGTGGTACAGCCCGGTGAAAAGGTGCCCATCGACGGCATCGTGGTGGAGGGCGCTTCCAGCCTGAACACCAGCGCCCTTACCGGTGAAAGCCTGCCGCGGGATGTAAAAACCGGTGATGAAATCACCAGCGGCTGTATCAACATGACCGGTGTGCTGAAGATTCGGACGACAAAGGCGTTCGGCGAATCCACCGTATCGAAAATCCTGGATCTGGTGGAAAACGCCAGCTCCCGCAAATCCAAATCGGAGGATTTCATCTCCAAATTCGCCAGAGTTTACACGCCGGCGGTTTGTATCGCGGCATTGGCCCTGGCGCTTCTCCCACCCCTTGTCCGCATGCTGGGGATGGGCCTCACAGCGGAATGGGACGTATGGATTTACCGTGCGCTGACCTTCCTGGTGATTAGCTGCCCCTGCGCGCTGGTCATCAGTATCCCCCTATCCTTTTTCGCGGGCATCGGCGGTGCCAGCCGGGCGGGCGTCTTGGTTAAAGGTTCCAACTATCTGGAGACGCTTTCCCAGACCAAGGTGGTGGTCTTTGATAAGACGGGTACCTTGACGCAGGGGGTGTTTGAGGTCAACGGCGTGCATCACAACGAAATGGAAAACGCCAGATTGATCGAATATGCGGCGCTGGCGGAGAGCGCCTCTTCCCATCCCATCAGCAGAAGTCTGCAGCGGGCGTACGGCAGGGAGATTGACCGTTCCCGGGTGACGGATGTACAGGAGATCAGCGGCAACGGCGTAATCGCCAGGGTGGACGGCGTCGAGGTGGCCGCCGGCAACGATAAGCTGATGGAACGGCTGGGTGTCCCGTATGTCAGCTGCCATAGCGTCGGCACCATTATCCATATGGCCATTGGCGGCGAATACGCCGGTCACATCGTGATTTCCGACGTTGTCAAGCCCCATTCCAAGGAGGCCATTGCCGCCCTGAAGGCGGTCGGCGTCCACCGCACCGTTATGCTCACCGGCGACGCGGGGAAGGTGGCCGATCGGGTGGGGAAGGACCTGGGGCTTGACCAGGTTTACAGTGAACTGCTCCCTGCCGACAAGGTGGATAAAGTGGAAGAACTGCTGAAAAGCAAACCGGACAAGGCCAGGCTGGCCTTTGTGGGCGACGGCATCAACGATGCGCCGGTGCTGCGCCGCGCGGATATCGGCATCGCCATGGGGGCCATGGGCTCCGATGCGGCCATTGAGGCGGCGGATGTGGTGCTGATGGACGACGATCCGCTGAAGATTCCCAAAGCCATCAACATCTCCCGCAAATGTCTGCGCATCGTGTACCAGAACATCGTGTTCGCCATCGGTATTAAGCTGATCTGTTTGGCGCTGGGCGCGTTGGGCATCGCCAACATGTGGCTGGCCATCTTCGCGGACGTGGGCGTGATGATCCTCGCTGTCCTCAATGCGATCCGGGCACTGTTCGTCAAAAAGCTGTAAGCCGGTCTCCATATACAGAAACCCCGCAGGGCAGGCAACCGACAGGCGGATCCGGGTGGCGGCCATGGGCAGCCGGGGCCGCAGACGGTTTCTTTGGGTAAATTCCAATGCTTGGATTACAGGGGAATACGCATGCCGGGGCACAGGTTTTAATCCTGTACCCCGGCATTTTGGCGGAACTGGGCACCGCGGACAGCCAGGCCTTTGCCGGCGCTCGATTTCTCTGCACGGTGCTTTGTATTTTATGACAGACGGTGCATACTAAAGCCGAAAGGCGGTGCGCAGGCGATGTCATTGATTGAAATTCGCGATATGGTTAAGATTTATAACCCCGGCGCCAACGAGGTGCGGGCGCTCAACGGGATATCCCTTTCGGTGGAGGAGGGGGAATTCCTCGCCATTATCGGCCAGTCCGGATCGGGCAAATCCACCCTGATGAACATGCTCGGCTGCCTGGACACGCCCACGGCGGGGACCTATTATCTTGACGGGCAGAATGTCGCCACCCTGTCCGAGCGCCGGCTGTCCTATATCCGGAATCATACCATCGGCTTCATTTTTCAGGGGTTTCACCTCATACCCGGGCTGACCGCACTGGAAAATGTCGAACTGCCGCTTATTTATCAGGGGATGGCACGGGAAAAGCGGCGGCACCTTGCCATGGAAAGCCTGGAGCGGGTGGGGCTTGCCGCACGGGTGGGGCACCGGCCCGCCGAAATGTCGGGCGGCCAGCAGCAGCGCGTCGCCATCGCACGCGCCATTGCCATCCGGCCTCCGCTCATTCTGGCGGACGAACCGACCGGCAATCTCGACTCCGGCTCAGGGGAGGAAATCATGGCCATCCTGCAGCAGCTCAACGGCGAGGGACACACCATCGTGCTCATCACCCATGACGGTGCCATTGCGGCCCGGCTTCCCCGCCGTATCCGCATTCACGACGGCCGTATTGCCGGCGGTCCTTCTTAATCGGACGGCGCGGCCTCCTTACAGGCCGGCGCCCGCGCCGGCAAGCCGGGCGCCCAGGTTTTCAAACGCCCGTGCGAAATTGCGATCCGTTTCGCGGCTGAAAAACTCACGCAGACTTTCCACAGCCTTAATCAGCGCGTCGAGCTGCACGGCGTCAAGGCGCTGCGCCACGGCGGTAACCATGCGCTCATGGAACTGCCGGTGGGCTTCTGCCAGTTCCCGGCCTTTTTCGGTCAGGCGGGCGCGGACCACCCGGCGGTCGGCCGGCTCGCGCAGCCGTTCGACATAACCCTTGGCAGCAAGCCGGTTGACGGCGATGGTCATGGTGCTCACGGTCACGTGGGTGGCGGTGGCCAGCTCCGAGACGGTGCGCGGTTCCTGTGCGCCGATGGCTTCGAGGGTGTGCAGCTCGGTCACGGTCACCGCGCTGCGGGTGGCGGCGCGCAGCGACTGCTCCTCCACTTTAAGAATCTCATTAAAGGTATCGACCAGCAATTCATTCAGCATTTGCAGTGTTTTATCCAAATCGGGTGCCTCCTCACAGGCCATAGTCCGCCGTGGCGGCGTACAGCTTTGCATACAGTCCGCCTCTTGCGAGCAGCTCGTCGTGTGTGCCCGTTTCGCGCACGCCGGTGTGATCGATGTACGCGATGCGGTCGGCGTGCCGGATGGTGGACAGCCGGTGTGCGATGATAAGGGTGGTGCGTCCCCTGGCCAGCCGTTCAAACGCCGCCTGGATATGGGCCTCGGTCACGGTGTCCAGGGCAGAAGTGGCTTCGTCCAAAATCAGAATGGGCGGGTTTTTGAGGAATATGCGCGCAATGCTCACCCGCTGCTTCTGGCCGCCGGAGAGCAGCGTGCCCCGTTCCCCCACATAGGTCTGATAGCCGTCCGGCATGGCGAGAATATCCTCGTGGATTTCCGCCTGTTTTGCCGCTTCCACCACGTCTTCGTCGGTTGCATCCAGCCGGCCGTACCGGATATTTTCCATAATCGTGCCCGCGAACAGCAGAACCTCCTGCTGTACGATGCCGACATTGCCGCGCAGCGATGCCAGCGTCACGCTTTGAATATCGCGGCCGTCGATGGTGATGCGGCCCGCTGCCGCTTCATAAAAGCGGGGGATCAGGTGGCACAGCGTGCTTTTGCCGCCGCCCGACGGACCGACCAGCGCCATCGTCTGCCCTGCGGGTATATGCAGTGATACGCCGGTAAGGACATTCACTTCCTCGTCATAGGAGAAGGTGACATCCTCAAACCGGATATCCCCCTTGACATTCTCCAGCGGGGTGGCGCCGGGGCAATCGGTAATATCCGGCTCCACTGCCATGAGGGCACGGAAGCGGCCGAAACCGGCCATGCCAACCGTGAACTGTTCCACGAAATTGGACAGCCGCCGTATGGGCTGCAGGAAGGTGCCGACATACAGCGTAAAGGTCAGCAGATCGATGTAATTGAGCTGGCGGCTCATGATCAGCACGCCGCCCACGGCGATGACCACCACGTTCATGATATTTGTCAGAAAATCCATACCGGTTTGAAAAATGCCCATTTGGCGGTAAAAGTCTTTTTTGGATTCGCGGTAACGGGCATTCCCTTTTTCAAACTTTTGGATTTCATAAGGTTCGTTGACGAAAGCCTTCGCCACCCGCACGCCCGAAATACTCGATTCAATGTCCGCATTGATGCCGGCGGTTCTCTCCTTAACCTGCCGGGACGCCGCCGACATACGCACCCGCCGCCACGCCGTAAAACAGACAATCAGCGGTACGAGCGCGAAAACGATCAAGGCCAGCTTCCACTGAATGGTGAGCAGAATACCGAAAGCACCGAGCAGGGTCACCAGCGAAATAAAGAGATCCTCCGGACCGTGATGGGCCAGCTCCACCACCTCGAACAGATCGTTGACCAC
>CDZV01046349.1_pt1 | contig 11819 bp, 10 predicted proteins | sample 554851 | NCBI WGS metagenome assembly CDZV01 (sample SAMEA3182090, study PRJEB8094) | gut metagenome | biome: human; feature: gut; material: Stool; isolation source: human stools | place: Canada | collected 2013-03-12
ATGCCCTTATGGGTGCCGCCCACCTTGAAGTCCATGTCTCCAAAGAAATCCTCGAGACCCTGGATATCCACCATGGTCATAAACCGGTCGCCTTCTGTGACAAGGCCGCAGGAGATGCCCGCGACCGGAGCCTTGATCGGCACGCCCGCATCCATCAGCGCGAGGGTGGACCCACAGATTGACGCCTGGGAGGTGGAACCGTTCGAAGAAAGCACCTCGCTGACCAGCCGCATAGTATAGGGAAATTCCTCGACCGAAGGAAGCACCGGGAGCAGAGCGCGCTCAGCGAGAGCGCCATGCCCGATCTCCCGCCGGCCGGGGCCGCGGGAGGGTTTGGTCTCGCCGACCGAATAGGACGGGAAATTATACTGGTGCATATACCGTTTCTCGGTCTGGGGGTCGATTCCATCGAGCATCTGGGCGTCGCCGGAGGAGCCGAGAGTGGCAATGGTCAGCACCTGGGTCTGTCCCCGGGTGAACATGCCGGAGCCGTGGACGCGGGGGAGCAGGCCGACCTCGGCCGCCAGGGGGCGCATCTCGTCGATGCCGCGGCCGTCCACCCGCTTGCCCTCGTCGAGAAGCCAACGGCGTACGACATATTTTTGCAACTTATAGAGGCATTCCTCCAGCTTACCTTCCTGCTCGGGATAAACGGCGTCGAACTTCTCATGCACCGCCGCGTAAACCGGGCGGAGCCGCTCGTCGCGAATCCGCTTGTCGTCGGTGTCAAGCGCGGCGCGGACATCCTCGATCGCAAAGTCTTTGACCGCCTCATACATCTCGGGATCCGGATCGTTAGAGGGGAAATCGAACTTCGGCTTGCCGATCTCGTCCCGAATGGAATTGATAAAGGCAACGATCTCCTGGTTGGCGGCGTGACCGGCCATGATGCCGTCGAACATGGTGTCGTTGTCGATTTCATTGGCGCCCGCCTCAATCATGGCGACGAGATCGGCGGTGGAGGCAACGGTGACGTGCATCTGGGAGCGGGCCTCTTGTTCGGCGGTGGGATTGATGACATACTCCCCGTCTACCAAACCGACGACAACGCCTGAAATGGGGCCGTCCCACGGAATGTTGGAAATGGAAATCGCGATAGAGGCGCCGATCATCGCCGTGATTTCGGGCGAGCAGTCGGGGTCTACCGACATGACGGTGCATACCACCGACACATCGTTGCGCATATCCTTGGGGAAGAGAGGACGGATGGGACGATCGATAACCCGCGAGGTCAGGATCGCCTTTTCAGACGGGCGGCCCTCCCGCCGCTGGAAAGAACCGGGGATCCGGCCGACCGCATACAGTTTTTCCTCATAATCCACCGACAGGGGGAAGAAATCGACCCCGTCGCGGGGTTTGTCCGAGGCGGTGGCGTTGCAGAGTACGGCGGTATCGCCGTAGCGTACCAGGCAGGAGCCTCCTGCAAGCTGGGCCATCTTGCCGGTCTCCACTTTCAGGGGACGCCCGGCCAGGGTGGTTTCGAATACCTTGAATTGTTCGAACATGGCTGTACCTCCGATGTTTTATATTTCCACCGGAACCGGGAAGCTCGCTTTAGCAATAAAACCAGGGTTTGAACAGGCCGCAAGCCCTCGTTTGACTGCTAAACACGGGTCGCCCAGTCCCGAACGCGGACGGGAAACAAAGGGATTGAGGCAGGCGGGCGCATGCCCGCCTGCCTCAATGGTTATTTACGGATACCGAGTTTTTCGATAATAGCGCGATACCGGTTGATATCCTTCTTCATCAGGTAGTTGAGCAGATTCCGCCGGTGACCGACCATCTTGAGCAGGCCGCGGCGGGAATGGTGGTCCTTCTTATGAATCTTAAGATGCTCGGTCAGGTCGTTGATCCGACGGGTCAGAACGGCGATCTGTACCTCAGGGGATCCGGTATCCCCTTCATGAGTGGCGTAAGCCTGCATAATAGCGGTTTTTTCCTCGGGAAGCATAGACTGCACCTCTTCTTTCAAAATATTCCGCGAACCCAGAGCGGGGAACCGGTGCGTCCCGCAAAAAGGGGCATCCTCCTCCGTCCGGGTAGGGGAAGCGCATAATTGCCCCAATAGTATAGCACGGCGCCCATTGAAAGTAAAGAAAAATCTCGGAAAACTCCAAAAGATTTCCTTCCCCTACGTTCCGGTTGGAAAGAAAACCCGTTTTTACATAAAAGACCGCCGCGGATCTTGCATCGTCCACGGCGGAGAATGGTATCCTACAGATCAATCCGCCCGTAAAGGGTGGCACTCTGTTCTTTTTCAGACACGGTTTTTTCCGGAGGCGTCCCTCCGTCAGCCATGGGCAGGGGATTGCTGCGGGGCACGAACTCCCGCACCTGCCGAACCGGCCGCTCCGAAATCTCGTCCGATGAACGGCGGGGCTGCCGCGCGGGCCGCTCTGAGCGGCCGCGGTCGTTTGCCCGACCTCCGCGTCCACCGCGTTCCCGTTGGGGCCGCGGCTGATTCCGCACCGGGTTGTCCTCTGACGGACCGATCACGACATGACGATTGGGTTCCGTTCCCACACTCCAGGAGGTTGCGCCCTCAATATCCTGGACGGTGGTATGGATAATCCGGCGCTCATAGGGGTTCATCGGTTCAAGAGAAGTTTTCCGCCCGGTTCTGGCGGCCTGGCCGCCCACCTTCTTAGCCAATTCCGCCAGCGTTTTATCCCGTTTTTCCCGGTAATTCCCTACATTGATGGTCACGCGGTAATAGGCGCTGTTCACCCGGTTGGCCACCAGTCCGGTCAGATATTGCAGGGCGTCGAGGGTTTCGCCGCGGCGGCCGATGATAAAGCCCACATCGTCTCCCTTGAGCGTCAGCACACAGCTCTCGTCCTGTTCCTGAATCTCAATGGCCACTTCGCCGGCCCCCATCTCCCGCAGCACCTGCTGTAGATAATCCGCGGCCCGGCTGGCGGGGGATATGTCCACATACGCGCGTACACGCGCCGGACAGCCGCCGAAAAGCCCCAACGTTTTCTTCTGCGGCATCTGCAGGATCTCGAACTGGGCGGTCTGGACATCCAGGCCAATCTCCCGGGCGGCGGCTTCCTTGGCTTCTTCAAGCGTCGCCGCTTCCTTGATCGCTTCTTTACGCACGAATCTCCGTCCTTTCACATCTCCGGAAATTCCGGTTATTTTTCCTCTTTCGATTGGGCCTCATCGGATCGGTCCCGTTCTTTTGGCTCCGGCGCATCCGGGAGTGTCCCGTCTTCTCCGGAGGATACGGAATCGTCGGAGGGTTTTTCATCGGCGGAAGGTTCCGTCTTTTCCTGGGATTTCGCCTCTCCCGCCGCTTTTTTCTTTAGTTTATTGGGATTTTTGGTCGCCTGCACCGGTTTCTTTTTGGAGGCTTCCGCCCGGGCCCGTTCGGCAGCCTCGGCTTCTTCCTGAGCTTGGCGGCGGGCTTCCTCCTCCTCACGCAGGCGGGCTTCCTTGAGCCGCTTTTTATCCTCCGCTTTTTTACGGCGGCGTTCCTCATATTCTTTTTCCGCTTGGGCGCGGATTTTGGCGGGATTGTAGATCTTATTAAGCAGGACCGTCTGGCCCACCGCAATGATATTGGAACAAATCCAGTAAATACCCACGCCGCCCGGCACGCTGAAGGTGATGAACAGGGAGAAGGCGGGCATGAATACCAGCAGCATGACGTTGCTGCAGCCTTGTCCGGGCTGTTTTTCTCCACTCATGGCCATCTGTGTGTACCGCATGGAAATCAGGCTGGAGGCCAAAGCGGTCAGACCGGAGATCAGCGGGATCAGCCATAGAATGTTGATGTCGCCGAAACCCGACCAGGGATTGTCCAGCATGGTCCGGCCAAAGAAATCGAAATTCTGCCGGATTTCCTGCATTTGGGCATAGTAATCCGCACCGGACAGATCCCCTCGGTCGGCGGGATCCATCGCGTCGATGGCGGCGATCACCTCGTCCCGGTTGGCAGAAAGCACCTTCAGCATCCGCAATTCCCGGTAATAGCTGCTTTCGGCCGCATCGGCTGAAGTGATTTTATTTTCCGTTGGAATCTCGTTGCCGGCGTCGTCTTTTGGATTGGTCACCGCCGTGATCGCGGTATTGACGACAGCGGTCGGGATCCTCTGCAAATGGGTCAAAGGCTTATAGATCACCGAGATGATGCCAAACAGCACCACCATCTGAACCAGCATGGGCAGGCAGCCGCCGGTCAGGCTGACGCCTTCTTTTTCATAAAGCTCCATCTGCTTCTGCTGGAGTTTCTGCTTATCCTGTCCGTATTTTTTTTGCAACCGTTCCAGCCGAGGGGCGAGTTTCGCCCGGTCGGCCTGGCTTTTCTGAGATTTCAGGGAAAGGGGAAAAGTGATCGCCCGCACCAAAACGGTGAAAAGGAAGATCGAAATAAAATAGTTCGGGATGAACTGATAGATAAAATGCAGCAGCCATCCCAACGGCACGCCGAGGATATTGAATATGCCCATCTTTGTCCTCCAATCCTCCGACGGTCAGCGATGAAGATCCCGCCGGGGCTTTTTCTCTTTGCGCGGCTTCTTTTCCGGGACCGGATCGTATCCGTGTCCGCCCCAGGGATTACAGCGCAAAATGCGCCATAGAGCAAGCCCCGTTCCCTTCAAGGCCCCGAACCGTTCGATTGCTTCCAGCGCATAAGCGGAACAGGTCGGGGTAAACCGGCAGGCAGGCTGTGTACGGGAGGATATGGCCCGTTGATAAAAGCGGATCAAGGCGATCAATATCCGTTTCATCCCGGCAGCACACCGGCCTTTCGCAAATGGACGGCCATCACACCCGTCAGCGCAGTGCTTTTCACCACCGCAGTACGCGCCCTTGCGACAAACACAATATCATATCCCGCTTTCAAACTAGGGAAAAGGGCGCGATAAGCCTCCCGGATGACGCGGCGGCATCGATTGCGCACCACCGCAGACCCGATTTTTTTTCCGGTCGTGATCCCCATCCGCGTCACGCCCAGACGATTGCGCCGCACATACGTGACCAAGGCGGGATGTACCTGGCTCGCGCCGTGGTAATAGGCGGTGCGGAAATCCTTGTTCAGCTTGATGGTCACCGGCTTATTTGGATTCATCCGCTCTCACTTTCTCCTGCGGTTAAGGACGCGAAGTCCAGATCGATCTGGCGTATCCCCGATTCTCCGTATGCCGAAAGCGGAATGGGGAAAACGATGTCAGTCTCGACCTATAAAAAAAAGCCACACAACGGTGGCCTTTTTTAATAGGTGAGTCGTTTCCTTCCCTTGGCCCTGCGTCGAGCCAGCACCTTCCGGCCATTGGCGGTTGCCATTCTCTTGCGGAAACCATGTTCCATCTTCCGATGCCGTTTTTTCGGCTGATATGTGCGAAGCATGATCCGTCCTCCTTTCGCCTTGCGAGTTTTTATTATATATCAGGCTCTTTCTAAAAGTCAATACAAAAAGCGGAAATAGGCTTCTTTTTTCCTGAAATCCGGCCCCATACGCCTTTTTGAAGCCAACTGCAATTTTTAAAACACGGAATCCCCCTCTTTTCCTTTTAAGCCGCCCATTTTGGCATTTTGCTATAAAATCGAGGGGAAGCCGCTCCTCTAAAATTCTTCCTTTTTCGCATTGTAAACCAAGGGAATTTATGATACAATAGGATGCACGCCCTTATGATTTTTCACAAGATATTTTATCACCGGCACCTTCCGGCCCGGTGTTTTCCCCGAAGGAGATATGCCCTCTATGGAAACCATTAAAGAAGCTTGGTCCGGCATCCTCGATTATCTGCACCGGCAGGATGATATCAGCGAAGTGGCGTACAACGTTTGGCTTTCCTGCATCGAGCCCCGTTCCATCGAAGACGGGGAAGTGGTGGTATATGTTCATACCCAGTTCCAGAAAAAGATTATTCAAGAGCATTATGCGGGCAAGCTCTGCGACGCTTTTTTGCAGGTTCTCGGCCTGCCGCTGGGCCTGACCATTCTGTCCGGAGAGGACAAGCCCAATTCTACGTCGGCGGATTCCCTGCCAGAAAATCCGGAGCCCGACGGCCTATTCGGACAAAACAGTTCGGATTACGAATATTCCTTTGAAAATTTCGTGGTGGGTCCATCCAACAAATTTGCCCACGCTGCCTCTCAGGCAGTGGCCAGCAAACCAGCCGGCTATTACAATCCTTTATTTATATATGGCGGATCGGGATTGGGTAAGACCCATCTTCTCTATGCAATTTGCAACGAAATCAAACGGAATCAGCCTTCTCTGCGGATCCTCTATACCAAGGGCGAAATCATGACCAATGAACTCATCGAAGCCATCAAAAACGGGACAACCGCCGAGTTTCGGACCAAATATCGGCAGGTCGATGTTCTGCTGGTGGACGACATTCAATTCATTTCCGGCAAGGTCAGCACACAGGAGGAATTTTTCCACACGTTTGATACTCTGCATTCCAACAACAAACAAATTGTGCTGACCTCCGACCGTCCTCCCAGGGAAATCGCTACATTGGAGGAACGGCTCCGCACCCGGTTTGAAATGGGCCTCCTCGCCGATATCCAGCCTCCCGATCTGGAAACCCGCATCGCCATCGTCAAACGAAAAGCGCAGCTTTTGGATTTTGCCCTATCCGACGATATTGCGGAATATCTCGCCACTCAGCTCAAAAGCAATGTCCGCCAACTGGAAGGCGCAGTCCGCCACATGCAGGCCCTCTGCCTGATCGACGGAAACCGTCCCTCCTTGATCATCGCCCAGACCGCCATCCGGGATATTCGAAACGACAGCCAGCCCGTTCCCATCACGGTTGAACGAATCATCAACGAAGTGGCCCGGACTCTGTCCGTCACGCCCGAGGATATTCGGTCGAACAAGCGCTCGGCGCCGATTTCTCAGGCCAGGCAGGTGGCGGAATATGTCGTGCGCAACATCACCGGTCTGCCCATGAAGGCCATTGGCGAAGAATTTGGGACCCGCGATCATTCCACCGTGGTCTATGCCCTGCAAAAAGTGGAACAGCGGATGAGTCAGGATCCCTCTTTCAAAGGGCTTGTCCAGGACATCATTAAAAACATCTCGGAGAATTGATACCGGGTTCAACCATGAGTATTGTGAAAACCCGGTGGAGACTGGTGAAAGATTCGTCAAGGTGTTTTCCTTGCCTTTCACCGAATCTTCCACATTCCACCCACCGGATTCCACCGGACTGGGGAATCCCAAAATTCCCTTTCACATTTCCCCTGTTTTCGCCCCCGGTGGATTCACCGCGCAGAATATCGATTTTTGAGGCTGGTTGCCCTTTTTCGCGCTTTTCCACCGATTCCACCAGCTCTACTATAGACGGCGAAAAAAGAAAGAATAGATCTTTATATCTGTGTATTTTATCCCTCCAAAAACAGTTTATGCGGATCATCCATCGAATAGACCAAAGCAGGCCACTTTTTTTGAAAGGACGGATCGTATGCATATTCTTTGTGACAAGCAGGCTCTCATCGACGCCGTTGGGAACGTGCAGCGGGGTGTCTCCGGCAAATCCACTCTGCCCGCTCTCGAGGGGATTCTGCTGCGCGCTTCGGGAAGTTCCCTTTTCCTGGCGGGTTATGACTTAGAAATGGGAATTACCACCACCATCGAGGCCCAGGTCAACGAGCCCGGGGAGATCGTCCTGACCGCCCGGCTGTTCGGGGATATCGTCCGCCGCCTTCCCGGAGAGGATGTCACCCTCTCCAGTGACGAAAAATATAACACCCTCATCCGCAGCGGGATGACGGAATTCACCATCATGGGGATATCCGCCGGGGAATATCCCGAACTGCCCTCGGTCAGCGACGGGGTAGGGCTGACTTTGCCGCAGAATCTGCTGCGTTCCATGATCCGCCAGACCTTGTTTGCCGTGGCGCAGACCGATGCCCGGCCGGTTCATACCGGTGTCCAGTTTGAATTGGAGGAGGGGATTCTCCGTCTCGTGGCGGTGGATGGAACTCGTCTGGCCATGCGGAAGGAAGAGGTCAAAAGCGGGGAGACCATGCAGTTTGTGGTGCCTGGAAAAACCCTGTCTGAAGTGCTCAAGCTGCTGTCGGATGAGGATACTCCCGCCGCACTGGCGGTGGGCCGGCGCCATATCGTGCTGGAAATCGGCGGTTATGCTGTGATTTCCCGTCTGCTGGACGGGGAATTTCTCCCTTATCGCAAAGCGATTCCCCAGGGCTTTACCACCGCTGTGAAAGTGGGAACCCGGTCGTTGATGGATGCGGTTGAACGGGCCTCTTTGGTCATCAACGACCGGCTGAAATCCCCTCTGATCTGCCGTTTCCAGGATGGACAGATTTTTGTCTCCTGCACCACTCCCCTCGGCAGTGCCAGCGATGTCATCGGCGCGTCGATTGAGGGAAATGAGGAAGAAATGGGCTTTAACAGCCGCTTCCTTCTGGACGCACTCAAAAATACCGAAACCGATGAGGTGAGAATCGAATTGAGCGGTCCTCTGTCGCCCATGAAGGTTCTGCCTCCGGACGGGGACAGCTTCCTCTTCCTGGTTCTGCCGGTGAGGCTGAAAAAATGACAGAAAAAACACAGGAAATTCAAACCCCTTTCATTCGGTTGGACGCGCTGCTCAAATTGGCGGGTGCGGCTGATACCGGAGGCCAGGCCAAATGGATGGTCTTGGAAGGACGAGTTCGGGTAAATGGGGAGGTCTGCCTCCAAAGGGGGAGGAAAATCCGGCCCGGCGACCGGGTGGAAACCGGATCCCTGGCCGTAACCGTGACGGCGGAGGAATGAGCCTGTGTCGCATCGGCGCCGAATCGGGCGAATGATGCGGTTGGCCGGGAGGAAATCACCATGCGGGCTGAACAAATGGAACTCCGGGATTTCCGGAACCTGCGGGAAACCGTCTGGAAACCCGGGCCAGGCGTCAACGTCATTTGGGGTGAAAATGCACAGGGAAAAACCAACCTGCTCGAAGCTTTGTGGCTTTTTACGGGATCCAAAAGCTTTCGGGGCGCCAGGGACCGGGAACTGGTTGCTTTAGGGCGGACCGACGCCCGCCTTTCCCTAAAATTTCAAGCTGAGGAAAGGGAACAGGAGGCTGTGCTGAAGATCGGATCCCGCCGGACGGCGGAACTCAACGGTGTGCCTCAAACCTCCGCATCGGCTTTGGCGGGACGGTTCTGCGGGGTGGTCTTTTCTCCCGCCCACCTTACTCTTATCAAGGGCGGTCCTGAGGAGCGGCGCCGATTTGTGGATGCGGCGTATTGCCAGCTCCGCCCCGGATATCTTCGAAGTCTGCGGGAATATCTGCGGGTGCTCGCGCAGCGGAATAATCTGCTCAAGGACTGCCGCGGTCACGGGGATCCCGCTGGAATGCTGGATATTTGGGATCAGCGTTTGGCGGCGGCGGGCATTCGTCTGCTGCGGGCACGTGCCGCTTATGTTGAACGGCTTGGACCGGTGGCCGCGGACATCTATGGAGGCCTGTCGGCGGGAAAGGAAGATTTCGAAATCCGGTATCAGCCGGCCGGGATTGGATTGGAAAATACGGCCGACTGTGACGACAGGAGCCTGACGGAAATGCTGTACCGGGTCCTGGGAAAAAATCGGGATGCGGATATTGCCGCGGGTTTTACAACGGCCGGTCCCCACCGGGACGATTTGGAGGTACGGATCGGCGGATTGCCCGCCAGGATATATGGATCCCAGGGCCAGCAGCGCTCGGCTGTGCTGGCGCTCAAGCTTGCGGAAGCCACTCTGCTGCGGGATGTGACCGGAGAACAGCCTGTTGCCCTGCTCGACGACGTGATGAGCGAACTGGACGCTTCCCGCCAGGACTATATTCTCAATCATATCCACGACTGGCAGGTTTTTATCACCTGCTGTGATCCGGAACCCCTCCGCCGCATGAAGGGCGGGGTGGAGTTTCACATGAAACAGGGGGTGCTTGGCGCGTGACCCGCGCCGGCGGCTCGGGAAGGAGGCGGTCCGATGTATCTGCATCTCGGCCAGGATACGGTGGTTCAGTTGCGGGATGTTGTGGGGATTTTCGACATGGAAAACGCCACCATCTCCAAGTATACCCGTCAGTTTCTCGCCGACGCGGAAAAGGGCGGCCGGGTCTGCAATGTGACGATGGATCTGCCCAAATCCTTCGTGGTATGCGCGGATAAAGAAGGTACCGAGACCGTGTATATTTCACAGATTTCCTCTTCCACCCTGCTCAAGCGGGCCGGGTTTGTGGAAGGGTTGGCCAACATCTGAACACGGCAAACACAAAGGGAGGAAGCTCCGACATGAGTACGGAAATGGAAATGGATCAGGCCCTCGAAAGCGCAATGACCCGCGCTGATGATGAGGTGTACGACGAAAGCCAGATACAGGTTCTCGAAGGGCTCGAGGCGGTGCGTAAGCGCCCGGGTATGTATATCGGGTCCACCGGTCCCCGCGGCCTGCATCATCTGGTGTATGAAATTGTGGACAACTCCATCGACGAGGCGCTCGCCGGAGTGTGCACCCATATCGAGGTGGAGATTCTTCCCGACAACGTCGTTGCGGTTCGGGACAACGGCCGGGGCATTCCGGTGGGAATCAATGAAAAACTCGGCCTTCCCTCGGTCACGGTGGTTCTCACCGTTCTGCACGCGGGCGGTAAATTCGGCGGCAGCGGCTATAAAGTGTCGGGTGGCCTGCACGGCGTGGGGTCCTCGGTGGTCAATGCCTTGTCCGAATGGCTGGAGGTCGAGGTCTCCCGGGAGGGACACGTGTATGCCCAGCGCTTTGAACGGGGAACACCGGTCAACGATTTGACCGTTATCGGCGACACCGATGACACCGGAACCCTGATCCGGTTCAAAGCCGATGCCGAAATCTTCACCGAAACCACCGAATACGAGTTTGATGTCCTGCAAAAACGCCTGCGGGAGCAGGCGTTTCTCAACGCCGGACTGAAGATCACTCTGACCGATTCCCGGGACCCGGATAACGTGGTCCGGCAGGAATACTGCTACGAGGGGGGCATCTCCTCCTTCGTCGAATTTATGAATAAGACCAGAGGCTATCAGGTGCTTCACGACCGGGTGGTGCATATGTCCGCCACCGACGGCGATTCGATTGTAGAGGCCGCGTTTCAATACAACGACAGCTACAATGAAAACATCGTCTCTTTTGCCAACAACATCCACACCGTGGACGGCGGCGTGCATGAAAATGCCTTTAAAACCGCCGTCACCCGGATTTTCAATGATTATGCCCGGCGGCATTCCATGCTCAAGGATGCGGACGCCAACCTCAAGGGCGATGACGTGCGGGAAGGCATGACCGCCGTGGTCAGTGTCAAGCTCAAGGACGCCCAGTTCGAGGGACAGACCAAGGCTAAGCTGGGCAATACGTTTATCGGTCCGCTGGTCAATTCCCTGCTCAACGACAAGCTGGTTCCCTTTTTGGAGGAAAATCCCGCCGTCGCCAAGGCGATTTTGGAAAAATCCATCAACGCCGCCCGGGTTCGGGAGGCCGCACAGCGTGCCAGGGAACTGGCCCGGAAAAAAAGCGGTCTCGCCAATACCCGGATGCCGGAAAAACTCGCCGACTGTATCTGGAGCGACGCCGGGAGGACCGAACTGTATATTGTCGAGGGCGACTCGGCCGGAGGCTCCGCCATTCAGGGGCGGGACCGCAATTTCCAGGCGATCCTCCCGTTGTGGGGCAAGATGCTCAACGTGGAAAAGGCCAGGCTGGACAAGGTTTACGGCAATGAGAAGCTTATCCCCATCGTTATCGCGCTTGGTTGTGGGATCGGCGACGATTTCGACCTGTCCAAGCTTCGGTACGGCAAGGTCATCATCATGGCCGATGCCGATGTGGA
>CDZV01007710.1_pt1 | contig 11812 bp, 10 predicted proteins | sample 554851 | NCBI WGS metagenome assembly CDZV01 (sample SAMEA3182090, study PRJEB8094) | gut metagenome | biome: human; feature: gut; material: Stool; isolation source: human stools | place: Canada | collected 2013-03-12
CCCCGCCGTATCGTCTGATACACATCGCTGCCGGGCATGGTGCCGCGCAGGGTATAGGCCACCTCCATCGTCACGGAATCCTTCCGCGTTCCATCGCCGGCATCCGCATATTCAAACACGTTCTGCCGCTGGATGGGATAATTCCCCGCCGCATCGACAAGGGATTCTCCCTCCCCCAGATTTTCGGCCAGCAGCCGGCCCTCGGCGTCGAAGAGCTGCCAGATAAAGTTGCCCTGACCGCCCAGATTGATGTCCTCCGCCAGTTCCTCGAGACGAAGCTGCCGGCTGTCCGTCTCGGTGCCGTCCTCCGCTATGTCCCGCAGCACCTGGTGATACTCGCATACCGCCCGGGCCGCCTGCAGCATGGTCTCCTGATTTCTGGTGCTGTAAAACCAGGCGTCCTGGCCGCTGCCAATCGGGCCCGTTTCGATCAAGAACACACCGCCGATCATACAGCCCGCCAGAGACAGCATAAACAGCAGGACGCAAATCAGCTTGACAGAAAATCTTTCCCGCAGCTTCACACGCACGGCCCCCTTGTTTACAGCTTCTCCATCTTATAGCCGTGGCCCCATATGACCTTGATATACCGCGGCTCTTTGGGATTTATCTCGATCTTCTCCCGGATATGGCGAATGTGCACGGCCACAATGTTGTCCGCGCCGTAAGACGGCTCGTTCCATACATTTTCGTAAATCTGCGCGCTGGAAAAGACAAGCCCGCGGTTCTCCATCAGAAATTTCACAATCTTGTATTCCACCGGCGTGAGGGAAACCTCCTGCCCGTCCACCGTCACCCGCTTGGCTCCGTCGTCCAGCTCCAGCCCGCCGTTGACGGTCAGCGTACCTGTTTCCCCTGTTTCCCCGCCGAAGTTGGTGTACCGGCGCAGCTGGGAACGCACGCGGGCAATGAGCTCCATCGGGTTGAAGGGCTTGGTCATGTAATCGTCCGCCCCGATATTCAGGCCGAGAATCTTGTCGTTGTCCTCCCCCTTGGCGGAGAGCATGAGGATGGGAATATTATGGCTTTCCCGTATCTTCATGGTCGCGCGCACGCCGTCAAGACGCGGCATCATGATATCCATGAGGATAAGCTGAATGTCCGGGTGCTTTTCCAGCTCTTCCAGGGCCTGTATCCCGTCGTAGGCCTGCACGACCTCGTACCCTTCGGCCGTCAGGTAGATATCGATCGCCGCCGCAATCTCCTTGTCGTCGTCGCATACCAGTATTTTCTGTCCCATACCCGACACCTCTGTCCCATTTTGTCAAACCTATTGTAGCATGCAACCAGTAAAAAAGCACGAAAGTAAATATTAAGGAACGATTAATTCGATCGCGCCCTGGCCTTCTGGGGATTCCACACCCCGGTGAAATAAAACAGAGTGGACAGGATGGCGGCCGTTACCCAGCCGATGGGCCAGGACAGCCAGATGCCGTCGGTTCCCATGAAGGCGGACAGCACATACGCGAGCACCACCCGCAGCACCAGATCGGTAAAGGTGGCGGCCATGAAGCTTTTCATCGCCCCCGCGCCGCGCAGCACGCCGTCCGCCATCAGCTTGACCGCAATAATCAGATAGAACGGCGCAACCATCCGCAGAAAGCTGCGCCCCACCTGAAGCGCCTGCTCGCTTTGCGAATCGAGGAAGAGCATCACCGCCTGCCGATCGAAAAAGGCAAACGCTGCCGTGAAGGGTATCACCACACACAGTGCCAGCAGACAGCCGGACCAAAAGCCTTTATGTACCCGTTCCACCTTGCCCGCTCCAATATTCTGCGCCGAGAAGCTGGACAGCCCATTGGCCAGGGTGGTGAAGCAGGTGATCGCAAAGGTGTTCAGCTTTACAGCGGCGGAATACCCTGCCACCACCGCCGAACCGTAGCGGTTGACCAGTCCCTGGATAAACATGTTGCCCACCGAAATAAAGCTCTGCTGTAAAATGCTCGGCACGGCGATGCGCCCGACACGGGCTAGCATCTCGCCGGAAAACCACCGCACCTTTCCGGGCGTTTCTATCCGGCGCAGCCGCCGCCACAGCGTAACGAGTGAAAGCAGGCAGGCCGCCCCCTGCGCGATGAAGGTCGCCCAGGCGACGCCTGCCACCCCCATGGGGATGGCGGTGACGAAAAGCACGTCCAGCACGATATTCCCCACCGAGGAGCCGATGAGGAAATACAGCGGCGTACGGGAATCCCCCAGCGAATTGAACACCCCGGTGCAGATGTTATACAGAAAGAGGAACACCAGGCCGCCGATATAAATATTCAGGTACAGTTCGGCGTCATCAAAAATATTGGCCGGCGTGTTGATAAGGCGCATCAGCGGCGCGGAAAGCACAAAACCAATCACCGTCATCGCCGCACTGAGCACAAAAGAAGAAACAAAGGTGGTATAGATCGCCGTTTTCATCTCACCGTAGCGGTGCGCCCCAAAATACTGCGATATCACCACCGAGCATCCGATGTTGCAGCCCATGGCCACCGCCATGAAAATCATGGTGATGGGATACGAAGCCCCCACCGCCGCAAGTGCGTCCTCCCCGACGAACCTGCCGGCGATCATGCTGTCCGCGATGTTGTAAATCTGCTGAAACGCGACGCTGAGCAGCATGGGAAGGGAAAACAGCCACAGCCTTTTGTGAATGCCTCCGCTGGTCAAATCGGTTATCATGTCCTGTCATCTCCCGGATACCGTTCTCTCTGCTCTATCATACCCCCTTGTCAGCCATAAGTAAACTGCCTGATTATTATAATCTTCATAACAAAAACGCATATCACATAAAATAAGGCGGATAGAACCCCGTCTATCCGCCTCTTTGATAAAGATCGCCTACGCTGCAAGCGTATATCATTCCGCAGCGGCCTGCTTCTCTGCCCGCAGGATATAGTACAGCCCTTCGCAAATCTCCTTAAAGACCGGGGCGGCCTTGCCGCCGGTGTTATCCGCGTCCTCGGCGATGACCGCGATGACATAGCGCGGTTCTTCCGCCGGGTAAAAGCCGCCGAACCAGCTTTGCACCACCGGCTTGCCTTCCGATTCCCAGCCCGTTTCCGCCGTGCCCGTTTTGCCGCCTGCCATGCCGGCATACGCTTCCGGTCTGGCGCTGGCACCCGTTCCCTCTTCCACCGCGTGGACCATCAGTTCGTGCAGTGTGCGGGCGGTCTGCTCCGAAAAAACGCGCTGGGCGTCGGTCACGGTTGCTTCGCTCACTTCGCCTTCTTTATCGCAATACCCCTTGAGAATCGTGGGCTGCACAATTTCGCCGCCGTTTGCCACCGCCGCCACCATCTGGGCGACATGCACCGGCGTGCCCATAAGGCTCCCCTGGCCGAAGGCCATATTGGCCACGCCGGCCGGCAGCAGCAGCTCGGCCGAAGTGGGCAGAATCGCGCGGGCGGTTTTGTATCCCTCCGCGAGCAGCAGCGATCGATCAAACCCGAGCGCCGCCGCCATGTTATATAAGCTGGTGCCGCCCGCCTGCTGCATGAGCTGAATGAAATACGGATTACAGGACTTGGCAAAGGCGCCGGTCATATCGAGTGCGCCGTGGCCGAGCCGGTCGTGGCAGTGGAAGGTCGTGTCCCCCACCTGCAGGGCCCCGTTGCAGGTGAAGGTCGTGGCAGTGGATATGCCCTGCTCGAGCGCCGCGGCGGCCGAGACGATTTTAAATACCGAACCGAGGTTGTAATTGCACAGCGCCCGGTTGAGCAGCGGCGAATCGGCATCCTCCAGGCAGTCGGCCACGTTGCTGGGCTGAAAATCGGGCAGGCTCACCATGGCGGCAATCCGCCCGGTGTCCGGCTCCATCACCACCACCGCGCCCTTGGTCATATATTTCTGCGCCGCCGTCTGGGCCATGCGCTGAATGGTGGCGTCAATGGTGAGCACCACCCCCGCCTTGGTCTCGTCCAGCGTATTTTCGATGATCGGTTTAATTCCGCCCAGAGGCCGTCCCATGGCATCCACCGTATAGGTGACGGTCGCCTTGCCGCCGCACTGATTCAGGTATTCGTCAAAGGCCTGTTCGATGCCGGTCACCCCATGCAGCCCGTCGCCGTCCAGATAGCCGAGCAGATGGGGCGCCGTCAGCGGCTCGGTATACCGCACCGGTACGCTGAACAGGGTGGAATCGGGCACCGACGCCTTGAGTTCCCGCAGCGTCACGACGGCCGGCCGGCCGCTCTGCAGCCGTTCGGACAGGCTCTCAAGCTGTTCCCGGTCTATCTGCGGCGTCAGGGCGGCGATCGCTTCGGCGCTCGGCGCCACGCTCAGCCGGTATTCCGAGGAGGCGTTGACCAGCGGGCGCAGATGCGCATCGTAGATGGTCCCGCGGCCGTTTGCCACCGTAACGGTCACGGTGCTCTGCTTTTCGGCCGCCTGAGACAGATAGGTGTCGGACAGACGGTATACCTGCATGATGATTCCGCTGAACACAAAGAGCAACAGCGTGAACAGCACCAATGCGCGCTTTTTCAATGGCCAACCCACCCTTACCTGCAAGATAGTACTATCTTGCCCGCACCGGGCCGGTTTTAATCAGCCGGTATGCGGCGGCGCAGCAGGCTGCCGGGACGCAACGGCCGCGGGAAGGGAAAGCTGACCCGCATGGTGGCATGCGGCGCCGCGTCGATCGGCTGTCCCTCTTCGTCCTGCATGACCGGAACGGTCAGCTCAAAGGGAACGCCGCCCGGCTCGAGCACACTGCACACGTCGCCGGTGCAGAACCGGTTGCGCTGGCTGACCAGGAGCCGGCCGTCCCGCCAGCCTTCCACCACGGCGGCAATTTCATACGCCCGGATATACCCGCCCGCCTTGGTATTCTGGGCAGGCGGCCCGTAATAAAAGCCCGTGCCGTAGGGCCGGTGGCTGACCTTATTCACCTCGTCGGCAATCCACGCCGACGGGCGAAAATCGGGCGCATAGCCCGAGGCGGCGAACTCGTCCACCGCCCGCCGATAGGCGTTCGTCACCACCGCGGTGTAATATGCCGCCTTGGCCCGGCCCTCGATTTTCAGCGACGTGATCCCCGCCGCCGCGAGATCGGGCAGATGGTTTATCATGCACAAATCGTTGGCATTGAACAGATAGGTCAGGCCCTCGTCCTCCTCCACCGTCAGCGGCTGGCCCGGCCGCCGCGGTTCCATCACCTGATAGCCCCAGCGGCACGGCTGGGAGCAGTCGCCGCGGTTCCCGTCCCGTCCGGTCAGGTAATTGGACAGCAGACACCGCCCCGACACCGACATGCACATCGCCCCATGCACAAAGGCTTCCAATTCCAATGCCGGCGGCGTCTTGGCCCGGATTTCGGCAATCTCCTCCAGCGACAGCTCACGGGCAAGCACCACCCGGGCCGCGCCCATCTCGTACAGTGCCCGCGCCGTTTCATAGTTGACCACCCCCATCTGGGTGGATACGTGCAGGGCGCAGCGGGGCGCGTATTGCCGGCACAGCTGCATCACGCCGAGGTCGGCCGCGATAACGGCGTCCGCCCCGCTGTCCTGTACACTCTGCAGAAAAGCGGGCAGCTGCGCCATCTCCTCGTTGCGCGGCAGCGTGTTGCAGGTCACATAGACCCGCCGTCCCGCCGCATGGGCAAAGGCCACCGCCTCACGCAGCCCGTCCTCGTCAAAATTGGCGGGCGCCGACCGCATGCCGAAGGCGCGGCCCGCCAGATACACCGCGTCCGCGCCGAACAACACCGCCGCCTCGAGCCGTTCCCGATCGCCTGCAGGCGCCAGCACTTCCAGTTGCTGCATACCGTTTTTTCATCCTTTCACCGAACCGGACCACACGGCCCGACGGACATGGTACTCCGCAAAAAGCGGCCGTTTCCGCGGTTCATTTCCCGCCCCGCGGCAGTTCGCCGCCGGCAGCCGCCCGCCGTTCCTCCACCGGGGCATTTCCCGGACGGTCTTACCTTGCCATGGGAAACGCATGAAAATGCGGGCCACCAACGATGGCCCGCAAATGGTATTATCCATTGGCATGGATGCCGATTTTATATTTCCGGCAGGTCTTTTCATGCTCCGCATACGTTTTGGAAAAATAGGTGATGCCGGTGGAATAGTCGGTGGCAAAGAAGAAATACTCCTGCGCCTCCTCATCCTCGGAAGGATTGATGGCCGCCAGGATCGCCTCCATACCGGGGTTGTTGATGGCGCCGACGGGCAGGCCCTTGCGCTTATAGGTGTCGTAGGCGACGTTGGTGATCTCGATCCCTTCCACCGAGGGGGTCAGCGCCTGCACATAATCCCGCGTGGAATCGCACTGCAGCTGCGGGTAGACATTGGGGTTCTCCAGCCGGTTGAACAGCACGCGGGACACCAGCAGCATATCCTCCGACTTAGCCGCCTCGCCCTGGATGATGGAGGCAATGATAATCGCTTCGTCAAGGGTCATCCCCTTGGCGCTGATGGCGGAACGCACCTGGGCATCCACCCGCCTGTCAAAGTTATCGAGGAACTTGCGCACCACCGTCTCGCCCGCGCTCTCGGTGTAAAATTCGTACGTATCCGGGAACATGTACCCCTCCAGCGTATACACGCGGCCTTCGTACTGTTCGCCCTGATCGGCAGTGGGAATCTCCTTGATAAAGGCATAATCGTTCGTGTAATCGATCTGCACCACGGCGTGATAGAACTCCTCCGGCGTGCACACATTCGCTTCCTCAAGCAGTTTCGCAATGTCGTCAATGGTGGACCCCTCAGGCACCGTCACCGAAACCACTTCGCGCGGCTTGGCGTTCTGCAGTTCCGAAATGATGTCGGCATATCCCATATTTGCCGACAGGGTGAAGGTACCCGGCTGATAGGTGCCGTCCGCCTTGGTCAGCCTGGAATACAGCCGGAAAATGAGCGGCTGATCGATAAGGCCGTTTTCCTTGAGCACCTCGGCCACCTGCTGGGTGGAGGCCCCCATCGGGATCTCCACATCCTTAAGCTGATCCGATTTATTCAGGCCCACAAGGTCGATGCACCCGGTAATGATGAAATAGGCCAGCACACCCGACGCGCCCAGCACCAGGACGGCATACAGAATTCCCCGGATACAGCCCCAGGTGGTTTTGTCCTTCTTCTTTTTCTTCTTGCCGGCCTTGCTGACCTCCGGCTCCTCCGGGGCGTCAGACTCCTCCCCTTCACCGGACGCGGGGTCTTCCCCGCCTTCCTCCGGCGCGGTCGGTGCGGCTTCTTCCTGGGATGGCTCTCCGTCCGCCGTCCCGGCCGGCACGGCGGTCTCTTCCGCCTGTACGGCGGTATGTTCCGGATCCTCGTCCAGATTCAGTTCCAGACGGAATCCCGCGACTTTATTCCTGCGCTCCTGCTGGATACGGTCGGCCGTGCTGTCATCCACGCGCAGCGCTTCGCCGATCTGTTCTTCTTCCCGCGCCCGCGCCGCCTTTTCCGCTTCGATATCCTCGAGCAGCCTGTCCACGGTGTTATCCTGCCTCTCCTGTTCGGACATATCGCTCACACTCCTTATGTCACCGGCGGCGGTCGATGCCCGTGCGCCGCAGATACTTTTCGGTCACCAGCAGCTCGGCCGGCCGGTCAAACCGGCCGTGCGGCAGACGGCGGCGCACGCATTCGCTGTAGCAGATGCCGATCATGCTCCCGCGGAACCGGGCCAGGAACCGATCGTAATACCCCTTGCCGTAGCCGAGACGGTATCCGTGCCAATCATAGCACAAAGCGGGTATCAAACACAAGCCATGCGAAAAATCTTTTACCAGCCGCTGCGGATCGGGCCGCGGCTCCAGGACACCGAAGGTTCCCGGTTCCAGCTCGCCCAGGCCGCGGATAAAATAAAACTCCATGTCGCGCGTCCCCGGCACACAGCGGGGCACCGCCACCTTTTTGCCGTCCGCCAGCGCCCGCTCGATAATCCGATGGGTGTCCACCTCAATCGGGGTGGACACATAGGTGAGCAGCACCTCGCTGCGCTTATACTGCCACAGGCCGGCCACCCGGCGCGCGATGGCGGCATCGTATTCGTCCTGTACCGCCCGCGGCATGGCGCGCCGCAGGCTTTTGTACTGCTCTCTCAGCCCGGCTTTTATCGGGCGGATATCTCCTACCTGCATTGCATCGCCGCCCGTATTTTATCCGCCTTCTCGCGGGAAAGGAGCCGGCTGACAATTTCCAGGCCGAAATCCAGCGCAACACCCGCCCCCTTTGCGGTGATAAACGGGCCGTCCGTGACCACCGGCGCGTCCTGAATCTGCGCCCCTTCAAGCTCCTGCTCAAAGCCGGGGAAGCACACCGCCCGCCGGCCGCGCAGCAGCCCCTTGTGCCCGAGAATGGAGGGCGCGGCACAGATGGCGCAGATAAGCGCCCCCTCCTTCTGCGCCTGTTCGATGGCGGCGTTTACCAGTCCGGAGCGTTCCAGATTAAGCGTGCCGGGCATGCCGCCGGGCAGCACAATCGCCTCGGGCCGCCCCGCCGCCGGATCCCAGCTTTCGCCGTCCGCGTCGGCCAGCACGGCGATGCCGTGCGCCCCCGTGACAATGCGCGCGCCGACGCCCACCGTCGTCACGTCCAGCTCCGCCCGGCGCAGCACGTCCACCGTGGCAAGCGCCTCCACTTCTTCAAACCCATCTGCCAGAAATACGGCCACCATATTGGATAACACCTCTTCGCTTGCTGCTTATTCAATCCCCGGACGGGGATATTCCACATTGCTATCGCCTTCGGCTGCAAAAGTCACCCACGGCGCGCGCGCCCTGCCCCGCTGCTCACGCAGGCCGGCCCACGCAAGGCCTACATCGTGCAGCCCGGCCTTCGCCGCCCCCACGGCCTTCCGCGCCGGCATGGGTGCCGGCAAAGAGGGCGGCTGTATCATCACGCCGTCTTGCGTGAACAAAATTCACACGATTTCCGTGCATACATACTTTTCCAGCACTTGAAACGGGTGATACGACTGCTTTGCCTTGCGCAGCCCCTCGATGTTCAAATCGTTCTCCCGGTTCAGCAGCGGATAGGCCCCCAGTTCGCGCGCGGCGAACTGCTGGTTGATGACGGCATAAGCCCCCCTGTAAGCGGGCAGCGCCTTTTCCACGTGAATGTCAAATACTTCATCGTTAATGGGAGACCCAAGTGTAAAGGCCACCACCTTGCCATCCACACGCAGCAGCCCGCCCCGCAATGACAGCTCTTCCCGGTGGCGCAGCGCCTCCCGGATGGCGCAGTGTTCGGAGCGCAGCCCCTTGTCGGCGCAATTGCCCTTGCCTTTACACCATTCGGTGGCCATATCGGCCGCTTCGCCGGCGTTGGCGTCGCCGATGGTTTCATAGGTCCAGCCGTACTGCTTGGAAAAACCGGCAACATGGCCCCGCTTGCTGTGATATTTTTTGCCGGGCAGCAGGGCCAAATCCTCCTGCCGGTAGATATAATCAAAATCACCGGGCGACGGCTCATAGGCAAACCTTCCCGGAAACCAGGCGGACAGCTTGTCCAGATCCGCCCGTTCCGCCCCGTAAAGGCGCAGCGGCATTCCCTCCTGCCGGCAGTGTCCGAGCAGGAGCGCAATCCCTTCACGCAGATCCCCGCCGACCGGCAGCAAATAGGTGGCCGACGCCCCGCTTCCCGAACGGAGAAAAAGCTGTTCGCCGACACGGGCGACCTGGTTTTCATAATACCGGCGCCACATATAAATGGTCGTGAAGGAATACTCGCACGCCCGGTTGCCGCTTGCACGCAGCAGGGGCGCCATCCAGCCGGCGTCCTCAAGGCGCGGCTCGTGAAAATCCAATGATGTCAGAAGATCGGTCATATATATAGTACGTCCTGTTCTGCTTTATTTGATTACAATCCCAACCGCTGTATCAGGCTTTCGGTGATGGCCGCTTCAGAGAAGGGCTCGCCGTCCGCCCCGCAGGCAATCACCTGCCAGCCGTCATGCGCCGCGGCATACAGCGCCGCTTCCCGGCACTTTTTCAGATAGGCGAGATCCCGCTCGTGAATGTCCTTGCGGCCCTCATCCCCCGCGTAACGGCCGGAGAGCAGCCGCTGCGCAATGTCCAGCGGCATGTCGAGAAACGCCACCTCGTCCGGCCGCGGCAGGCCGAGCAAGCCATATTCATACGTGTTCAGCCAGTCGAGATAGGTGTCCCATTCCCCGCGCGGGAGCTTGGACATCTGGTGGATGGCATTGGAGGTGGCATACCGCGCGGCGATAATCAAGGTTCCCGCGTCATATGCCTTCTGCCAGAACTTCTTATAGCTGGCATAGCGATCCACCGCATAAAAGGAGGAAGCGGCATACGCGTTCACATCGTCGGGCGATGTGCCGAATTCTCCCGCCAGATACATTTTGACCAATGCCGAGGACGGCTCGCCATAGTCGGGAAAGCAAATCTGCTTATAGCTTGTCCCCGCCGCGGTGAGATACTCGCACAGCCGGCGCAGCTGGGTGGATTTTCCGCTGCCGTCCAGGCCGTCGATGACAATCAGGCGTCCCATCTGTCTTCATCCCTTCAGGCGTTTTCCTTCATCTGCGCGTAGGCGGCGCGCACCTCTTTCATTTTGCCGCAGGACATCTTGCCCTCGGGGCACGGCCCGTTCAGGCAGGACGGCCCCGCGTTTTTGAACAGGTGCGGCGCCACCGGCAGGCAGAGCGCCAGCATGCGCCGGGCCAGCTCGCGGATCTCCCACTGCGCCCGGTTGCAGCAGCGGTGGTGGAAAAAGTTCATCAGGCTGCGGGCGTTCATGGTCATCATGATTTTGGTCGTGCAGGCATTGGGCAGCACAAAACGCGCATCCTCGATGGCCTGCTTTTCGGCGGCGCGGTTCGCCGCCTTCTCCTCCATACCGCCGGCGAGCAGCGTCTGCAGGTGCCGTTCCTTCAGCAAGACGGTCAGGCGCTCATAATGGCGCTGATCCTCCTCCATGGCGCGGCGGTATTCCGCCGCCGCCTCGGGAATCGCCTCAATTTCGGGCGGCACGACGTATTCAAACATCTTTTCCCGCACATACCGCTGGCTCTGCACGCTGTAAGAGGCGATCCGATGCCGCGTCAGCTGCGCGAGCAGCGAACGGGACACCCCTTCGATGCCGAAGGTAAAGGACACATGCTCAATCGGGCTTTCATGGCCGATTTCGGCCAGCATGTCCACAAAGGAAGCGGTTTTTTCTTCCGTAAGCCCCTCCATCACCTCGTCGATGGTGGCGGGCGAATAGCACAGGCGCGCCGCGGAAGCGAGCAGATGCTCCGGCTCCGGCGTGTGTGCGATCAGCGTGACTTTCATGCAAATGCCAACCTTTCCCGGCCGTCCGCGGCCGTGCCGTTCCTATCGTTTGCTGCATTTCTTATGAGTATACCAGATTATGCGCCGGGATTCAAGCCAATTGCCGCGTAAAAAGCCTTGACAGCGGGAATGGCCGGTAAGATAATGGAGAAAACCAAACCATTAAAGGGGGACTGTGCATGCTGGGAATACGGGAGGGCATGGTGATGCAGCGCGGCGCGGACGATACCTGCGCCGTCTGGCTGGAGAGCGAAAGCCCGGTGGAAGCGGTGCGGTACGAGGGGGCCGCAGACGGCGCGGCAGCGGTGGAAGCGGTCGGCGGCCGCTATCGGGTCACCGGCATTCCGGCGGGCGGGCCGTACACCGTATGGATAGGGGAAACCGCTTACCGCGATATATATGTGGGCGATGTCTGGCTGCTGGCCGGGCAGTCCAATATGGAGGGGGTCGGCTGGCTGACGCCGGAAGACCAGGCCTTCGAGGGAAACAAACGGGTGCGGGCCCTTTATATGGACGATGCCTGGCGTCCCGCCAGGCATCCCAGCTTGTCAAAGAAGGTGGAGTTAAGCA
>CDZV01041234.1_pt1 | contig 11804 bp, 10 predicted proteins | sample 554851 | NCBI WGS metagenome assembly CDZV01 (sample SAMEA3182090, study PRJEB8094) | gut metagenome | biome: human; feature: gut; material: Stool; isolation source: human stools | place: Canada | collected 2013-03-12
GCCCCTGCTCGGTGACCATCCGCACTGCCCCCGCCTTGAAGGCCTCATCGTAACGCGGCGGCGCTGGGTGTTTTCGTTCTTTGGTTGACATTTTTCATTACCCCTTTCCATTATACAGATTGTTTTTCTGTCCGGCAAATCGGGTATGGGGGCAATACGTTGTCGGATGTGGATTCTGTAGAGACGACCATGCAGAAAATGACCGCGTGGTTTGGCAAATTTCCGCAGGTGCAGATCGAGGCGCTGACGGGAGAGATGAAGCCGGAACAGATGACAGCGGTAATCGACCGGTTTGCAGCCGGGCAGACGCATATCCTCGTTTCCACGACCGTCGTGGAGGTCGGCGTCAATGTGCCAAACGCTACGGTCATGCTCATCAAAAACGCGGAACGGTTTGGCCTTGCGCAGCTGCATCAGTTGCGGGGCCGGGTCGGCAGAAGCGATTTGCAGAGCTACTGTGTGCTGCTGTCGGACAAGACCGACAACGAACGGCTGAACACGATGACGGCCACGAACGACGGCTTTGAGATCGCACAAAAAGATCTGGAACTGCGCGGCACCGGGCAGGTGCTCGGCGTGCGGCAGAGCGGATTCGACCAATGCGTGGACGATATGCTGAAAAACCCGGAGTTATATCAGAGCATCCGCGCGCTGATTCGGCGGCGGGCGCAAAAGCGGCTCGCGGGGCCGGACAATGCTTGACTTTCTGTGCAAAGCCTTTATGCTTAAACCATAGCATAGATTCCACCCGAACAATATTCACAAACTGCAATAAAGGCAGATTTCCTGTTTTCAGGAGGTCTGCCCTTTTCACATACATAAAGAAAAATCACAGACAAAGCAAAGGAGAAACATATGACAAACTGGAACAAACGCCTTACAGAGCTGCGGGCAAAATACGGCGAAAAGCCGCTCACAAACAAGGAGTTGTTTGAAAGCAAGGAATACCGGGACTTCACACAAAAGGCCGCCGAAGATATGGTAAACGGTATCTGCGGATACCTGCGCCGGCAGGGTTTCCACATCACAGAGGCGCAGGAAGACGAGCGGGTGCGCAGCATCAAAATGGACATCCACTACGCGGAAGATGATATGACGACGGCCTTTACGGACGGTGCGCATATCGGCATCAATGCCGGAAACAAGATGCTCGCTCCGCTGAAAAAGCAAGAGCTGCGGCACTTTGCCGTACAAGGTTTCCGTGTACATGAAATAGGCCATGTGATCTTTTCGGATTTTCCGACAACCAAAGCATGGCTCAATCAGTTGGGAATCGGCGAGTGGTGGCCGGCGGCGCCGAAAGGCATCGCGACGGAATCCGGGTCTGCGCTGGACAAGAAGCTGAAACAGGAGCATTACTACCGGCAGGTGTTGCTGCAGGTCGCAAAGGGTGTTGAAAACGCGCTGGAGGACGGCTACATCGAGCGCGAGATCCAGTTGCTGTACGGCGGCCTTGCCACGACCGAGCTGTCCACGCTCAACGATATGCTGCTGGAGGATATGAAAAGTTTCGGCGAGCAGTTAGCGGATGGTGTGAAACCGTTTTTCGCCATGCTGAACCAGCTTTTGCTCTACGCCAAGTTCGACATGACAATGGCGGAGGGCTGCCCGGACGAATATCTCCCGATGCTGGAGGAGTGCATCTTCACGATTGACGAGGTAAAGCTCGAACGCGACCCTCAAAAGCGTGTTGCCGGCGTCAATGAAATCCTGTGCATCCTCTTTCCTCTTTTGGATGAGACGGTGCAGGATATGCAGAAATCGCAGCCGCAACAGCAGCAAGGGCAAAACGGCAAACCGGGCAAACCGGGTCAGCAGGGCCAGCAAGGTCAGCAGGGCCAGCAGAGCCAGAACGGCAAACCGGGCCAGAGCGCTCCCATGACACAGGCACAAAGTGATGCGCTCGTGGCTGATGCGAAAGAGGCAGCAAAAAAGGCCGGAGGAACCGCTGCGCCAAGTAACCGTACAACGACAAGCCTTGCTAATCCGGGAAAGCGTGAAAATGCCAACGCGGTGGCTAAGACAGCCGCCGAAAAAGCAGGGCCGCATAACCAGATCGCCCAAACGCCCGGCGCAAGCATCGGCGATTCCGATTTGTCTACCGGGCAGTGGGAATTGGATAAGATCCGGCAGCAAACCGCCGACACTCGCGCAAAGAAGGCCGTGGAGAAGGAAATGCAGAGCGCGATGCAAGCGGAGGCGACCGAGGTTCTGCACGATGCTGTCAAGGTTGACCGGGCAGCGGACGTGAGCGCCGAGAACATTGCCCAATACGACAAAATGGCCGGCAAGATCACGGCCGTCTCGCGCAACATCGAACGGCGTTTTCGCACAATCATTCGTGACGAGGAAAACGACGAAACCGTCAGCGGTCTGCCGATGGGGTCGAGGCTGGAAGCGCGGCTTTTGTACCATAGGGACGGCAAGTGTTTCAGCCGCAAAAATTTCCCGCGTGATACGCCGCGTCTTGCAGTCGGTTATCTCGCCGATGAATCGGGGTCGATGTCAGGGATAGCGATCAATGCTTCCATCAGCACCGGAATCATCCTTGAGGACTTGTGCCGGCGCATGGAGCTGCCTTGCTATATCGGCGGATTCACTTCCTTGGTTGGGGGCCTGCAGTATATTTCCTATGTGGAGTACGGTTCCGTTGACGCAAAGGACAAATACCGGCTGACCGGTATGTCGTCGTGCGGTGGTACGCCGACCGGCATGGCAATCAGGTATATGACAGCCCGGCTCAAAAAGCTGCCGGCGGCAAACAAGCTGCTGATCGTTTCGACAGACGGCCGCTCTGCCGATGGCGCTGATGCGCTGCAGAAAATCATTAAGGAGGCCAAGAAAGACGGCGTGACGGTGGTCGGAGCTGGAATCGGCGCATCCCGCAGCGCGGTCGAAAAGGAGTTCGGCGATGCTTTTCTGGACGTTTCGGACATGGAGAAGATGCCGCAGCTGCTTGCGGGAATCGTGAAGCGGCACCTGCTGCGTTAATCTCATCTGTTTTTTCGACACAGGGGCGGCTCTACATGGGCCGCCCTTTTCTTTGCAGAAAAAGTCTTGCAGTTCTGTGCAAAGTCCTTAGACTAAAGATATAGCATAGGTTACATCGCAATCATACAATTTACAAACTGCAAACAAGGGCAGACCTTTCTTTTGAAGGGCCTGCCCTTTTTACATATAAAACCGAAAATCATCAATATATCATCGGAGGAAAAGACAATGGAGAATGCACAGAAAAACCCACAGGCCATGCAGGAAGCTCTGCTGGAAACGCTCAACAGGTTAGCGAGGATCAACGAAGTGGAAGGTTTCGACCCGAGGCTGCTGGTCGCCTGCTACAAAAACGAGAGCGGAGAAGAAAACCTCTATCTCCCGGCGGAACCGGCAATGCTTTGGTTCAGGCTCAAGTACCCACATGGCCGGCTGGAACAGGTTGCGACCCGCGTGACGGACAGCATGGCAACCGTTGAGGGCCGGGTGTTCGACGAAAACGGCGCAATGCTTGCAAACGCGTTTGTGACGCGATACCGCAGCGATACCGACCAGTTCGGAAAGGATTATGTCCAGAACGCCGGCACCTGCGCAATTCGCAAGGCGCTTGGCAACTGCGGCTTCGGAACGCCTGCCACGGCGGAGTTTATCGAGGGCGTCACCGTCGTTTACGACAGGAACGCCGCGCCGGAGCAGCCCGTTGACAGCGGCGCCGCCGTCAAGCGCCTTACGCCGCCGCCCGCGCCAAAGAAGCGGAAAGCAGCGGAAGCTGCGGCAACGGCCGAAACCGCACCGCAGCCCGCACCGGAAAAAACGGCAAAGCCCCGCGACATCTCTATGGCAGAGGACGTGCCGCCAGTGCCAGCTGAGGCTGAAAAGCCGAAAGCGACGCAGGCGCCGCCACCCGTTTTGAAACCGGCCGCGCAGAGCGTCAAGGCTCCGTCCACATTGGATGAGGCGATGGCCTTTGTCGTCCCGACCGGGCGGTATGCCGGAAAGACTTTCGGGCAGTTGCTTGAGGAAAAGGAAAATGACGCAATCCGTTATTTCCTGCGTCCCCTCTATGCCGGAAAGCCGATTCAGCAGGCCGCAATGATGGTGGCTGGGCAATACGGCCTGTAATCTCATAAAACAAAAAGGTGAACCGCCAGTCGCAGTTTGTGGCTGGCGGTTTGCTGTACATCAGGAGGAAAAGAAAATGTGTCACACGTCGGAGTTTGGTATCACGATCTATGATGTGCTGACTCTCGGCGGCGCACAGCAGGTCGGAAGGCCGTCTCAAAAGGGTGAAATCAAGGTTCTTTGCCCGCGCGGCGTGAAAACCTCAAGGGGGAAAACGGCTACTTTTGATGTAAACCTCGCAAAGGGCAATTTCAAATGCTACCGGGAATGTTCTGATTGCACCGGCCACGGGGGGATGCTCGACCTGTATAACCTGTTGTGCGGGAGTGGGGCAGACCGGAAGACCGCTTATGCGGAAATTGTAAACAAGCTCAAGCACGGCGACTTGCCGAAAATCAAGCGCCCGGCAGAGCCTGCTTTCGTTCCGCAGAAAATGCAAGGGAACACCGCAGACGCATCTGTGCTGGACAAAGCGTACAGAGCATTTCTCGCCACATTGACACTCGGTGAAAAGCACCGCGCCAATTTGCTGTCGCGTGGGTTGACGGAACGAGCAATTCAACAGGGATTGTACAAGAGCGTGCCGCAGGGGCAGGCGGCGTGGGGTAAATCGCTCCGGGCGTTGGAGACGCAGGGAATCGTGCTGCAGGGCGTGCCGGGCTTTTACAGGAAGAACGGAAGATATTGCGCCGCGACTTTCCGCAGCGGGTTCTTTATCCCTTACTTCGATGAAAAGGGACGCATCTGCGGGATGCAGATCCGGTTCGATGTGGCAAAGGAAAGCGGCAAGCGGTATCTGTGGTTTTCTTCGGCGGGCTATGAGGACGGCTGTTCCGCCCGGAACATCACCTCCTATGGCGCGCCCGGCCTGATGCCGGCAGTGGGTTCAGGCCGCCTTGTTTTTGTGACAGAAGGCGCCTTGAAAGCCGCAGCGGCAAATGTGCTGGACGCAAAGCACCATCCGATCATTGCCATCGGCGGCGTGAGCTGCTACGGGCAATGGGAGGAAACCTGCCGATACCTGCAAAGCAAAAACATCCATTTTGTCGCGGACGCGTTTGATTCCGACCGGGAAACGAATGCCAGCGTACAAAAATCGCTCGAAAAGTTATACAGCATCGCGGCACAATACGGGATTCGGATGCAGCGCTGCGACTGGGGAACGGCGCAAAAAGGCGTCGATGATTTCCTGCTTGGTGCGGCCGTCCAAACAGACGATGGCGTTATCCTGTCGTCGCTGTGGGATCCCAGAAATTTCGTGCCGCCGGTGCGATACATCAAAAAGAACATACCGGCGATGTTCAAACCGCCGGTATACAAACCAAAGCATACAGCATAAAGGAGAACGACAATGGCAAATGAGAGAGATTTTATCTGGCAGCAGCAGGGCGCAAGCTCGTTCGTGAAAATCAAGATGGATTGGGCGCGGTTCGGCAAAATCCATTTCAGCTTTGTGCAGCACAGCGGCAAGCCCGCCTGCAAGCAGGTCGCCAGCATTGAGGCGGCGCTGAAAGTGGACGGCGGCGACGGCGCGCTGTATCTGGCGGAGGCGGTGAAGAACAACACGATGGAGCGCAGGCGAGCCAAAGCGCTGGAGGATCAGAAAGCGTCCGGAGCAAAATACCCGGCGCCGATGTTCACCTCTATGGGTGGCACAACTGCCCAGCGTTCCAAAACCGGACAGTGCGTGTTCCGTCAGGTTTCGCTTGTGCCCGGCATGAAAACCGACTATGCGCTGCAGGTCGTTGAGGCCGACGGAGAGCCGACCGCTACCGGCGGCATTTCCATGAAAAAGGGCGCGCAGGTCACGCGCATCACAGTCGGCTTGAAACGGGAGGAATTGCTCTCGATGGCGAGTGCGATCCTGATGGCGTGGCAGGCGTACATGATCGCCAGCAGCGCCTACGGTACGCTTGGCGCAAAGTCCTATGCTGATGTGCAGGACGCCGATGTGCCGGATGCGGCCGCGAACCGCCAGATGCCCGTGAAGGTCGTTACGACCACGGCTTCGACGGCTTGGGTGGTCTATGACAGCCTCGGAGAGACCTTTGAGGTTGCCGTCAGCCATGACGCGGCGATTCTGTGCGTGCAGGAAAGCATCACGTTCCTGCGCAAAACCGAGCAGTGCTACTCCCGCAAGGATAACAACGAGTACAATGCGGTCAAGACCGCGATCCAGACGGATTGCGATGAGCTGCCGTCCATCACCTTGTATGGCAAGGACAATACCACCTGTGAAGTGATCGTTGTTAAGCGCACGATCCGAAAGTCCCCGCAAGAAGCCCAGCTTCCCAGCGGACAGGCATCGTAAAGCGCAGCGGCATCCAATATCACAACATCCCCATCTCCAAAATCCCCGCGCCGTACTTGGTTGCGGGGATTTTATGATTTAGGTTGAATTTATCCTAAAAATGGCGTATACTAAATACAAGAGGTGAGAAAAATGCTGGTGAATACGAACAGTTTGTTTTCTATGTCAGAGGCAAATCAAAATTTTTCGCGTATCGCAAGAGAGGTTGATGAAAAGGGGACGGCTGTTATCTTAAAAAACAATGTCCCTCGCTATTTAATCATCGACTTTAGCCAAGCGGAGAGTGCACAGGCTGCCGAGAATGAGGATGTCATGGAGATTTCCAAGAGGCTGATCCAGAAGAACAGGGCGGCATACGAGGTGCTTGCCAAGTGAAAAGACTGAGCAAGCGGCAGGTAGTCATGCTCCACGAGCAGTTAATCTGTGAAACGGGAGGGAGCACCGGAATCCGTGACGACGGATTGCTGGAATCTGCGCTGGAAGCCCCTTTTCAGGAGTTCGGCGGCGTATCCGTCTATCCGTCGGTGCAGCAAAAGGCCGCAAGGCTGGGTTTTGGGCTAATTAAAAATCATCCCTTTGTGGATGGAAACAAGCGGATCGGCGCACACGCCATGCTTGTGTTTTTGGAATTAAATGGTATCGAACTTAACCATACCTCGGAGGAACTTTCGGAAATCATCTTAAAACTGGCTGCGGGCGATGCGGATTTGCAAAGCCTGCTTTCATGGATCTTAGAGCATCAAGCGTGAACCGTCGTTGCCCGCTTCCTTTGGGAGGCGGGCTTTTTCTTTTGCCAGCACACGAAAAAGAAGCGCGGAGCTATTGAGAATTTGTGCAAAGCTCGTATGATAGATTTAACAGAATCTTGAGTATTTTCAGATAGATAGCAGGGTGAAAGGAATTTACAAAAATGGGGAAAAGGCTTGTCATTGCCGAAAAGCCGATGCTGGCAAAGGCAATTCTGGACGCGATTCCCGGCACGGCAAAGTCCATAAAGGCGGGAGAGCGCGTTTTCTATACGGAAAAAGGGGATTATCTTGTGGTTGCGCTGGCGGGCCATGTGCTTCAGCTCAAGGAGCCGGAGGACTATGACCCGAAATACAAAAAGTGGACGCTGGAAGATCTGCCGATTTTCTTCCCGGATTGGGCGGCCGTCCCGGCGCAGGGGAAAAGCGATATTGTAAGGTGCGTGAAAAGCCTGCTGCCGCAGGCTGACAGTGTGATCCATGCGGGCGACGTGGACGACGAGGGCCAACTGATCGTGGATGAGCTGCTGCGCTACTGCGGTTATCGCGGCAAGGTGCAGCGGCTATATACCAGCGATACATCAACGGCCGCGCTCAAGAAACGGCTTGGGATGCTGGAGGACAATGCAAAATGGGAGCCGCTGGGAGTTTCAGCCTATGCACGCAGCGTAACGGATAAGACGTTCGGTATCAATTTTTCCCGTCTATATACAAAACTAAACGGCACGCTGCTGACGGTTGGCCGAGTACAGACCCCGGCGATGGGCTTGGTTGTCGCCCGTGATGAGGCAATCGAAAACCATGTGGCGCGCAAATATTATGCGCTGGAGGTTCAAGCCGAGATCGACGGCCGCCAGCCGTATATCCCGGCAGAATTTTCCCCGACAAAGGGCAGCCCGTTGCTCGGCGAGGAGGATAAGGTCTGGGAGCGTAAGGGGCTGGAAGAAGTGCTTGCCGCGTGCAGGGGAAAGAACTTTCCGGCAAAGGTGTCCAAAAAGGAAGAAACAGAAGCCCCGCCGCTGCCGTTCAATCTGAACAAGCTGAACCTCTATTGCAGCTCGCGCTGGGGATACGACCCGCAGCAGGTAATGGAAATCACGCAGAGCCTGCGTGAAAAATACCGGGCGATCACCTACAACCGGTCTGACAGTCAGTATCTGACGACGGAACAATTCCGGGAAGCGCCCGACACCGTTTCTCGGACACTCGCAAACCTCGGTATGCAGATACCGGAAATCGACACGAACCGGAAATCCAGATGTTTCGATGATTCCAAGGTATCAGCGCACACGGCCATCATCCCCACGAACGAAGCGGTCAATGTGGGCGCTATGACGCAGGCAGAGCAGAACGTCTATAAGGCAATCTGCGGACACTACCTGATCCAGTTCATGCCGGGGTGTAAAAAGCGGAAGACGAATCTGCGCATCGACTGTCCGCAGGGCATGTTTTCGGCCACCTCGGTTGAAGTCATCGACAAGGGTTTTAAGGCGGTCATCCGCGCCGGCAGTGAAGACAAGGCGCCCGGCGCGCTGTCCGGCTTTGCAGCGGGAGATTACAGGGCCTGTATCATGGACGGCAGCGTTACGGAGCATGAAACGACGCCCCCGCGCCGGTATACCAAGGCGACGTTGGCCGCCGACATGAGCAGCGTGGCAAAATATGTGCAGGACCCCCAGATAAAAGCGACACTGATCCGCAAAGACGATGGCAAGGAAGGAGAGAGTGGGTCCATCGGCACCGGCGCAACACGCCCGGCGATCATCGAAGGACTTGTCAAACGAGGATTCTTGCGAGAGGAAGGCAAGTATGTCATCTCGACCGAGCTGGGACGACAATTTTATCGGGCGCTGCCGGACGAGATCAAAAAACCGGATGTGACGGCGGAATGGTGGCTGATTCAGGAAAATATCAAAGACGGCAAAGCTGTACCGGATGATTTGTTCAAAAAGGTGTTGGAGGATTTTGAAACGGTACGGCGGGCTGTCGGAACATCGCGGGCAGTGAGCGCCGCAGCCGCAGACAAATCAGTCGGCCGAAAAACGGTGGGCGTCTGTCCCCGGTGCGGAAAACCAGTCGTCGAGGGAAGCAAGGGTTTTGGATGCAGCGGGTACAAGGACGGCTGCGGCTTTGTGCTCTGGATGACCGGAAAATACGGCGCGCATAAGGTGCTGGGAGATTCCGGGAAAAAGGTGACATCGGCAATGGCGGAAAAACTGCTCTCTAAAGGGAAGGTGCTGGTGAAGGGGCTAACCTCTGCCAAAGGAACGAAATACGATGCATGGGTATGCATGGAGGATACCGGGCGCGGCGTCTTTTTGAAACTGAGTTTCGACGACCTGCCGCAAAAGAAAGGAAAGAAACGTGGAACAAACTGAAATCGCCAGTGTGCAGAATGAACGGAAAAAGAAAATCACGCAATGGGCAAAAGAAGAAATCGGTGCATGGATGCCGGTGATCCTTGCGGTGCTTATCGTCATTTTGCTCTCCAAAACAGTATGGTTGTGCGCAACGATCCCGACCAAATCCATGTATCCAACTCTGCCGGCGCCGTGTTTTGTGTTCAGCTCCCGCGTTGCCTATTGGAACCATACGCCGCAGCGCGGTGATATTGTCCTGTTTTACCGAGGAAACGGGGAGAAAACCGTCTATGCCAAACGGGTGATCGGATTGCCCGGCGATGTGATTGATATTGTCCACGGGCAAACCTATATCAATGACGAGTTGCTGGATGAACCGTATCTTGCAGAGACGCCCGACCCTGCGGTGGAGCTGCGCTTCATCGTCCCGGAGGGCAGCTACTTTATGATGGGTGACAACCGCAACCATTCCTATGATTCACGGCATTGGGCGGAGCATTTTGTGCCGGAGGATAATATCCTCTCGCGGGTAAATCCAAAATGGGTGATACCGCTTGGCAGCAACAAAAAAGAAGAAAATTGAGCCGTGAGCGTCTTTACAATCTGTGCAAAGTCTTTACTATAAGAGTATAGCATAGATTCCAAAGCAATCATCATTCACAAACTGCACGAGGGCAGACCTTTCTTTCAGAAGGGCCTGCCCTCTTTATATATATACAAAAAACCGAACATCACAACATAAAAAACGGAGGATTTACTTACATGAAAAACGCACCGAACTTTGTCCTCGACGACGCTGAAATCAGCTTTGCCAACTACGACGAGATGCGCGCCTTTGTGGAGGAACGCGAGAAAAACACCGAGTGGCTGGAACAGGGCGTGCGCGAGCTTGTCTTTGGCGCGCTGCACGAGGAACCTCTCTGCGCACCGGTTTATGCCGATAAGATGCACGTCTCGACGGAGGCTATCGAGGACACGATGGCCGGAGCCGGGTTGAAGCTGACCGTTTCCAGTGGAACGCGGCCAGTCGGAGCCAGCGCTGTGGCGAGCATCATCAACAGGGCCGGCCTGCAGGCTGCGGGCTGGAAAAAGCTGCGCAACGGAAACCTTGAGAGCTTGAAAAGCGTGCTGAACATGCTGATGGATGTCAGCAGCGGCGCCGTCCACATCAAGGTGGCGGACGAAAAGATCCGCGCTGTACATTCCGGGAAGTATACGGCGATCCGCACCGACCGGCTGCTGGACATCGTGAAGGGGTATTTCGACCGGGAATGGCCGACCGCGACGTTTGAGGAGGGGTATTTCTCCCACGAGCGGATGCAGGAGGTCATCGACTTGGCACAGTACAAGGACGACTTTTTCGGACATATCCCCACCGGCATCTTCCAGTCCGCGACCCCGGCGTTTGTGGTTTATTCGTCCGACGTCGCTACGAGCGCTGTCACGCTGGTTCCGAGCATGAAACTCGGCGGCGTCTGCGTCCCGATGACGAAGGCTGTCAAGATCGAGCACATGGGCGAAGACCTTGAGGCCCGTGTTTCGGACGCGCTGGCAATGATCCTCGCGTATTTTCAGGGCGCTGTCGCCGATATGCAGGCGTTGGAGAACGTGGAGGTCAAATATGGGACAAACGCGCTCAAGCGCCTGCTGAAGGACGGCGGGATGCCGAAGAAATGCGCATGGGAAGCTATTGAGGCTTTCGATGGCATGTATGGCGGCAATCCCGTGACCGCAATGGAAATCTACGTTGCGGCCGTCGATGCTTACAGCGCCGTGCTGCGCGAGTTCCCGCAGGATAAGAAAAAGATCCTTTTGGCCGCAGACTGCGTGTCCCGCGTGGCAAATGCCCGCTGGGCTGATGTCGATAAGCCTGGGGAGGTGAAGTATTGAGCATTAAACCGAAGACAGCGTTTATCTTCTTCATCGTGCTTTTTCTTCTCTTTGTGTTTAGCCCGATGATGCGGTAAACGGCAGCCCGGAGTTGGTAGCAACTGACTCCGGGCTGTTTTTTATTTAATGAGGAAAAGGAGTGAATTTCAATGCCTACTTATGACGGTACTCAAAAAGCAAACAGTGGCTGCGCACAGAACATCCCATATCATATCTTCCGCACGTCGTATGTCGATAATCTGCGGCAGGATGCTCTGGCGATGGCGAGCAGCGAGGCAATCGCGTTTTGCGACGTTGACAATTTCAGTGGGCCGGAGATTGAGTGTGACGCAAGCACGCTGACGGAAGACGAGTGGCAGAAACGCCGCGCGCACACCATTGGCG
>CDZV01046879.1_pt1 | contig 11798 bp, 9 predicted proteins | sample 554851 | NCBI WGS metagenome assembly CDZV01 (sample SAMEA3182090, study PRJEB8094) | gut metagenome | biome: human; feature: gut; material: Stool; isolation source: human stools | place: Canada | collected 2013-03-12
AGGCGTCGCGGCCCCGCTGGGCTGCGTGATCTTTTTCGCTTTTGTCGAAATCGGGATTTGTACATCCGGCGCTCATGGTTTTCCGCGTGTGCGAGGCATGGGTGGTATCACTACCCTCGGAGCGTTTCACACGGTTCGGAAACCCTGCGTGGCCAGGGGGTAGAACGGCAAACTTTGCCGCTTTTGGGGCTTGGCCGTGGGTGCTCCCGAAGAACGCAGAGAGCCTCGGAACAGCGATGCGCTCATGCGTGTCGCTGTTCCGAGGCGTCGCGGCCCCGCTGGGCTGCGTGATCTTTTTCGCTTTTGTCGAAATCGGGATTTGTACATCCGGCGCTCATGGTTTTCCGCGTGTGCGAGGCATGGGTGGTATCACTACCCTCGGAGCGTTTCACACGGTTCGGAAACCCTGCGTGGCCAGGGGGTAGAACGGCAAACTTTGCCGCTTTTGGGGCTTGGCCGTGGGTGCTCCCGAAGAACGCAGAGAGCCTCGGAACAGCGATGCGCTCATGCGTGTCGCTGTTCCGAGGCGTCGCGGCCCCGCTGGGCTGCGTGATCTTTTTCGCTTTTGTCGAAATCGGGATTTGTACATCCGGCGCTCATGGTTTTCCGCGTGTGCGAGGCATGGGTGGTATCACTACCCTCGGCGTGCTCCGCGTGTTGTCGAAACGCTGGACGGCCGCTTGCCAAAAGGGTTCATTTGCCGTTTTTTGAGGTCAGGTAGCCTTCATTGATTCCAGCGGCGCAAAATATGTTCCGTTTCCTGCCGGAACAAGATCGCCATACCCAAACAGCCCCGGTTTCCTGTGAAAGGAACCGGGGCTGTTTTTGCGTCACTTCATATAGCGATACAGGAAGCTCGCGATCTGGCCGCGGGTGCAGGTGGCGTTGGGATTCGCACCGTCGGAAATGCCCTTGGCCTTGGCCCAATTCTGAGCGTTCTCGAACCAAGTGTTGCCGCCGGTCAAGTCCGCGTCGTTCTGGCGGGCGAGGATCGTCCACAGCTGGGCGCGGGTGGTGGAGGCGTTGGGCGCGTAGATCGTGGCGCTCATGCCGTTCACCAGCCCGCGGGCGCTGACGAAGTCGATGGCGTCCTTGGCCCAGTGATTTCTCGTGTCGGCGAAATCCTTAGAATTATCAACGATCTTCACCGTCGCGCCACCGTTGACCGTCAGCTGGATGCCGTCCTCGGTGGGCAGGGAGTTCTTGACGATCTCCTCAGTGCCGTCAGGATGGACGAGGACCGCCACAGTGCCGGGCTTCACGTTGGAAACGGGGATCTCGACCTTGGTGTCGCCGGAGTTTCTGGGCAGCTCAATCTTGACGGTGGGGGCGGTGCTGGAATCGCGGGTGGCCTCCACCTCAACAGGGGCCGTGACCGGCTCGCCGGACTTCTTCGCATCCTCGATGGCCTTGCTGCTGAGAGCGGTCTCTGCCGTGGTCTGACCGTTTTTGTCGGTCTTGACGGTGCCGGTGGAGCCGTTAGCAGCCTTGTTCTCGGTGACGGAGCTGCCGTTGGGGTTGGTGGTGGTCTTGACGGTGGAGCCGTCCTTGTTGGTGGTGGTCTGGATCTTGGTGCCGTCGGCCTTGGTCTCGGTCTGAACCTTGGTGCCGTCGGGCCGGGTGGTGGTGCCGGTGCTGGTGGAGGGCTTGCTGGAACTGCTGGAACCGCCACCACCACCGCCGGAGCTGCTGGAGCCGCCGCCGGTAGAACCGCCGGCAGAGCCGCTGCCGGTGCCGGGCTTCGGCGCGGTCTGAAATTTCAGTTCCAGCTGCCCGCCCGCGCCGCTGACGCGTTCCGCATTCAATGTCAGATTAGCACCCTTATGCGCCACGGTAGGCAAGTGCTGTTCTGCTAAATCCGGCGAAACTTTTTAAAGCAAACTTCCCCGGTCACTCCCTACTACAAGCGAATGGGGCGGTTTGCCAAAAATGGACGCAAAAAAAGCAGCAAATCTTTTCAGACTTACTGCTTGTGTGCCCGCTGTGATGGGCGGCGGGTATTTCGTTATTGTTCGGTTCTACAAGTATTCATTTTAATCACACACTATAATATCATCCATCGCACCTAAAGATGTTCCATATGCAAAACTAAGCAAATTATCCATGTTAAATAAAAGTTCATAATAAGCATCGTAGTCATCATGCGTAACTTTGAATATGATGTTATTCTCTGTATAGCCATATACATCAAGGTCAGAAATAATATCACCGCCAGTTACCCAAACTGTCCAATTACTCCCCTCAACACCATAGGCACATGTTTCTGTTTTTTCAACACCAACACATGCTCCACGCTCTTTATCAAATATCCATTGTCCTTCAAATTTTTCAAAAATCTCATTTAGGCTTGGATCTGCCATGTCAATACTTTCTTGAATTTCAGACGAAATAATAAAGTTTTCGTTTCTGACATCTGCCAAATAACCGGCAAGTATGTAAGTCCTTGCTCGTGTCATGTCTTTGGCAGTATCATTTTCTAATTGAGGTTGAAGGCTTCCTCCAAAAGCAGCCATGCCTGCACCTTTTACATTTTTCTCTTTTCTATCAATCCATGCCCGTTGTTCATCAAGCACTTCTGCTTTTGTTTCGGTATCTAATTCATCACTTAATCTACTCCACAAAGAATTAAGTTCATCATCCCAAAGCTGATACCACTGTGCAGTGAGCTGATTCATTTCCTGCTGTCCCATGCTGCCCCAATCAGCATTTTCATATTCACGAGATTTATCTTCAACTTTTGCAATCTCATCTTGAATACTTTCAGCCTTATTATTTTCTGTATCAAGCATATCCTTTGTATGCTGATTCTCTGTGGCTTGAGTTTCTTCTTCAACTTGAGATGAATGATTTTCCGTACTTGGGTTGCTTTTTTCTTCATTTACTTTGCTACCGCAGCCAATACACAATGCTGTTACTAATATCAATACCATTACAATTCCACTTTTCTTTATGTGTTTCATTGTTGTTACTCCTTTTTCTGATTTCTGAATTTATCCAGCTACATTGTACTCCATCTACAAAAGATAATAAAGCACAAAATTATCAAAATTCTCTTTAGATTCTCTCTATCTGGTTTTCTATTTCCCCTTGCTTTGGAATAGCGGCGGGGCTGCTGTCCTTGTCCTGTTTTTGTTGTGCTTCTTTATTAACCATGAGCATTTGCGGTGGGATTCCCACGTTGGCATTTGCATACATAAACGGCAAAATAAAGTTTTCCAACCACGGAAAGACTCCCTCTGAAAAGCAGAAAAGAACTGTCTTTCACTGGCTGGCGTTCCTGTTAGGCTCATTTATGGGGTGTTTCCTGTTTCCGACATATAATTTTACAAAGACTTATCCGAATGGCTCTCATTGGTACAGCGTTTACTTATGGCCCACGTTTGCTTTCACAGGCGAAAGTGGGTACACACTCGGCTTTCGGAGAAGGATCGCACACAGCGGCTTGCACGGCGAAACAGGGGTATTTCGGATGGGGGGCGCTATCACTATCCTCAGACCGTTTTGCGTGGTTCGGAAACCCTGCGTAGCCGGGACTTAAAACGGCAAACTTTGCCGCTTTTGGGTCTTGGCCGGGGGTGCTCCCGAAGATCGCAGAAAGCCTGCGGGACAGCGATGCGCTTATGCGCGTCGCTGTTCCGAGGCGTCGCGGCCCCGATGGGCTGCGTGATCTTTTTACTTTTGTCGAAGTTGCGGCTTGTACGCCCTGCGCTCAGGGCCTTTCCGCGTGTGCGAGACGAGGGGGGGTATCACGACCCTCGGCGTGCTCCGCGTGCTGCTGAAACGCCGGACGGCCGCTTGTCAAAACGGCTCATTTGCCGTTTTCTGAGGTTGGGTAGCCTTCATTGATTTCAGCGGCGCAAAATGTGCTTGACAGGTGCAGTCTACTTATGATAGACTTCAAGTATCAAAAATCTATCATAAATAGACCAACAAAGAAAGGGGGGCACACATGGACGGTTACAAGCTGGGCGTTGTTGAGACGCGTTTTGCAGAACTCATCTGGCAGCACGAGCCGCTGACCTCCGGTGAACTGGTAAAACTGTGCGAACAGGAGCTGCAATGGAAAAAATCCACGACCTACACAGTTTTGAAAAAACTCTGCGAACACGGTATCTTTCAGAACGAAAACGGCACGGTAACTTCCCTTCTCTCACAGGAGGGTTATAACGCCGTACAGAGCGAGAAATTTGTGGAGGACACCTTCGACGGTTCTCTTCCCGCGTTTCTGGCGGCTTTTACCACCCGGAAATCTCTTTCGGAGAAGGACATTGCGGAAATTCAGCGCATGATCGACCGCTGTGGAAAGGAGTGAGCCAATGGCCGCCGTCTTTTTGAAGCTCTTGAATCTAAGCATTTCCGCAAGCTGGCTGGTGCTGGCCGTGCTGGTACTGCGCCTGGTATCAAAGCGTTCGCCCAAGTGGGTGAATGTCCTGCTTTGGGGTATTGTCGCGCTGCGGCTGGTTCTGCCATTCTCCATAGAGAGCGCGTTGAGCCTGATTCCCAGTGCCGAAACGGTCAGTCCCGCAGCCGTGCAGTTTGACCCTGCGCCGACCATCACCAGCGGCGTGAGCGTTATCGACAATGCTGTGAATCCATCGCTCAGCGAGCATTTTGCCGCCGTGCCAACAGCCAGCGTCAACCCGCTCTATGTCTGGACGGAGATTGCAGGCTGGGTGTGGCTCATCGGCCTTGGAGCCATGCTGCTCTATGCGCTCGTGAGTTATCTTCGGCTGCGCCGGCGCGTGAGTGTATCGCTCTGTGTGCGGGAAAATATCTACCTTTGCGATGCCATTTCCTCGCCGTTCATCCTCGGCGTTGTAAAACCACACATCTATCTGCCCTCCGGTCTGGACGAAGTGCAGCGGCAGAATGTACTCTCGCATGAGAGGGCGCATCTTACGCGGCGTGACCACTGGTGGAAGCCGCTGGGCTTCGCGCTGCTTGCGGTTTACTGGTTCAACCCCGTACTGTGGCTCGCCTATACGCTGCTCTGCCGCGACATTGAGCTGGCCTGCGATGAGCGGGTGATCCGCACGATGGACGAGAGCGCCGTCAAGACCTATTCCACGGTGCTGCTTGCGTGCAGTATACCGCGCAAGGCGGTCATCACCTGCCCACTGGCGTTCGGTGAAGTTGGCGTCAAGGAGCGTGTGAAGAACGCGCTTCACTACAAAAAGCCCGCGTTCTGGGTGGTCGCGGCGTCGGTCGCTGTGTGCGTCGTTGTGGCGGTGTGCTTTCTGACCGATCCGGAACACGAAACGATGAAGTGGGCGAAGAATCTGTGCGTGGATGATGTGGTGCGTGTTGAATTGACGATTATGCCGCAGGCGACCGACAAGCAGTATAAAGACTTCAATGCAGACGAAATTGCCGAGGCGGTTGCACTCATCAACAAAAGTAGCGGACGGTATATCAGTGAACCAGAGTCGCTCAGCGGCAGTACGATGACACTCTACATCACCACAGCTGACGGCGTGCAGCACACAGTTACGAACAATGGCAATACCTATATCCGAATTGACGGAGATACCTACCGGAGCACCCATATCACTTGGCCGTACACCGTGGGAGATTCCCCTCTGCCTGACAGTTTTCAGGTCGGTGATACGCAAGCTGCCGATGCGAACCGCTTCTATGTGGATGATTGGAGCATCTGCATTGTTGGTCAATGGCTGCGTAATCTCGGAACTCGCGTGTGGTTGGCTGACAACAGCGACGCTTACCTTAGCGTTGTGAAGCAGGACAGCCTTGCAGATGAGCTGGCCGGTCTGCAAAACGCCGGTCACGCCGTAGAAGAGTTGGACGGCTGCTACCGCTGTGTCACACAGGAGGGGTTTAGCAACACGGTTGTCTACCTCTATCCCGCGCCGTCCGGCGAGGCGTACTACCGGGTAGAGACCCATTGGAGCTACGACGACGCGGACGAGCCAGAGGTTGAAGTGCAGGCAACGCAGCTTCGCATGATGGCGGAGAGCTTCCGTGTGGAAAATGGAAGCAGTACGGCAGATGCCCTCATCGGCAGCTACGCCGATGACATGGGCTCCAGTCTGACGATCCGGAAAAACGCCGATGGCAGCTATGCAGCAGACCTTGGTATCTATAAGTTTACTTCTGTCGACAATACAGCAGGAAGCTATGACCCGCAGATGAATATCCTGCATATCTCCGGCACTGCGGATATTGGCGGCACTCTCGCGGCAGATGTAACCGCAGACGGGACTGGGCGTCTGATCGTTACATTGACAGAATCTCCCGTTTCCACAGGCTATCTTGCTGCAGGCGCGGTGTTTACTTTCTGGCCCCGCGTGACCGGATACCCCGAGTACGATGAGGTGTTAGCCAATATCTGCGATCTCCGCCTCGCCGGTACACAAGGCACCGAAACGGAGTTCAGTTCTGATCTTTTAGCGGTGAATGACTACTATCAAACACCCGGCTGGCTGCTGCGTGATCTTGACGGTGATGGGATCCCTGAACTGCTGCTCGGTGCGAATTGGGACGAAGGACACACCGTGATTTTCAACATCTACCGCTCTGGCGGTACGAGAGCCGTCCGCGTGGTCAACGGTTGGAACCGTAACCGCTGGTATCTCTGCACCGATGGCAGTCTGGCCAATGAAGGCAGCAGCAGTGCATTTGAAAGCAGCTACTCTTACTACCGCTATACCAGCGGCGAGTTACAGCATCTGGAAACGTTGATGTATCTGGATGACGGTTCCGGCGGCTCACCATGGCGCTACTCCGTCACAACGGATCAGTATGTCAACAGTGGTGACTTTCACTCCGTCACCGAGGCCGAAGCAACTGCCGTGATGGACAAATACACCCACGAAACGCTGGCCTTTACGCCATTTGTGGTATGAGGATAGATAGTGTAGACTGTAGTGCAGGGTTGCATCTCACCAATCCCCTGCGGATATTACAGCCTCTGACCCAGTTTTGACCCAGAATAGGATCGGGGCGAGCAGGGCTGGACGGAAACAACGGAAAATCCACCGAACGAATGATGGCAAAAAGCACAAATCGGAGCCGAAATGACTCCGATTTGCCCTTGAGACAACCTACGGACCAGAAGGCCGGGGGTTCGAATCCATCACGGCGTACCAAAAGTCCTCGAAATCGTCTGATTTCGAGGACTTTTGCTTTTCATAAGTTCCGTTTTTTTGGTACCGCTTTTTTCTGACCCAAACGCTGACCCCAACGGGAGCGGGTAGCGGAAACCATCAGACAGCACGGGAGAGGATATTGCCCATCGTTTGCGCCGCCTTGAGCTGGGCGTCGGTGGTGACGTGGGCGTAGGTGTCCAGCGTGAAGCCCGCCGAGTAGTGGCCCAGCATCGAAGACACGGTCTTCACGTCCACGCCGTTTTGCAAGGCCATGGTCGCGAAGGTGTGTCGGAGGTCGTGGAATCGGATGCGGGGCAGCCCCGCGCGTTTCAGCACTCTTTGCAGCATATGCAGGACGCTGTCCGGAGACATGGGGCCTCCGGTGGGTGACGGGAACACCCATTCGCTGTTACCCGTTTTTCTTCTTTGTTGCATCAGAACGTCTATCGCATCCGCCGACAGGGGCAGTGTGCGGTAGGCGTTTTTCGTTTTCAGCGGGGCTTCGACCACTTTGCCGTTCTGCCGTGAGATGGCCCGTTGGATTTTCAGCACACCACGGTCGAGGTCAACGTCTGTCCACTTTAGGCCCAGCAGTTCGCCCCGCCGAAGTCCGGTGGCGAGGTCGAGGTAGTAGAGTTCGTACACGCCGCTGTCCTTGGCCTCCCGGAAGAAGGCGCTGAGTTGGTCGGCGGTCAGGGTCTTCATTTCCTTGTGTTCGACTTTCGGCAGGGCGCAGCCCTGTGTCGGATTCTTCGTGACGAGGTGCTGCTCGATAGCAAGATTGTACGCCGAGCCGATCATCTGATGGATGTTCCGCACCGTTTTGGGAGCCAGACCTTTCGGCTTTTTCTTGGCCTCGATGCGGTCAACCCGACCACCGTCCAGCAGGTGCTTGTAGAACCGCTGCAAGTCCAGAGAAGTGCAATCTGCCAGCGGGATGCTGCCGATCTGCGGCTTGATGTGGTTTTTCAGAAAGCCTTGGCTGGTTTTGAAGGTCGATGGGCGCAGCTTGATTTTCGCATAGTTTTCCATCCAGACCTCCAGCCAACTCCCCACGGTGTAGGTCTTGGCCCGTCCGTAGTCGATGCCGACGTTTTCCTCGATGGCTTTTTTGAGTTTCTCCTTGACCTCGGCCTGCGTTTTACCCAGCACGTTTTTGATGATGGCCTTGCCAGTTTCCGGATCGTGACCGACAGTGTATCTTCCCTCCCATCGACCGTCCTTTCGTTTTCGGATATTACCCTCGCCGTTTGCTCGTCTTTTCGGCATGGTATCAGCCTCCTTTGCCAACGAACAATACCGTAACCAAGGGGACAAAGCTACCCGAAAGTCGAACTGTTATCAGAAAGTTATCATTTGCACCTCGGAGCCGCGCCGCCTTATCTTTGACTATTGCGGCGCAATTTTTGCGCTGCCGGAGGCGTTCTTCTTTGGTTACAGCGGTGCGATTTTTGAACGGTCAAGAAGCCCTCTCCATTGACTACAGCGGCGCAAAATATGCACGTTTTACTCCGAAAATTGCCGCCGAGCCGAAAGCACTTTTTCGTACGCTTGAAAACCGCGATTTCCTCAAACGCCTGCGGAATGTCCACCTTGAAAAGTCCGTTGTCACGGGCCTTTTCTGTGCCTGACGTTCACCTATGACTGCGAAAGTGCCTCTCAAGGTGCACCTTAGACTGCGGTTTCAAAACCCCGGAAAGCCCCGCACTGCGGGGCTTTGAGGCTGAGAGGGGCCCAATTAGGGGCACCTCTCTTTATCTTGTGCTAAAATCGAACGGCCTTCCCAGTCCAAAAATCCGGCTTAAAAAGTTCGGTTTTTCGCCCAAAATCGTTCCCGCAAATATCGCCAAAAAGTTACCGCCACAACGCTGTTTCAAACCGCTCCTTATTCCGATTTTCAACTTCTCGCACAAACGGCCCACGTTTGCTTTCACTCCCGAAAGCGGGTACACACTCGCCTTTCAGAGAAAAATCGCACACAAGGGCACACACGCCGAAACAGGGGTGTTTTGGATGGGGGTGGTATCACTACTCTCGGAGCGTTCCGCACGTTCACCAACATCCCCGGGCCGGGTATCAGAACGGCAAGTTTTGCCGCTTTTGGGGCTTGGTCGGGGGTGCTCCCAAAGAACGCAGAAAGCCTTCGGAACAGCGATGCGCTTATGCGCGTCGCTGTTCCGAGGCGTCGCGGCCCCGCTGGGCTGCGTGATCTGTTTGCAACTTGCTGATGTTGCTGTTTTTTCACTCTGTGCACAGTACTTTCTGAACGTGCGAGGTGGGGGTGGTATCACTACCCTCGGAGCGTTTCACACGGTTCGAAAACCCTGCGTGGCCAGATATCAGAACGGCAAACTTTGCCGCTTTTGGGGCTTGGTCGTGGGTGCTCCCGAAGAACGCAGAAAGCCTTCGGGACAGCGATGCGCTTATGCGCGTCGCTGTTCCGAAGGCGTCGCGGCCCCGCTGGGCTGCGTGATCTTTTTTGCTTTTGTCAGAATTGTGGCTTGTACACCCTGCGCTCAGGGGCTTTCCGCGTGTGCGAGACATGGGAGATATCACTACCCTCGGCGTGCTCTTCGTGCTGTTGAAACGCCGGACGGCCGCTTGTCAAAACAGCTCATTTGCCGTTTTCTGAGGTCAGGTGGGCGTAGTTCCCCGCACGATTCCTATTTTCTTGCGAATACACAGAATTTTCTGTTGGCAGTTCCAGTTGCAAACACTTTTGCGTTATGGTACGATAAGTTCGACAAACTGGAACTTTCAAATTAGTCTTTGCAAACAACCTTTGAACCTTCACCATCAATTACAATTCCCTGACGGTTGTTAATTGGGGATAGATTCAAATCCGAAAATTCGGCCAGTATTTTCTCGGTGACCTTCTTAAAGGGCGCAGTCAGATAATGGGGAAGAACATAGAAATTGATTAAACCAAGCCCCGCGTCATCTTCTTGTGAATAATCCTCTGGCTTTTCATCCATTTGCTCAATATAATGGATGGTAGGAGCGCATATGATCGCACCGGCCGACTCGCCGATCATCTGCTTTCCGTTTGCCAATTCCTTCTTCAATAGCTCATCCGTTCCCGTTTTGCGGAGCTGATCCATGAGGAAAAAAGAATTTCCACCGGTAAAATAGATCACATCCGCATCTTCAAAAACGGACTGTATCGTAGAATAAGCTGCCGTTGAAATATCAATTTCAGTTACGGCTGCTCCCAGTTTTTTGAATAATTTTCGAGCCGAGCCGACATAACCGGTATAGCCTTCACGAAGCGAAGCTGTGGGAATAAATGCAACTTTCTTGTTATCAATTTCTTCTTTTATCAAACTTCCTACACTTGAAAAGTGCGAACATAAAAACAGTTTCATCCATATCCTCCTTAATAAATTCAAATTTACTTCAACCTATTTTCAACCCATTCATCAAGTTTCTCACGGCTGAAAATATAGTTTGCACCTGCCACAGTATAAGTTCCATCCAGTTCGCCAGAGGCAAATAATTGATCTACATCTTCGTCAGTGATACCGAGGTATGCTGCAACTTCATACTTAGACAGATAGTTGCCATACTGTTCATCCTGTGCCTGCGTCACCACAGACAAATTGGACGGCACCTGTGTTGTATTGGGCATTTCTTTACTGATAAGCCAACCCGCAACAACAATGCTGATACCGATGACACAACAGCCAAGAAATTGGGATAGGTTAAAGTCCTTCATACAATCGCACTCCTTTATCAAATTCCGATTTGTTGCTCAATTTTCGTATTCAAATTATACCATAAAACTTGTGAACAACTCAACCGCAACTTTGGACTATATGAGAAAAGTCCGAACAGTTTTCTGTCCGGACTTCCTCGCCCAATCGTAAATCAATTCTGCTCTGGAGGTCAACGGTATTCGGCTGGACTGCACGAATGATGAGGTCGTCGAGGTCGGTCTTGCTGTCGCCTCCGGTGCGATGGACGACGAGACGCTGTTGGAGTGGGTGCGGGCGCACCGTGTCTGACCCACTTTTGACCCAGAATCCGAAAAAAGCGGGCAGGGCTGGGCGGAAACAATGGAAAATCCGCCGAGCGAATGGTGGCAAATAGCACAAATCGGAGCCGAAATGACTTCGATTTTCCCTTGAGACAACCTACGGACCAGAAGGCCGGGGGTTCGAATCCCTCACGGCGTACCAAAAGTCCTCGAAATCGTCTGATTTCGAGGACTTTTGCTTTTCATAAGTTCCGTTTTGGGGATACCGCTTTTTTCTGACCCAAACGCCGACCCCAACGGGAGCTAAACTGTACCCAAGAAAATGGACACGAGATTTTGACCCATGGCCCCGTTCGGCGGACACGCATTTGACCCATAGGGTCAGAAGCGCCGCACCTGTGTTACGCAAAGGGCGTTCGCGGCATTCATATGCGGCTTTTGCACATGGGTATCCGAATGAACGTGAAGAAGATCCGCCGCCTGATGCGGAAATACAAGCTCACCTGCCCCATCCGAAAGCCGAATCCCTACCGCAGATTGCAGCGATCCATCCGAATGGGCAGCGCCGCGAAGAATTTGGTCAACCGGGAATTCGAGTCTCATGGGCCGAGAGCCATCCTCCTGACGGACATCACATACATCCCGCTCTGCGGCAGATTCTGCTACCTCTCCACAATCCTGGACGCCTGCACAAAGCAGGTCCTGGCCTATGCGAT
>CDZV01058193.1_pt1 | contig 11797 bp, 9 predicted proteins | sample 554851 | NCBI WGS metagenome assembly CDZV01 (sample SAMEA3182090, study PRJEB8094) | gut metagenome | biome: human; feature: gut; material: Stool; isolation source: human stools | place: Canada | collected 2013-03-12
TATTATTTTTTGCGAATGGACTTTTTCGACAGGCTGCCGCCCCGTGCACATGCACGGGGCGGTTTTTCATTAGGCTTTCTTTTTGCTCTTGGGAGCGTTCTTTTTCTGTGCCGCTTTCTTCTGCTTGTGTTCGATCCAGGTCACCCAAAGCGAACCGCACAGGAAGGTGGAGGTGTAGAAGCCGGACAGAATACCAAACATCATAGGCACCGCAAAGCTGATGATGGAATCCATACCGGTGGCCAGAGCCATAATCGCCACAATGGCAATGGCGGCAAAGGTGCACAGCGCGGTATTGAAGGAGCGGACCAGCGACTGGTTGATACTTTTGTTGACCAGCTCGGCCAGCGGCGTTTTGGGATCCATGAGCTGCCGGTTTTCCCGAATACGGTCAAAGATGACGATGGTGCCATTGAGCGAATAGCCCAGAATGGTGAGCACCACGGCCACGAAGTTATCATTAAGCGGGATACGGAAAATCACAAAGGCAAAATAGGCGATCAGTATGTCGTTGAGCAGCGCGATCAGCGCCATCACCGCCGCAGACAGTCCGCCGATTTTGCGGAAGCGCAGCGCCACATAAATCAGCAGGAACAGAGATGCCAAACCAATGGCAACCAGACACTTGATAAAGAACAACTGGCCCATCGAGGGCGCCAGCGAGTTGGAGTTAATCAGCTTGAGTGCGTTATCCGGATAGGCCTCGTTCAGTGCTTCGGTGAGTGCCGTGGTGGCGTTCAGCTCCACCTCATCCACGAGGGAAATGTTGATAACGCTTACATCGCCGTCGGTGGACAGAGTCACGTCGGCTGCCGCACCGAGCTGTTCGGTCGCGATCTCATCTATACCATTCTGATCGATGGTGCCGGTATAGCTGTACTTGAGCAGCGTGCCGCCCTTAAAGGAAATGTCCAGCTGGGTGCCAAAAAGGATATTGAAGAGGATGCCGACAACAATCAGTGCTGTCGAGATGATGAAGAAAACCTTGCGGTTCCCGATAATGTTCCATTCCTTTTTCATGCCCGCTTACCTCCCAACAGCCAGGGTTTCCGGAAAATCTTGAAGCGGGTAATCGAAGCCAGCATCAAGCGGGACGCGGTAACGCCCATAATAAAGTTGAAGATGATACCCACAAACAGGGTATAACCGAAGGAGTAGATGGAACCGGTCGTCGCTGCCGGGAACCACATGAGCACCGGTTTGAGCAGCGTGGCCCACAAACCGTCCGGCGGTCCGAAAACACCCATGAGCACGATGGCCACAATGATGACCGTGATGTTGCCGTCGAAAATCGCCCAGAAGGAGTTCTTGGAACCGATGGAAATCGCGCCGTCAATGGTGCGGCCCGCCCGGATTTCCTCCTTGACACGTTCTGCCGTGATGATATTCGCGTCCACGCCCATGCCGATGGAAAGGATAATACCAGCCAGACCGGGCAGCGTCAGGGTGAAGCCGTTGAGGAAGCCGAAGTATCCCGAAACGGCCGCCACCGAACCGGCTACCTGCCCGAGAAGCGAAAGGACGGCCACAACACCGGGCAGGCGATAATAGAGAATCAGATAAATCGAAATAAGAACAAAGGCGATAATGCCGGCCCACACCATGACATCGAGCGCTTTCATACCCATCGTCGGTTCAATGGTACCGAAGCTCTTGACCTCCACGGCGAAAGGCAGGGAGCCCGAATTGATGAGGTTAGCCAGGCTCTGCGCCTCGCCCACATCGGCAAAGCCGCCCGAGATGGTGGCCGTACCGTTCGGAATGGCCTCGTTGACCGTGGGAGCGGACAGCTGTTCATTGTCGAGCCAGATGGAGATGGTACCCTTGCTCGATGCCAGACGGGATGTCGCCTCGGCAAACTTATCCTTTCCGGAGGGCTCCAGCTCAAGCAGCACCACCGGCTCGTTCGTATCGGGATCAAAGCCGGCGGAGGCGGAAGCCACATCGCTGCCCGTCAGGATCAGGTCGCCCGTCGGGACCTGAATGGTATTGCCGTCCGCATCTGTTTCTTCCTTGGTGTCGGTACCTTCGCGGAACTCCAGCTGCGCGGTTTTTCCCAGCTCCTCGATGGCCGTCTCGGGATCGAAATCGGATTCTCCTTCTTTCCAGGGGAACCGTACGATGACCTGCTGGTTCGCCACGTCGGAATACACCTCATAGTCGGTGATGCCCTGGCTGACCAGACGGCGGGAAATGACATCCTGCAGAGCCTCCATATCTTGGGCATCGATGTCGGTGACCCCTTCCTCGGGACCAAAGGTGGCGTCAATACCGCCGCGGATATCAATGCCCCATCGAATATCCGCCGCACCGCGGATAATGGTATCGCGCCTGTCGCCATAGTACTTGTACACCCCGAAGAAGGTGGTGTACGTCAATGCTAAAATCAACAGTGCCACGATGAAGAAAACGGGTTTCTTAGTGCGCTTCATCGGCTTGTCCTCCAATGCATACTATTGCGGCGAAGGGGTCCCCCTCGCACCAATGTGTTTTATTATATTAGGAACAAAGGAAAAAGTCAATGCGATCGGCCGGCATGAATCATATTTTTCCAAATTGCCCTTAACCCGCCGATTGTTTTTCGACAGCTCCGCCAATATTTTTTCTTTTCCTTATACAAGGCGGCTTTTTCTTACATCAGCAGGCATCCAACCCCGGTACATACAGCGGCAGCGGGAACCATCCCGGCGGCACGGGCAGGCCGGGCATCCCGCCCAGCGGCGAAAAGAGCAGGCGCGCGGCTTCAAACGGCGGCAGCGACACATCCGGCGGCTCCGCCGTTTCCTCTACCGCCGGGATCCCCGCCTGCACGGTGAGCTTTATGCGGCAGGTTCCCGCGATATCCAGCACCAGCCGGCCGTCTGCCAGCGGCGGCAGGGCCGCCCGGCACCGCATAAACGCCCGGGTGACCGTCGGAAAATCCAGCAGGAGAAACTGGCTGTTCGGCGCCGTCTGCCCGTATTCCGCCACATCGGCAAACCAGGCGATCGCCTCCCGCTCCCAGAGAGGGAGGGTAACGCGCAGCGCCTCCACCCCCTCCCGCCGCATCAGCGCGGCACACACGGCGGGCAAATCCGCGGCGCGGCGCAGGCGCAGCTCCTGCACCGTCTCGCCCCGCGCGCAAACATAGCCGGCAAACGCGCCGTCAATCTGCACGGCGAGCGGCTGCATGTTCCAGGTGCTGCACACCGCGCAGAAGGTCTCCGGCGTGCGCGCGCCCGCCACCGGCTGCGCCTCGTACAGGGAAAACGCTTCCCGCACAAGCGGATCCTCGGGGGATTCCAGCGGCCAAAAGGTCACCCAGTCGCCCGCCGAACCGTACCGGTGCCGCAGATTGGCGGCGGTCAGATGAAACGCCGTCTGCACCCCCGTCGGGGTGAAACCGTAATATTCATACCGCTGCCGCTGGCCGCCCAGGCAGGCGAAGGCCGTCCCCTGTGCCTTTAAATCGGCGGTTACCCGCGTCATCAGCGCCTTCATATAGCCCCGGCCTCTGGCATAGGGATGCACCGACACGGTGCCGATGCACGCCGCCTGCAGCGGTTCCCCCGCCACCCGCAGGTTCAGCGGCTGCACGCAGGCCATCGCCCGGATAAGCCCCTCTTCCTTGAGCAGATAATGATACGGGCCGCTGTCGCTTCCCGGCCCATACAGCTTAGGGATAAGAGAGGGAAAATCGGTGGCATCGCCCGCATGGCTGAAAACATAGTTGCCGAAATCGATGATGGCGGGCAGATCCGCCGCCGTTCCTCTGCAAAAGACCGTCTGCATCGCGCTTACTCCCTTTTTACAGCAGCGTTTCGTCGTACACCGTCCGCGCCCCGCCGATGAATTTGGGGCGGGTGCGGGCGAACAGCACCGATGCCTCGCCGATGGTCCGGATATCCAGGCGCGCCGGCACGGCCACACGGGCCAGATGCATGCCGATAAGGGTGCCGCCGATATCCATGCCCGCGCGGGCGCGGATCTCCTCCACCAAAACCGGATCGGCCAGCCGCTGGTAGGTTGTAGTGGCAAAGGAACCACCCGCCTTGGGCTGCGGCACGGCGTTGACCGGTTCCAGCCCGTACTGCCTTGCCGCCGCCCGTTCGATTACGAGCGCGCGGCCCAGGTGCTCGCAGCATTGGGCGGCGAGATACACGCCCGCCTCCTGCAGCGCCGGATAAATGCCGTCAAACAGCGCCCCGGCGATCTCCATGCTGGAGGTGGTGCCGATGGCGTGGCCGCCCACCTCGCTCGTCGAGCAGCCGACCACCAAAATATCTCCCGGCGACAGCTTGGCCACGCCGAGCAGCTGCTGCGTGGCCTGTGCCGCCTGTTCCCGTATGGTTTGCAGCATAACAACCTCTCCTTTTGCTTTATTGCATCTGCGCAACCCAGGCCTCGACATCCCGTATCAGCAGGCGATACAGCGGCGCCAGCGCGGCGAACCCCTGCCGCAGCGTCTCGGTCAGCTCCGGCCCGCCGAAGAGGGCGCACCCCTCTTCGGTGCGCACCATGTCGATGACCTTGCAGTTATACAGCGGCCAGAGCGCTTCCGGCGCATTCGGACGCTTGGGCCGGGCATACGCCGGACCGTCCGGGCTAAAGCCCGCCTCGCCGGCCTGCTTCATCGCTTTGGTATAGGGCGCGGGCCGTTCGTCTATGCGGCGGCGCAAGAACTGCAGGAAGGCGGGCGGTGCCTGATAAAAGCCCATACCCCATATCGATTGGGACGCGGAAATGTCGAGATAAAAACCGGGCGTGAACTCCCAGATCTTTTTATCCCGCTGAAAGGCGATCCACATATTCTCCCGGTACATCGATTTGTCCTTCGTGTACCGGTTGTCCCGCCGTACCCGGCTGACGGTGCCGTTGGAGCCGGGCGTCACGACCAGCCGCGCGTCAATCTCCAGCATGGAGGGGGCCAAATCCGCCACCAGGGCGCGCAGCGGCTGGATCACCTGCCGCTGAATGTCCGGCTTATGGGCTTCATAATAGCTTTTGCTGTCATGAAAGCGGTTTTCCGCCAGCAGCCACATGGCCTGCGGCGTGATCCCCTGAAAATCTCCCATGTATGTGTTCCCCTCTTTTCCGTTTGGCCTGTCCGCCCATTATACCACATTCTCTGCCGCTCTTCAATCTTTGCGTCCCGCACAAAAAAGTGTGAAAAATGTGCTTGCTTCCTAGACAAGACGCAATTCATTCGATATAATAAGGAAAGCGTACCACGATTGCGGCCGGGGATCCGGACTAAAATGGCAAAGGGGTATATCATGGATCATCTGCAAACACTGAACAACATCCGCAACAATATCAAACAGGTTATCGTGGGCAAGGATGCGGTCATCGACCATCTGCTCATCTCGCTCGTTTGCTCCGGCCACGTGCTGATCGAAGACATGCCCGGGCTCGGCAAGACGACGCTGGCCGCTGCGCTGGCTTCCTCGCTCGGCTGTTCCTTTAAACGTATTCAATTTACCCCTGACGTGCTTCCGTCGGATATCACCGGCTTTACCATGTTCAATATGAAAACCGGCGAGCAGGAGCTGCACCTCGGCAGCGTCATGAACCAAATCGTGCTGGCGGACGAAATCAACCGGACAAGCCCCAAAACCCAATCCGCCCTGCTCGAAATCATGCAGGAAAACCAGGTGACCATCGACGGGCAGACCTATCCTGCGCCGGCGCCCTTCATGGTGCTCGCCACCCAAAACCCGGTGGAAACGGCGGGTACCTATCCGCTGCCCGAGGCGCAGCTGGATCGCTTCTTCATGCGCATTTCGATGGGCTATCCCACCCATCAGGAGGAAATGAACATTCTCGCCGGGCACCGGCCGCGCCGCGGGGCGCCCAAGCTGCAGGCCGTCGCCTCCGCGCAGGATGTGCTCGATATGCAGCGGGTGCTCGAAGGCATTCTGTGCGCCCCGGCCGTGATGGATTACATTGTTTCCATCACCGAAGCCACCCGCAGCCTCGCCGACGTGGCGCTCGGCGTGAGCCCGCGCGGCTCCATCGCCTTGATGCAGGCCGCCAAGGGCATGGCCATGCTCAGCGGGCGCAGCTATGTGCTGCCCGATGACGTCCAGCGCATGGCCTATCCCGTTTTGTGTCATCGCATGGTCATGCGCACCAAGGCGGGCCTGCGCCGCCAGACGCCGGAAAACATCATCACCGCCGTCCTGCATGCCATCCCGGTTCCCGCTGTGCCATGACCGGACGGGGCATTGCTTTCGTCATGGTCACGGCGCTGATGCTGCTGCTCGGTCTGGGCACCGGCACCCGCGAAATATATTTCATCGTCTTCTGCCTGGGCGTTTTGCTGGTGTATGCGGGGCTTTCCGCCTTTCTGGCGGCCATATCCCTGCGCTGCCGGCAGTCCCTGGATTCCCCCTATGCCGTGCGCGGCGAGTCGGTCGGTCTCCACATCGAGGTGACCGGCTTTCTGCTGCTGCCTGTGGCGGTACGGCTGCGGGTCAAGCTGCCGGCGGCGGATTTGCCCGGCCGGGAACCCATTTACCATTACATGCTGCTTCCCGGCGGCAAACGGCCGCGCCTTTCCATGCAGATGGCGTGTCCGCACCGCGGCGTGTGGCCGGTGCAGGTGGCACAGGTGCGCCTGTTCGATATCTTCGGGCTGTTTGCCTTCCCGCTGCTGCGCCGAAACGCGCTTCACGAGATGGAAGAGTCGCTGACCGTTTATCCCCAGCTGTATGAGATCGCCGGCGAGACGCCGGCGCCCGCCATACTCGCCGAGGAATCCTCCTCCCAGGTGATCGTCGCCGACCACGGCGACAACTCCTCCGGCACCCGGCAGTACCGCGACGGCGATTCGCTCAAGCGCATCCACTGGAAGCAGTCCATCCGTACGCGGCAGCTGCATACCCGGCAATATGACATGACCACCGAACAGTACAACCTTCTGGTGATGGACACCGGCGTGGTACCCGGCGCCGACGCGGCCGGCTATGCCGACATGGCGGCGGAATGCGCGGCCGCCCTGGCTCTGTATTATCTGGAGGAGGGGCAGCCGGTGGAGGTACGCGGCGAAGGACCGTATGCCGAATCGGAAACGGCGCGTTCCTATGACGAGTTCACCGCTCTGTACACCCTCCTGGCCGAAATCCCGGTCGACGCCGACGCGCAGCCGCTTGAGCTGTATGAACTGCTTCGCTCGCGCCTGGGTTCGCTGCGTTCGGTGCATGTGATTACGAGCCGGCCGACCCCGGATCTGCTCGAGGGACTCCGGGAACTGGCGCAGCGCCGCTGCCTGGTGACCTGCCTGTGTCCGGATATTCCGTATACCCGCCAGCTGAAGGGCTCCTGTCCCGAGGACGTGCACATGGCCCTCATTTACGGACCGGGGGATATTCCGGCGCAATTGGGGGAGTATCTATGAGTACGAAACGCCTTCCCCTGTACAGGGACAAACAAGCTTTGTGGGATCTGCTGCTGGACGGCTTGTCCGCCTGGCTTCTCTCGGTCGGCGTAACGCTGGCTTTTGATCAGCTTTTCCGTTTCCATGCCACCTTTGCCGCCATCCTGCTGCATCCGCTGCTCGTGGTGGGGGTGCTGCTGCTGTTTCAGCGAAAGCTCTGGCTGCTTCCGATATTGGTGGCGGCCGGCCTGTCCCTGACCGCCGCCATTCTGTCGGCGGCCGGCACCCTCGGCGAAACGATGGATTTTCTCGTCGGCTTTTTCCGCTGGTGGGTCAGCCTGTTTCCCAGCCGCTCTCCCTATAACACGGCGGAAAACATCCAGCTGGTGCAGTGGCTGCTGCATATTGCCATTGCGGTGGTCATTTATGTATGCGTCCGTCTGACGCATTCGGCGGCGTTTCTGGGTACGGCCGCCACGATCTTTATCTTCATTGTATCGGCCAATAATTTTCATCAGAATATCCCGGCCATGGCCTGGATGGCTGCCGGCCTCTTCCCACTGATGGCCCGGAGCTTCTATCCGCGCCGTCCCCATGCACGCCTGGTGGCACTGACCCCGCTGCGCGGCGCACGGCTGTCCGCTGTCGCCGTCTGTGCGGCGGCGGGGCTGCTGGTTGCTCTGCTACTGCCGGCCGACACATCCGCCTGGAAATGGCGGCCTCTGGCCGAGCGGGCGGCGGATATCGGTTCCTTCCTCCAGCTGGAAGGCTCACAGGGACGGCGCACCATCTCGCTGCGTTCCCTTGGATTGCAGCCCCGCGTGGACAGGCTGGGCGGCGATATCGAGCAGGACAATTACACCCCCATTCTGCTCGTCGAGGCGCCCGCCGCCACCCTGATGAAAGGCCGCGTTTATGACGTCTACACCGGAACAGGCTGGGAAATCGAAGAGGACATGGAATACCGCTTCGGCTCCTCCGCATTCGACACCGAGTACCGCCGCACCTTCGGCATCGGCAAGCCCGACAGCGCGGACGGCATGGCATATTGGCAGGCGGCTATGACCAATGCCGACGTACAGGTGACTCTGCTGCAGGGCGGTTCCACCCTGTATCAGTTCGGCCGTGTTCAGTCTCTGTCCCTTTTGGATTCCCGAAACCAGCCGCCCATGTTCAATACCCGATCGGAAACCTTTGTGCGCACCAACCTCAAAAGGCAAAACCGGTATACCTTCCAAACGCAATGGCTTAACCGCAACCGCAGCGGCTTCTCGCTCGCTTTCTCGCAGTTGGAACAGGCCGCCGCCCTTACCACCGATCTCGATTATGCGTCCATTCAGCATCACTATACCCAGCTGCCGGATCCTCCTTCAAACTATGTACAGAATCTGGCGCGCGTCGTCACGGCCGAATATGACTCGCCCTACGACAAAATGGCGGCGCTCGAACGGTACCTGCGCACCAACTATACCTATACGCTGACGCCCGGCGACGTACCGCGCGACAGCGACTTTGTGGAATATTTCCTCGAAAGCGGTGAAGGGTACTGCGTGTATTTCGCCTCTGCGATGACCGTGATGGCGCGGACGCTGGACATTCCGGCCCGGTTTGTCGTGGGATACGGCCTGGAACGCAACGGGGACGGCCGGTTTATCGCCCTGCAGAAGAATGCGCACGCCTGGGTGGAATGCTATTTTTACGGCATTGGCTGGGTCACCTTTGACCCCACGGCCAGCTCGGACTATATGACGGGAGCGGCCGCCAGCGTGAATCCCAATCCGGGCGATGATCCCAGCGGCGACGGTCCCGACGTCCCCGGGCAGACAACCGAAGTCACCGAGGTCACCGAGGTACCGGACCCTGCCACCACGGAACCCACCGAAACACCCACTGAGGTCTCCCACAGCGGGACCACAAGCGGGTATGGGATGCCCGCGCCGCGCGATCCGCCCACATGGCTTTGGATCGTCCTGCCGCTCGGGCTGCTGCTGGCGGCGTTGGTCTGGCTGCTGTGGCGCATGCAGACCTTCCGCACGGCGTACCGGCTGGAAACGGTGCGCAGCCGCCGCCCGCAGCTGGAGGATCAGGCGGCCTGGTACTATGCTGACATGCTGCGGCAGCTGGCACATCTGGGCTATGTTCCGGCGGCCGGCGAAACGCTGCTGCAGTTCTCCCGCCGCATTGTGGAAGGCGGCAATGTGCAGCCCGAGCTGACCGGCGTTTTTGACCGCATCATGGATTGGCGGTATGGGGAAATCCCGCTTACGCCGCAGCATGTGGAACAGATGGCGCAGGCGCACGATGCCCTGGAAGACTGGCTGCGCAGCCAGATGAACCGGTGGTCTTATTTCTGGAAGAGAATCATCGGGCATGGCTGATGGTTGCGTACCAGCCGTGAACCACAATTATAAGACGAGTATTTTAAGCGAAAGGATCGAATCAATAGCATGCATGACGGTTTTTTGCGGGTGGCGGCGGCCACGCCGTCCATCCGTGTGGCGGACCCCGCCCACAACGCGCAGAAAATCCTTGAACAGATACAGGCCGCGCCGGCGGACACCGCCGTGCTGGTCTTTCCCGAGCTGTGCCTGACCGGCTACACCTGCGGCGATCTGTTCCTGCAGGCCGCGCTGCTGCGCGGGGCGGAAAAGGCGCTGGAATGGCTGCTTGACGAGACGGCCGCGTGTGAAACGCTGTTTCTGGTCGGCCTTCCCGTGGCGGACGGCTCTTCTTTGTTCAACTGCGCCGCCGTGTGTCAGAAGGGGCGGCTGCTTGGCCTGGTTCCCAAGACCCATCTCCCCTCTTATTCCGAATTTTATGAGGGCCGGCACTTCACCCCCGGCAGACCGCAGCCGCAGCCCTTCTTTTTCGCCGGCCGGGAAACCCTTTTCGGCTCGGAGCTTGTCTTCTGCTGTTCGGATATGCCGGCGTTAAAGCTGGGTGTGGAAATCTGCGAGGATTTGTGGGTGGCCGCACAGCCGTCCCAGCGGCTTGCCGCGGCAGGGGCGACGGTCATCGCCAACCTGTCCGCCAGCGACGAGAGCATCGGCAAGGGCGCCTACCGCCGCCAGCTGGTGGCCGGCCAGTCCGCCCGCCTGTGCTGCGCGTATCTGTACGCCGATGCGGGCGAAGGGGAATCCACCGGTGACCTGGTCTTTTCCGGCCATAATCTCATCAGCGAAAACGGGACAATTCTGGCCGAAAGCGAACGCTTTGCCACCGGCATTCTCTCGACGGAGATCGATCTCACCCGCCTGACCTATGAACGCCGCCGCATGACCACCTTTGCGCAGAGCGTGTCGATGGCCACCGTCTCCTTCCCCTATCCGCTGCGCCGCCTGACGCTCACCCGCACCTTTCCCGCACTTCCCTTTGTGCCGGGGGATCCGCAGGAGCAGGCGGCCCGCTGCGAAGAAATTCTGTCCATCCAGGCGGCCGGTCTGGCCCGCCGCCTGGCGCATACCGGCTCCGGGGCCGTGATCGGCCTGTCGGGCGGGTTGGATTCCGCTCTGGCGCTGCTGGTGACGGCGCGCGCTTACGACGCGCTGGGGCGCAGCCGTTCGGACATCCGGGCGGTGACCATGCCCTGCTTCGGCACAACCGACCGCACACGGAGCAATTCCCATCGGCTGGCGCAGGCGGTGGGCGCTTCGCTGACCGAGATTTCCATTGCCGAGACCGTCTCGCTGCATCTGCGGGACATCGGACACGGCGGTGCCCACGACGTGACATACGAAAACGCGCAGGCACGCGAACGCACCCAGGTGCTGATGGACATCGCCAATCAGGACGGTGCACTGGTCATCGGGACAGGCGATCTGTCCGAGCTGGCGCTCGGCTGGGCCACCTATAACGGCGATCATATGTCCATGTACGGCGTCAATGCCTCGGTACCCAAAACGCTGGTACGCCACCTGGTGGCCTACGAAGCCAGGAAGCATGGCGGCCCGCTGCAGGAGGCGCTGCTCGATATTCTGGATACCCCGGTCAGCCCCGAGCTTCTGCCCCCCCAAGACGGGGAAATTGCCCAGAAAACCGAGGATATTGTGGGCCCCTACGAGCTGCACGATTTTTTCCTTTATTATATGCTGCGTTTTGGCTGCCCGCCCGCCAAAATCTACCGTCTCGCTTGTTTGAGCTTCGCGGAACGGTTTGAACCGGCCACCATCAAAAAGTGGCTGCTCACCTTCCTGCGCCGGTTCTTTTCCCAGCAGTTCAAGCGCAGCTGCCTGCCCGACGGTCCTCGCGTGGGCAGTGTGGCGCTCTCGCCGCGCGGCGACTGGCGCATGCCCTCCGACGCCTCGGCCGCCCTGTGGCTGCGCGAAGCGGAGAATCTATAAGCACCCATCATAGCCTGCAATCATAACCACCGGCCGTGCCGGTGGTATGCACTGCCCCCTTAGGGCATAATGCCGGCCGGGCCTATAGGCCCGACGAAAG
>CDZV01028983.1_pt1 | contig 11739 bp, 13 predicted proteins | sample 554851 | NCBI WGS metagenome assembly CDZV01 (sample SAMEA3182090, study PRJEB8094) | gut metagenome | biome: human; feature: gut; material: Stool; isolation source: human stools | place: Canada | collected 2013-03-12
ACCTTGTTGATGGTCTCCACCATATGGACCGGGATGCGGATGGTTCGCGCCTGATCGGCGATGGCGCGGGTGATGGCCTGCCGAATCCACCAGGTGGCATAGGTGGAGAACTTAAAGCCCTTGGTATAATCGAATTTTTCCACCGCTTTGATGAGGCCGAGATTCCCTTCCTGGATCAGATCGAGGAACTGCATGCCCCGGCCGACATACCGTTTGGCTATGCTGACCACAAGACGCAGGTTCGCTTCCGACAGCCGTTTTTTGGCATACTCGTCGCCGTCGATGATCCGCATGGCAAGATCGATCTCCTCCTCCGGTGTGAGCAGCGGCACGCGGCCGATCTCCTTGAGGTATACCTTGACGGGATCGTCGATGGCAATGCCTTCCCCGGAGGCGGACGGCGCCGTTTCTTCCCCCTCGGCGACATCCAGAACGAAATCAATGTCTGCAAAAGCGGTTGTCTCAAAATCGTCGATAATTTCGATATTCTGGCTCTCGAGCTGCTCATACAGCTTGTCCATCTGCTCGGGATCGAAATCGAAATCCTCCATGGCATCCATGATTTCCTGCGTGGTGAGCTTGCCCTTGGCGCGCCCGATCTCAATCAAATCATGGATCTGCAGCTTCTTATCCTTTTTTCCAACCGGGACGGCGGGCAAATCGTCCACCATCGCCCCTTCCTCCGCAATCGCTTCGGCGGCTTCCTCCATGGTGACGTCATCCTGTGTATTCAAATCGAGTTCTTCTTGATTGTTCATACTGCGATCGTTCCTTTCTCGGGGAATCATGCGGCCAAATCCTGGCCATCTATATCCACGCCGTAGCGGTTATTTTTTCAAATCCCGCATGGCGGCAAGAACCTCCTGAATTTTATCCTCCGACAGCGTGGCCGGTTCTTCCAGGCCTCTCAACTGATACTCCTCCCGGAGAATTTTGGCATAGTGCCGCGCTTCCTCCAGCGATCCCTCCCGCTCCCGGGCGTTCAGCACCATGCGCGTGATATAGGCCATCTCGTTGTCGTCATAATCGGCGGAAAAAACAGTCATTTCCACCAGCAGGCCGTTTTTCTGCCGATCGATGAGCAATTGATACAAGCGCCGGTTGAAGGCGGTGGCCATAAATTCGGGCGGCAGCTCTTCCGCCATCGTCCGGATAAAATCGGGGTGCAGAAGCAGCAGGCCGATAAGCCCTTCCTCCGCGCTCACGGCGCGCAGATGCTTCTCCGCCTCAGGGTTGACCCTGCGCATAGTATTCTCCGTCTGGCGCACGATTTGCGACAATTGCCGGTCTTTTTGCTGCTTTTGTTGTTTTTTGAGGGAATAGTTAACCTGCTGCAGAATCGCATCCTTCGAAACGGACAGCTCCGCCGCCAGCTTGCCGGCATACACATCCCGTTCAATCGGGCTGGCCAGCCCGGCAAGCAGCGCCGCCGCCTCGCGCAGATACTCCACACGGCCGTCCGCCGTGCCCATCATGTGCCGCTGCCCCAACTCGATGAGCCGGTATTCCACATCGTTCGCCGAGCGCTCAAGCAGCAGGCGGAACCGTTCCGGCCCGTTTTTCTTGATAAACTCGTCCGGATCCTTCCCGTCCGGGATGGTGACCACCCGGATATGCACGCCCGTGCGGCGCAGCAAGTCGATGGCCCGCTGGGTTCCCTTTTGGCCAGCGGCGTCCGCATCGAAGATCAGCACCGCTTCATCCGCATAGCGCGCGACAAGCCGCGCATGATCCGCCGTGAAGGAGGTACCGAGCGCCGCCACCGCGTTGGTGAAGCCCGCCTGGTGCAGCGCGATGACATCCATGTATCCCTCGCAGAGAATCAGCTGCCGCCCGCCCGCCGTCTTGGCAAAGTTGAGGGCAAACAGGTTGTCCGTCTTTTTGAACGCCGGCGTGTCGGCGGTATTGAGATACTTGGGCTTGGAATCGTCCAGCACCCGCCCGCCGAACGCGATGACGTTGCCGCGGATATCGATGATGGGGATGATGACCCGTCCACGGAAAATGTCGAAGAGATGACCGGATGTGCCCGGCCGTGTGCTGCGCTTTTCCAGGAAGGCGGCCGTCAGCTCTTCATCCTTGAATCCCTTTTGCCGCAGCGCGTCGCGCAGCATATGATAGTCGTCCGGCGCGTAGCCGAGCCCGAACCGGCGGATGGTGTGGTCGGTGTATCCCCGGCCGTGGTAGTAGTCGAGTCCCACCTTTCCCTGCGGCGTATACAGCCATTTGTGGAACAGCCGTGCCGCCTCGCGGTTCGCCTCCAGGATGCGGGTGCGCAGGCGGGAGGCCGCATCGTTGACATCGCTTTCGGGCATCTTCATTCCCGCGCGATCCGCCAGAAATTTGACCGCATCTATGTAATCGAGGTTCTCTATCTTTTTGATAAAGGTGATCACATCGCCCCCTGCCCCGCAGCCGAAGCAGTAGAAGGAAGCGGTTTCGGGATACAGGGTGAAGGAGGGGGTCTTTTCCCCATGGAAGGGGCACAGCCCCACCAGATTGCGGCCCCGCCGTCTCATGGAAACATAGGAAGACACCACGCTTTCAATATCGTTGCGTGCGGTCAATTCCTGCAAAAAACTGTCCGGCAGCGGCAAGGCAATCACCTCCCAGTGTGCATGGCAGCCGGCGCCTGTCTACCCGTCAAGGCGGATGGACCAGCCGCGCGGGATAAACAGCTTGTGATACATTTCCAGGGCATAATTGTCCGTCATGCCCGCAATATAATCGCACACCGCCCGCGGCACGCCCTCTTCTTCGCGGATGGCGGCGTATTCCTCCGGCAAATCATCGGGGTGCCGGACATAATACTCAAACATACGACTGACAAGGCCGTCCACTTTACTTTCTTCACTCTTGGCAACCGGGTTGCGATACAGTGCTTCATACATGAAGGCGTGGAGGCGGTCGAAATAGGTTTCGGTAAGGGGATCCATCCCGATGTCCTCCGTGCTGTTGTGCACGATGGAGGTCACCAGCGTGTCAATGCGGGTGGTGCGCCGATCGCCGAGCGCCTCGCGGATATCCGCCGGCACGTCTTCTTCGCTGAGCACGCCTCCGCGTATGGCGTCGTCCATGTCATGGTTGATATAGGCGACCCGGTCGGCCAGCCGCACAATACGCCCTTCGAGCGTTGCGGCCTGTTCGCCGTTGGTGTGCCGCTCGACGCCGTTGCGCACCTCCCAGGTGAGATTGAGGCCGCGGCCGTCATTCTCAAGCCGTTCCACCACCCGCACGCTCTGCTCATAGTGGCGGAAGCCGCCATCCATCACCGCATTGAGTGCGCGCTCTCCTGCATGCCCGAACGGGGTATGCCCTAAATCGTGGGCGAGAGAAATCGCTTCGGTCAAATCCTCATTGAGCTGCAGGGCACGCGCGATGGTGCGCGCGATCTGCGACACCTCCAGCGTATGGGTCAGCCGCGTCCGGTAATGATCGCCTTCCGGCGAGAGAAACACCTGCGTCTTGTGCTTGAGACGGCGGAAAGACTTGCTGTGCAGCACCCTGTCCCGATCCCGCTGATAAGCGGTGCGGTAGTCGCAGGGGCTTTCCTCCCTTTCGCGGCCCCGCGTGTGCGCGGCGAGCGCCGCTCTGGGGGACAAAATCTGTTCTTCGATTTTTTCATAGCGTTCTCTTGCCAGCAAAGCGCCCACCTCCGTAAGAAAATTGTGTTCTATTGAGAATATACGCCAGCGGTATGCGGTTTTCCTGCCTTTCCGCCGAATTCTTCTAACTCTGTGAAAATTGCCTTCTTTTTTTCCGGGAGTTCCTTATTTTCCGGCCAAAAAAGGAGCATACCGCTCTTCTTCGACAACCAGCTGCAGCGCCCCTGCGCTGCGTTCGGTGAGCTGCGCCTGCAGGCTCTCCCGCTTTTCCTGCGGCAGATGAAAACGCAGTTCCACTTCGTCGGTGAACCGCGTATCGTCCAGCACGCCGCCGTATTCCGCCACCAGCGGTGCCGCCCATCCATACTGGGCATAACTGCAGGTAATATGCGCCACATCACAGCGGCGCATCTCCTGTATCCCGGCCGCATCCACGGCCAGCTTCGCCGCGTGGGAATAGGCGCGGACCAGTCCCCCGCCGCCAAGCAGTATCCCCCCGAAATACCGGGTCACCACCACCACGCAGTCGGTCAGCCCCTCCTTGAGCAGCACCTGCAGCACCGGCACCCCGGCCGTCCCCTGCGGTTCTCCATCGTCCGAGTACCGCTGCACGCCGCCCGCACGCAATACGTAGGCGTACACGTTGTGGGTGGCATCCCAGTGTTCTTTCTTCTTTTCCGCAATAAAGGCAAGCGCCTCCTGCTCGGTAACCACGGGCCGCGCCGCGCCGATAAAGCGGGAGCGCTTCTCCACGAATTCATCGAGCCCCGCCTGCCCGATCGTACGGTAACTGCTCCTGCTGTCCATTCTTGCTCTCCCCCCTCTGCGGTGCGCTGTCCGACGACAAAAGGGCAGCGCAAATCTGCGCTGCCCCTCTAGCCAGAACCAATCAGCCGCTTATTTCTCTTCGTTCAGACCAAAGCGCTTCTTAAACCGGTCGACGCGGCCGCCGGTATCCACCAGCTTCTGTTTGCCGGTAAAGAAGGGATGACATTTGGAGCAGATTTCCACGCGGATGTTTTCCTTGGTGGAACCCGTCGAAATCACTTCGCCGCAGGCGCAGGTGATGGTGGTCTGATTATACTTGGGATGGATGCCCTCTTTCATTCGTGTGTCACCTCTTTCGGAAAGCCAATACATTAACATTAAGACTATAGCACATCTCGTCCTAAATTGCAACCAAAATTTTTTCGAAGACGCCAATTTTTATTTTGCCGTCAGCGCCGGGTCCTCGCCGAACAGTTCGACCGTGATGCTGTCGGGCGCCAAAGCCCCCTTGTCTACCCGGGCAAGCAGATGCCAGCACGCCGCATCCGCCGTTCGTTTTCCGTCGGGAAAAATCCGGCGAATGCGCACCTGTCCATCGCCTTCCTGCTCATATATGCCCTCCACCTCGTGGGTGATCGACCCGCTCGGCACCCCGAAGCGCACCAGCAGCAGATCGTATTCTTCAAAAAGGCCGTCCGTGTATGCTGCCGCCGCTTCATCAAAGGAGGGGCCGCCCCGTCCGTCGTCGAAGGCGAACATACCGGCGTTTTCCTGCCGGTATGCTGCCAGCGCCGCCCGATCGGACAGCAGAAATGCCTGCGGGGCGTCCGATAAGGAGCCGCCATCGGTACGCACCAGCTGATGGCGATCCAACAGCTCATACCGCTCGGAAAAGGCCAGTTCCACCTCGGCGTCCCGCGCCGCTCCCTTCCAACGTCACTAGCAGATGGGTGCTTCCGAGGTCGCTCGTTTGGATGTACGGCTACAGCCGCGTGATCGCCGCCTTCAGCCGCTCCCCCTCCCGGACGAGACCCGTCAGCTCATGGGTAATCGACCCGCTCGGCTCGGTCAGCTGAATTACCAGCAGATCGTGCGCCTTGAAAAACGTGTGGTCATACTGCATCGTTTTGGTGCGGAGCTCCGCCGGCCAAGTGTTGGGGGCCTCACCGAACAGCGCCTGCTCATACTCCTCCATCTGCGTCCAATCGGTCAGCAGCCAGGTGCTGTTTTCCCAAGGCGGTATAGACGCCGATACCGCCTGCACGGAAAAGGCGAGTTCCCGCCGCACAGGCACGGCAGAGGAGATCCCGTCCGCGGGCGCGGGCGTACGCGGCGCACAAGACGCGGCCAGCACGGCCGCCATGACACAAAATGCCAGCCATCTTGTTCTCTTTCTCATGGGATCGCCTCTTTTCCGTATATATAATATCCGTTTGTTGCTATACCGGCAGCGGCACACCCAGAAAATACAAAAGAAGCCCCAGCACCCCGGCCCCCGTCATGAGCAGGATGGGCCCAACCTTCCATTTGCGCAGGATAAAAAGGCACACAGCAAACAGCAGCACGGCGAGCCAGTCGAAATCCGTGATATGCCGCGATGGCTTCCCGCCCGGCCAGGCGGTGAGCACCAGAATGGATACCCCGGCCGACGCCACGAGGGCAGTCACCGTGGGGCGCAGTCCGCCGAGTACCCCCTGTATGACCGCCAGCTCCTGATGCTTATAATATATCTTGGCGAGGATCAGCACCAGAATACAGGAGGGCAAAATACAGCCCAGCGTGGCGACCAGTGCGCCGCACACCCCGGCCACGCGCTGGCCGACAAAGGTGGCAGCGTTGATGGCGATGGGACCGGGAGTCATCTGGGAGATGGTCACGATATCGACGAACTCCCCCTGCGTCAGCCAGCCGTAATGCATGGTCTGCTCCTGGATCAGCGGCATGGCGGCGTATCCGCCGCCGAAGCTGAGGGCGCCGATTTGCACAAACGCCCAGAACAATTGGAGATAAATCAAGAGGGATCCCCCCCTTTATTCCGGCGTTTCCAAAGGGTGGAAAGCGCGCCCAGCGCACCGCATATCAGTATGATCCACACGACGTTCACGCCGAATATGCAGGCGGCCACAAAGGAACCGATCAGAATCAAAATCGGCAGCAGCGCCTTGCACCGGAAAATATCCATCGCCATGCTGATGACCACATCGGTGATCACCGCCCCCACGGCCGCCTGCATCCCCCACAGCACCGCCGCAACCGCATGGCTGTCCCGGAAAGCGGTATAAAACAACGAGATAACCGACAAAATGACAAAGGGCGGCAGCACCGTACCCAGTATGGTCAGCAGCGCCCCCGGAAATCCCGCCAGGCGGTATCCGATGAGGATGGCGGCATTGACTGCCGTCGCCCCGGGCGTGGATTGGCCGATGGCGGCAATATCCAGCATTTCCTTTTCTTCCAGCCAACCGTATTGGCGGACAAATTTCCGCTGCATAAGCGGAATAATCACATACCCTCCGCCAAAGGTGAAGGCGCTGAGGGTCAGTGTAGACAAAAACAGCTTGCCGTAAAAGCGTGCATCCTTCTTCAAGAAAAACCTCCCGCGCGGTGCGCTTGTCCTCTTCTTATGTAAACCGGTATGCCTTTACAGTCTCTCCATTGTATCTTCCCCTTTCCGACGGACAAACTATAATCCATTCACTTGAAAGGCCGCCTGCTTTTCACGGCGGCACCGGCCGCCGGAAGGCCGCGGTTTTTTGAGTAAATGGCAATCTTTCCGAAAGGCGGTGAAACCATGGCCAAAAAAGGCATGAAACGGCCGGAGGTTACCCATACCCGGCCGCGCAACGAAACGGAGCCTGTACCCGAACTGCAGGGAAAGGCGAAGCATACGGACGAAAAAGCGAAGCCGATTACTGAAAAATAATCCCGGATTGTTAGCTGCGCTGCCCTTCCCCGCTTCGCCGGTGCCCGGCGCTTATTGTTTTCTGCTTTGGATCAGCGTTTCCATTGCCCCGATGGCCGTGCGGATAGCGGGGCCGTTATCCTCGCACCGGGGATTGTCCATCCCCGCGGCCGCCCGTTCCTGATTCCATAAAGCCGTGAGCACACAGCCGGCCTGTGCGCCAAGCGATGCCGCCACCGTGTACAGCGCCGCCGATTCCATTTCCGAGGCAAGGCAGCCCGCCTGTTTCCACGCCTGCCATTGTGCAAGCAGACGCGGCGCCACCGGTGAAGCCTCGGGACTGTGCTGCCCGTAAAAGGAATCCTTGCAGTGTACCACGCCGATGTGCGCCGTATGGCCCAGCCGGGCCGCGCTGTCGGCGAGCGCCCGCGTCACGGCGAAATCCGCCGCCGCCGGGAATTCGACGGGCAGATATTCCCGGGAGGTACCCTCCTGCCGGATCGCGGCCGACGCAATCACCAGATCGCCGCCCATCACATGCAGCTGCATACCGCCGCAGGTACCGATGCGGATGAACACGCGCACCCCGCATCGGTACAGCTCCTCCACACAGATGGCGGTGGAGGGGCCGCCGATGCCGTGGGAGGTGACAAGCACCCTTTCGCCTGCGATACGTCCGGCCCAGGTGGTAAATTCCCGCTTGGAGGCCACAAAGGAGGGCGCTTCCAGCTCCCGCGCAATGCTCTCCACCCGTCCCGGGTCCCCCGTCAGCAGGGCAAAGGCCGCCCCCTGCGATGGGGTCAGCCCGATATGGAACATCGCCTCTTTGTTAAAATCCATCATATCCGTCACTCCACAAACCGGATAATCTCACCCAGCTCCCGCCGTACCTTGGGGCGCACCTTGTCGTCGGCGGGATATCCCACCGCGATAACCAGCCGGATCTCTTTTTTGTCGGGAATGTCCAGCGCGCGGCGCAATCCCTTGTCGTCGAACATGCCCAGCACGCAGGTGCCAAGTCCTCTGTCGGTCGCCTGCAGACAGATATGCGCCGTCATGAGTCCGATGTCAATCGGGGCAAAATGCTGGCTGGCCACCGTTTCGGCCACCCGCTGCATCAGCTTGGCCTTTTCCTCGACCACCACCAGAAAGGCGGGGCACTGCGCGGCAAATTTGTTGAGCCCGAGCTGCTGTACACAGCCGGCAACCGCCTTGGCGCTCTCCCCTGTGGCCGCAACCAGCGTCCACGGCTGGCTGTTGCATGCCGACGGCGCAAGCCGTGCTGCCTCAGCAAGCGCCAGCAGCTCCTCCTTCTCCACCGGTTTATCCGCATAGGCACGGCAGGACTGCCGCCGCCGTGCCAATTCCAAGAAATCCTGCATACAGAAAGCCTCCTTTTTTCTTCACTATACCATTCCGCGCGCACAAATGCAACCGCCTGTGACGGTGTATAATCACTTGGGCGTCGGCCGCCCCTGGCTTTCTTCCCCATAAGACAAAGTCCCTGCGGCATAATGCCGCAGGGACTATAGTTCTTCTATATAATCAAGCGGATTGACCAGGATCACCTGCAGGCCGCGCTGCCGCGCATAGCGGATCGTCTGCAGCGTGCCGCCAGTGCTTCTGCCATCGTGTACCGCAATAAGGCTTGCGGCCTCCTCCACCATGCGGCGGTTGCGCCGGAGCATACAGCCGTCGGTGTACATCTCCTGCAGACAGTGTATCTCGTCCGCCTGGGCGATAATATCCTGATAGAACCGCTTCCAGTCCGCCGGCCACCGCGCGGCCTGCGTGCGGCAGGGCTGAAACCCAATCAACCGCAAATCGGGGTATTCCGCCTTAAGCCGCAGCACAATGCCCGCCCCCCAAAGATCGGTTCCCATGGCAAGTCCCGTCTGAAACGCCCGGCGGCCGGCCCCAATCTGCCCGCGTATCGCCGTTTCCAGCGCGGCGAGAAGCAGATCCCGCCGTACGCCCGCCGGCATCTTGTATGGCCGCATACCGCAAATGGTGCATCGCTCCATCCCGCCACCTCACTCTCTGCGTCTGATCATAGCCGCCTTTTGCCGCCTTGTCAATATTTTTCCGCCGCCGACAGCGAGCCAATCCCGGAATAAGACGTGAATGAGTAAAAGGTCTTCTCGTTTCGCTGTCAGCCGAGGGCATCCATCTGCCCGCGCAGCCGGTCAGCATATCGGCGCAGCAGCTCCATGAGCGCCGCGTGTTCCTCCTCTGACCATCCGCGCAGCGCCTCCTGTTCCATGACAAGCACCCGATCCACCGTATCCCGGGCAAATGCCTCTCCCTGAGCGGTCAGGCGTACCCTTTTGCTGCGGCGATCGTGGGCATACGCCATGGCAACCAACCCCTGCACCTCCAGCTTTTTAAGCGCCGAATGAATTGTCTGTTTGGGCAAATGCAGCACGTCCCCCAGCTGCGTCTGGGTGAGGGGTTCGGTTTCGGTACGCAGCGTATATAAAATCCAGAACTCCCCATCGGACAACCCAAGCCGCCGCGCGATGTTTCCATAAATCTCATCCGTTTCCTTCATGATCCCGTTGAAGTCGGCCAGCCGTCTGTCCATCCCTGCACCGTCCTTTCTGTTTTTTCATAATAGTCCGCTTTCAGATAGCTGTCAACCGTTTTCTGCTCTTTCCGTAATGCACCAGGAAGTCCGTTGCGCAAATGCAAAACGGAGAAAAGCAGAAAAACGCCGCAGGCGCATGTTCGCCTGCGGCAGTTGTTTCATTCCGGTAATCTGCCGTATGCATCGGCATGCATCGGCGGAGACCGGCTCACACCATTCGTTTGACGTTTCCGCACGGCACCGTGCCAGTGCTTGACCCCGGCGGGGATGACCACCACATCGCCGGGGCCATGGTTTGCCGCCGGGCAGACCTCTCTGTAACAATGACATCATAGGTTTCCGCACGGACGGAAAAGGGGGAATCGCCGGCAGATACCCTTATTTCTGTCCGTCCACATCCGGCACCATTTCCGCATACCGCTTCAACATCTCCGGGGTGCTGGTGTAGTAGCGCTTCTGCTTGTCCAGCGCGGCGATCTGCGCCATCTCCTCCCCGGTCAGGGAGAAGTCGAACAGGTCGATATTATCCTGGATATGGGCGGGGTTCTTCGAGCCCGGGATGACGATATTGCCGTCCTGGATATGCCAGCGCAGGATGATCTGGGCATTGCTCTTTCCGTATTTTTTGCCAAGCGCGGTGAACAGCGGTTCTTCGATCAGCGCCTTATCCCCATGGCCAAGCGGATACCATGCCTGGGTGGCAATGTTCTCTTCCTTGAGGAACTTTTTCAAACTCTTTTCCTGCGAATAGGGGTGGATCTCGGTCTGCAGCAAGGCGGGTTTTACCTCGCAGATGCTTAAAATCTCCCGGATCTGCTCCATCGTAAAGTTGGAAAGGCCGATGGCCCTGACCTTACCCGCCTGATACGCCTTTTCCATCAGGCGGTAGCCGGCAACATAGTTGCCCGCGGGCTGGTGGATGAGCAGCAGATCGATATAATCGGTATCCAGCCGCTCCAGCGTCTTTTCCACCGCGTCGGGCTGCTCGTAGAAAGAGGGCCAGAGCTTGGTTTCCAGAAAAATATCCTCCCGCTTCAGGCCCGACTTCTTCATGGCGCGGCCCACGGCCCGCTCGTTCACATAGGCATTGGCGGTATCAATGAGCCGGTAGCCGCACTGCAGGGCCCGGAGAACGGAAGCCTCCGCCTCGTCCGGGGTGAGCAGGAAGGTGCCGATACCCGCCATCGGCATGTTTTCTCCGTTGCGCAAGGTTACGTGTTCCATTGTACATTCCTCCTAAATATATAATTCTTTTAGACTGCCTTTGTGACTCCGTAAACAGCGGACATCTCCATGTTGTCCAGCATGTCATCCAGGGCCTTTACTTCACCGGGAGAAAGACGCACATCCGCGGCCCCGGCGTTTTCCCGCATCCGCTCTTCCTGCCGGGTGCCGGGTATGGGCACGATCCAGGGCTTCTTGCAGAGCATCCAGGCCAGCGAAATCTGCGCCGGGGTGGCCTCCTTCTCTTCGGCCATACGATGCAGAAGCTCCAATAGTTCCCGGTTCCGGTCGACGGCTTCGTCGGTAAACTGGGGCATCCCCGCCCGGTAGTCGTTTTTGGCGTCGAAGTGCTCCCCCTTGCCATAGCGGCCGGTGAGGAAACCGTTGGCCATGGGGGAAAAAGCCACCAGTCCCACGCCAAGCTCTTCCAGTACCGGGAACAGCGGTTCATATTGCCGGGCCATCATGGAATAGCGGTTCTGCACCGCCGTCACGGGGCAGACCGCGTGGGCACGGCGCAGATAATCCGCATTTGCCTCCGAGATGCCCCAGTGGGTGATCTTGCCCTCCCGTATGAGGTCGGCCATAACGCCCGCCACCTCCTCCGGCGGAACCGCCGGATCGATGCGGTGCTGAAAATACAGGTCGATGTG
>CDZV01050446.1_pt1 | contig 11705 bp, 8 predicted proteins | sample 554851 | NCBI WGS metagenome assembly CDZV01 (sample SAMEA3182090, study PRJEB8094) | gut metagenome | biome: human; feature: gut; material: Stool; isolation source: human stools | place: Canada | collected 2013-03-12
TGCCGGCTGGGATCGCCCATTATTTGGAACACAAACTTTTTGAAAGCGAGGATGGGGACGCCTTTTCCCGCTATGCCAAAACCGGCGCGTCGGCCAATGCCTATACGAGTTTTGACCGCACGGCCTATCTGTTTACCTGCACCGGCCGGTTTGAAGAGTCGCTGGAGATCCTGCTGGATTTTGTCCAGTCCCCCTATTTTACGAAAGAGACGGTGGAAAAGGAACAAGGGATTATCGGCCAGGAGATCCGCATGTGTGAGGACAACCCCGAAAGACGGGTGCTGTTTAATTTATTGAAAGCCCTGTATGCGGTCCATCCCGTGCGCCTCGATATCGCGGGAACGGTGGAATCCATTGCCCAGATTACACCGGAACTGCTGTACGGTTGTTATGAGACGTTTTATAATCTGCATAACATGGTTTTGGCGGTATCCGGAAACGTCACACCCGAACAGGTGCTGCGGGTGGCGGACCGGATGCTGAAACCGGCTCCGGACCGGCGGGTGGAACGCACACCGTTTCCAGAGCCGCGAGGGGCTGTAACTCCCCGAATAGAAGAGAAGATGCCGGTGGCGGCGCCCCTGTTTTATCTGGGCTACAAAGTACCGATGCAGGCGGATCACGGCGTGCGTTGTTCTACACCGCTGGAGAGCGTATCCGCTGCCGTGGTGGCCGAGCTGCTGGGTGGAAGATCGAGCGCATTATATGCGCGTCTTATGGAGGAGGGACTGGTCAATACCTCCTTTGACATGGATTATTTTGACGGGCCCGGGTTCGCCTCCTGGCTGATTGGCGGAGAATCCCGGGACCCCGACGCCGTATGCGAGGCAGTTCGTAAGGAGATTCGTCGTATGGCGGAGGGCGGTGTGTCCGAGGAGAACTTCCTCGCAGCGCGCAGCGCGGTATACGGGAGTTTAGTTGCGCGGCTCGACAGCGTTCAAAATTGCGGTGAAATGTTGGCAAACGGGCATTTTTACGGACGCAATCCCTTTGATCTTCTTGACGCGGCGGCCCATCTTGATATACAATCGGTTTATCGGCGGCTGCGGGAGGACTTTGACGACGAGACCAGTGCGCTGTCGGTTATTCGTCCGGCGGGCGGCTGAACGGGAAACCTGGCGGTTTCCCACTACATAGGAAAGGATGTCACGCCTCGATGGAACATTATATCGAATTTCCGGCTCTGGGATGGCGGATTCCCGTGTCCCCGGACATTTTCACCATTCCGATCGGCGGGGGGATTACCGTCAAATGGTACGGGGTCATGATTGCGCTGGGCTTCCTGTTGGCGATCCTATACGGGCTCAAACGATCCAAACAATTTGGCATCGATCCCGACCGGATGATCGACGTGGTGCTGGTTTGCGCGATCTTTGCGTTTATCGGCGCCCGGCTGTGTTATGTTTTGTTTTCCAAGGATAGGGCCCTTTATTTTGACGATCCACTGTCCATTCTTCAGGTCTGGAAGGGCGGCCTTATGATTTATGGCGGTGTGATTTTTGCTTTTCTGAATGCTTTATGGATGTGCCGGGTGCGCAAAGTCGACACCCTGCGGATGTTCGACCTTGCCTCCATTGGTTTCCTGATCGGCCAGGGAATCGGCCGGTGGGGCAACTTCTTCAATCAGGAGGCTTTCGGCTCCAATACCACCCTGCCCTGGGGGATGACGGGGGATATTATTCAGTCGGGCGTGAATGGCTCCGGCTATATCCTGACAGAGCCGGTTCATCCCACGTTTTTGTACGAATCGCTGTGGTGCCTGGCGGGATTTCTTCTGCTGCATATTCTGTCCAAAAAATGGTATAAGTTCCGTGGACAGCTTTTCGCCTCTTATATTATATGGTACGGGCTTGGCCGGGCTTGGATCGAAGGGCTTCGGACGGATAGCCTGATGCTCGGCGCCATCCGTATTTCACAGTTGATCGCCATTCTCTCGGTCATCGGCGGGGTGATCCTGTTGCTGGTTTTCCGATCTAGGGAACACAGTTCGCCCAAAAATTTGTTCGTAGCGGAATCGGCGTCCCCGTTTTCGCCGGCGATGGATACGGAGGAAAATCAAGGCGGGGACGGTGTGCAGCCAGCTGAAGAGACAGCCGTCGAATCGCCGGAGGAACCGGATCAAATAGAAGAATACGAACCCGCGCCGGAAACGGCATCGGACGAGGAACCCGGCATTCCGGCAGCAGAGGCCCTGGAAGCAGCGGAGACCGCGGAATCTGATAAAAAAGACGATGACGGCAGCGAACGTTCGTAAACTACGTACGGGGGATGGTTTGAAAAAATCATCCCCCGCTTTTTTGGCCAAAGCCGCGCGGCCGTGTCGCAGAAATGCGGCCCGCGCCGCCGTCGGGCGTCCCTCTTTATTACTACGAGAGAACAGCGCGTAAAGTGGGAGAAAAACGCCGAACAAATTTTCGATTTTCTCTTGATTTTTACCGACTCTCCTGTTATAATAACCATGCAGAAAACGTTTGTTCTGCGCGGGATATAGAAAGGATGAGACGAATGGTATTCAATATGTTTCATGTGGTCCTTTTAGGGGCCCTGTTTATCTATACATGGCGCGGAGCCCATCGTGCGGTTACACGACGGCTGTCTATGATACCGTTGACCATGTGCGGTATCGAGATTTTTCTGGCCGGTGTTTTGGATGTGACGGCGTTCCCAGTGCTGGGAATTCTGCTGGCCGTAGCCCGGGGTACGGTGGCAGTCTGCTGTATTTCAGCGGTCCGGCAGGACGCGGCGCTGGCCCGTGCCAAGACGAGAAAACGTGTGCGGGCGGCCAGGGCCAAGCTGCACGCGCTGGAATCCCGACGTCCGCATGCGGCCGCCGCTTGAATCCGCCTCCCATTTTTCCACCGGCGTCGGGTCTTTGGCTCCGACGCCGTTTTTTTGGTTGTTAAGGCATCTCTTTTCGAAAGCCTGAAGAAGCCAGTGAGGATGTGGCTGTGTCCTCACTGGCTTCTTTCGGATCCGGCGCCGGCTCTTTGAGAGGATATGCGTCGGCTATTCCGCTTTTAGTTTCGCGAAATTCGCCATGATCTTTTTCACACCGGCTTTATCAAAGGTGACTGTGAGAAGGACATCGTTTCCCATGGGGACAGCGTCTGTGACGCGTCCCGGACCAAAGACCTTGTGACGCACCCGGTCGCCGGGTTTCCAGCGGCCGGGTTCCGTGTCAGCCGGCGACGCCTGTGCTCGGACACCGACACCGCCGCCGGATTGACCTAGGGGAACGGCCCTGGGTTCGGAGTGAGCGCCGAACGGAAGCGCCGTGTTGCGCGACGGGCCGCCAATGCGGCTTTGAGAGGCGGAAGCATGGGCTGGCGCGCGGAAACCGGAATATACCGGCCCGGATGTGGACAGATCGCGTTCCAGGAGCAGTTCGGGGGGGATATCTCCGAGGAAACGGGAAGGGCGGTTGCGGGTGGTGGAACCGTATAGCGTCCGGCTACGGGCGCTGAGGATCGTCAATTCGGATTTGGCTCGGGTGATGGCTACATAGCAGAGCCGGCGGTCCTCCTCCATTTCTTCGGGGTTGAACAGGCTCTGCATTCCGGGAAAAATTCCGTCTTCAAATCCGGGGAGAAACACATGGGAAAACTCCAATCCTTTGGCGGCATGCATGGTCATCAGCACCACCGCGTCGGTCCCCGCGTCATAGTTGTCCACATCGGTCATCAGGGCGTTTTCTTCTAGGAATCCCGACAGGTCGGGAAAATCCGCCCCGCTGTTCTGCTCATAGTTTAGAATGGAGGAGGCCAGCTCGTGCAGATTGTCCACCCGGGCGGCGCCCTCTTCTCCGGCCGCTTGCCACATATCGAGATAGCCGGTCGCTTGCAGCATGGTTTGATAAAGCAGGTGGATGGACACGTCCGGATCGGCGTTGATTTCCCGCAAACGGTCGATTATATCCACGAAAGCGGCGATTTTCGATGCGGATCGGCTGATCGGGGGATAATCGGCAGCATGGGAAAGCACTTCGTACAACGAAATGCCGAGTCCCTCTGCGATCTCGGCGGCCTTGTCCACGGTGGCGTCGCCGATGCCGCGCTTGGGTTCATTGATGATACGGCGAAGGCTGACCGCATCCCCGGGGTTGTTAATCACTCGCAGATAGGCGGTGGCGTCCCGCACTTCTTTGGTGTCGTTGAATCGATGGCCGCCGATAATGCGGTAAGGCACGCCGCTCTTGACCAGAGAGCGTTCAATCGCGTTGGACTGCGCGTTGGCACGGTAGAGGACCGCAAAATCCCGGAAAGGGCGTCCCCCCGCAGCTTTTTCGAGTATAGTATCCGCTATGTACCGCCCCTCTTCATCCTCGTTATCCAGGATGACGGCTGAAATCGGCGAACCAGCGCCGTTGGCCGTCCAAAGGGTTTTGCCCTTGCGGTTGGGGTTTTTGGCGATAACAGCGTTTGCGGCGCCTAAAATCGTGCTGGTGGAACGGTAGTTTTGCTCCAGGCGGATGACCGTGCAGCCGGGGAATTGTTTTTCAAAGCTCAGGATATTTTCAATGGTGGCCCCTCGGAATTTGTATATGCTTTGATCGTCGTCCCCCACGACGCAGAGATTGCCGCTGCCCTCGGCCAGCATGCTGATGAACCGGTATTGCGCGTGGTTGGTGTCCTGGTATTCATCCACCATCAGGTACCGCCAGCGGCGCTGATATTGTTCGAGGACGTCGGGATTTTCGAGAAACAGGACCACCGTATTGCATAGGAGATCGTCAAAATCCATTGCGTCGGCTTCCCGCAGGCGTTTTTGATAGGCGGCATACGCCTCCGCCACCTTCTTCAACCGGAAATCCTGGCCTGCCTGTGCAGCCAAGTCCTGGGGAGAGAGCAGCTTATCCTTGGCGCGGCCGATTTCGCCCAAAATGGCCTTATGTCCCAGTACTTTTTCCTCGATGTTCAGAGCCTTCATGCAGTCCTTCATCAGCCGCCGGCTGTCATCGGTATCGTAAATGGTAAAGTGGGGAGAGAATCCGAGGCGTTCCCCGTGCCGCCGGAGTATGCGCGCGCACAGGGAATGGAAGGTACTCGCCATCACGTCTCTTCCGTCTTCCCCCAGCATCCGTTCGAGCCGTTCCTTTAGTTCTCCAGCCGCCTTATTGGTAAAAGTGATGGCCAGAATTCTCCAGGCGGGGCAGGGATCCACGGCACAACGGTCAATTGCGGCTGTGTCGATGGGGACTGCCCCGGCCGCGCAGTTCCGCAGATGGGCCATATCTTCTTCGGTCAAGGAGACCGGCATTTCGGGACTGTCGTAAGCCTGCCCGTACTTGGCGAGACTCGCGATGCGGTTGACCAGAACCGTCGTTTTGCCGCTGCCCGCTCCGGCCAGAATGAGCAAAGGTCCTTCTGTATGAAATACCGCCTGGCGTTGCGGTTCGTTCATACGGGAAAAATCCCGTTCCATAATCCGGCGTCGGAGCGTATAGAACTCCTGAGAATAATCCAGCATCGGGCAGACCCCTTTCGTTTATGAAAATCGAGGCGGTTTCAAGCAAAAGAAATGGGACAAAAGCTCGCTTTTGTCCCATTTCTAATGAGCGTATGACCGAAGGCGGAATACCGCTGGATATTCCGCCGCAAGCGTCTTAGCCAAACAGCGAGAGCAGGACACCAGCGGCCACGGCGGAACCGATCACGCCGGCCACATTCGGACCCATCGCATGCATCAGCAGAAAGTTGCCGGGATTTTCTTGCTGCCCGACTTTCTGGGAGACACGTGCGGCCATCGGGACGGCGGACACACCCGCAGAACCGATGAGGGGATTGACCTTGCCGCCGGTTGCCAGATACATCAGTTTACCAAACAAGACGCCGCCGGCGGTTCCGACACAGAAAGCGAAGAGACCGAGCACAATGATGAGCAGGGTTTTGGGGTTGAGGAAGGTGTCCGCATTGGCGGTGGCGCCGACTGTGACACCGAGCATGATGGTGATGATGTTCATCAATTCGTTCTGTGCGGTCTTGGAGAGGCGTTCCACCACACCGCTTTCCCGGAACAGATTTCCCATCATGAGCATACCGATCAGTGGCGCCGCGCTGGGCAGAAGCAGCACGCAGATCGCAGTGACGAAAATGGGGAACAGGATTTTTTCTGTTTTCGAGACCGGACGGAGCTGCTGCATGACGACCGAGCGTTCCTTTTTCGTCGTCAAAGCCTTCATAATCGGAGGCTGGATGATCGGGACGAGCGCCATGTAAGAATAAGCCGCCACCGCGATGCCGCCCAGCAGCCAGGGCGCGAGTTTGGAGGTCAAATAAATGGCTGTCGGCCCGTCGGCTCCGCCGATAATGGCGATGGATGCGGCTTCGGCTTCGGTAAAAGCGATACCCAGTTCTTCCGCGAACGGCAGAGCCCCGATCGCACGCGCACCGAAGAAGGTGATGAAGATACCGAGCTGGGCAGCGGCGCCGAGCAAAAAGCTCTTGGGGTTGGAGATCAGGGGACCGAAGTCGGTCATGCAGCCGATGCCCAGGAAGATCAGCGGCGGGAAGATACCGAATTTGACGCCTTGGTAGAGATACCACATCAGGCCGCCCTGTTCAAAATGCTGCCAGGACGCGCTGAGAATTTGCCCCGCTTCATCCTGTACATGAATCATCAGAGGATAGTTTTGCGTATAAATTCCCTCGTTGACCTGTGCCAGTTCTTCGGCTGTCAAAGGGACTAGAGAATTCATCTGGGGATCCATGATGCCAGAGAGGGGCAGGTTGACGAGGAGCATACCGAAAGCGATCGGCAGGAGCAGCAGCGGTTCAAAGCCTTTTTTAATCGCCAGATAGATCAGGACGCACGCAATGCCGATCATAATCAGATTTTTCCAGCCGCCGTTTTCGAAATTGCACAGCCTCGCTAAGCCGGAATCTTGCCAAAGCTGGACAATGGAATCCCACAGTTCACTCATCCGGATCAATCCTTTCGGTAGGTTTGGAAAGGGGGAAGGATCAGAAAGGACGGGTATTTTCCGCTATGCCCGCCGCCGCCCATACAGGACGTTCCGCGCGGCTGCGCTGAATACGGCGGACGACATACGAGCCTGTGGGGCCCGACATCGAGGCCACGGCTGCCGCGATCACAGCGACAACTTCCTCGCGGATACCCTCTTCCACCACGGGGGCGGGAACCGCCCGGGACGGGGCGGCCGGGGTCGCGTTCGATTGCGTTTTTTCAGCCGGCGCAGGTGAAGGCTTGTCGCCCTTGGAGCGGCCGGTCGCTTTGCCGAAAAGGTAAAAAATAAAAGTTAGGAGAATCAGAACGGCAAAAACCACCACCAGGCCGATAAGAATGGTCATGCCGGCATCGGCAAACCATCCGTTGCCTGTTTCTGCCAAGAGGAAATCCGGTGGATTATGCATGATACTCAGTCCTTTCCATGATAAAACCCGGCCGATTTCAGCCGAAAAGGGAAGGGTTACAGTCAAAATCCCATTCCCGCCCATTTTAAAAATCAGTGTTCTTATTATACCGCACAGAATGGGAAAATGCAATCCGTATAAGGAAATTTTCTATGCTGCTTCTGTTCAGGAAAAGCGGCGCATCCAATATCCCAAGACAGGCGCCGCTTGTATTGCGGTTGCCTGTCTGGTATAATCAAAACACGAGCGGATGCTCGCTTGTCGAAGAAGGGGACGACTGCGGGGTCTTTCGGGCGCATGGCGACCTTTTCTCCGAGACTACCGTCCGTTTTTGGGGATCGTCCCCTAAAGCCGTATTTTGGAAAGGACAGGATATTGCGATGAAACAGGTTGTGCTGTTATGCGACGGGATGGCGGATACGCCGTGCGCGTTGCTCGGGGGAAGGACGCCTATGGAGGCCGCGAACAAACCCGCGATGGATGCCCTCGCAAGGGCATCCGAGGTGGGACTGGCGAAAACGGTGCCGGACGGGATGGCGCCCGGCAGCGATGTGGCGAATCTATCGGTTTTGGGTTATAACCCGAAGGATTGCTATACCGGACGGTCGCCTCTGGAAGCCGCGAATATCGGTATTCAGCTCGCGGATGAGGATGTAGCGCTGCGCTGTAATCTCGTGACCCTGTCGGACGACCCGGTTTACGAGGAAAAGACCTTGACGGATTATTGTGCCGGAGACATCCATACTGCCGACGCGGACCGGCTGATCCAGGAAATCCAGGCGGCGTTCGGCGGCGGGGAATTCGATTTTTATACCGGTACGGCTTACCGGCACTGCCTGGTGTGGCACGGCGGACAGACAGAACTCGGAAGGGTGACGCCGCCCCACGATATTACGGGCCGGGTCATCGGGCCCTATCTGATGATCCACCCGGCCGCTGCAAAACTGCGCCGGATGATGGAGATGAGCTATGATCTGCTGCGGGATCATCCGCTGAACCGGGAGAGGATTGCGCGGGGACAAAACCCGGCCAATGCGATTTGGCTATGGGGGCAGGGGCGTCGCCCGCGCCTGCAAAGTTTCCAAGAGCGCTTTGGCGCACAGGGAGCCATGATTTCGGCCGTCGATCTGCTCAAGGGGATCGGCCGTTTGACTGGGATGACGGTCTGTCAAATCCCGGGCGCCACCGGTTATATCGATACGGATTATGAGGCCAAACGGGATGCGGCCCTGCAGGAACTGAGGGCGGGCCGGGATTTGGCCTATATCCATGTGGAAGCCCCGGATGAATGCGGACACCGCGGCGAGACGGAAAACAAGGTGCAGGCTATTGAGGATATCGATCGCCGCATTCTGGCGCCGCTGCTGAACGAATTGAAGAAGATGGGGGATTATGCGGTTCTGATTATGCCCGACCATCCCACTCCGCTTGCCCTGCGCACCCATACCGCCGATCCGGTCCCATATCTGTTATACCGCAGCGGACGGGATCGGGAGAGCAGTGTCGACAGGTTCACCGAACAGGCGGCCGCTTCCACCGGTGTATTTGTCGAGCGGGCGGATGCCCTCATGGGGCGTTTGCTTGGCCGCTGAACACGAACCCCCTAAAGGGACGGGCTGGACTTAGTCCCGGGCCTTTGAGATATACGGATGAAAAAGTTCGCCCGGCCGGGATTCCGGCCGGGCGATGCGGATTTTTATCCTTTCAAGCCGTTTTCCTGCTGTTCCATGTTTTCCACCACGACATCGAAGATCTCGCCCAGCGATGCGGCATACGCCAGGACATCCCAAGGTTCGTTGGTGTGGAAATGAATTTTAATCAGCGTATCATCTCCCACAGCCAGCAAGCAATCGCCTTTGAAATGCGCGGTGATATAGTCGTGGATCTCGTCTTCGGACAGATTTTGCCCCTCGATGAGCAGTTGGGTGTCGAATTTATATTCCAGCATGGAGGTTCCCCTTTTCTTTTAGGATGATGAGTTTCAAACTTCCATATTCTGTACCATCCCTCGTTTTCTTCCCATCATACATCTGAAACGAAGTTTTGTCCGGGCCGATGCGGATAAAAGGAAACGGCGGATGGATAGGCGAAAGGGCAGAGGTGGTGGAAGTTGCACAAAAAGCATCCGGAAGCTATGCTCCGGATGCTTTTTCGGCTAATTAGGCTTTTTTCTTTTTTGTCGTTGTCTCGGCATTTTTCCGCGCGGTTTCTTTTTTCTCCTTATGCTCGACCCAGGCTACCCATAGCGGGCTGCACAGGAACACGGAGGTATAGAAACCCGAAATGACACCGAACATCATGGGCACCGCAAAACTCACAATGGATTCCATGGAGGTCGCCAAGGCAAGGACGGCGACGGTGGCCACCGCGATGAAGGTGCAGATCGCGGTATTCAGGGTCCGGACAAAGCTTTGGTTGAGACTGACGTTGACAACTTCCGCGATGGGGGTCTTTTTGTCCATAATCCGGCGGTTTTCTCGAATACGGTCGTAAATGACGATGGTGTCGTTGAGAGAGTAGCCGAGAATGGAGAGGACCACTGCGACGAAATTGTCGTCGAGTGGGATACGGAAGATGACAAAGGCAAAATAGGCCACCAGCAAATCGTTGAACAAGGCCAGCAGCGCCATGACGCCGGCGGACAGACCGCCGATTCTCCGAAAACGCAGGGCTACGTAAATGACCAGGAAGATGGCCGCAAGCGCGATCGCCACGAGGCATTTGATAAAGAACCAGTGGCCGCTGGAGGGCTCCAGCGAGTTTGCGCCGATCTGCTCGATTTGGTTGTCTGGATAAGAGGCGGTCAACGTTTCGAGAAGCCCGTCCCGCTCTTCCGCGGTGATGCTACGGGAGAGTTCCACCGAAATGGTGTTGGTGGACAGATCGTTTTCGGAAATCGTCACCGACGAACCAGGCAGCTTCTCTTCGATCACCCGCTCAACAGCGTCGTGATCGAGTTCGTTTTCAAAGCTGTATCTGAGCAGAGTCCCGCCCTTGAACTCGGTGCCCAGCTCTACGCCAAAGAGAACATTGAAGAAAATCCCAATGAGGAGAATGCCGAGGGAGATGCTCACGAACACCTTGCGGTGCCCGACAAAATCAAACGGTTTTGTCATGTCGTTTACCTCCCAACAGCCAAGGTTTACGCAGGAACCGGAACCGGGTGGCCGACCGGATCATCAACCGGGTGGCGAATACACCCACGATAAAGTTAAAGACAATACCGGCAAACAGGGTGAAACCGAAGGAATACACCTCGCCGCTGGTGGAAACCGGGAACATGAACAGGAAGGGATACAGAACCGTGGACCAGAAGCTGGAGGGAGGACCAAAGACCCCCATCAGAATGATGGAAACGATGATGACGGTGATATTGCCGTCGAAAATGGCGGAGAAGGAGTCGTGGCAGCCGCTGTTGACAGCGCCGTCAATGGTCTTACCCATCCGGATACCGTCCTTGATCCGTTCAGCCGTGATGACGTTTGCATCCACGCCCATCCCGATTGACAGGATGATACCGGCGATGCCGGGCAAGGTCAGGGTAAAGCTGTTCAGGAACCCGAAGTAGCCCGAGACCACGGCGATGGAGCCGGCGATCTGTCCCATCAGAGAGATGACCGCAATCACGCCGGGCAGCCGGTAATACAGGATCATAAAGATGGAGATCAGGATAAAAGCAATGATACCGGCCAGTACCATCAGCTCCAACGCCTGTTCCCCCATAGAAGGAGGAATGATGTTGGAACTCGTCACCTTGATGCCGAAAGGCAGGGCGCCCGCGTTGATGAGATTGGCAACCGAAGAGGCCTCTGAATACTCGGAGAATCCGGTGATAGACGCCTGGCCGTCGGTGATATGCACCTCAACCCCAGGATTGGAGATACATTCGTCGTCCAGCCAGATGGAAATGGAGTATTTCGCCTCACCGCTGGAAAGGGCGGCGTTCCGTTCTTGTTGCAGCTTGGTGGCTTCGTCAAACTTGTCCTTGCCCGATTTTTCTCCATCTTCGGATGATGTTTTCAGTTCCAGAGCCACCACCGGCTCAGTCGTGCCGGAGGTTTGTCCTTGTTCATAGGCAGCGGAAGCCCGTTCGACGTCTTTTCCCGTCAGGACAAGATCCTCCGCACCCGGCTTTTCGGTGGGAAGGACGTAATTGCTTTCCTGCCGGTCGAGATAGAATTCGAGAGAGGCGGTTTTCCCCAGTTCCTCGATGGCCTGCGAGGCGTCGAAATTGGATTCGTCGCTTTTCCAGGGGAAACGGACGATCACCTGTTTATTGGTGACGTCGGAGTATGCCTCATAGTCGGTGATATTATTCCGGATCAGGCGTTGAGC
>CDZV01023465.1_pt1 | contig 11689 bp, 11 predicted proteins | sample 554851 | NCBI WGS metagenome assembly CDZV01 (sample SAMEA3182090, study PRJEB8094) | gut metagenome | biome: human; feature: gut; material: Stool; isolation source: human stools | place: Canada | collected 2013-03-12
GGGGCCAAGTATGATATTGTCGCCACGGAAGATGTCTATTCCGGCGGAGTGCTGCGTTACAGTGCGGGCCAGACAGTGGCGAGCCTTACCACCGGGCCGGACGGGAGCGCCACCAGCGAGCCGCTGTATCTCTCCACCTTTCAGGTGTATGAGCGAAAAGCGCCCTACGGTATGACCCTCAACCCGGAGCCGGTCACGGTAACGCTCTCCTACGCGGGCCAGCATGTGGAAATCACCACGACGGACGTTTCCTTTACCAACCAGCGCCAACAGGTGGAAATCCGCCTGCAAAAAGCGCTGGAGCAGGACGAGGTTTTCGGTATCGGCAGCAACGGCGAAATCCAGAATGTGGCATGGGGACTGTATGCCAGAGAACCCATGACGGCGGCGGACGGGAGCGTGATTCCGGCGGATGGGCTGCTGGAACTGGCCTATTGCGACAAAGCCGGGGAAATCGTCTTTTCCGCCGATCTGCCGGTGGGCTGCAAGGTGTACGCCAAGGAGTACAGCACAGACGGGCATTATATGTTGTCCGATAAGGAATACGATTTGGAGTTTGCCTATCAGGGGCAGGACATTCCGGTGGTTACTCTTTCTGTCAACGACGGCCAGCCGATTGAAAACAAGCTGATCCGGGGCGACGTGACCGGTTATAAGGTGGACGACGACGGCGCGCCGGTGGACGGCGCGTTGATCGGCCTGTTTGCCCCGGACGAAACCGAGTTCACGGAGGCCAACGCCCTGATGACCTGCGAGAGTATAGAGGGCGGCAATTTCGGCTTTTACGGCGTGGCCGCCGGGGACTGGCTGATCCGTGAAATCACCCCCGCAGAGGGATTTGTCTTGTCGGAGGAAATCTTCCCGGTGACAATCTCCGAGCAGGAACAGGTTATCAAAATTACCATCGAAAACCGCTGGATTGTGGGAAGCGTGGAGACCCTCAAGCTGGACGCGGAGTACCCGGAAAACACACTGGCGGGCGCGGTGTTTGGGATTTACGCTGACACCAACGGCAACGGGAAGTTTGACGAGGGCGTTGACCGGTTTATCGGCAATATGGACGAACTGGACGGCGGGCTGCACCGCATGGAAGGGCTGCGCTTTGGCGGCTACTTTTGCCATGAGGAAGCCAGCCCCGCCGGATTCCTGCGGGACGACAACTACTACTATTTCGCCATCACAGAGGACGGTGAAACCGTGCGGGTGGAAAACGAGGCCGGTGCGGGCTTCCTCAATGCCCCTATCTATGGGGAACTGGAAATCACCAAGATTGACAGCGCGGACGGGACGAGCCTGGCCAACGTCGGGTTCCGTATCCGGGATTCGCTGGGTGCGGTCGCGGCGGAGGGCTATACCGATGAAAACGGTGTGGCGAAGTTCCGGCTCCGGGCGGGGCGGTACACCTATCAGGAATTTTCCAGTTTGGAAGGTTACGAGACGGTGGCAACGGAATTTCCCTTTGAAATCACGGAGGACGGACAGATTATCCAAGTGACTGTGACAAACGAGAAAACCCCCACGTCCGAAATCCCGCAGACCGGCGACAACACCCGGATCTGGCCGTTTGCTGCGCTGGCCGGGGCGTCTTTGGGGACGCTGGCGCTGCTCACCTTACGCCGCAGGCGTACCGGCAGCCGGTAACTTCGGGACAACTTGGCCCGCAGTCAAACATAGAAAGGAGCCGAATATGGAACAGAAAAACAATCCATTGGAAGCTACGGAGCTTACCACCGAACAAAACACAAACATGATAGACGGGATACGGAATAATGCACCGATAATCCCGCCTGTGCCTGTCCCCGCCGTCAGGCCGCTGGACAAGGTGAAGCCGCCGACCCGGAAAAGCCGGACATGGGAACGGGAACGCTGAAGCGGCGCAGGCGAAATATCCACCTGCACGTCATGGTGACGCCGGAGGAACGGGATACAATCCAACAGCGGATGGCCGAGGCTGGCGTTACCAACGCCGGGGCCTTTGTGCGGAAAATGGCGCTGAATGGGTATGTCCTGCACGTTGATCTTGCACCCGTGCGGGAACTGGTTTCTTTGCAGCGGCGCTGTGCCAACAATCTCAATCAGATTGCCATACACGCCAACACCTACGGCGTATACCCGGAGGAGATCGCGGCGCTGCAACGGGACTATGCCGAGCTGTGGGGCAAGGTGTCCGCTGTGCTGGAGCAGCTTGCGGAAGTCGTGAAACTGTAGAGATGCGGGGAGCGGTTTGAAAACCGTTCCCCGCATTTTCTGTTATGGGAGACTTCGGGCCAAGTTGGCCCGAAGCGATACCGGGACAAGATCCGTGCGGCGGCGACAACATTGTGAGCGGCTCCCCCCGGAGGTATAATGGATATGTAGAATAAAGGCAATCCAGAAAGGAGCAATTATATGAAAACATTACTCAAACTGCCGTTCAAAATCCTTGCCCTGCCCTTTGCGCTGGCGTTCTTCCTGATAAGCCTTGCCCTGCGTTTCCTGGGCTGGCTGTCCGGCCGGGTGCTGGCGCTGTTCTCCCTGCTGTTTGCGGTCGGCGGTGCTATCCTGCTGTTTCAGGGAGAAGCATACAGCGGCATCGGGCTGTTGGTCATGGGCTTCCTTGTATCGCCCTTCGGGCTTCCGGCATTTGCCGAAGCAGTCGCGGACTTGCTGCACGGTCTGAACAGTTCCCTCATGGGCTTCATCGCTGGGTGACTTCGGGACAAATCGGCCCGAAGTCCCGTAGATAACAACGGCAGGACGGCGGCCAAAATGGCCGCCGTTTCTTGCCGGGAAAGGAGGTTTAGCCGTTGGCGACCGTCTATCTCAAAGCCCACCATATCAGCAAGGGCGAAACCGTCGCGCAGTCGATGAAAGACCGCTTTGACTATGGGCAAAATCCGGTAAAGACACGGGACGGCGATTTGATTCTTGCCTACGAGTGCGACCCCAAAACCGCCGACGTGGAATTTTTGCTCTCCAAGGCCAAGTACAAAGCCATAACGGGCCGGGAGCAAAAAAGAGACGAGGACGTGCTGTGCTATCAGATCCGCCAAGCCTTCCCGCCCGGCGAACTGGATGCGGAGGCGGCGCTGGCGGTCAGCTATGAGCTGGCGATGCGCTGGACAAAGGGCAAATACGCCTTTTTTGTGGTATCCCACATCGACCGGCCCCACCCGCATTGTCATATCTACTACAATTCCACCGCGCTGGACTGCACCCGGAAATTCCGGGACTTTTTAGGGTCGGGCCGGGCCTTGAGGCGCTTGTCCGACCGGGTATGTATCGAACACGGCCTGTCGGTGATCGCCAACCCCAAGCTGCACAGCCAGGGCAGGTACAAGCATTACGGCGCATGGCTGGGCGGCAGCAAAGCCCCCACCTTTCAAGAGAGATTGAAAACACAAATTGATCTTTGCCTTGCCGAACACCCGGAGAGTTTTCAAGCCTTTCTGCAATCAATGGAAGCGGCGGGCTTTGAGGTTAAACAAAACCGGGGCGCTGTCAGTTTCCGCGCTCCTGCGTTCGGGCAGGAACGGTTTACCCGGCTGCGGGCTTCCACGCTGGGCGAGGGGTATACCGAGGCGGCCATCCGGGCGGTTATTGAGGGGCGCGCGGTTCCGTCCGGGGGACATGCGGCGGATTCCCGCCGGGTCAATCTGGTTATCGACATACAGGCAAAAATACAGGCCGGGAAAGGCCCGGCCTATCAGCGGTGGGCTACGGTTTACAACCTGAAACAGATGGCCGCCGCCGTCCAGTATTTGCGGGAACATAACCTGATGGACTATGCGGTATTGGAGCAGAAAGCGGCCGAGGCTACCGGCCGCTTTCACACCTTGTCGGAAAAGATCAAGGCCACTGAGGCGGCGCTCCGGCGCAATAAGGAACTGCGCGCCGCCGTCCACGACTATGCCAAGACCCGCCCGGTGTTTGAGGAATACAAGGCCAAGCGATACAGCAATCAATTTTTGAGCGAGCATGAAACGGAAATCGCTTTGTACCGGGCGGCACAAGCGACCTTTCACCGCATACTGGCCGGAGCGAAGCTTCCAAAGATGGACGCCCTGAAAGCAGAGGCGGCTCGGCTGACCGCCGACAAAAAGACACTGTACGCCGAGTACCGATCCGCCCGGACAGATATGCGGGAGCTGGTGACGGTCAAAGCGAATATTGATCGCCTGTTCGGCCTGACAGACGAACAGGAAAACAAGGAAATGGAGCAGCAGCGCCATGACCGGGACAAGGCCGACAGGCCACGATGACTTCGGGCCAAGTTGGCCCGAAGTGGTAAGCGCAGTCTTTGACGGAGCTTACCATAGGGCCGGGTTTGGGGAGGCTCCCCAACAAGCCGTTTTTCGGATTTTGGCCGCAGGGCAAAATTTGAAAAAAACGCAGGTGTGGCCACACTTGCCCTGCTTGCCGTTTAGCGGAAAGCCAAAAACAGCGAAAAAAACGGAGGCGTTCAATCCTCCGTTTCCTGATCTTTCGATTCTACTATACCTTTTGCGGTTGCTGTCATAATTGTCAATTCCCGGCTATTCATGCCGTCGATCAGGCTATCAAGTAACCGTCGCTGGCTGGTCTTTTCTGCTTTCTTGTCCGGGAAAAAGAATTGGTCTACCGATATATGATACCGTGTTACAAGGTCATAGAACACCTGTAAACTCGGCTGTTGTCCTTTGTTTTCTATATTCGCAAGATAGCGCGGGGAAATATATAGCTCGTCGCTAACCTTTTTACGGCTGTCCCCACATTTCTTTCTTGCGTCTTTTATGGCTGCACCAAAAGCCTTAAAATCGTATAGCGGTACTGGTCTCTTCATTTTTATTCACCCTATTACATTTTACAGTTCACCTTTCTTTCGAGATATGCTTACACAATACCTATTATTAGCTTAAATAATTCATAATATGTTTCTTGAAGCGGTTAAGTATATCGGGTAAAATAAAGATGTATGCTACAAATAAAGAAATCCATTTTGATAGTATTTTGATAATTGATGTTTACAATGGCAATTTGGAGGTGATACGTGGTGTCTAAAATTTTGATTGTAGATGATGAGCCTGATGTAGTTGAAATGTTGCAGGATTATTTTGAATTAAACGGATATAGCACACTTTCTGCACGAAACGGAAAGGAGGCACTTGCAAAAGTATCTAAACAACCTGATTTAATTTTGCTTGATATTAATATGCCAAATATGGACGGTCTTGAACTGTGTAAACAGATACGGGAATTTGTTTCTTGCCCGATTCTGTTCTTAACAGCACGCGCCGAAGATACCGACAAGATTAAGGGGTTTGCTGTAGGCGGTGATGATTATATTGTAAAGCCGTTTTCGATTGATGAACTTGGGGCGAGAGTTGCGGCACATATCCGTAGAGATATGCGTGTTCAAAATCAATCACGAAAATATTTCGGACAAGATGTTGTCATTGATTATTCGGCAAAGGAAGTATATGTGTGCGGCCAGTTAGCACCGTTTTCTAAAACAGAATTTGACATTATTGAATTGCTCTCAACAAATGCGGGACAGGTTTTTGATAAAGAGCGCATATATGACCGTGTGTGGGGCTATGACGGTGAAGGAAACGCCATGACCGTTGTTGAACACATACGTAAAATACGCGCGAAATTGCTTGACGCAGGCTGTGAGCCGTATATAGAAACCGTCTGGGGGTGCGGATATAAATGGAAAAAATAAAAAGGTTATGGCGAAGTATCCCCATTCGGTTTGTCTTCGTTCTTACGACGTTGATTTTTGTATCACTTGCAACCTTTGCCACAAGTCGGACAAACAAATGGGCTATGGAAAATATGTTGTCGATTTCTCAAACCTATCATTACAATTACTCGCAGAACGGTAATGATGTTATTTATAATATCATGCCCGATAAAGCGACATTATCAGAAGAAGATAGAGCAAGTTACAATGCTTATCAAGCGGTTTATCGTTACTCCGCTTTATTCTGGTATCCGCTATTTATTGTGATAGCCGCCATTCTCTTTTATCGTTGGAAATTAAAAAAGCCGCTTGCTATTTTACAAAACGCTTCACAGAAAATTGCCGATAACGACTGGGATTTTCAGATTGAATACAGCGGACAGGACGAGTTGGCCAAGCTCTGCTCCGCCTTTGAAGCTATGCGCAACTCCGTCCAGCAAAACCATATTGCAATGTGGAGATCGGCAGAAGAAAGAAAGCGCGTCAATTCCGCTTTTGCTCACGATTTGCGAACGCCCGTTACAGTTATGAAAGGGTATGCGGATATGCTGCAAAACTATATGCCGACGCAAAAATTATCAAGGGAAAAAGAAATACAGACGGTATCGAAAATCAGAAATCATATTAACCGTTTGGAACAATACATTGAAAGCATGAGTGCCATTCAAAAACTCGAAGATTTGGAAGTCAATCCGGTTTCGACCGATTCATCTGCGCTGATTTCGGAAATCAAAGAAGCCGCAGCCATTCTTTGCAGCGAACACGAAAAACATTTTTCGGTTGATACCGCCGTTCATACCAACGCCGTTTCTGTAGATAGAAATATACTGTTGCAGATTTTTGAAAACTTAATTGCAAATGCGGTGCGGTTTAGTAAATCAACCATTCGTATTCAAATAAAGGCCGACGCCGATACCGTTTGTTTATGCGTCAGCGACGACGGCCGCGGGTTTGACGGCGAGGAGTTGGAAATGGCAAAGAAACCATATTATAAAGGCGAAAACACTTCTGCTGATATGCACTTTGGTTTGGGACTGTATATCTGTAATCTGCTATGTGAAAAACATGGCGGGACTTGTACGCTTGCAAACGGTGGAGACGGCGGAGCCGTCGTAACAGCTCAACTGAAAAATTATTCGTGAGATTTCCCATTTTGATAAAGTCTTGATATTTATAAAGTATCCTCTTTCCATAGACGGTGAGAGGATATTTTTTTCGCTCTCCCGATGGAAAGGAATGCTCTCTATGAAAAAATTTATTTCATGCTTACTTGCTTTCTCCTTTTGTCTTTCGCTTTTTGGTTGTAGCGACAATTCCGCAAAATTACCAAAGCCGAACATTTCAGGTGATAATACGGTACTCGGCTCTGACTTTCAAAAGAATATGAACCAAAGCAAAGCCCCGCATTTAGACCGGATATGCGAAAATGAGGACGGTTATTTTTTCTGTTACGCAGGTATGAATGTTTATTATCTTGATAAGGCAAGCGGGGAATCCACAATACTTTGCGCCAAGCCCGAATGCTCTCATAGGGACGAAACCTGCAACGCTTATACCAACGGCAACTTTTTGACTTATTATGACGGAAAACTGTATTGGTCGCACCATGACTATATACAGGAAAACGGCGGTGTGATAAATAAAGGCGAACGCCTGCATTGTATGAATTTAGACGGGACGAATCATACCGTTGTGCAAGACCTGGATTTTGTTCCCGGCGGCGATACAAGCAACTTTATAACAGAACCTATGATACACCGCAATATTGTTTATTTCTGTTACAGCGGAAGGCTATATGCTGTTTCGCTCGGTGATGATATTCAAAATGCCGTTTTGCTTTACGGCGAGGAAATTGCCGACGACGGAAGCCATATTGTCAGTGAAAACGAATTGTATTATGAACTGTGGGCTGACGGAGATCTTATCTATTTCATGGCAAAGAATGTGAAGCAGAAAAACGGCACATACAAAGATATATTGTACAGCTATGACCCGCAAAACAACGAAGTAATAGAGATTTGGCAGGTTCCCGACGAATCTACGGTAGGAACATGGGATACCACGGGCGTAAGCGTTAGCTCCTGGTATGTTTCGGGAGGATATATTTATTTCTATCTTTGCGGAAACAATCTCTGGTACACCGAGCTTAATACAGGTAAAACCGTCAAACTGGCCGACGTCCATTTGCGTTCGGGAGAAGCTGTTTTTTCAACGGATTACATTGCAGTCATGAATAAAGAAATATGGGGGCAAAACTTTGGAGGCGGTTCTGCTCTTACAGGTGGCGATACTCTATATATTTACAATTATAGCGGTGAGCTTGTTAACGAAATATCACTCGAAAAAATTTATAGCGATAACAAAAATATAACGGAGTGCTGGACGCTTTGGGTAGAAAACGGTCAAGCGTTTGTTCTTGCAAACGCTACTGTTCAAGATGCAAATTCTAATCATACAACATTGGCGTATATTTTATATTCCGTCGATATCGAATCGGGTGCGATAACAGAAACAAGCTGGTCTGTTGGTGAGTAAGGAGGTGAAAATCTTGCAGCTTGCGCTTCATGATTTAACCAAGACATATGGAAACTTTATCGCTCTCGACCATATCAATATCACGTTTGAAACAGGGATATATGGTATTCTCGGCGCAAACGGTGCGGGAAAAAGCACAATGATGAATTTGCTCACAGATAACATAGCTCGAAGCGGCGGCAAAATTCTCTTTGACGGTACGGATATATTGAAATTGGGAAAAGACTTTCGCAGGGTATTGGGATATATGCCGCAGCAGCAGGGGTTTTATGAACAAATGACAGCATATGGCTTTCTGCTTTATATGGCGGAGTTAAAGGGGATCCCAAAAACGGAGGCAAAGGCGGATATTGACAAGCTGCTTGCCGTCACGAATTTAACCGATGTCAAGCATAAGAAAATGGGCGGATTTTCTGGCGGTATGAAACAGCGTGTCCTATTATCACAGGCATTGCTTGGCGATCCCAAGGTTGTACTGTTAGATGAGCCGACGGCCGGACTTGACCCAAAAGAGCGCATACGCATACGAAACTTTATATCCTCGCTTTCCCGCGACAAAATTATTTTATTGGCAACGCATATTGTAAGCGACATTGAATCCATTTCCGATAAAATCATATTGATGAAAAAGGGGAAATTGGTCAATGTAGGAACACCAGCGGCGCTTACAAACAGTATGATTGGAAAAGTCAAGGAACTGCCTTGTCTGTCCGAACGCCTCGAAGAAATGCAGCAGAAATACAAGGTCGGAAATGTTTTTTGGCGGGGCGGCGAAACTTGGATACGAGTGATCGGGGATACCCTGCCTGTTGACGGCAGAACGGTTACAGAACATTTAACGCTTGAAGATGTGTACTTGTATTATCTCGGAGAGTAGGGGGCGCAAAAATGCAGGAAACAAAACGTGTCCTTTTGGGGCGAACCTTTCTTTTCGGGTTTATTGTTGTTTTCCTTGTCAATGCGGTTCTGTTTTACAATGAGCAAAAGGAAAACAGCTATGGGCTCCCGCTATCCGTAGCGAATGAGGTTGTATGGAACGCCGACGGGCAAATCACGATAGGCCATGATGTAAGCGCAGAAGAATGTTATGAAAAATACGTCGGCTGGCTAAATCGCTACAAAAACACAGATATGATACAAGCGCAAACCGAGTTGACCGAAAGGCTCCCCGATCTCAAGGGAGCGGATAAAGTGGCGGTTACGGCGCTTATAGAACAGTTGGCGCATATCAACGGCTATAACGAGTATCTTTTGGGTATCGAAGCAAGCAAGGATAAACTTTTGCATTTCAGTATCTTTCAAGCAGACAATAGCTTCACAGAACGCAATATCATAAAAACTGCCGAGGATTTCAAGGCATTATCGGGTATCAAGCTACGGTTAGATAATGACAGCGCAATAGTCGCTTTTATGGACGCCCGGCTGACAGATTATTTTGCTGTAATACTCCTTGCTATGATTTCCCTATCGTTTTTAGCCGAAAGAAAAAAAGGGTTGTGGAGCCTTATCTATGCAACAAAAAATGGACGTGTCAAACTTTATGCTAATAGAATTGGTACGTTGTTTCTATCTTCTTTGGCTGTAACCATATTGCTGTACGGAACAAATCTGATGATATGCAATTTCGTTTATGGCGGACTCGGTGACTTTAGCCGACCGATACAATCCATAGCAGACTTCGGGAAGTTCCCCGCCGCTTTAAGTGTTGGGGCAGCCCTGACGGAATATCTGTTATTCCGCATGATTACGCTGTTTCTTGTTGCCATGATTATCAACCTGTTATTGGCTGCTATTGAAAATGTGAAAGCATCTTTGATTGCCGCAGCAGTTGTTATGGGAATAGAATATATGTTATTTACCTTTTTGTCCGTACAAAGCGGATTTAACATTTTCAAGTATTTTAACGTCTTTACCTATATCAGCCTATCGGAGCTATATACTCACTATTTGAATATAGACCTTTTCGGTTATCCCTTTTCCATACGGGCAATATCGTTCGGCGCAATCGTTCCGGCCGTTGTTGTACTGATGGGCTTATATCTGCTTGTGGGATATAAGAAAAAGCCTACGGCAAGGCATACCTATTTCGGAAAATATATGGATTATGCACGCCGGGGAGTGGACGCGATTTTAACGAAAATCCGCTTGTTCGGAATGGAAAGCTATAAAATGCTGTTCATTCAAAAAGGCGTTGTTATTTTCATTTTGCTTGCAGTTTTTGTTCCAAGGCTTGTTTTTGTATCAAGCGTTCTTCCGCAAACGCAAGCGGAAGCAGCGGCAGAAAAAATAATCATGTCAATAGAAGGTGAAATCACAGAAGATACCTATGCCCGGCTCCAAGAAATGCAAGATAACGCGGACACCGCAATAAGTGAATATGAGCAGGCAAATCAAAAATATCTCATGGGCGAAATGGAGTACGAGTCATATTACATTTACGAGTTGGCGTATAACGACGCAAGACTTCAAAACGACGCTTTGCGTATTGTCAAAGAACGCTTAACAGAACTTGAACAATTCAAAGAAGCGCAGGGAATATCCCCTTGGCTTTTATATGAAACACCGTATGAAAGAATTTATGGGGAGAATACGCAAAACAATCAACAGAAGGCCGCTATGGTCGCGGTGCTGTGCTTATCCCTTTTTCTTGCGGGTATTTTCGCTTACGAAAAACAATGTGGAACGGATACGCTTATTAAGTCGTGTGTAAACGGCAGAAAAAAGCTGCTATTCCATAAGTATGAAATATGTTTGCTATCGTCGGTCATGATATGGGGCATTATCTACGGGACGGAGATTTACCACCTCTTTACGGTATGCACCCCTGCTACGCTCTCGGCCCCGATACAAAGCCTTGCAATGTTTGATAAATTCCCTATACATTGCAGTATAGCGGGATTTTTGATATTGCTTTACCTGTTCCGCCTTTTTATGTTGTGCTGTGTCGGGTGCATGGTTATGTTTGTGTCGTCAAAGCAAAAGCGCGTCAATACGGCTTATATAGCTGTGGTGGGTATTGCTGTTGTTCCGTCCGCAATTTATTATTTCATCTCTATCGCGCCTTTGAAAATGGTATCGACAACCATTCCTGTGTCTGCTACAGGTCTGTTGCTGAACACGCATGGAGCGGTAAATGGAATTGCCGTTATTGGATTGCTCATGTCAGGGATTGCCCTGTTATGTGTTTACCTCGTTAGAAAACAGCAATATAGGCTTGACAAAAACGACCAAAAATAAGGTGTAGGCTGATGGGTGATGAAATAGTAAGAATAGAATGGTTGCTATGTCCTGTTTGCGGCAATAAAACGAGGTTGAAAATCCGGGAGGATACCGAACTGAAAAATTTCCCGCTGTTCTGCCCAAAATGCAGGCAGGAAACTTTAATCAATGTAAAGCAACTAAAAATGTCAGTTATCAGAGAGCCAGACGCACAGACGCAGAGCCGATAAC
>CDZV01038768.1_pt1 | contig 11630 bp, 9 predicted proteins | sample 554851 | NCBI WGS metagenome assembly CDZV01 (sample SAMEA3182090, study PRJEB8094) | gut metagenome | biome: human; feature: gut; material: Stool; isolation source: human stools | place: Canada | collected 2013-03-12
CCAAGAAAGAAGTTCGGTTATCTTTCGACTGTCGAGCAGCTGCGGGAAAAGGGTATCCTGCTTGCGGTGCAATTCATTTGACAATCTGCCTCAAAAAGGGCCCCTCCTTCCCTCGCCCATCCCAAATCACAGACCGGCGTCGATGAGGGCCAGCAGCTCGGCGGTCTTTTCTTCCAGCAGGGCCCTGTCCGCACGGCTCTCCACGTTGAGGCGCAGCAGGGGCTCGGTGTTGGACATGCGCAGGTTGAAGCGCCAGTCGCCGAACTCCAGGTTGACGCCGTCGATGGCGTCTTCATAGGTGGCGGCGGGGGCATAGTGGTCGCGGATCTTGCGCATCAGGGCCGGGGCGTCGGCCACGCGGCGGTTGATCTCGCCGCTGCAGGGCCAGGCGTCCATGCGTTCGCGCACCAGCTCGGCCAGGGGATTGCCGTGGCGCTGCATGGCCGCGATGACCAGCAGCCAGGGCAGCATGCCGGAATCACAGTAGGCAAAGTCGCGGAAGTAGTGGTGGGCGCTCATCTCGCCGCCATAGACGGCATCTTCGGCGCGCATGCGTTCCTTCATGAAGGCATGGCCCGTCTTGCCCATGACGGGGATGCCGCCGCCCGCCTGGATGAGTTCGCGGGTGTTCCAGTAGACGCGGGTATCGTAGATGATCCTGGCACCGGGGAAGCGGGGCAGCAGCTCGGAAGCCAGCAGGCCCACCAGATAGTAGCCTTCGATGAAGTTGCCTTCGTTATCGTAGAAGAAGCAGCGGTCAAAGTCGCCGTCCCAGGCGATGCCCAGGTCGGCCTTGTGTTCGCGCACGGCCCGGGCCGTGGCGGCGCGCTTTTCGGGCAGCAGGGGATTGGGCACCCCGTTGGGGAAGGTGCCGTCGGGCTCCATCTGGCAGAAGATGAACTCGTGCGGCAGGTGCGGGGCCAGCTCCCTGAGCAGCAGACCGGCACAGCCGTTGCCCGCGTCGGCCACGATCCTGAGGGGCTTTTGCGCGGCGGCGCCGGTGTAGTCCAGGATGCGGCGGACATACTCCTGCCGGAAGCTGACCGGCGTCACCGGGGCTTCGTCCGCAGGCAGGTTCACGCCCGCGGCCAGCTGGGCCGCCACGCGGTCGCGCAGGTCGTGCAGGCCGGAATCGCCGCTCACGGGCCGGGCGCCGCGCAGCACCAGCTTGAAGCCGTTCTCGTCGGCCGGGTTGTGGCTGCCGGTGATCATGATGCCGGCGTCGAAGTCCTGCCGGGCGGCGGCATCGTAGATCTCTTCGGTGCCGCACATGCCCAGGCTGAAGACCCGGGCCCCGGCCTGATGCAGGCCAGCGGCCAGCGCGGCGTGCAGCACCGGGCCGCTCAGACGGGCATCATAGCCGAGGACGACGCGCCGGGCGGCAAAATGTTCGGCCACGGCGCGGCCCAGGGCAAAGGCCAGCTCGGGGGACAGGGGATCGGGCACCTTGCCGCGGATGTCATAGGCCTTGAAGCAGGAAAGATCGGTCATGGGGGCTCCTTGAGGGGGCCGGTACGGCCCGTGACGGGGGCCTTCCGGTAAGAAGGGTAAAATCGTCCGGCGCAGGCAAACGGCGTTTGGGAGCCGTTGCGGCTGCCGGGGATATCCTAGCCCTGGACGCACCAGGGATCGCACAGGGGACGGCAGCGGCAGAAGCGGGCGAAGGCGGCGGCGCTGATGCGCAGCGCCTCTTCCACGGGGGCCGCTCCGTCAAAACCGTAGATGATGGTCAGACAGACGCGCGTCCGTTCATCCACACAGAGCGCGGGTGGAATCGCTGACAGGGCTGCCGAAGGGGCCCAGCGCATCGGCCAGCAGGGGCAGGTTCTCCAGATTGAGGCCGCCCTTGCCGATACCTTCGTAGGTCTCGCCCGGCAGGCCGCGGCGGAAGGTGATGTCGCCCCGGAGATTGGCAAGCGTGTAGCTGCCCAGGGAAAAGCCCGTCTCCAGCGAGGCGATGTTGTTGGCGTCCACCACGCTGTTGATGGCGTACAGTCCCTTGCCCTGCTTGAGGCGGCGGTACAGGGCCTCGGAAGAGATGCGGTAGCGGCCGGGGTCCTTGCCGCAGGCCTTGCAGCCCGCACGCGAGGGCCCCAGGTTGGGCCACTGGGCCAGGGGCTCGCCTTCCATGCGGGCCACGAGACGGGGGGCCAGCTCGTTGTCCAGATAGTCCTGACAGTCGGGGCGGCTGGGTTCGACCTCCACTTCATGGACGAGACAGCCCAGGCAGAGGCCGGGCACACGGGCGAGGATGTCGGCATCGGGACGGATGACGGGACGGGTAAAAGGAGAATCGCTCACGGGATGATCCTTGGCAGAGTCTGTACGGCGTCACCGGCCGGCACGGTGGACGCGGAAGCGCGGGGACGTGCCGGCGCGCCGGTCCCTGCGGCAGGGCAGGGACAAAAGCTGATTTTAGCACGGGGCGACAGCGGCCTCAAGCCGGAGGGGCGGGGCCGGAGCGGAAGGATCGGGCTTCCCGGAGGCGGGAGCCGGAAAGGGTCGGTCCGGCAGGCGCGTTTTCGGAAAAATATGGTGCAACCGCAGGAGAGGCCCGGCCCTGTACGAAAGGCAAGGGCAGGAAAGCGGGGCGTTGACGGATCTTGTGCGCGTTTTCCGCTTTTGGCGGGCCTGTCCTGTCTGCGCTCCCTTCTCCGTGCGGGCTGGTGTGGAGAGGCGGACAAAAAAAGGAGCATCCGGCGGGGATGCTCCTGTTGAAGGTGACGCACGGCGCCGGAGTTGTGCGGACGGCGCTGTGTGGACATGAAGGAAAAAGAAGACGGCAGGCCTGAGCCTGCCGTCCTGGTATCAGTCTTCCACGGGGTTGACGGAATCCGCGAAGGGATGGGGACCGGAGAAGTCCACATCGGCGGGGATCTGGCACACGTGGCTGTTGAGGTGGCTGCCGTCCCAGTGGTGCAGCATATAGCCGGGCATCTCCATACGGAAGGTGTCGCCGCCCTCGGGGCTGAGGTCGAGGTCGATCTGCATGGAGATGGAAGGCACGGTCAGGGCCAGGCCCTGCGCCCAGGCAGTGAAGATGGGGCGGTGCATGTGGCCGCAGCACAGGCGGGCCCAGGGCGCGCGGGACAGCACGTCACGCAGCAGGTCGGCGCCTTCGAAGGGTTCGTCCATGGCTCCCATGCCCGTGATGAAGGGCGGATGATGCATGAAGACCAGGGCCGGGCGGCTGCTGTCTTCCTGCAGGCAGGCGTCCAGCCAGCGGGCCATGGCTTCGGGACAGTGGCCGCTGTGGGAACCGGGCTCCATGCTGTCCAGCATGACCAGGCGCACTTCGCCCATGTCCACGCAATGGCAGACGCGCGGCGGCACGGGGCTTTCTTCGGGCACCCAGCCCTTGAGGATGGCACGCATGCGGTCACGGCGGTCATGGTTGCCGGGCACGGCGTAGATGGGCACGGGCAGGTCGCCGAGTGCCTCGTAGAGCATGTGGTAGGCATGCTCGTCACCGCTGTCGGCCAGGTCGCCGGTGATGACGATGGCGTCGGGCATGCGGTTCAGGGCGTGCAGATAGGCCGCCGCCGTGCGCAGGCAGGCGGGCGTGTCCACCTTGCGGAAGGAGAGCTTGCCGTCGCCGCGCAGGTGCAGGTCCGATATTTGCAGGATTTCCATGATGACAACCCGTATACGCCTAGATATGCTCGGCGTCGTCACCGTGCTTGCGCTGGGCGGCGCTGCTCTTGCGCTGGATGGCAAAGGCCGAGAGGGCGCTGGTCACGGCCGCGAGCAGGGTGAAGAGGCAGACATACAGGGGATCGCCTTCGTTCCAGTTGATGAGGAAGGTGCACAGGCCGGGCACGATGCCGGCCACCAGGAAGCCGGGGAACTGGTAGACGATGGAGATGCCGGTGTAGCGCACGTCCGGCGGGAACAGGTCGGAGAACAGGGCGGCTTCGGGGCCGAAGACACCGGCGTAGAACACGCTGATGGGGATGATGATGGCCAGGGCGATGAGGAAGAGGCTGCCGCCGCTGCCTTCCATGAGCCAGAACGACGGGAAGATGGACAGACCGCAGAGCAGGCTGGACACACCGTAGACCATGCCGCGGCCGTAGCGGTCGGCCAGGCGGCCGGCGATGAGGATGAAGGGGCACATGAGCAGGGCCGCGATCATGACGATGGTCAGGGCCTGGGTGCGTTCGATGCTGATGTACTGCACCAGGTAGCTGATGACGAACACGGCCAGCACGTTGAAGAACACGCCGTCGATCCAGCGGGCGCCCACGCCCAGGGCGATGTTGCCGGGATGGTTGCGGCAGACCTTGACGATGGGCAGGGTCTTGTCGGCGGTCTTGCCGGAATCCTTGGCCTTCTGGAAGTCGGGGGTCTCAAGGATGTGCAGGCGGATGTACAGGGCCACACCCACCAGCACCACGCTGATGAGGAAGGCGATGCGCCAGCCCCATTCCAGGAACTGCTGGTCGGTCAGGCTGGCGGAGAGCAGGGCCACCACGCCGGAGGACAGGCACAGGCCCGTGGCCAGGCCCATCTGGGGGATACTGGCATAGAAGGCGCGCTCACGCTTGCTGGCGTATTCGTAGGTCATGAGCACGGAGCCGCCCCATTCGCCGCCCAGGCCCAGGCCCTGCATGAGGCGGAAAGTCTGGAGGATGATGGGAGCGGCGATGCCGATCTGGGCATAGGTGGGCACCAGACCGATGCCGATGGTGGCCACGCCCATGATGAGCATGGTCAGCACCAGCATGCTCTTGCGGCCGATTTTGTCACCGAAGTGGCCGAAGACGAAAGCGCCGAACGGGCGGGCCAGGTAGCCGATGGCAAAGGTGCTGTAGGCCAGCAGGGTCCCGATGAAGGGGTCGTCGGTGGGGAAGTAGAGCTTGTTGAAAACGATGCCCGCCACGACGCCGTAAAGGAAGAAATCGTACCATTCGATGGTGGCGCCCAGCAGGCTGGCCAGGGCCACGGTACGGATCTGTTTCTGGGAGGGAGGATTCATGCCTGCTCCTGAAAATTTGGTTGAAGTTTATTTAATCTTTAATCATCGGGGCCGCTCCAGGGCCGCCCGGCAAAAGACGCTGGGAGAAGGCTGCCATAGCAGGAAAAATAAGACAAGAGGGGCAAGGCCCGGACAGAATATTTTCATGGAAATGTAACATTATTTTACATGAAAAAGGCTAAAATCGGCCGTTTTGGCCGGCAGCCTTGATTAATTTTTAATTAAAAATTAAATTTAACAGCAACGGTTTTTATCTATTGCGCAGGGAGGTGCCCATGCAACGCAGCCAGCGCGTCACTCTGGCAGACATCGCCGCCCGCAGCGGCGTCTCCACAGCCACCGCGTCCATGATCCTTTCGGAGCGGCCGGACGTCTCCTTCTCGCGCGAGACGGTCCTCAAGGTGCGCGAGGCGGCCGAGGCCCTCGGCTACCGGGGCATCCGGCGGCACCGGCCCTCGCATCTCATGGCCGAGAAGAGCGTGGCCATCCTCTGCCCCAATGTGGTCAACCCCTACTATGCGACCCTGGTGCAGTCCGTGCAGGATGCCGCCGCCCGGCACGACTACGACACCATGGTCTTCCCCACCTACCGTGATGCCGCTGTGGAGGCCCGCCTGCTGCGTACCCTGTCGGCCGCTTCCATCGGGGGCATCGTCTTCTGTGCCATGCCGCTGTGCCCGGCACAGGCCGAACTGGCCAACCGGGAGACGCCCGTGGTGGTCATCGGCGACAGGGACGCCAGCCTCAATCTGGATACGGTGGAACTCAACAACTATAACGCGGGCGTGCTGGTGGCCCGCTACCTCATCGGGCTGGGGCACCGTTCCGTCGCCTGCATCGCCACGCCCCTGAACAAGGACAATTCGGCACGGCTGCGGCGTCTGGAAGGCCTGCGCGACGTGTTCCGCGAGGCCTGTCCCGAAGGCCGCTTCCTTGTCCGCACCTGCACCATCACGCCCGAACAGGAGCGCGGCGACCTGAACATCGAACACCGTACCGGCTACACTCTGGCCCGGCGCTGCATGGCCGAGCGGGACATCACGGCCTTCGTGGCCGTCAACGACATGGTGGCCTACGGCGTGCTGGACGCCATCCTGGAGAGCGGCGCGCGGGTGCCGGAAGATTACAGCCTGTGCGGCTTCGACAACATCTATCCTTCGCACTTCTCGCGGGTGGGCCTGACCACGGTGGAGCACCACATCGCGGAAAAGGGCCGCAGCGCGCTGGAGATGCTCCACAACCGCATCACCAGCGGCTCCGGCTGCAGCATCACCCGCGTGGAGGTGATGCCGGAGCTGGTCGTGCGCAGCAGCACCGGGCCCGCGCCCGTACAGCGGCAGGCGGGCGGGCCGCTGGGCAGGCCGCAGGACGAAGACGAGGGGCGGTAAAAAAAATTTGACGCGCCATCTTGCCAGCCGGAACGCCGACGGCTATGCTGCCTCCTGTCTTTCGGGACAGAAATTCGCCTCATGAAGGATACGCCATGAAAAAGATCGCAACGCTCCTCCTGGCCGCCGGCCTGCTCTTTTCCGCCGCGGGCATGGCCCAGGCCATCGACTTCAAGATCCGCGGCCAGTGGATCATGGCCTTTGATTACGGCGAGCATGGCGCCTTCACCGGCGGCAACGGCATGACCGGTTACAAGAAGGGCAACGAGGACAACTTCGAGGCCCGCCAGCGCCTGCGCCTGCAACTGGATGCCGTGGCCTCGGAAAACCTTTCCGGTTCCGTCATCTTTGAAATGGGCGACCAGATCTGGGGCCAGAGCTCCACCGGCGGTGCCCTGGGCGCCGACGGCACGGTGGTGGAAGTCAAGAACGCCTGGCTGGACTGGATGGTGCCGGATACCGACATCAAGGTCCGCATGGGCCTGCAGGGCTTTTTCCTGCCCAGCATGACCACCGGCAGCCAGGTGTGGGGCGATGACGCCGCCGGCATCACGGCCAGCTGGCAGATCAACGAGAACGTGGCCCTCACCGCTTTGTGGGCGCGCCTGTACAACGACAATTTCCAGGGCTACGGCGACGACGGCCTCCGCAAGAACTACATGGACAATGTGGATGTGGCGGCCCTGCTGCTGCCCCTGACCTTCGACGGTTTCCGCCTGACGCCCTGGGCCATGTACGCGGGCATCGGTCCCAACAGCCTTGATGCCGACCACGCCAACGACTGGAAGAGCGTGGGCGTTTCGGGCATCCAGTATCTGGCGGGCATGCTGCCTGCCGGTGGCGCGTCCCACAACAGCCGCATGGACCTGTACGGCAATGCCTTCTGGGCGGGCCTGACCGGCGAGCTGACCCTGCCGGATCCCTGGCGCATCGCCTGGGACCTGAACTACGGTTCCGTGAGCTATGACGACACTTCCGCCAACCGCGCCGGCTGGCTGGCCTCGCTGCTGGTGGAATACGATCTGGGCTGGACCAAGCCCGGCATCTACGGCTGGTACGCTTCCGGCGATGACGACGACCGCGGCAACGGCTCCGAGCGCATGCCCTATCTCAGCGTGGCCAACGTGCACAACGCCTGGTCGCACTATGCCTTCAACGGCAACGAGTACATCTCCCGCGAAGGCGCGGTGGGCAACGGCATGACGGGCACCTGGGGCGTGGGCCTGCAGCTGCGCGACGTCAACGTCATCGAAGACCTGTACCAGACCTTCCGCGTCAACCTCATCGGCGGTACCAACGACCCCGGCATGGCCAAGTGGCTGTCCTCGCAGGGGCTGGCGGCCAATTCCGGCGCCCTGTCCGGGACGGTGGGCATGGACGGCCTCTACCTGACCCGCCAGGACTATGCCCTGGAATGGGGCCTGACCAGCACCACGAAGGTGACCGAGAATTTCACCGTGGCCCTGGATGTGGCCTATGTGGCCCTGTGGCTGGATCATGACAGCAGCGTGTGGGGCAACAGCCGCATGAACGGCCGCAACGACGAAGTGCGCGACGCCTGGAACTTCAGCCTTTCCTACATGTACAGCTTCTAGCGGGCTGCCCGCAGCCTGACGGGAGTACAACGCAAAACGCAAAAGCGGCGGACGGGAAAATTCCTGTCCGCCGCTTTTATTTTTGACAACTATCGAACCCTCTGCCGGGAGACCGGCAGGCAGGGACACGCCCGCGTGAGAGGCTGCCCGTCATCCTCCATAATGAAACGCGTTGGGGGAGGGATGGGGCGAGGGGGAAGGGGACCCCTTTGCGCGTCAGTCAAAGGGGTCCTCTTCCCCCTCATCATCCATCAGAGCTTCCTGTAGGGGGCCTGACCGGTCTCGTAATAATTGTCGCCGGTGCTGTCGATGACCACGATGGCCGGGAAGTCTTCCACTTCCAGCGCGGCCACGGCTTCGGGGCCCAGGTCGGGGTAGGCCAGCACCGTATATTTCTTGATGCGCTGCGAGATGAGCGCCCCGGCACCACCCACGGCCGCCAGATAGGGCACGCCGTGCCGCGTCATGGCTTCCACCACTTCGGGCTTGCGGTAGCCCTTGCCGATCATGCCGCGCAGGCCCCGGGCCAGCAGGGTGGGCGTGTAGGCGTCCATGCGCCCGGCCGTGGTGGGCCCGGCCGCGCCGATGGCCCGGCCCGGTCTGGCCGGACTGGGGCCCACATAATAGATGACCGCCCCGTCCAGATCCACTGGCAGCTCTTCGCCCCGGTCAAGGGCCTCCACCAGGCGCTTGTGGGCGGCATCGCGGGCGGCGATGATGGTGCCCGTGATGAGCACCCGGTCACCGGCACGCAGGGAACGGGCCGTGGCTTCGTCGAAGGGCGCGCGGATACGTTTCACATCGGACATGGCAGCCTCCTACAGACGCACTTCGGCGTGACGCGCCGCATGGCAGTTGATGTTGACCGCCACCGGCAGGGAGGCGATGTGGGTGGGGGCCCATTCCACATGCACCTTGAGGGCCGTGGTCTCGCCGCCCAGGCCCTGGGGGCCGATACCCGTGCGGTTGATGAGCTCCAGCAGCTCGTCCTCGAAGGCGGCGTAGCGGGGATCGGGGTTGCGGCTCTCCAGATCGCGGGCCGCGGCGCGCTTGGCGCACAGGGCGGCCACTTCCATGGTGCCGCCCAGGCCCACGCCCACCACCATGGGCGGGCAGGAGTTGGGCCCGGCCGCCAGCACGGCGTCCAGCACCACCTTGCGCACACCTTCGATGCCGTCGGCGGGCACCAGCATCTTGACCACGCTCTTGTTCTCGGAACCGGCGCCCTTGGGGGCCAGACGCAGGGTCAGGCCGTCGCCGGGCACGATGCGGGTGTGGATGACGGCCGGGGTGTTGTCGCCGGTGTTCTTGCGCTCGAACAGGGGCTCGGCCACACAGGACTTGCGCAGATAGCCGTCCACATAGCCGCGGCGCACGCCTTCGTGGATGGCGGCTTCAAAATCGCCGCCCGTGATGTGCACGTCCTGCCCCACCTCGGCAAAGACCACGGCCAGACCGGTGTCCTGGCAGATGGGGATGTCGTCCCGCGCGGCGATGTCCGCATTCTCCAGCAATTGTTCCAGGATGTTGCGCCCCACGGGCGAAGGCTCTTTGTCCAGCCGCTGCCGGAACGCGTCCCGGACATCGGCGGGCAGATGACAGCAGGCCTGCACGGCCAGCTTTGCCACGGCGGCACTGATGGTCGCGGCGTCGATCTCTCGCATGGTGTGCCTCGTCAGAATGGAATTTGCCTGACGGCCGCCCGCAGGGGCAGCATGGTCAGGAGATGAACAGGGCCCCGGGCGCCCCCTCTGTACTGGGGGCGCTCCTTCCGGAGCCGTGAGGTGGCGTTATCATCCAAGGGGATGGACTGTCACGTCTCTCGTGTCAAAAAAACAGACCGGCACAGGGTGTGCCGGTCTGCGGGATCGCATTGGCGAAGGGGCCATGAGGGGAGGGCGTGGCCTGCCCCCGGCCGTGGCATCGTTAGTCGCCGGCAGGCACGAAGGTGCCGCTGTTCACCAGATCGGCCACCTGGGCCACGTCCTTGTCGCCGCGGCCGGACAGGTTCACCAGGATGATGGCGTCCTTGTCCATGGTGGGGGCCAGCTTCATGGCATGGGCCAGCGCGTGGGAGGATTCCAGCGCGGGCAGGATGCCCTCGTTGCGCGACAGGGCATAGAAAGCCTGCAGGGCCTCTTCATCGGTGATGCTCACGTATTCGGCACGACCGGCATCCTTGAGTTCGGCCAGTTCGGGGCCCACGGAAGGATAGTCCAGACCGGCGGAGATGGAGTAGACCTCGCCGGCCTCGCCCTTTTCGTCCTTGATCATGTAGGAATTGAAGCCGTGCAGCACGCCGGGCTCGCCGTAGCAGAGCGAGGCCGCATGCTGGCCGTAGCCGTTGCCGCGGCCGCCGGGCTCCACGCCGATGAGGCGCACGCCCTCGTCATGCACGAAGCCGGAGAACAGGCCCACGGCATTGGAGCCGCCGCCCACGCAGGCCATGGCCACATCGGGCAGGCGACCGGCAAATTCCAGCATCTGGGCGCGGGCCTCGCTGCCGATGACGGACTGGAAGTGGCGCACCATGAGCGGGTAGGGGTGCGGGCCCACGGCGGAACCCAGCACATAGAAGGTCTCGGGCTCGTTGACCCACATTTCCAGGGCCTCGTCCACGGCTTCTTTGAGGGTGCGCTGGCCGCTCATGGCCGTATGCACGCGGGCGCCCAGCATCTCCATGCGGGTCACGTTGAGATGCTGGCGGACGACGTCCACCTCGCCCATGCAGATGACGCATTCCAGGCCCATGAGGGCGGCGCTGGCCGCGGTGCCCACGCCATGCTGGCCCGCGCCGGTCTCGGCGATGACGCGGGTCTTGCCCATGCGTTTGGCCAGCAGGCACTGGCCGATGGTATTGTTGACCTTGTGGGCTCCCAGATGGTTGAGGTCTTCACGCTTGAGCCAGATCTGCGCGCCGCCCAGCTTCTTGCTGAGGTTGCGGCAGTGGAAGACCGGGCTGGGACGACCGGCAAAATGCAGCAGCAGGCGCTGCATCTCGCGCGTGAATTCGGGGTCGGCCAGAGCCTCCTTGAAGGCCTGGTCCAGTTCGTCCAGGCGGGCTTTGATGGCGTCAGGCACATACTGGCCGCCATACGCGCCGAAGAAGCCCTTGCTGTCAGGCTGGCAGAAGGCTTTGATATCCTTGCTCATGGTCGCTCCTTTACGCACGCAGCGGCGTGCGGATTATTCAGTATTGGAAGCTATCCACACTATGCTGTCCGCGGGCGGGCGTCAAGAAAGCACAGTATCGGGCCCGCCCGGCCGGGCGCAGGCTCCGGCAGGGGCGCTTGAGGCACGGGGCATTTTCGTGTAGGTTCAGCCTTCCATTTTACAGGAGGCGCACATGCTGGATGAAAAATATACCGGGAACGGCAAAGTGGTGCTGCTGGCCGGGGGCGGCAAGATCTACACGGACATCGCGGCGCGTTTCGTGCGCAGTGAGCGCAGCCTGGAAGAGATATTGGCCTCGCCCTATTCCCGGCAGATCGTGCGCAATATCCTGGAAAGCGGGCATCGCGCCGCGCTGGAATTCGACTTTTTCCTTTTCGGCGTGGAAGGCTATTCCCGCGTGACCGAGACCCAGCTGGTGCGCAAGCGCCTGGCTTCCTACCTCATCAAGTCCGGTCGTGCGGAGCTGGGCGGCAAACGGCGTTTTTCCGTGGTCTA
>CDZV01028110.1_pt1 | contig 11610 bp, 10 predicted proteins | sample 554851 | NCBI WGS metagenome assembly CDZV01 (sample SAMEA3182090, study PRJEB8094) | gut metagenome | biome: human; feature: gut; material: Stool; isolation source: human stools | place: Canada | collected 2013-03-12
GCCCCTCCCCCCGCCGGCATGAGCAGCCCCGCCTCCAGCCAGTAATCAAACGCATCCGCGCAGTCCGCCGCCGGTTTTCCCACCGCGGCGGCGCATACCTCGGCGTCGAAAACGCCTTCTCCCCGGCACACCAGCCAGAGCAGCACCTTGAGCTGCAGCGCGCCGGCCAGGCGCATATGCTTATCCACGTCCGCCGGCAGGGCGAAAACGCGGGTCATGCTGTCGGGATTCCATCGATAGCCCTTGTTCATTGTCTTTTTCTCTCCCGTAGTCCGTTACAAAATCCGTACCTTCTATTATACAGGATCCGGGGGTGCAAGAGCAAGAGGGATCCGGCACTTTGCCGCCTTGTGCTTGCCAAGCGGTCCGCCATATGGTATAATAAAGGTTGATTTGATTGAATAAAGGGGTTTTTATCCAATGTCCGGACACTCCAAGTGGAATAATATCAAGCGCAAGAAAGAAAAAACCGACGGCCAGAAGGCCAAGATCTTTACCAAAATGGGGCGCGAGATCGCCGTGGCGGTCAAGGAAGGCGGCGGGGCCGATCCCGCTTCCAACTCCAAGCTCAAGGACGCCATCGCCAAAGCGAAGGCCAACAACGTGCCCAACGACAACATCGAGCGCATCATCAAGAAAGCGGCGGGCGACGCCAATTCAGACAGCTACGAGGCACTGCAGTACGAAGGCTATGGCCCGAGCGGCATCGCCGTCATCGTCGAAACGCTCACCGACAACCGCAACCGCACCGCCGGCGAGATGCGCCACTATTTTGACAAATGCGGCGGCAACCTCGGGCAGACGGGCTGCGTCGGGTATCTGTTCAACAAAAAAGGCGTGCTGGTCATTGAGGCGGAGGGCCTCGATGAAGAAAAGGTGATGGAGGACGCACTCGAGGCCGGCGCCTCCGATTTCAGCGCCGACGAGGACGTGTTTGAAATTTCGACCGAGCCGGACGACTTTTCCGGTGTGCGGGACGATCTCGAGGCCAAGGGCTACCGCTTTATCACGGCGGAGGTGCAGATGGTCCCCGACGTGTACAACGCCATCGAGGATCCCGAGCTGGTCGCCAAGATGGAAAAGCTGCTCGACATGCTGGAGGACAACGACGACGTCCAGGATGTCTGGCACAACTGGGATCGGCCCGACGAGGAGGACGAAGACTGAGCCTTCCCCGCCGCCGGCAGACAGCGACTTGTGCCGATTCGCCGGAAACGGCCCCGTGATTCCCCGCTCGCCCTTTCCACATATGGTTTCGATTGCCGACGGGAGCGTTTTGCGCTCCCGTCTTTCTTATTTGTTAAATATATAACAACGCAAACCGTCCTTTTGGCCCATCTGCCGAAATCTGTCGAATCCCTTGTGGGCGGCGGGCCGTTTATGCTATACTGAACGCGTTTGGGCAAGCCATAAGCCCGATGGGAAACCACCCGGAAAGGCGGTAACTTGTAAAATGGACGCGATCACGACGGTTATCAAGGCGGTGCAGGGCTTTCTCTGGGATTATCTGCTGATTTTTCTGCTCTGCGGCACCGGCCTGTTTTTCACTATCGCCCTGCGGGGCGTGCAGATCCGCCGGTTCGGCGCGGGGCTGCGGGAGATGTTCTCCGGCTTTTCCCTGCGCGGGAAAAAGGCGGGCAAGCATGGCATGAGCTCCTTCCAGGCGGTGGCCACCGCCATCGCCGGGCAGGTGGGCACCGGCAATCTGGCCGGCGCGGCCACCGCCATTGTGCTGGGCGGCCCGGGGGCCATTTTATGGATGTGGGTGGCGGCCTTTCTGGGCATGGCCACGATATACGCCGAGGCTCTCCTGGCCCAAAAATTCAAAACCGTCGATGCGGACGGGCAGACGGTGGGCGGCCCCGCCTACTACATGAAACAGGGGCTGGGGGGCCGTCTGGGCAAATGGCTGTCCCGCATCTTTGCGGTGCTTATCATTCTGGCCCTTGCCTTTACCGGTAATATGGTGCAGTCCAACTCCATTTCCGCTGCCTTTTCCTCCTCCTTCGGCGTGCCCTCCTGGGTGGTGGGCCTGCTGGTGGCGCTGCTGACGGCGGTGATCCTGCTGGGCGGCATCGGGCGCATCGCCTCCTTCACTGAAAAGGTGGTGCCGCTGATGGCGGTCCTGTATCTGGCGGGCTCCCTGGTGGTGCTGGCGCTTAACTATACCCGCATTCTTCCGGCGCTGGGCAGCATTTTTACCTGCGCGTTTCAACCGGCTGCCGCCTTTGGCGGCGTGGGCGGCTATACCGTGATGAAGGCGATGAAATTCGGCGTGGCGCGCGGCCTGTTTTCCAATGAAGCCGGCATGGGCTCCACCCCTCACGCCCACGCGGTGGCCCACGTTTCCCGCCCCGAAAAGCAGGGACACCTCGCCATCGTCAGTGTCTTTTTTGACACCTTTGTGGTGCTGACCATCACGGCGCTGGTGATTCTGACCTCCGGCGTGCTACCGGGCATGATCGCTCCCGACGCCGGCATCGATGTGACCCAGGCGGCCTTTTCCTCCTCCTTCGGGGCCGCGGGCGGCCCGTTTATCGCCGTCTGCCTGATGTTCTTCGCCTTTTCCACCATCATCAGCTGGTACTTTTATGGAGAAACCAATGTCCGTTACCTGTTCCGCCGCAAATCGGCCGTCACGGTGTACAAGCTGCTCGTCGTCGCCTTTGTATTCCTGGGCAGCCTGTTCCAGTCGGATATGGTCTGGGCCCTGTCCGATGTGTTCAACGGCCTGATGGTCATCCCCAATCTCGCGGCCCTTCTGCTTCTCTGCCCCGTCGTGCTGGCCATGCATCGGGAGGATCGCCGGATCTGAACCAACGCCTTAAAGATTTTGTATATTTCTTTCTTTTTATACATTTCGTATATATGGAATGCCGTTTCCGCCATTGCAGCGCGTTTTTCCTGCTGTGAGAACGCAGCCATTCCGGCGGGCCGGTCCGTTCTGAATGGTCGGCCTGCAAAATGTATTCGATTTCTCCCCTGGCGAGGCGCATTGGCATCCGCCCCTGGTATCGCTTCAAACATACCGGTAAATACAAAGGACCGCTGGCATACAAGCCGCGGTCCTTTTTTCCATTTAAAATTTGTATTTTTGTAGTATACCGATTATTTGATCGTCTATAACAATATTGTACTCCAAAATGAATCTATATCTATTTTATAAAAAGATATTGCCTTTGGTCAAAATTGTGCTATGATAGTAAAGGATCGTTGTCCACAAATTTTTTACGTCAATTTGTTTATGCAGGAGGTGACCGGCATGCAAACTCCTTTTTATGAAGCACGATCTTTTCCGGAAATAACCTCACCCGTTACCTTTCACGAGAATATTCTGGGCCGCAATACCATATTTCATCCTCACTGGCATGAAGCGATCGAAATCCTCTGCTTTCGTGAAGGGGTCACCGCCGTCGGTTACGAAAATGAGACGCTTTATGGCAAAAACGGAGACACCATCATCGTCAATTCCAATACCATTCACTCGCTGCAGACAGCGAGCAACGTCAGCATTTACGACTGCCTGATCGTGGAGGAATACTGGCTGCGCAAATTTGACGTGCGGCTGGACGAGCTCCTCTTTCCAAGCCAAATTCGGGATCAGGAGGTTTGCGCACAATTCCGAAGGCTTACGGAGGTCTTTGCTTCGGCCGCCCCCTACCGCATCATACGCACGCAGGCGGAGGCGCTTTCGATGATGGCCTATCTGCTGGAGCACTATGCCGCTTCCAATACCCTCTTTTCTGCGTCGCATCCGGAGTTGTCGGCCTTGATCAAGAAAATCGTCGAGTATATCCGCGAACATCTGAGCGAGCCCATCACCATTGACGATATCAGCCGGGAGGTCAATTTCAGCAAGAGCTACGTGTGCCGCACCTTCCATCGGTTTACCGGCAAAACCATCATGGAAATGATCAATTCCCTGCGCTGCGCGCAGGCGCAGACGCTGCTCGCCAGCAAAAAATATACGGTGGCGGAATGCGCCCGCATGTGCGGGTTTTCCAATCCCTCGTACTTTGCCAAAACGTACAAGCATTTTATCGGCGAGCTGCCGTCCGAAACCCGCAGAAGCGACTCGGCGCAATAAGGTAGGCACCGCCCCGGATACAACAAATGCCTATGGGCCATAGAGAAAAGAAAGACCGCCGGCACGGCTTTCTCGGTAGGGTTCGCTGCAACAGGATGCCTGTTGCAGCGAACCCTTTTGCGACCTCTTATATACGTATGCCGAACCGGAAGTGTATGGTCTTGTCGGTAAACTGGTAGTCCTTGTGCAGCACGGTACAGCAGGCGGCGGAACCGATGCCGCTGTCCTTATAGTCGATGCGCACCGTCACATACGGCTCTTCCTGCAGTTCGCAGGCGTGGCGGGTGTGCGCCAGCTGCCGCGCGGAATAATTGGACACCTGGAACTCAAACACATCCTCGGTGAAAAAGGTAAGGCCTCCGATGGTGAGTTCTTTGGTCCGGGTATGATTGCCATGCTCCTGCGGCTTGATATATCCGCCCCATTTCACCCAGGGCATCTGGGGCTTCCGGCACGACTTCCTGCCGTGGAACTGCTATTTCTATTACAACATGCAGCACATGTACGGGCCGCTGTTCGCCGCCGGGCACGGGTATCTGGCGGACAACTACTACCGCATGCGGCGGCAGGGACTGGACGCCGCGTACCGCTATGCGAAGCGGTTCAAGAATCTGGACGGCGCCTTTTACCACGACGTCACCGACCGCTACGGCCGCGGCGCCGACTACGATTCGGACAACTGTACTCCGTCGCCGCAGCTGGCCATGGCCATGTGGCACTACTACCGCTATACGGGGGATGAAGCCTTCCTGCGGGAGACGGTGCTGCCCGTGATGATCGGGGCCGGCCGGCTGTATCTGAGCCTGCTGCATAAGGAGGAGGACGGGCTGTACCACCTGAGCGGCACCACCGCCTACGAGGGGAATCCGCCCTGCCGCGACGCCATCACCGACATGGCCACCATCCGCGTGCTGTTCCCGGTTCTGCGGGAATACGACGCCGAGCGGCGGGAGAAGTACGACGACGTGCTGGCTCACCTGCCCGATTTCATCGCGGTCCCGCTGGAGAACGTGGACTGGGACGGCGACGTCTTCACCTTTGGCATCGGCGCGGGTGAAAAGCCGCTGGCCGATAACGGGGTCCTCGCCTACGGCCGGGACGACGAGGGCCGGCCGCGGCGGCGCTCCTACGGCGATCCGGCCTGCGATAAAGGCGGCTACGGCTTCCCCGACGTGGAACTGGCGCCTGTCTATCCGTCGGGACTGGTGGGGCTTGCCCAGAAGGACACGCTGTTGTTCCAGCGCCTGCACAACCAGCTGATGCTTCATCCGGTGGTGCACGGGTGCATGCACTGGTGCATGGTGCCACTGTACATGGCGCGCATGGGCATGGCGAACAAGCTGCCCGCCTATCTGCGTGAATTTCTGAGCGAATGGCAGGTGTTCCCCAACGGCTTCGACGGCGACGGCCCGGCCGGCGCGCGCTATGCCCGGGAACGGCTGTGCTATACCGGCATTTACTGCGTCGGGTCGGATTTCAAGACCAAAACCGAGACCTTCCGGTTCCGGTATTTCGACTTTGAAACCACCCCCATTGCCGCCCACGCGGCGAGCGAAGCCCTGCTGCAGAGCTACGACGGCATTCTGCGCATCTGTCCCGCCACGCCGGCAGAGGACAAGGTGGCCTTCCGGCTGTTCGCCGAGGGCGGCTTTATCGTCCAGGCCGAGGTGACCGCCGATTCCTATGTCCTCACGGTGGACAATCTGCGCGGCGAACCCTGCCTGCTCAAGCTGCCGGCATATGGGAGCCAGACACCGCATGTATACCGGCTTGACGGGGACACGGCCGCCGCGGTGCAGCCTGTCGTGCGCATGGAAGGCAACGAGCAGGTGCTCGACCTCACCGGCGTCTTTGCCAAGGGCCAGCGCCTACTGCTGTGCAGCGAGGAAATCGAAGCGCTGCAGCTTGAAACCCCGGCGCCCGCTCAGCCCAACGCCACCATGAAGGAATGCGGCAAGGCCACCCTCGGCTCTCCCGCCCTGCCCCGCCGCAATTAAATTAAAAAACAGGAGGAATCGACATGTCCGGATTTACGTATGAAAGCGAAGAAACCACCCGCCAGCTGGAGACCTTTGAATGGGACAACATCTGGTGGGAGCACACCGAAAACACCGCGGCTCCGCGCGCGCTGATCGTCGGGGACTCCATCTCCTGCGGCTACCGGCACGTGCTCAACCAGAAGCTGGCCGGCGACATTCTGGCCGACGGGTTCGGCACCTCCAAAGCGGTGGACAACCCCTTCTTTATGAAATCGCTGCATCTGTTCATCGAGCAGATGAGCCGCCTGGACGCCATTGTGTTCAACAGCGGCCTGCACGGCTGGCACCTGTCTACCCCTGCTTACCAGGCGGCTTACCGCCAGATCATCGGCGAGCTGACCGCACGCTTCGGCGATAAGAAGTTTGCCATCGCCCTGACCACGCCGGTGCGCAACGCCGCCAACCTGGCGGAGTTTGAAGACCGCAACGCCGTCGTGATCGAGCGCAACCAGGCGGCGCGGGAGATCGCCGCGGAATACGGGCTGCCGATGCTGGATTACTACACCCCGCTGTCCGACAAGCCGGAGCTGTTCTCCGGGGACGGCGTGCACCTGACCGACAAGGGTTACGACCTGCTGGCGGAGCTGTGCGCGGCGTATATTAAAAAATAAGGAGTTCTCCGTATGACCGAACATGTGTATAACCTGAACCAGCGCACCGGCCCGGCGCCGCAGATCCGCAAGCTCGGCGCCATTCAAAGGGGCATGGAGCAGACCCCTGTCATATGGCAGGGACGCTTCATGATGGCGGAAAGCATGATCCCTGACGGCGTGTGCCCCCGTCAGTATATCCGGGTGCGCGACATCGAAACGGGCGAGGTCACCCCGCCCTTCGGCGAAGATTACTACTTTGCCTCCGCCTATGCCGAGGGGGACACGCTGTATGTGTTCGCCACCTGCAAGCACGACGATCGGGAACTGACCATGTACACCACCGAGGATGCCGAAGCCTGGCACGACTCCCGCGGCGGCCATACCGTGCGCATGTTCAAGACCACCGATCTGCAGCATTGGGAGATAAAGGATATCCTGCACTGCCCCGAAAAGCGGTTCTGGAACACCTCGGTTTGCCGCAGTGACGACGGGTATCGGATGGCCATCGAGGTCAGCGCCGAGCCCGGCTTTGAAATCCCCGCGATCGGTGTGCACTTCACCTCCTTCTTCGCCAAATCCGCCGATCTGGAGAACTGGGAGATGCTGCCCGATGCGTATTCCTATACGCCCGAGCGGTACAACGCCTGCCCCGCGCTGCGCTGGGCGAACGGCTGGTACTACATGATTTGCCTGGAGGCCCTGCCCTGCGTGCGGTACGCGCCGTATATCTACCGCACCAAAAACTTCCTCGACTGGGAGGTTGGCTTCCACAACCCCATCATGATGTGGAGCGACGAAGACCGGAAGATAAAGCCCGGCTGTACCTTCACGCCCGAGGAACGCGAGCTGCTCGAGACCGGCCTCAACATCAACTGCAGCGATGTAGATCTCTGTGAGTATCAGGGGAAAACCCATATCTTCTATGGCAACGGCGATCAAATGACCTATTCCTTCCTGTGCGAGGCGGTATACGACGGCCCGCTGGACGAATTTCTGGAGGCCTTCTTCCGCTGATTCGTCAAACCTCAGTCTTTCTGTACCTGCCAACGACGAAGCCCGGCCATCCGATGGATGGCCGGGCTTTTTTGGCCTTCTGCCCAGCGGCGGCCTGCCTGCGTCGTGCAGCGGCGGACAAAAACGGGGCCGGCGGCATATACTGCTTTGACGGGTGATATGCGGCATCTGCGCATGCGGAACCGCCCGCCGGCGGCGCTGTCCGCGCCGCCCCATATGAAAAAGCGGTCAACACCGCCTTCTCCCCAAACGGTTAAGGCCCTGTAAGGCGGCGCACCCTTTTTTATATACAGGACGGGGCAGCTGTCCCGTCCCACGAACAAACCGGCGGAAGCCATAGGCTTCCGCCGGTTTGACAGACTGAAGAGGGGACGCAAATGCGTCCCCTCTCTCGTAATTTGGTTATCCCTGTACCGCTTGGTTCTTTTTGCCGCGGTACCGCAGCAGCACGAACACAAACGCCGCCACCACGGCCAAGGCCAGCACTACGATTTTCAGCCAGCCGTACAGCGCGCCTTCCGGGTCGGCCGCGATATCGGCCAGCTCGGACGCGATGAAGAAGCCGCCGCCCACGGCGGCCGCCGCCACGCCCACAAAGGGAAGGGCGTTAAACAGGCCGCGCAGGCTGACCTGGCTGTCCGCCGGCACACGGCGCGCCGCATAAAAGAAGATCAGCGCCAGCACCACGCCAACCGCGGTGGCCACCCCCACCGACAGCCAGTTCACGTTGGCGATGCCGGTAATGTCGAAGTCGCCCGTTTCCGCATTCTGCAGGGGCAGGGCGATCTCCTTGACGTCCCAGGCCGCGGCCGCGGCCAGCAGCGCCTTGGCCAGACCCGAGAAGAAGATCGCCGCATCGGGCCGCCGCGCCTGCGGGGCGCAGCGGGTGATGAACTCGCTGCGGAAATCCAGCACCCGGGAAACGTACACCGCACCCAGGATGGTGATGATGGTTTCGGGCACCATATAGGTGGCGTTATACGCCAGCGAATACACGATCGCGCCGCTCGTCGGGATGGACAGCCCCGCCCAGATGGTGCAGCCCACAACCACATGGCAGACATAGCGCACCGCACAGGCGAGCAGCGTACCGGCCGCCAGCGCCGCGCCCTGATCCTTCACCGACTTGCGGAACACACCGCCCAGGCCCAGCGCCATGAACGCGAGCACATAGTCGAACACCAGCACGGCGATAACCGCCTGGGGCGTGTTGACATAGGTAAAGGAGCTCATGCCGGTGACAATCTGCAGCAGGCTGAAGGCCGCGGCGGTGAACAGACCCCACGCCGTACCGTAGCGGTAGGCGATGAGCAGGATCGGCAGCATGCTGCAGGCGGTGATGCTGCCCCCATAGGGGAGATCGACGATTTTGACCAGGCTGAGCACGGTGGCAAAGGCCAGCATGATCGCGCTTTCGGTCAGGCGGATGGACTTGCGGGTTTGCATGGACGTTTCTTCCTTTCTGTCTACTGCCCAAAGCGCATGTTTGCAAAAAAAGCCCTCCACCAAGCGGGTGGAGGGCAGTCTTCCGTCGAGCGGCCGGAGGCACGCCCCCTTTCGGGCGCGCCGTCCTGTGAAAACATCCCTCCGCCGGTATTACCCGGATCAGGTTCAGGGTTTAAAGCCGATGGCTTCCTCTCAGCCGGCCCGTTTGCCAGCACCCCTTGTTTCGCTTTATGCAGTTGGTTGTCTGCCGTGTTTCACGGCGTTATCAGCATACACCACTCGACGGCGTTTGTCAAGAAGCGCCTTATTCCGCCTCCACAAAGGTGATCGCCGCGTCCTTGCGGAGTGCCAGGCGGCACTCCGCCTCGACGCATTTGGCGATGCCGGCCAGCACGGGACAGGCCGCGTGCACGGGAAAGTGCGCGAGCGCGTACTCGTACAGCGGGCCGCTCCCCGGCCGGGTCAGGCACAGCTCATACGCGTCAAAAGTATCCCCCAGCTCCTCCATCATCTGCTGCACCGACGCGCAGCCGGACGACACCTGAAGCCGCACCTCCATCTGATCAGCCGAATCGGCGGTCACCATGGTGGTAAATCCGCACACGCCCGGTTCGATTTTCACTTTGGTCATAACACAACGCTCCCTTTTTTATTTCCTATAATACTCCCTTTTTCGCCTCCGGGCAACGGGAAGTGCAAAAAATGGCATTCTCCCCTTGACAAATGCGCAGGGATAGAGTATAATCTGTAAAGTTATTTGCTTTACACCTTGTCGAAGAAAGGGGAAGCCGCGGCATGGCCAAGAATTTGGAGATCGCCCTGCTGTTTGATTTTTACGGCGATATGCTCACCGAAAAGCAGCGGGACGTGGTGGAGCTGTATTACAACGACGACCTCTCCCTTTCCGAAATTGCCGAAAACGAGGGCATTACCCGGCAGGGGGTGCGCGATTCCATCAAGCGCGCGGAGGCGCAGCTGCTCGAAATGGAGGACCGGCTCGGCCTGGCCCGGCGGTTCCGCACCATGCGGGAAGGCATTGAAACGATCCGCGAAGCCGCCCGCGACATTCAGGACTTCAATAACCGCTACGGCTATTCCCGCGAGATCGACGACCGGGCGGGCCGCATTCTGGCCATGGCCGAAAGACTCGCCCAAGAGTAAAATATAAGCTATTATTTACTATTAGTATAACAAGGAGAACGCAAGGCATGGCATTTGAAGGCCTTTCCGAAAAATTATCGGCCGCGTTCAAGCGGCTGCGTTCCAAGGGTAAGCTGAGCGAGGCGGACGTGAAGGAAGCCATGCGCGAGGTGCGCCTCGCCCTGCTGGAAGCGGACGTCAACTACAAGGTGGCCAAGGATTTTACGGCCAGCGTCACGGCCCGGGCAGTGGGCGCACAGGTGATGGAAAGCCTCACCCCCGCCCAGATGGTCATCAAAATCGTCAACGAGGAGCTGACCAGCCTGATGGGCGGCGAGGCGGCCCGCCTCGCGACGACCAACCGGCCGCCCTGCATCATCATGATGTGCGGCCTGCAGGGCTCGGGTAAAACCACCCACTCGGGCAAGCTGGGGCTCATGCTGAAAAAGCAGGGGCACCGGCCGCTGCTGGTGGCGTGCGACGTGTACCGTCCCGCGGCCATTACCCAGCTGCAGGTGGTGGGCGAAAAGGCCGGGGTGCCCGTCTTCGAAATGGGCACGGCCAACCCGGTGGACATTGCCAAAAAGGCGGTGGCCCACGCGCGCGATTACGGCAACGACTACGTCATTCTGGATACGGCCGGCCGGCTGCACATCGACGAGCAGCTGATGAACGAGTTGAAAAACATCAAGGCGGCCGTTTCGCCGCATGAAATCCTGCTGGTGGTGGACGCCATGACCGGCCAGGACGCCGTCAACGTCGCCTCTTCCTTCAATGAGGCGCTGGGCATCGACGGCGTCATGCTCACCAAGCTGGACGGCGACACGCGCGGCGGCGCGGCCCTTTCGGTGCGTGCCGTGACCGGCAAGCCCATCAAATTCGCCGGCGTGGGCGAAAAACTCGATGAGCTGGAGGTATTCCATCCCGCGCGCATGGCCTCCCGCATTCTCGGCATGGGCGACGTGATGTCCCTCATCGAAAAGGCAGAGATGCAGCTCGACCAGAAAGAGGCCGAAAAGCTGGCCCGCAAGATGCAGGAGGATAAATTCGATCTCAACGACATGCTCGATCAGCTCCGGCAGATCCAGAAGATGGGCAATCTCAAGAATATACTCGGCATGATTCCCGGGCTGGGCAGCCAGATAAAGGACATCGACATCGACGAGCGGCAGTTTTCCCGCGTGGAGGCCATCATCCTGTCCATGACCCCCGCCGAACGCAGCAAGCCGGATATCCTCAACCCTTCCCGCAAGCGGCGCATCGCGGCGGGCTGCGGCATGAAGGTGGAGGA